>Ga0265332_10001574_pt1 | contig 12495 bp, 5 predicted proteins | sample 41926metaG_FD_202084 | JGI IMG/M metagenome (GOLD analysis project Ga0265332, IMG submission 202084) | Rhizosphere microbial communities from Carex aquatilis grown in University of Washington, Seatle, WA, United States - 4-19-26 metaG | ecosystem: Host-associated > Plants > Roots > Rhizosphere >...
AGTGAATTTAGCGTGGTTTGCGGGGCTCACAATGTCCGAGAAGGCCTTAAGGTAGCCTTTTGTAGGCCGGGGTCGGTATTGCCAGGTGGCGAGAAGATCGGCGAGGCGAAACTTCGAGGAGTAGTAAGCCAAGGGATGCTGTGTAGCGAGCGGGAGTTGATGTTGGGCCGTGATCATGATGGCATTCTAGAGCTGGAAGACAGCGCCGAAGTTGGCTTACCGGTACGGGAACTGTATCCGCCAGATGCGGTTATTGACCTGACAACTCCGGCTAATCGCTTCGATGTGCAGAGCGTAGCCGGTTTGGCGCGCGAAGTGGCGGCTATGACTGATACGGAGATGAAACCGATCGAGCTAGGATCAATTGAAAGCCGAGGTGATGGGTCGGAGGTGAAGGCCGCTGGAGAAGCGTTGCGATACATGCTGGCGCGGATTACGGTTTCGCCGGATGGCAAAACGCCGCGCGAGATAGCGGCCCGGCTGCGTGCATTGGGGATGCGGAGCGTGTCGCCGGTGGTCGATGTGACTAATTATGTGATGATGGAGCTGGGGCAGCCGTTGCATGCATTTGACGCTGCCAAGGTACAACTGCCGGTGAGTGTGCGTCGGGCCGAGGTGGGGGAGAAGCTCACGACCCTCGATGGGGTGCAGCGGAAACTGAGCAGTGCTGATCTGGTGATCGCCGACGCGGCCGGGCCGATTGCGTTGGCGGGCGTGATGGGGGGCGCCAATACTGAGATCGGCGCGGATACGACCGAGATTCTGCTTGAATCGGCGGTGTTTGATGGTGTGGCGGTGCGCAAGACAGCCAAGCGACACGGTATGCGCACGGAGGCGAGTGGGCGATTTGAGCGGGGACTGGCCGTGGAATTGCCGCCATTGGGATTGGCGCGAGCGGTAGCGTTGCTTGAGCAAACGGTTAATGGCACGTTGGTGGCTGTGACCGACCAGCAGAACAGCCATTCAAAGCCGCGCAAAATTGAGCTGACGATGGATCGTTTGCAACGGGTATTGGGCTTTGACGTTTCGCACAAAGAGGCCGTGGAGGCGCTTGAAAAGTTGCAGATAGGAGTTGTGCGTACTTCTAAAAATAAGGTAGAAGTGCCACAAGTGCCGTGGTGGCGCCCGGACCTAAACCTGCCCGAGGACTTGGCTGAAGAGGTGGTGCGAGTGCTGGGGTACGATCGGGTGCCGTCGACTTTGCCGCCGTGGCGCACTGACCGGCTGATATTTGATCGTGAGCGGGCCAAGCGGCGCCGGGTGCGTGATGTGTTGTATGGTTGCGGGTTGTTTGAAGTGGCAACCTATTCGTTTGTGGCGGAAGAGCAATTGAAACAGGTGGGCGATGACCCAGCTAGGCATTTGAAATTGAAGAATCCGCTTTCGAGCGAGCAAGCCTATTTGCGCAGTTCGTTGCTGCCGAGCCATCTGGCGGTACTGACGCGCAACCGGCATTACGCCGACGAGATGGGCTTCTATGAACTTTCCGGCGTGTTTTTGAAGAAAGGCGGTAGTGGCTTGCCGGATGAGCCGGTGCGGTTGGCGGTGACGATGTTGTGCCGTGACAATGTTTTTGCGCGAACGAAGGGGGTGCTGGATGTGCTGGGGCGCGAATTAAACGTGGACTTGCGGGTGGAGCCGGCGAATGACAAGCGGTTTGCGACGGGCAGGTGTGGTCATATAAAGCTGGGCTCCAAGGTGCTGGGCTGGATTGGCCAGTTGCGGCCGGAGTTGGTGGACGCGTTGAAGCTGGAGGGGAGCATCGGGTACTTTGAAGTCGACATGGAGCCAGTGTTGGCGTCGGCTGGGCCGCGGCAATTCGCGGGCCTGGCGAAGTTCCCGGTGATCCGGCGCGATGTGACGTTAACGTTGGCGACAGCGGTGACGTGGTTGGCGGTGCAGGCGGTGTGCGAAGGGCAGCTGGTGGAGTTCGTGAGTGATTACTATGGGCCGGAGTTGCCCGGGGGCCAGAAAGCGATGACATTGCGCCTGACGGTGCAGAATTCGGATCGTACTCCCACTGAGGCCGAGGCGGCCGAGGCCGAGGCGGCGTTGGTGAGTCGGCTGGAGCGCAAACTTGGGGCGGTTAGACGGGTCTAGTTTAAGCTGCGGAAATCGGCTATGGAAAATGGGTAAGCACTAGCGTTATACTGCTCGTATATGCTCAAAGTGAGGTTGGATCCGGAGCGCCACGGTAGCGCTGGGTTTACTACTATCCCGCGGGTAGTGGCGATAGGGACGGCTGTGGCTTTTGTGGTTGTAGCGGTGCAGTTGGGGGTGTCCGGGTGGTACAACGGTCGCATGCTGCCGGGCGTGGTGATTGGCAATCGCAGTGTCGGCAATATGACATTGGCGCAGGCCAGGCAAGAAGTGGCAGATGAGGTGGCGCAGTACCGGCTCATGCTCGACGTAGCAGGCGAGAAGTATAGCCTGACAGCGTCGCAGTTAGGGGTGACGTTTGATACCGAACAGAGCATTGAGCAGGGTTATGCGAGTGGCCGCAGTGCTTGGTTGCCGCCATTTCATCAGGACCCGGTGCCACTGGCATATGACGTAAACCGCCAGCAGTTGAATGATTTTGCGACGAGTGTGGAGCAGCGGGTTGGGACTCAGCCGGTGGATGCCAGTCTGACCGTAAAGGGGGCGACAGTTTCGGCCGTGCCGGACAGGGACGGCTACACGATTGACCGGGTGGGCTTGGAGCAGCTGGTGGAGGATGACGTACGGATGCCGGGTGGGACGACGGTGCTGTTGAAGCCCCGCACGCAGACGGCTGACATTCAAGCGACCATGCTGGCGCCGACGATTGCCGAGGCGCAGCAGCTGATGGCGACGCCGGTGGTGCTGTCATATGGGACGCATACGTACGCGCCGACGCAGGCGCAAATTGGGCAATGGCTGGCATTTGTGAAGCAGCCGGACGGGTTGAAGTACAAATTGGTGCCGCAAGTTGATATGTCGAAGCTGCAGGCCTACGTGGCGGGGTTGGCAAAGAAGCTGGATAGCGCGCCGACGAGCGAGCTGATAACGATGATTAACGGTAGCAGTACCATTGAGCGACAGGGGGTTAATGGTACTGGTATTGATCAGGATGCGGTGGTGGCGGCCATAGCGCAGGCGGTGACTGCACAGCAGCCGCTGACCTACACGATTACCGACCACGCGGTGCCATATGATACGGTGTCGACGACGCTGGTGCCTCTGGGACTGCCGCAGTACGTTGAGGTGAATCTGACCCGGCAACATTTGTGGGTGTGGCAGGATGGCCAGGTGATTTACGATTCACCGGTAACGACCGGTGCGACGGGGGCGGGGTTTGCGACCGTGACCGGGTTGTTTCATGTGTATGACAAGCGGACGAATACGCACCTGATCGGTACCCAATACGGGCCGGCGTATAATTACGACGTGTTCGTACAGTACTGGATGGCGTTTTACAGCGGATACGGCCTGCATGATGCAAGCTGGCGCAATGGGAACTTTGGTGAGACGTCCGGTCCTTACGGCTACTACTACGATGGTTCGCACGGTTGTGTGAACCTGCCCCTCGCGACAGCGCAATTCCTGTACGGCTGGACGACCATTGGTACGCCGGTGTGGGTGCATAATTAGGCTTCGTGGGGTCTAAAATACTGCTGGGCCTACCTCATTCGAGGTAAGCCCAGGGCTCGCTGGTTGATGTATGTCACGATAGATGTGCCAGTATCGCAAACTCGACGCTTGCGGCAATCAAGCCTGTGAAAATCCCGATGTTAACGTAGGCGAAGGCCTTGGCGAAGACCTTGTCGCTTGCGCCGTCAAGCTTTTGGCAGGTGGCTTTGGCTTCGGCCAACAGTGAGGTGTGCTGGCTGTGCCGCGGCTGTGCCGGTTCATTTTTGTAGTTGCATAGCGCCAGGGTGAGCACGGTCAACGTAACACCTACGACGGCCGTAAATAGGGCCAGGCACGCTTCGACCCACCATGGGCGCCCAAGGGTTGAGATGGCCAAGACTAGCACCCCGACGCTCATGCTGGTGGTGAATGTGCCGACGAACAGGCAGCGATTACTAAATCGAACAGCAGCTGGAACGACGCGAGCGTGGTTGGGTCCGCGAGGTTTTTTCACGGCGGCCTCCAGGGTGTGTGGACATCGGGTGCGAGCGTTTTTTAATTATGCCAGAATATTTATTATTTGTCTACGTGAAGGCAGATGTTCGAGCACAAGCGGGATATATGATACAATTTGGGTAATGAACGATCAGGTAATGCCTCCAATTCCAGCTGGTGGTGGTGAGCGGCCGGTGAGCGTGGGCCCGGAGGATTTGCGAGCCGCTATGCCGGGGGAGACTGTGCCCGAGGTCCGTCTGGCGCCGGCTGGTCCGGAAGCCGCGCCGGCGCCAGGTCCGAGTCCGGTGCCGACGACTGCGGCCTTGCCGCCGACGAGTCAGAGTGCGGCCCTGCCGAATGCGGCCATGCCCGTCAGCGTGCCAACACCGGTTGCGCAAAGCCAAGCGCCGACTCCGGCGACGGCGGCCGACGAGGATGTGATTGAGCCCGAATGGGTGGATAAGGCTGAGGACGTGATCAAGGCTCATGCGGGTGATCCCTACGGCGAGGAGGAAGGGGTTACCCAGCTTCAGGAGGATTATTTGCAGAAGCGCTACGGGATTGGCGTAAAAGATGCCGACAATAAGGGGGGATCAGGTAGTAACCCGACGGGCGCATAGAGCGTCGGTGGATGAGAGGTGAGGGCTTAACGCGTGGCGGTGTTTGCAAACAAAAATAAGTTGCGGCGGGCGAAGGCGATTGAGCGCGGTCTGAAGATGGTGCCGATCTTGATTCACTTGCCGCCGCCGAGCTCGGATACGGCGGCCGGTAATCGTGACGTGCGCGAGGTGATGCGTGAGAAAACCGCGCAGGCTGAGGTGCTGTACAACCTGATTGCCGGGACTGCGACCGAAGGTTTCCAGAGCAACTTTTACGGGCAGCGGCATATCGCGATGGAGCTGGTGGCGAGCGGTGGCGTGGTGCATTTTTACGCGGCGGTGCCAGTGGCGCTGGTGAGCGTGGTGAAGAAAGCAGTGCTGACGGCTTACCCGGGTGCGCGGCTGGAGGAAGTGGAAGACCACAATATCTTCAACCAAGAGGGACGGCTGGCAGCGACGATGGGTGGTGAAATGGTGTTGCGGGCGGAGAGCGCGTACCCGATTGCGACCTATGACAAGCTGGAACGTGACCCGATGGAGGCGCTGCTTACGACGTTTAGTGCGCTGGGGGTTAAGGATGGCGTGGCGATTCAGTTGATGATCCGGCCGGCCGCGCCGGACTGGATCAAACGTTCGATTGAGTTGGCGGATGCTAAGCGCAAGGGCCGGACGACGGGTTTGAGCTTTTCGGCCCAGGATTTGGTGAAGGCTGCGATTAAAGCGCCATCGGCCAGGCACGAAGAAGAAAAGGCGAACGGGTCGGGCCCGGAGGTTTCGAGTCTGGAGCTGGGAATCGTTGAGGCGATCGAGGAGAAGACGAAGCAGCCGGGCTTTGAGACTCTGATACGCGTGATGGTATCGACTGAGTCGGTGGCACGCAGCCAGCAGCTGTTGCGTGATATCTCGACGGCTTTTGCGCTGTTTGACCGGCCGGGGTTGAATGGCTATAAGTTCTTGCCGGCGGTGGATGTGCAGGGGTTGGTGACGGCTTTTATTTTTCGGTTCTTCCCGATTGAGATTGCCAGTAATGTGCTTAACAGTGCGGAGTTGGCAACGCTGTTTCATCTGCCGGATTCGCAATTTACCCCTAGTTCGAGCGTGGCGCGGCAGCAGAGTAAGCAGGTGGACGGGCCGGTCCAGCTGCCGACCGTGGGGCTCCTGTTTGGCTACAACGAGTTTCGCGGGGTGCGCAAGGAGATTCGGCTCGATAATGAGGATCGGCGACGGCACACCTATATTCTCGGGCAGACCGGCACCGGTAAATCGACCATGCTGGAGAACCTGGCGGTGCAGGATATGGTCAACGGCCAGGGTTTTGCGTTTATTGATCCGCATGGCGATAGTGCGGAGAAACTTCTGGGGATGGTGCCGAAGGAGCGGTCTGAGGACGTCATTTACTTCAATCCGGCCGATACCGAGTACCCGCTGGGGTTGAACCTGTTTGAATTCAACGACCCGACGCAAAAAGATTTCATTGTTCAGGAAACGATCAACATGCTGTATAAGCTGTATGATCCAGGGCACACGGGAATCATCGGACCGCGGTATGAGCATTGGTATCGTAATGCCGCGCTGACATTAATGAGCGACCCGAACGGGGCGACGTTTATTGAGGTGCCGAAGGTATTTACGGATACGGATTACTTGAAGCGCAAGTTCCGTTACCTGAGAGACCCGACGGTGATTGATTTCTGGACCAAAGAGATGGGGCAAACCAGCGATTACCACAAGAGCGAGATGTTGGGCTGGTTTGTGAGTAAGTTTGGTGCGTTCGTCAACAACGAGATGATGCGTAACATCATTGGGCAGACGAAGTCGAGCTTCAATCTGCGTGAGGTGATGGATCGTAAGAAGATTCTGATTGTGAATCTATCCAAGGGACGGCTCGGGGAGCTCAACTCACAGCTTTTGGGGATGATCTTTGTGATCAAGTTCCAGGCAGCGGCGATGAGCCGGGCCGAGCTGGCGGAAGACCAGCGGTCGGACTTTGCTTTGTACGTGGACGAGTTTCAGAATTTCTCAACTGACAGTTTCGCAAGCATTTTGAGTGAGGCGCGTAAGTATCGCTTGAACCTGATTGTGGCGAACCAGTTTATTGGCCAGCTGCGACCGGAAATTCGCGATGCCGTGTTTGGGAATATTGGGACGATTGTGGCTCACCGGATGGGGCCGGAAGATGCGGAATTTATGGTGAAGCAGTTTGCGCCAGTGTTTGAGGTAACTGATCTGGTGAACCTGCCAAACTACAATGCCGCGATGCGGTTGATGATTGGAGGCTTGCCGAGCCAGCCGTTTAGCATGCGGGATTCGGCGCCGCTGGGGAGGTCCAATGTGGAGCTGGGGATGGCGGTGCAGCAGCTGAGTGCGGCGAAGTTTGGGCGAGGGAAGGCGGTGGTGGAAGCGGAGATTTTGGAGCGATTGGCGCCAGGTGATGTAGCGCCCGTGGCTCCTGGCCCCGGTGCAGCGACGGCGGCACCGGGGATAGGGCCGGTGACGGCGCCGCCGCCCGCGCCTGTGTCGGCGTCGGCTCCTGCGCCACCTATTATGCCGGCGATGGTTGCACCACCGGCTCCCATGCCAGCGACTGTACCGGTATCGGCGCCAGCACCTGCGCCGATGACCGCCGCTATGCCGATGGCGGCGGCACCTGGGGTTGCAATGACGCCCGCGCTGGTGCCGACGGCGCCGCCGCCGATGCCGATTCCCGGCGCCATGCCAACGGCGGCATCTGCGGCCGCATCGATGTTGGTGCCTGCAGTGGCACCGACGCCCGCCTCGCCGGCTTCGGTTCCGGTGGCGGCTCCTCCAGCAATGGGGATGTCGCCGATGGGGATGGGAGCGATGCCGGCGCCAATGATGGGGGCGATGCCCGCAGGGATGCCGCTACCGATGCCGGCCGCTGCCCCAGCATCAGCGCCGATTCCTGCCCCCATGCCAATGACGACTATGGCTGCGGCGCCCGTGCCAGGGTTCGATGCGGTACCTCCGGTGTCTTCACCGACGCCTGTTCCGGCAGCGGCTTTGCAAGGTATGGCCTCGGCACCGCCGCCTATTGGGGCGCCACCAGTGGATTTGCCGGGCAGTGCTCCGGTTGCAGTACCGGCTGCGCCCGTGATGACCATGTCAAACCCGTTGGCGACGTCAGTGCCTGCGCCGGCAGCCTCGGCGCCGGGGACAGCAATGCCGGTGCCGGTAGCGATGCCGCCTGGCCCGTCCGACCCAACGACGTTATCGTTGAGAGATATTACCGGTGGTAAGCCGCTGCCTTCGGTGCAGTCACCAGCCGCTATTAATCCGGCTGATGTGCCATTGGTACCGCTGGGCGCTGAGCCTCCAATGCCGATGTCAGCCCAGCCGCTGGCGCCTGCTTTGGATGCACCAGCGGAGCCAGTGTCTCAAGTGGTGCAGCAGGCGCCGCTTCAGCCGGAATTGGGCTCGGGCCAGCCGTTGGAGGACGACCCATACGCTAACATTGAAATTTTAGGCGATTTGACACCGCCGCTGCCGGCAGCGATTGACCAGACAATGGCCAGTGACGATGCTGCGGCATCGGTGGCGGCTGGTCGGCCGTTGCCAGGTGACCCGTACGCTGGCATTGATGTGATGGCAGCGACCACAGCGCCGCCTCTGGCCCAGGAGGGAATGCAGCGGAGTGGAGCGGCACGTTTGGATGCAGGGCAGCAAGCAATGCCTGAGCGTGAGCTGGAGCTGGCGCGAGTTGATGAGGTGGCAGGGCCGCTCGCGTTAGCAGCGCCGCCGGTTGAGCCGACGGCTGCCATGGAGGAGTCGGTACCGGCCGAGTCGATGATTCACTTTGTGGATCCGGCGGCGGAGAAGTTATTGGCCCAGCCGGATGGGATGGCGGGTACAGCGGCAGATGATGATTCGCAGCGGCAGATGATGGTGGGTTTGCCAGAGGGAGTGACCTTTGTGAACGAGCCGCCGTCTCCGGAGCCGCCAGCACAGCCAGCGCCCGTATCTGAGGCGCCTGCAGCTGCACCACCACTCGCACCTGCTGCTCCGGTGGCGGTGGCGCCTCCATTGCCCCAAACGCCCGCGCCGAGTGCCCCGCCGCCGAGCTCTGCGCCCGTAATTATGGGTGGTTCGGGAGTTACAGCTCTGGCTGCGCCATTGGATAATATGGCAGTGGCGCCACCGCCAATTGGGGCGCCGCCAGTGGATTTGCCGGCATCGGTAGCGGTACCGACTGACGCCCCGGTGCCCACTTCGCCACCGGCTGTGGCTGCGCCGGCGGTTGCCAACTCCGCGGTGGTGCCGGAATCAAATGTGTCATTGGCTGAGGCTCTGGAGAAGTCGCCCCGGCCGTCTGCCGAACCGGCACCCCCGGCGCCGGTTTCTGTCGCCGAGGTGGCTGCAGCAGCTCCGCTGGCCGCGGTGGCGGAGGTTGACAAAGCACTGGGCGGTCTGGAGTCGGTGGCGCAAATGCTTGAGGAAGCGAAGGCGGCCGGACCGGTGCCGGAGCCGGTTGCGCCGTCTGCACCGGCGGTGGAAGCGACGCCGGTAGCGATGGGGCCGGTTCAGTTGGAGCGGCAAGAGGCGGCAGCGCCTCAGAGTTTGGTGGCTAATCAGATTGAAAAAGCCGAGAGTGAAATTGATAATTTGCTGTCGACCTCGCTGATCCGTGATAACGAGCTGGCCAAGTCGCGCAGTTTGCCGCAACCGGTAGCTGCATTGCCTGCGGAATCGAATCAGGGTGGGCTTGCAACGGGGCTGAACGCAGCCGGGTCGCAATCACCAGCGACGGCGGGGCCGGCTGCATCGCCAAAGCCAGCGCCTGCACCGGAGTTGCCAGAAACGGCCCAGAATAAAAAGCAGGCGGCGACCACCGTCGTGGCACCCTCGCCGGTCGTGGCTCCGCCCCTGCCGCAGTCGCAGCCAGTGGCAGTACAACAGGTTTCGCCAACAACGGCGGTTACCTCGGCGCCGGCTCCGGTCCCGGTCGTGGCCCCAATACCGGCTCCAGTGGTGGCTCCGAGGCCCGCTCCCGTGCCGCTGCCGGCTCCCGTTTCGGCGTCGGTGGTTCAGCCGACACAAGTGGTTCAACCGGTATCGGTACCGCAATCACAACCACAGCAACAGTCGCAACCCCAGCGGCCGCAGCCGCCGGCGGTGATTGTGAAGCACAGGGGCGAGATGTTGGGCGTACCACCGGCGTCCCAGCTTGAGGCTGTGTCGGTTGATGACGAGGCTGGGTTGCCGCAGGCGGAATCGCTGGCGGCCGATGAGGTGGCCAGAGCGCGAGCTGAACATGAGGCTCAGGTTAAGCTGCACCCGGAAACGCTTGAACCACAGCCGCCGCAGCAAGCGGGGCAACGGCCGGATTCATCTGCCTCCAAGCGTAAGCATGGCAAGCGGCGGCATCGTGGCGGCAATTCGGGGGAGCGGGTTGAGAGTGAGGCCGAGGCTGAGCACAACAAACCGACGGAGGCTGAAGCTGAAGCGGGTGCGTTGACGGGTAAGCTGATTATGCCGACGGGTGAGAAGCCAGCTGAGCAACCAGTACAGCCGACGATGGAGAAACCGAAAAAATTGGCACCCGGTGAGGTGTACGTGGATGAGCACGGCAACGTAATGGTCGGCGATTAGGGGTTTTCTAAGAGCGCGGACGCCGCACAAACAGGCGCCAGAGTTGCTCCAAGATGAGGCCGAGCACAGCGCCGACAGCGAACGACAGGATCATCTCAGAGCCGGATAACGCATAGCCGTAGCGGCGGGCGGTGAAATAGAACAGGGTGCCGACCACGAGGGCTGTCCAGGTTGCTCCGGCGGTGACCGACGGCCGAGCAACGGTGCGTTCGAGGCTCTCGGAGACTTTTTCGACGGCTGGGCGGTGAATGAAGCGCGAAAAGCGGCGACTGGTGGGCTTGAGGTGGCGCTGCAGGGTGGTCATGGTGTGAGCGTAATTTTGGCGAAGATTGGGCAGATGTGCGGCTACATGGTGGGCCGGAGATGCCTGGCGCTCGGCGACGGGAGCGGGCTCGGGCTGTGGCTCTGGTTCGTGGTGGCGATTAATGGCTTCGCGGGCGGCTTCGACGCGGGTGTCGGCGTCGACTTCGCCGGTGTGTTCGTGACGGCGCAGGTGATCGAGTTGACGCTGGGCAGCATGCTCGAGCTCGGCGTGTGATCGTTCGGCCGGCTGGTGCTGTTCAATTGAGCGTTCGTGGTGTTCGGCGGCCATTATACCCCTCCTTGAAATTCACCGCGCAGCAGTTTAATTTCGGTGGCGAGTTGGCGGTTGCGCAAGTAGAAGTAAACGCATAGTCCGCTGACGATGAGGACGATGAGCGTGGCGGTGGGGGCGCCTGTGTCGGGGAGGCTGGCGCTGGCGGTTTCGATTTGCTTCGGCAGCGGTGGTTGGACCGCGACGCTAATCTGGTTGCCGTAGACGTTGTCCATGTGCAGGTCGTAACTGGCGGGGTCCGACAGGCCGACCGGCGTGGTTGGGACGGGGTTCTTGACGGTAACGGTGAAGCTTTCGGTGAGCGTTTGGCCCGGTGCGATGGTGGTTTGCGGCCAGGTCATGACACCGTTTTGGAGCACGCCATCACCGGTGTCGGTGACGTTGGCGTATTGGAGGACGTCCTCGAGGTGCTCAACCACGGTGTAAGTTGAGGACAGGCCGCCGACGTTGGTGGTGGTGAGGTTGTAGCGGATCTGGTCGCCGGGCCGGGCCGGGGCGGTGGCGGCGTCGATATTTTGCGTTAGGTTGAGGGCAGTTTTGTGCTTGGTGAAAGCAGCTGGGGTGGGAGTGGTGTTGACGGTAAAGGTGCAGGCCGGTGGGGTCGTGGATTGCGTGCCGGTGGAGCCTTTAATTTTGAGCTTGGCGATAAAGTGTCCGACCTTGGTGTAGGTGTGAGTTGCATATTGGACAGCTTGCGTTGAACCGGTGCCGTCACCGAAATCAAAGATGTAATCGGCGATAGACTGGCCGCTGGCTGAACCGATAGCGGTGTAGCGGACAGTGATGGGTGCCTCGGCGGTGATTGAGCCGAGCTGGGTGTTGCCAATGAGATCGACGCAATCTACGGTTGGTTTGGCTGGCGTGGATGTAGGTGGGGGCGTGGGTGTGGGTTTGGGGGTGGGGATGGGTGTGAGGGGCGGCGGCGTGGGCTTGGGCGTCGTCGGCATGGTTTTATAAACGATGTTGCCGCAACGGAACATGATGGCAAAGTAACGGTGCGAGGTGGCGCTGACGCCTTGGAGGACTTCATAGTTGGACCCCTGTGCGACATTGGCGCCGGTGTCCCAGATGTGCAGGGGGCGGCCCCAGTAGGAGTATTTGCCGACTTTGATGGGGTCGTCGCTCGGGAAATACTGGAGGCGGCCGATGGAGTTTAGGCCGTCGTTGTGGTCGCGGGAGTTGATCCAGACGTCACTGGCGCCCGCGATGTCCTGGCGGGTGATGCCGAAGTATGTGTAAAGCGCTTTAAGCTCAGCGCTGGAATCGTAGCGATTGAGCAAGTCGTTTTTATTGACGAAACCGCCGTAAATAAGGTCATTGGGGGAAGCGGCGTTAACTGGCGCGGCGGGTGCGAACACGACCGCTAATTGCAGGATTACGATGAGCACAGCGGCAAAGGCGCTGAAGCCGCGGGTGGTGCGCTCGCGGTTAAGGCGGCGCGAATAATACGTCAGCTCGGAAACGGCGGACGGCGACAAAGACAGCTTGGAGACGATTCTCTCAAACATTAGCGTTATGATACACCAGGCGCGGGGCGGGGGGCAAAGGATGTTTTTGAGGATTTGATCCAGATAGCGCGAAGCAGTATAATAATGGGTGTAGTTGAGC
>Ga0265332_10001576_pt1 | contig 12494 bp, 15 predicted proteins | sample 41926metaG_FD_202084 | JGI IMG/M metagenome (GOLD analysis project Ga0265332, IMG submission 202084) | Rhizosphere microbial communities from Carex aquatilis grown in University of Washington, Seatle, WA, United States - 4-19-26 metaG | ecosystem: Host-associated > Plants > Roots > Rhizosphere...
GACTTCCCTAGGTCGGGAGAGTGCTCACAGGACCGTAAGGCAAGCGGGCACGGCTGAGAACAGCGCAGCACCAAGCGCCCAGCGAGCCCCTTGATGGGCCGAACAGTTTTCTGGCGAAACAGATATACAAGTCACTGCAATAGCCGGACATTGACTGTGGCTTGCTGGAGTCGCTTCCTTCAAAGGGGCTCACTGGTTCGATCCCAGTACCGCCCATCTCCAAGGTGCGGGACATGGGCCTACATGACCTTGCACCCCATGCAAGTGCGCGACCTACCTGAACTACTGAGCCACCACGAGCTGCCCGGCAGTGACCCGTGTATGGTGTGCACGAGGCACTGCAGACAGCACAACGCCGGGACAAGCCCGGTGCTGGTGATGAACTGAACGCTTACAGGTGCCCGCCAATCGCCAAGCGGGCGATGTAGCCAGAGCGGGTTTCCCCGGCCGCCTTGGCGGCCCGGTCGAGACGGGAGAGCACCCGCCGCGGCAGGGTGATGTTCACCCGTTCGATCTGGTCATCGAGCATGGCCGGATCGATTTCAACCAGCGCCCAGATCCAGCCGGCGAACTCCGGCCTCCTTTGGTGCGCACCGATGGGCCGGGCCGGCGGGACAGCTTCGCCATCGTCCAGCAGCCCATCGATGTGCAGCTCGATGGCTTCGCGGGCGTGCTCGATGGCCTCATCGAGGGTATCGCCAGCAGAGAAGCAGCCGGGCAGATCGGGCACGACTACCCCCCAGGCGTGGGTATCGTCACCGGGTTCGATTGCAATCGGGTAGCGCATGGTCAGGATCTCCATTACTTCAGGCCGGCTTGTTTCAGGATGGAATGCAGCGTGCCGGGCGGCAGGTCTTTCTTCGGGTGCGGCACGGTGACGCGGCCGGGCTTGGATGGGTGCTTGAACTGGTGATGGCTGCCACGAACGGCGACCTCTTCCCAGCCATCGGCCTTGAGCATTCGAATCACATCGGCACTGTTCATGGTGTGTAGCATACACACGCACCGGAAGTGCCGACAGTGCGACAGCAACCCTGCCATGAAGAAAAATGGCGAAAGCTCCCCGGATGGTCACTGTCAAAACTGCCAAATTGAGAAAAGACAGTTTTGGCAGTTCGGCTTCTGGCGTGCATGGGCAAAATTCCCCCTCAGTGCCGGGCGGGCACGAGCGGCACTGACTTGGGATTGACCACGTACAGTTGCCGCGGCTTGGTACGTGAAGGCTCCTGCCACTCCTCCAGATGCCCCAGCTCCACCAGCAACCCAAGGCCCTCGGCTACGCGCTTCTGATCGGCCAGCCCCGACCAGCCCGGCCGCCACACGTCGCGGCTGCCGAACCCCTCCCGCGCCAGATCCCCCTTCCTGATCCGCTCCAGAATCCGCCGTGCCGTGTCCGCCTCGCTGCCCTGGGCGACCCCGTAACACCGCCGGGCGTGCGTCTCCAGATACACCGCCCAATGCAGTGCCCGCAGCGTGGAGGCAAGGCCGACCGGGCCGCTGTGTCCGTCTCCCAAGTGGAAGGTCAGCGCCAGTGCCGGGACCAGCTTGCGGTACTTGGCCAGATGGGATTCGAGGGCCGGGTACAGCTCGCCCGAGCGCAGGCCGGCTTCGAAGCCGGTGCGCCAGTCGGTGAACGCTTCCAGGGCCTCCGGATCGAAGCGCAGGAAGGGCGGGCCGTTCTCGCCTTCCTGCTCGGCGCCACGGGCCAGGGCATCGAGGGCATCCAGCTCGTCGAACACCGCGAAGGCCATGTCCTTGGCAGGGCCGTCCGGGTAGCGGTCCACGTTCTTCCAAGAGCCGCCGGTCTCCGGCCACACCAGCAGGCCGAAGCGGGCCAACATGCCGTCGTCGGATGCCCCGCCACGCAGCGTGGCGCGCAGGTATTCCCCGAGGGGGCCGGGCTGGGCACCGCCGATCACGCCCAGGCACACCGCCGGTACGCGTCGATGGCCGCGGCCGATGCGGTCGAAGGTCCAACCGTCCTTGCCGTTCCAGCCCGTCATGAGGAAGGCACGCAGCTCGGCGGCGTCTTCCCGGTCCAAGCCGGCGAGCCAGCCGGGCAACTCGTCGCGGACCACCAGCAGGCCGCGCGGGTTCTCGATGAGCTTCTCGGCCAAGGCTTCCACAGTCGCGCTGGCCACCGTGTAGCGGCGCAGGATCGGGGCTTCGTCCGCATCGGGCGTGAGGAAGCTGGCCACGTCCACCAGGGCGTTGGGGTCCTTGCGGAGTGCCCGCGTGGCTTCCGACTTCCGGGCTTCGGCCCGTGCCTTGGCGATCTCCGCTTCGGCCCGCCATTGCCCCTGAGCCTGTGTCCATTCCTCCAGCGCACGGGCTTCGAGGCGCACGATAGGCGCCAAGGCCGCCATCATCGCCGGGCTCTTCATCATGCCGGGGCGCCCGACGATGCAGCCCCACAGGTTGGGAAACTCCTGCCAGTCGCTGCGGGCCTGGGGCCGGATGGCGCAGCGCCGGCCGATCAGGTTGCCGGCGGCGGCCACCATCGGTACCGCGACGAAATCTGGCGGGCACTGCATACGGTCGGCCACGTCCTGCACCCACGGCCGCAGCCGATCCGGCAGCAGCGCGTAGTCGAACGGGGCGACCGGCGCGAGGCCTTCCGGCAGCGGCAAGGGATCGGGCCAGGAGGCGACCGGCCAGGTACGGGGATCGCCCAGCGCCGGGGCCAGGGCCGCCCGTTCCTCCAGGCGTGCCGGCTCATAGGGTGGCGGTGCCTTCATGGCTGTACCTCCTGCCCGTGGGCCTCGCTGACGATGAACTCCGCCGCCGGCGTGCCGCCCGGCCGCAGCAGGATCAGCCGCTTGGGGCGTGCCGACACCAGCTCGGCCAGCAGATGGCGCAGGCGCACCCCGTCCGGCGCCGGTGGCGGCACCACCAGCACCGACAGGGCCGCCAGGTAGCGCCAATCGAGACGGGACGGATGGAAGCCCGGCGGGCAGCAGATCGCCGGTCCCAGGCCGGTGACCGGCCCGGCCGGCCAGTGGTCGAGGAAGACCACCACTTGGCGCTGGGTGGGCACCAGATCCCGCGCCCGGGCGTCGGCCAGGTCGCGGGCGTAGGCCGGTAGGCGTCGGCCCGGAGAGCAGCGCCAGGCGGTGCGAGGGTCAGTGTGCGGCATGGTCATCGCCATCCCCCCGCAGTACGGACAAGGCCAGCTCGAAGGCGCTGACACGCCCCTGGTAGAAGGCTTGCCCCTGGCCGGCTTCCTTGCTGGCCTGCCGCCGGCTATCAAGGGCCTGCGCTTCCAAGAAGGCGATCACACGAGCGAGGGCGGAATCCTGGGCGCTCATAGCAAGCCCTTTTCTGCAAAGCTCAGCGGGCGGGATGCACCGGCAACAATGATGTGATCGAGCACCCGCACATCGACCAGGGAAAGCGCGCTGCGCAGGCTTCGGGTCAGATCGATGTCGGCCCGGCTGGGTGCAGACTTCCCGGAAGGATGGTTGTGGGCCAGGATCACGGCCGCCGCAGAGAGCTCCAGTGCGCGGCGAACCAGCTCACGGGGATAGACATTGGTTTGCGCCAGCGTGCCAACGAACATCGGTTCGAACGAAATAACCTGGTTCTGCGCATCGAGGTAGAGCACGCAGAACACCTCGCGTGCCTCCTCGGCCAGTTCGAACTTCAGGAACTCGCGTACTTCGTTCGGCGACTCAATTGCGACAGTTGTCTTTAGGAGGCGCTTCTCAAGCACCTTGCGGGCGCGTGCAAGCAGGCGCTCTTCCCGGTCGAGTTCGCTGAGCGGCGGGCGGGTACGTGTGATCGGGGCCACGTAGTGGGCGGCCACTTCGGCCACTTTGACACGGCGGTTGCGGGGTGCGACCGGCGGGGCGCCGGTGAGACGTTGGAGGCTCATGACCGATCCCCCTTCACGAACGGGCGGCGGCGGCGCGGCAGGTCATCGAGGGCGGCGATATCGGCCACGCGGCGGGACACCGGTGCCGGCATAGCCGGGGCTGCAGCCGTCAGGTAGCTGAACAGCGGGGCCAGGCCCGTGCGGCGCGGGAGCGTCGAGGGCGGTGCCTTGAAGGTGCGGGCGCTCATGCTCCAGCCCTCCTGGCAAAGGTCAGGCGGAAAGCCAGGGCCGGGCCAGCGAAACGACGCAGGGCGCGGTACAGATTCAGGGTGAGGATGGGGGATGCAGGCGCGTGCAAACGTCTGCACGCCAAGGCGAGGATTGCCATGGTGCGGTACTCCTGAGCTGCGGTCTAAATATCCGCACCCACTTTCCACGGTGGGTGGCGGAACCGTGCGGGGGTGGAAATACCGGGCTCAGGGACCGGCCAGCCTTGCGGCTGCCCCGCACGGCCCGCCATTGAACAGGCGCAACCATGCTGCCGACGTAAAAAAGCCGCGACGAACGCGGCCTCATCGGCCTGAGCTTATCCGGGTTTCCACGCCCGGCCACCACTGTCTAGGTGACGGTGGCGAGTATCAACCCGGCATCGTGGACGCGTCAAGCCCCTTTGAACAACAGCCGGGGGAGTTGGGCGCGGGGCTCACTCTGCGCCAGATTTGGAAGGGAAAGCGCCTGCGCAGAACCCGACGCGTGTTCCGACCCTATATAGTGTGTTCCGATTAGTTAACTACATATGTCGGAACAAATACCCCCCGCAAAGCCGCGTCCTTGCTGGGTTTCCGATTTTTATTCCGACCGTACCGACTATTCCGACCGTTTTGAGGAGGGCTGATCTGAAGCCCCCCCACCCCCCCAAAACCTCCGCACGAAAAAATCTAGCTACACAACCGGTCCCGAGAGACCTTTTCCGTAGCGGATTTGACCCCCTTACCCCCCCTCAGCGGGTATCCCGCAGCCAGACCAGGCAGCTGGCGCCCCGGTCGGGCGGGAGCTGGCGGAGTGGGTGGAGGGGACCATACGCAGGGGGCAGGTCGTCACGGCCGCCACCACACAACCCGTCGGCCAGGCCGGGACGCGCGAAGTGCCGGCAGGTCAAGCAGGCGGTTTCGTGGGTTTCTCCCCATGGCGCAAAGCCTTCCTCAGCACCACCCCCATCCGAGTTTTTTAATGACGATGGAGTGCTGTTTTTGATTGTCTCTTCCCTTCTCCCTTCTAAACCTGTCGGAAAGGTCGGGCCAGTCGGAACAAAGCCCGCAAACGCAGTGCTGGCGCGGCTTTCCGCTGTTCCGACGTGATCGGGTTTTTGGACCGTATTCCGACCGCTCGACTCGGAATACGGCATTTTTGCCTCATTTTTGGGCAAATCTGGCAGCGATTTGGCAACAAGTTCAGACCAGTCAATCATGAGTTTTCAACCCTGATGGCATGGCCGCGCCCATCCGTTTTGGGACGAGCGCGGCGCATTGCTTCAATCGGCTGTCAGGGCTTCAACGGCCGCCCGGGCTTCGAGCTGCGTCACGCGGGCATCAAGCTGCCTGAGCTGCTCAAGCACGTCGTTGATCAGCTTGAACTGCTGGTTCTGGAACTGCTGCACCGCGCCGAGCGCTTCCGTACCGCCGCGGATCTCCGCCTGGATCTTGCTGACCTCGGTCATCAAGGTTTGCTTGATCGGTTCGAGGACGGCTCGCACCAACTCGCGGGCGTGGTCTTGCTTCTGCTTCTGAAACACCATGATGGTTCTCCTGATTGGGGTCAGGCCTGCGGGCCTGTCGTGTTGAGTTGAAGGGCTTCCTGCTCGATGCGCTCCACCAGCTTGGTGACGATGGCTTCGAGCGCAGCCTGTTTCTTGGCCTCGAAGGCCGGGCGCATGAAGGGATGGGCGGCCATCTTGCTGGTGCCGAATTCCACCCAGCGCCAGTAGTAGGCATCGGTCCGGCCGTAGGCCTTCACGTTCTTCTGGCCCACCGATCCGTTCTTGGCCTGGCGCACATAGACCTGTGCCACCTCGCGGGTTGGCGTGCAGTCGGCTTGCACCCGTTTGACGGCAATCGCCCGCTTGAGGGTGCCCGGCGGCGGGTGCCCATCCCTTACCTTCCCGTGATACTCGGGGGCCTGCTGCTTGGCTTCGTCCCTGATCACGGCTGCACCGGCATAGACGGCCGCCCGCAGGGCGTTCTTGGCGACCCGCTTGGGCAGCTCCTGCAGGGCTTGGGCGATGGCAGCCACGCCCTTGATGTCGATGCTGGAAGTCATCGCACAGCCCCCATGGCGGGGCTCAGGCCGTAGCGCTGCTCCATGACCTTGGCGATGTTGCCGCTCTTGGCGATGTCGCCCGCCACAGCCCCCTTCACCCGCTCCACGAGGACGGTGATCACATCCACGCCGCCGGGGCCTTGCGACTGCTGCACCTGGCCACCGTTGCCCGGCGACTCGACGACATTGACCACCACGCCTTGCCGGCCCGCCACGTTGCTGGCCGCAGCGTTGAAGGCCTTCGGGACGATCATTTCGCCTTCATGGATCATGGCAATCATGTCTTTGGGCACGTAGTTGGTGCCCACGTCGAAGGACGGCAGCTTGAAGCCTTGCCCGCTGAGACCTTGCCCACCGCCCATGCTGGCTAGATTGGTACCCGACGCCAGGGAGTAGGTCGCGGACGTACTCGCCATCGACAGACCCAGGAAGCCGGTCACCGCATTGATGAAGCCGCCGCTGCCGGACAGCATGCCGGCCATCTGCTGGCGCACCTGGATGCGCACGATGTCGGCAATGATCGAGTCCGAGAAGCTCTTGAAATTGAGTTTCCCGGTCGTGGTGAAGCTGACCAGGGCATCCTCCATCGTGCTGAAGGTACGGGTCAGCGAGGATTCGACCGACTTGCCGACGTTCTGCACATCGCTGATGTAAGCCCGAATCGCCCGACTGCTGCCGGCCTCGGCGGTCATCGAAGCGCTTTCAATGGCCCTGTCCCGCAGGGCTTGGAGTTTGTCGAGCGCATCGGTCAGCCCCTCGATTTCCAGCCGCTTGGCGAGGGCGGCATTCTGCGTATCGAAGGTCATCGCCGCGGCCGCCTCGGCGTTGCCCCGGAGCGACTGGTAACGGGCGTCCAGGGCCTCCAGTTGCCGGCCCAGCTGCTCGTAGGCCTTGGCCTGGTCAAAGGCGTTCTGCTCCAGCTTGGCGCCGCCGTCCTGCGTGGAGCGGGCGCTGCGGTCCTTCACGTCGGCCAGCTTGTTCTGGGCTTCCGCCCTCAGCCGCGTGTCGGTGGTGCGGGCCAGGAAGTCCTTCAGGATCTGCTCTTCCTTGGCGTAGGCCGAAGCCGCGTTGTCCGTGTTCTGCTTGATCGCGTTGGCCCGGTCGGCGTAGTAGCTTTCGATGCTGGTCAGATCGTCCTTGTAGCTGCGGTCCATCAGGGCCGTCCGTTGGCCGAGCAGATCCTTTTCCGCCTGGATGCGGCGTTCCTGTTCCTTCAGCAGCCCATCCAGCACCTGCCGGCTGGTATCCCTAATATTCTGGTCATCGGCCGGTGCCGTGCGCGGGACATACTTCAGCTCCTTCTTCCCCAGTTCGGCGACAGCCGAATCCGGGAAATTGACCCCGGCCAGGGCAATCTGGGCTTGGCGCTGAATATCCACGCTATAGCCCGCGTAAGCCTTGGCCACGGCCGCCGCGTTGTCGCCATACACAACAGGGCGCTCCTGTTTGCTGCGCAGCTGGTCTTGGAAAGCGATCTGCTTCTGGACGGCCTCGATCTGCTGTTCCACATAGCGGAGCGCCCCCGCCGACATCTCGGGGTTAGGCGGATTGACCGTCGACATGATCCTGGTCCGCTGGGCCTGCAGGTCGGCCAGGCGCTTCTGGATCTCGTCCATATCCACCTTGGCGCCGCCCAGGAAGCTACCAATGCCGAAGGTGTTGAGGGCCTTCCAGAAGCCCCCGGCGATCTTCGTCCCATCGTTCATGCGGTCGACGAAGGTGTTGAGCGTTGGCAGTGCGTCCATGGCCAGCGTGCGGTAGAACGTGCTGGTGCCGGCCGTGAGGCGCTGGACGGCTTTTTCGTAGTGATCGGCCGCATAGGCGGCCTCGTCGGTCACCTTGCCGACCATGTCCTGGCGCTCGGCCAGCTCCTTCAGGAAGGGCAGCAACTGCGCACCGCTCTTGCCGAAGAGGTCCATGGCCAGGGCCGTCTTGCCGGCGCCGTCGCGGTACTCGCTGAGCTTGTCGGCCACGGTCTTGAGGGCATCAGCCGTATCCATTTGCCGCAGATCCTTGGCTGACAGCCCCAGGGCACTGAGCGCCTGGCCGGCGCCCTTGGCTTCGTCGTCGGCTCCAGACATGGCCTTGGCCATGCGGACCAGGCCGGTTTCCACCGTGCTCATTTCCATGCCCGCCTGCTTGGCGGTAGCCCCCAGCGCCGATAAGGCCTGCACGCGGGCACCTGTCTTCTCGGACATGTCTTTGAGTTCCGCCATGCTGGAAATGGCCTTGTCCATCTGGCTGACGATGGCCGAAACCCCCAGGCCTGCACCAACCCCAAGGGAGCCCATTGCGAAGTTGGCCATGGCCGATTTGGCCTTATCGAAAGCCGAAACCAGGTCGTTTCCGACGACGCCGCCGAAGCTGGTCAAGGTCTGCGAGCCTCGCGCGAGCATGGCGTCCACCTGAGCCAGGACGTTCAAGTTGTCATTGGAGGCTTTGCCAAACTGTTTCGTGAGATCGGCGGCCCGGTTCAGGGCCGATTCGAAGCCGGCAGTCTCTGCTGAGAGCGATACCGCCAGCGATCCTAGTGATGCCATAGTGTTACTCCTGATGGGCGCGATGAAAGACCAGACCGCACCTGCGCCCGACGGCGCGGGCTGGGGGTTCAGTCGTCGCCGTCCAGGCTTCCTGTGATGGCGGGAGTGAGGAGATACAGGCGGCTGTACCCGGCGCCGGGTTCGCGGACCTTCACGGGGATGTTCTTGCCATCGCCGTGGGCCAAGAGACCCCGCTTGAGCAGTTCCTTGATGACCTGGGCGGGGTCAAATCCGCTGCAGAGTTCGGTCTTGAAGACCGTCGGGTAGATCAGGTATTCGAAGATGTGATCGGCTTCGTTGAGGCTGGCGGTGTCCTTCGTCGGCCGCTTCCAACCGGCACGGTTCATCGTCCGCGGCGCGTGGGTGTCGGAGATGCTGGGCCGTCGCCAGTCTTCCAGCCGACCGCCGGCATGGGCTTGAATCCAGGCCTGTACCTGCTCCACCATCTTGCGGGGCTCGCGGTTCTCTTCGCCGCCGAACACATGCAGCCAATCACGGAAAAGGCGGCCGGCAGCGTTGATCGCTTCGCCTTGTGGCCACCCCGTCAGGCCCCATTCAGTGGCTTTCTCGCCGGCATAAGCCACGGCAGCAAAGCGGGTTGCGGCCCGGATCGCCTGAGAGCCGGCTTTGTCGGAGAGGGCGCGCTTCTCGAAGCTGATCCGGAGTTGCTCGAACTCGGCGGGCATTGCGGCCCGGTGGTCGATCACCTTTCGGATGAATTCGGGATAAGCGGTGCCGTAGTACCGCGCCGCATTGCGCTGGAGGTGTTCCGAGAATCGGGCGCCATCGGGCTGGCCGTGAAGGGTTTCCCAGCAACCCAGACCCGCACCGGCATCGGCAGGGAGCTCCCCCACACGCACTTCATGGCCCGCGTAGGCGCGTTCCTGGTTTTCCTCTAAGAACCGGACCAAACCGACCTCTCCGTTGCTTTGAAAGAGGAGGGAGAAAGCCGCGGTTTCCCGCAGTCCTCCGGCCGCTTGACCACGACCTTTGCCCTGGCCACTGGCCAACATGTAGGCGGCAGCGGCTACATCCTTTGCAGCACCTGCCTGCCCAAGCTCATCGAGCAGCAACGGTGCATCGCAATGTCCAGCTGCAAGGCCTTCGATCGCTGCGCCTGTCAGCATCCAGGTCTTGCGGTACTCCTTGGGGCCGCAGAGGCTGGCTGCCGCGAACAGCAGGCCGGACTTGCCCAGGGACGAACCCCCAGCCCAGTGAAAGCCGCCGGGAATGTTGCTATGCAAAAAGCATAGACTGCCGGCGAAGGCCGTTGAGAGGGCGAAGGTCAGCCGGGAATTGCCCACCGCCAGCGCGGCCACGTTGTCGCGCCACTCAGACAAGGTGCCAGCACTTTTCAGTTGGGCACCTCCGCTCCCAATAGATTGATGTAGCCACAGTTCCGCTCCCGGTGCGGACAGCGGATCATGGTCGCCGCCCAGCACGAAGGACCAGCGGCCGGGCTCCGACACATCTTCATGCCAGCCGATACGCGGGGTGAGACGCGCACGGGCGGACGGGCGAGAGCGGTTGATGTACTCCGCCAGCAGGCCCGATTTGTTACGGCCGATAAATAGCCCGGAATCACGCAGAAGACGAGCCAGGGCGGCCCCATCGCCTTCGAGCAGCGAGTCAGCCAACAAGACCCGCCGGCGCCGGCCATCGTGATCATTGAACGCGGCGAGGCGTTGCCATCCGTCGCCCCGAGCGTCGCGGACCTGGTGAGTGATTTCCAGCGGAGCGCAGATAAATTGCTCGACCTGCTCGAAACCCTCGCCGCGCCGCTCCACCTTCAGGCGATAGACGCCACGGCCTTCAGCTCCATCACGCAATTCAAACAGTTCACCACCCTGTGTAGGCGTCTGCACGGCACCGGCTTTGCCCTTGCCTTTGGCGCGGGTGCGCTTCGCGGGCAAGGCGACGCCATCTGCTGGTGGCGCCGGGGCTGTTTCCGGAGCGCTGGCGGCGCTTTCCACATCGGGGGCAGGCGTGGGCACATCGACGGGGGCATCATCACCCTGTAGGGCCGGGAGCGCAGCCGCTGCCGCTTCGAGGATGCGACGCACGGCGGCCGGACCTTCACCATCGCGGGTGCTGATAGCAAGATCATTGAAATCCGTCCATTGGTCGGGGCGATCCGGTCCGAACTCGGGTATAGCTACTACGCCCCCAACAGCACGCGCCGCCGCTTCAGCCTTGCTGCGACCGGGGTTGCCGTCCGTCCGATGGTCGTCATCGGCACACAGGACAAAGCAGGCCTGCGGGTAGGCTTCCTGCAGGGCGCGGGCAACGGGTTCCAGGCTGCCGGCGTCGAAGGCCACGGCCACGGGCCAACCGGTGGCCTGGTGGAGGCTAGCGCCGGTAGCGTAGCCCTCGCAAACAAGCAACGCCGTATCCGGTGACACCTCGCCAATCAGATGAAATCGGCCTACCTTGGCTCCGCCTGCGAGAAAATCCTTATCTCTTTCAGATATCTTTTTTGGGTATATGGCCTGTAGACTGTGCAGCGTTCCAGATGTGCCGCGCATCGGCACGAGCAGAGTATTGGGGATGCGCTCCTCGCGCCCTTCCGACCACTTGGACCAGGTGCCCACACGCAGGCCATAGGAATAAACGCCCTTGCGAGATAGGTACGGGTGATCGTTCGGCGCCGGCTTAGAAGCCCCCCATATCGCATTTGCACGACGGCGTGCCTTGTCCTGCCGCGCACGGTTTTCAGCATTGCGCTGGGCTCGTTGAGCCTCAAGGCGGGCGCGGTGGGCGGCTTCTTCCTCGGGGGTAAGCTGGCGGCCGATGTCGGCCCGCCAGTTTTCCCACTCAAGGCCATCCTTGAAGTTCTGGAAGCCGCCGGCCGGGATGCCGTCCAGGTGCAGCAGATAGGCCCCGTCCTTCTTGCCCTTCGGGCCACCGATCAGCTCACACCGATGCAACTTGCCATCGGCGTCGATACGATCCGGCAGGAGCAAGCCCCGGAGCGCCGCAGCGGCACGGAACTGGGAGAGGATCGAGGCGGTGTCGATCATCAGTCCAGCCCCTCGAACACATCGGGGACGATTGGCCTACCCCGAATTGCATCCATTGCCATGCGGTGCAGATCTGCATTGCCGAGGGATGCGATCCGGCAATTCAGCAAAGGCAGCCGCTGCGGCACGTAGAGAGCGAGGTCAATTACCCGATGGACCGCGTGAAGCCGCCCCGCATCGGTCGTCCGATCACTGCAAGCCAGGGCTGCCAACCACTGGCCGATGGTGTCGAAAGGGGCGCCACCGGGAAAAGCAGTCCCGGAGGTCAAAAACAGTTTTAGGGCCGCGATGCCCAGCACTTCCCCGAGAAAATGGCCGGTACCGAATTCATCAACCAAGAACTCGTCGGGGAAAGACGTTGAATCGGGGAGTTGATCCAGTCCGGTCACACCTTCAACGCCGATGCGGAAGCGAAGCGCCTCCTGCCAACTCATCAGGAGAGTGCTGGAGGGAGAGGCTGAAGGATAGAGGATAGACATCCTTACGCCCTCCCAACCGTGCCAGACAGCTTTCGGGTGCTGTCACGCGCAGCGACACGGGTCGCGAGCCAGGCGTCTATTTCGGACTGAATCCAGCCTACCGACTTCGGGCCGAGTTGGATGGGAGCAGGGAAGGTGCCAGCTTTGATACCGTCGTAAATGGTGGAGCAGCCCAAGCCAGTGCGGGCTTCGACTTCACGGCGACGGAGAATGACAACCGGGGCGGGAGATACAGTTTGTTGCGTGGCCATGTTTTCCAATCCTTTTTGGATCGTTCCGGAAACGCCCGGAACACATGGCCGCAATACTGTTAGCGTTGCTGGGG
>Ga0265332_10001579_pt1 | contig 12483 bp, 8 predicted proteins | sample 41926metaG_FD_202084 | JGI IMG/M metagenome (GOLD analysis project Ga0265332, IMG submission 202084) | Rhizosphere microbial communities from Carex aquatilis grown in University of Washington, Seatle, WA, United States - 4-19-26 metaG | ecosystem: Host-associated > Plants > Roots > Rhizosphere >...
AGGTTTCTTGTAGTCAGCCAACAGGCTGTCGATTAGTTCGTTCGTGACGGTCATTGATTTGCAATTCCATGGGAGTGCAGCAGTTTCCTGCCAATTGACCGTTTACACAAAAGTTCTTACACCCCCCAGCCACGGCAACGCCTGGGCCGGGGTGCTATATGCCGGCGCCGTGTACGAGACCAATCAGCTCAAGCAAGCCGAGCATCTGCTGAACGTGTACCTGCCGCTCGCACGCGACGTCGGCCTGCCCGACCACATGATCCTGAGCCACGTTATGCGTTCGCGCACGCCTTCCACGCTGGCGACATCAACGCCGCCTTTCAGGCGTTGACCGAACTCGAATACCTGGGCCACCACCGCCAGTTGCCGCGCGTGGTTGCCGGCGCAAAGTTGGAGCGCGCGCACATGCTGCTCCTGCAGGGCAACGGCCCCGCGTCGCGCGACGAGCTGCAGCGCGCCGACGATCCCGAGCTATGGCAACGCGAGCGCCGCCAGCAGCTGCCCGCGCATGACCTCGATTATCTGGTACTCGCCGAGGCACGTTGGAAGATTGCGTTTGGCGACGCCCGCGCGGCACTGAACGTACTCGATGCAGAACTGCACGCCGCCGTGGCCTCCAACCGCAATCGCCGCGCGCTCAAGCTGCGCGTTTTACGCGCGCTGGCGTTGCAGCGTGCGGGCAACCCTGGCCGCCGCCACCGCGGAGATCGGTGCCGTACTGCAGACCGCGAGCCAGGAAGGCTTCGTACGGCTGATCCTCGACGAGGGGCCGACCGTGGGTACGCTGATTCACCGCTACGCCGCCGCCATGCAACAGGAGACCAGCGATGCCGCGCCCACGATGCGCAGCGATCCGATCCTCGCGGACTACCTCCAACGACTGCTGCAGGTGCTCGGGCCGATGCCTTCAACGGGCGATACGGAGGCGCCTTCCGGCGACGCCATCAGCGAGCCCCTCACACGCAAGGAGATCCGCGTGCTGCAGTTGCTCGCAGAGGGATTCTCGAACAACGCGATGGCCGAGAAGCTGTTCGTGTCGGACAGTACGGTGCGCACGCACCTGCGCAACATCAACGTGAAGCTGGATGCAAAGAGCCGGACGCAGGCGGTCGCGATCGCGCGGAAGCTGGGCGTGATTCGCTAGACAGGGAGGCGCAGACCTCAGGTCGTCGAGGGCTTAGGAGTTCCCGGGGTCCCCTCGTTTTCAGTGCAATAAGTGACGGTACGCAAATCCAGCGCTGGCGCGGGGGCGGTGTTGGTAGATCGTTGATTTCATTGGTTTTCCTGTTCACTTTCAAATCCGGGATTCGTGGCGTCAAACCGTGATCGGTTTCATCCATGGGTGCCAGTTACGCAGCATGCGCTCAAGACCGATGGGTGGACGCCCATTGCCCGCCTTGGGGTAGTGGGGCTCGATAACTTCGCACAGTGCCGCCCACGGAACAATGGCCTCCATCGTCTTCAGGAACTCATCGCGCCGGGTAGGCTTGCAATAGTTCTCGAAACTCTGGTCGGCTGCCATCGCAAGAGTTTGTTGTTTCATCGACATGTAACGATTCAATCCTCTATGGCGTGGACCTTAATCATCAAATCCTTAAGTCACGGATCATCCTTTAAGCGCGTGCGACTTCTGACAGCGGCGCGAAGTCGAGCATGAGTTACGCAGTGCGTGCCCGTCCACCTTTTTCAGCCCAGGTACGCGTCCAGCGGATTTGCATCGTACGCAGCAGCACCAGCATGACCACAGCAACGCATGCAAAACCCAGGAATCCCCACATGAAGGTTCCAGTGTATTGCTTGGAGATGCCCATTGCGTTAGGGATAAGTCCGCCACCCAAAGCTCCGATTTCCCCAATCATTGAGCCAGCAACGGCCGTAGTTGTTGGCCAGCGCAGTGGTACCAACTGAAACAGGGCGCCGTTTCCAGCACCGAGTGCAGAAAAGCACACCATGAATAGCAGCATAGTCACGGTAAGCGAATTGCCTGCGAGGCCGCAAAGCGCCAAAGTAACGGCAGTTATACCCAGAACAGTGGTTAAGGTATTTACACCGCCCCAGTGGTCAGACAGCCAACCACCCACAATGCGCAAGGCCGCCCCCAGGAACGCTGCGAGCATGGTGAGTTGTCCGGCCTGTACTTTGCTCACACCAAATTGGTCATAGAAGTAGCTGGGCAAGAAAGTTGCCAGGCCCAGAAAGCCACCGAAGGTAACGACGTAAATCAGGCTGAATGCCCAGCCGTCCTTTTCATAGAGGCAGCTCATGTGGTCTTTGAGTTTGGAGTGCGGGGAAAGGTCCGGTGGCTCTTTCGCAAAAATCATCATCACCGCGGCTGGGACCGCTACACTGAGCGCAGCAAAGCCATAGACTGTCTGCCAGCCATATTTCTGGGCGAGCATGGGGGCCAACAGAGCCGCGAATGCAGTTCCGACATTCCCAGCGCCCACGATCCCCATGGCCAAGCCTTTGTAGCGTGGAGGGAATGTGCCTGCTCCGAGCGACATTGCGACCCCGAAACTGGCACCTGCAACGCCGAGCAACACGCCCATGGCGATGATGTCGTTGAAGGTCTGGACGAAGAAGTATCCATACGCCATGGCAATGGCGATGCCACCCATTTCAACCAAGGTGGCATTCTTGCGGCCAATGTACTGTGCAAGCAATCCCAAGGGGAACCTCAAAAAAGCACCAGCAAAAATGGGAATGGAAAGCATGACTCCCTTTTGTGTGGGACTGAGATGCAAGGCCTCGCTGATAAAGGGTGCCATGCTGCCATTGATCACCCAGATGGCAAATGAAAACGTGAAGTAAGTTAGGGCCGCCCATAGCGTGGGGGCGTGGCCAGCTTGTAAAAACAGGCGGAAGTTTTTCATGGGATCTCGCAGCAAAGTTCAAACGCAGGAATGGAAACCCCCTGGGAATTGCCGAGGGTTGGGGATGCCATCAGGATGCATGGCAATTGAGGACTTCGTTGTCCTTGATGTCAGCCGCCTCTTGGACTAGAGCCGGCTTAATCAGATGGCCTTCGTTGGCCGGAGTGAAAATGCACAAGCAATACCCGTGCCAACGACACCCGTAAACTTCGGATGCAGACTATTTTGGAAGGAACAGCAGCCAGTAAATGAACATGGCGTTGAAAAGCATGGAAACGGCCAAGGCAAGTTTCCACACGGCAACTGGATTGCGAAGCAGCAAAGGTGTGTTCTGTGGGATTGGCAGTGGCCTGGCGGCACCACGCTCAAGTGCGAGCAGAAACTCCTCGCCAGTTTCAAACCGTTGACTTTGATCCCTTGCGACTGCTTTCAGAATCACATGGTCTAGCCAGATCGGAATATCTGGTCGGTGGCGACTCGGCGGTGTCGGGTCCCTGTGGTATCTGCCAATTTGATATGGAAGTACCTCGCCAAAGGGAAGGCGGCCAGTTAGTAACTGGTAGAGCGTGACGCCAAGGGCAAAAAGATCGGTACGGGCATCTGGCAACTGCTTGGTGCCCACTTCATCGGACTTGATGCTAAACCCCCATTGCTCCGGATTGACGTAGCTGGGGGTGCCGGCATGAAGCTCCCGCATCGACAGGGGTTCTCTTCCACTGAGCGCGACGCCCAGATCAAGGATTCGCAAAACTCCATCTTCTCCCTGGTGCAGGTTGGTCGGGTTAATATCCCGGTGCACCACCCCTTGTCGGTGCAAGAGCATGAGCCCTTTGAGGGCCTGGGTGGCCACGCCCAGTAACTGCGGCACCTGAAGGGTACCTTTGTGCGCAAGCCATTGGTCACAGGTTTCACCTCTGTGCCAGTCGTAGAGCAGATAGCACGCTGAAAACGGCACCTTGCTGGGCAACTCATCGTGCAACATTACCAAATGGTCAGCCGCACCAGAAGAGCGCATCCGCTTGGACAACCAGGCCTCGTGTGCGAGCATCTCACGCTCCTGCGGGTCATTGGCGCGCGACGGATTCAGGGTTTTGAAGGCAAACAGTCTTTGGGAAGCGGGGTCGCGCACCTGGTACAACACATTGACACCGTTGTCGGCCACAGGTGCGGTCACCAGAAGCCCGTCGATCGAGTTGCCTACCTTTAAGCGAGCTGGGATTGGCAAGCTCTTCATGCTCTGACTTTCGTCGGATAAGGTGGCATCAAGCAGGTCAAGAACGCGCAGCACGAGGGCCGTGACATTGTCTTGGCTCGCGGCTTTGCGCGCCGCATCAATCAACGCCTGGGCGGCTTGCTGAGACGATGCATGCTTTGTTACTGTCTCTTGAATGATTTTTTGGCTCAAGCTGCCATGTACGCCATCGGTAAGCAACACAAATACATCGCCCACCTGGACGTCGCCTTGCTGGTAATCCACCACCACCTGGTCCTCGTATCCGATGGCACGTAACAGTTGATGTTGAAAATCTGGGTGCTGAACCACATGGTCCTGCGTCATTTGCAGCAACTCACCGTCACGCAGCAAATAGGCACGTGAGTCGCCTACATGCGCCAGAGCATAGGATTGACCTTTGAGTACCAATGCGGTCAAGGTACTCATACCGAGGGCGGGTGTGCGGCGGTGGTTGATGCCAGCAAGCCAGGCGTTTTGTGCCGAGATGACCCGATCCAGTGCGACGGTGGTATTCCAAGTCTCAGGTGTGCCGTAGTAGTCGCGCAGCAAACTGATGACCGTAGTTTGGGCGGCTTCACGTCCCATTCCACCATGGCTCACGCCATCCGCTATGGCTGCGATGGCTCCCATGCCGACTTGTGCCGGACTCGGCAGCATTGCGCCGCAAAAATCTTCGTTGATCTCCCTTGCGCCAGTGTGGGAGGTAAAGCCGATGTCGATTTCAAATGCCATGCACCAAGGGTAAGCAAGTTTTGCGCCCAAATGTTGGGCAATTGAATTGCCAGCACTCCAAATCAGTGCGGTTTGGCGCCAACCTGGGCCTGTTCGATCGCAGCCGATTTTACCTCCGCCTGGTATTGAAGTATGAGCATCGCCCTATCCGACAAGCATTTCCAAACTGTGCTCGTAATGGGCTGCAAGCTGATCAAAGAGCTCTAGGAGCATCTCGCTGCCTTGAGCGAGCCCATCCATGACCTCAGCACGTTTGCCCGACGGTGTGTTTTGCAAATTCTTGGCTGTCGCAACCAGCTTGAGCCATGTGATGCCTGCTTCTTGTAAGGTTTGGTGAATTGCAACTGTGGTCAAAGGGATGCCGTTTAGCGCGGTCAGCGCCCCCTCAAACTCCGTCTGGGCCGCAAGCATCCCCGCCTGGATACCGTCTTTGGAAAGTCCAGTGGGCTCTAGAGTTTGTAATGAAAACTTGGCGTAGCGCTGCGAGAGCATGCGTTGGCGTCCTGCAAGATTCAGCAGGCGCAGTGGTGTGGCCTGCCCAGATGCCTCCAAACGGGCTGTTAGGCGCTCTGCGCCCTGCAAAAGGGCTTCTGCTTGGACTTCAACCGTGACGCTGGCACCCGTGCTCAAAGCCGTTTTGAGCTGCTCCCAGCTTTTCTCAACCTGATCCAGCAAATCGCCAAAGGTGGGTAAAGAAATGCTTTTGCGCAGCAAGACAAAATTCCCATTGACCCAGTCCACAGACTCTTGCAGTAACTTCGAGTAGTGCGTCACCTGTGGATTCGACACCTTTAGCAGATGCAGTTTGATAAGGCGCTGAGAGAGCATACGCAACTGCCCGGATTGATTGACTGCCTCAGCAAAAAGTGCAGACTGGATAACGTGTTGCGAAAGCTGCCCCATGCGCTGGTTGGAACTCATGGCCGTTGTGCGCAGCACCTTGAACGCATCGTCATCCGAGATTTGTTGGGCGCGCATCAAAATGCCTTTAGCCCGGTCCACCACTTTGCGCTCTTCAAAACGCGTGGCCATGTCGTCATACGCCTTGCGCTGTAGCTGATCTCGGCGAAAACGTGCCTGCGCGAGCTGGATCAACGGACGCAGGCGGTTAGCGGAGTAGCCGTCCACGGCATACACATGGATGCCGCACTCTGCGGACTTTTCGATGTTTCTGGCATCGGAGTCATGGGTGAAGACTATTACGGGGCAGGGAATGACCTTCTCCAGCAACTCAATAGCCTCAAACCAACTGCTAGTGGGAAATGGCTCATCGCAGATCACCACATCTGGTGCATGAATCACCGCCGCTTGCACCAACTTGTTTACTTCTTGCAAGGTTGCCCGCACCACAATGCCCGACGCCTGCAGGTCCTCTTGCAAGGTTGGAGCGGTCCTCTGGCGATTTACGAGCAGTAGGGCTGAAGTCATACAAGGATGGTTTCTCTAGGGAAAGTACTCGCTCATCGCCAAGATGAGTCATTCGAATATTGTGATCTTGAAGAAGAATAGCGCAGGCACTGGATCATATGGCACAGCTTTTGCGTAACTCCAAGCCAACGCAACGACGCGTTTGAACGAGATTTCACCGCCCAAGTTCTGTGCACAACGAAGTTGCCCAGTTTGAGCGGTCCAAAACCAGTGCTTGCTGGTACGTCTTTGCAAAGACCTGGATCTCACTCCCCCCACCCTGTACCCGCCCGCGGCATTGCTGCGTCCGAATTGACTCTTTGTCTGATTGGAGATCCCCATGGACATGACCCTCCCCCCGCTGCAAAAACAAAAGCTCGTTATGGTCGGCAACGGCATGGCCGGTGTACGCACCATCGAAGATCTGCTCAAAATCGCACCCGATTTGTACGACATCACGGTGTTCGGCGCAGAACCACACCCCAACTACAACCGCATCCTCTTGAGCCCGGTGCTGGCCGGCGAGCAGACGCTCGAAGAGATCGTGCTGAACCCGTTTAGCTGGTACGAAGAAAACGGCATTACCTTGCACTCCGGCAAAACCGTCACCGAGGTGGACCGCGTCAAGCGCATCGTGCGCGCTACCGCATCGGATGGCAGCGTCATCGAAGCCACCTATGACCGCCTGCTGATGTGCACCGGCTCCAACCCTTTCATCCTGCCCGTGCCCGGCAAGGACCTCGAAGGCGTGATCGCCTACCGCGACATTGCCGACACCAATGCCATGATCGATGCTGCCACCCGCTTCAAGCATGCGGTGGTGATCGGTGGTGGCCTCTTGGGTCTGGAAGCCGCCAACGGTCTGATGTTGCGCGGCATGACTGTTACCGTAGTGCATGTGATGCCCACACTTATGGAACGTCAGCTCGACAGCGTGGCCGGTGACCTACTGCGAAAGTCGCTGGAAGTGCGCGGCCTGAATTTCTTGATGGGTGCACAAACCCAGGAATTGGTCGGCTCCGAAGACGGCGGCAAGGGTGGCCGCGTCAAGACCATCAGGTTTAAGGACGGCACGGAAGTTCCCGCCGATCTGGTGGTGATGGCCGTGGGCATTCGCCCCAACACCGCATTGGCACAATCCATGCGGCTGCATGTGGACAAGGGCATTGTGGTGACCGACACCATGCAGACCATCACCGATGCACGCATTTACAGCGTGGGTGAATGTGCGGCCCACCGCGGTATTGCCTATGGCCTGGTGGCCCCTCTCTTTGAGCAGGGCAAGGTTGCAGCCAACCACCTGGCCATGTTTGGCATTGGCCGCTACCAGGGCTCGCTCACCTCCACCAAGCTCAAGGTGACCGGCATTGACCTGTTCTCCGCCGGCAACTTCATGGGTGGCCCCGATACCGAAGAGATCGTCATGAGCGACCCCTTTGGCGGTGTCTACAAAAAATTGGTCATCCAAGATGACAAACTGGTGGGCGCCTGCATGTATGGCGACACGGTGGATGGCAGCTGGTACTTCAAGCTGCTGCGCGACGGTCGCTCGATTGCCGACATCCGCGACAAGCTGATGTTTGGTGAAAGCAATATTGGCGACGTGGGTCATGCCGGCCACAGCAAGGCTGCTTCCATGCCGGACGAGGCGGAAGTTTGCGGCTGCAATGGCGTAACCAAGGGCACGATCTGCAAGGCCATCAAGGAAAAAGGACTTTTCACCCTCGAAGAGGTTCGCAAGCACACCAAGGCCAGCGCGTCGTGTGGGTCGTGCACTGGCCTGGTGGAACAGATCTTGATGTTCACCGCCGGTGGCGATTACTCCGCCACGCCCAAGACCAAAGCCATGTGCGGCTGCACCGAGCATGGCCACGAAGCCGTGCGCAAGGCCATTCGCCAGCCTTTGCCCGATGGCACAAAGCTGCTGACCGTTGCCGGTGTCTTCAATCACCTGGACTGGAAGACACCCAACGGCTGCGCATCCTGCCGCCCGGCCATCAATTACTACCTGATCAGCAGTTGGCCCAAGGAGGCCGTGAACGACCCGCAAAGCCGCTTCATAAATGAACGCAGCCACGCCAACATCCAGAAGGACGGCACCTACAGCGTGATCCCGCGCATGTGGGGCGGAGAGACCACGGCCAGCGAGCTGCGCCGCATCGCGGACGCGGTCGACAAGTACAAGATCCCCACCGTCAAGGTCACCGGCGGTCAGCGCATCGATTTGCTGGGCGTGAAGAAGGAAGACCTGGTCGGTGTCTGGAAAGACATCGGCATGCCTTCCGGCCACGCCTATGCGAAGGCATTGCGCACGGTGAAGACCTGTGTGGGCAGTGAGTGGTGCCGCATGGGCACGCAGGACAGCACGCAAATGGGCAAGGACCTGGAGCGCGCCATGTGGCGTATGTATGCGCCGCACAAGGTGAAGTTTGCGGTCTCGGGCTGCCCGCGCAATTGCGCTGAGGCCGGCATCAAGGACGTGGGCATCATCGGCGTGGACAGCGGCTGGGAGATGTACATAGCAGGCAACGGTGGCATCAAAACGGAAGTCGCGCACTTCTTCGTCAAGCTGAAGACGGCAGCCGAAGTGCTGGAATACACCGGTGCCTTCTGCGAGCTGTACCGCCAGGAAGGCTGGTACCTGGAGCGTACCGTGCACTACGTCAACCGCGTCGGCCTGGACTATGTAAAGAAGCGCATCCTCGAAGACGAGGCCGGTCGCAAGGCCCTGTGGGAACGCCTGCAGTTCGCCCTGGATGGCGAACCCGATCCCTGGTTTGACTTCAACGACGCGCAAGTGGACACGCGCCAGTTCGACGCGCTGACCGCCAAAGAAGGAGTGACAGCATGAGCGCCGCAACGAATGAATGGACTTTGATTTGCAACATGACCGACATCCCGGTGCTGGGTTCGCGCCGCGTGACTCGTACTCATGGCATGGACGTGGCCGTGTTCCGCAACAGCCAGGACGAGGTGTTTGCTCTTCTTGACCGCTGCCCGCACAAAGGCGGCCCATTGAGCCAGGGCATTGTGTTCGGGACCCATGTGGCATGCCCTCTGCATAACTGGAACATCGGCCTGTGCGACGGCCAGGCGTCGCTTCCGGATGATGGCTGCACACCCAAGTTCAGCGTGAAGCTCGAAGAGGGTCGGATCTACCTGAGGGCAGCCGAGCTTCAAGGCCACGCCACTGACCTGGTGCGCCCGATTGCCGGACCCACACGACGCAACGCCGCTGCTTAAAACATCAGAACCATACCGGGAAAGCCGCCATGAAAGAAACTCGCTCAACGTGTCCATACTGTGGCGTGGGCTGCGGCGTCATCATCGAGAGCACGGGCGCGCAGATCACCGGTGTGCGCGGTGACCCGGATCACCCGGCAAATTTCGGACGCCTCTGTTCCAAGGGCAGCACGCTGCACCTGACGGCCACGGCACCGGTAACGCTGCAAACACGGCTGTTGCAGCCCATGCAGCGCATGGAGCGCGGTGCGGCGCCACAGGCCGTGTCATGGGACGCGGCGTTGGGCCATGCAACCAACGAATTTACCCGCATCATCCGTGACCATGGACCGGATGCGGTCGGCTTCTACGTGTCCGGTCAATTGCTGACCGAAGACTATTACGTCTTCAACAAATTGGCAAAGGGCCTGATTGGCACCAACAACATCGACACCAACTCACGCCTGTGCATGAGCAGTGCAGTTGCGGGCTACAAGCAGACTCTCGGCGCCGATGCGCCACCAACCTGCTATGACGACGTCAATTTGGCGAGCACGTTGTTTATCGTCGGCTCCAATGCCGCCTATGCACACCCGGTGCTGTATCGCCGCATTGAAGATGCCAGACGAGCCTACCCGGAACTGAAGATCGTGGTGGTCGACCCGCGTCGCACCGACACCGCCGACATGGCCGATCTGCACCTGGCCATACAGCCCGGCACCGACGTGATGCTGTTCAACGGCATGTTGCACCTGATGCTGTGGGAGGGCTGGGTGGATGCGGCCTATGTGGCCGCACACACCAACGGCTTTGAAGTGCTTAAGGCGACGGTTCGCGACTGCACGCCCGATGCGGTGGCACAAGTTTGCGGCATCAGCAAGGACGCCTTGTTGCAGGCCACGCGCCTGTTTGCCGGCATGGGCGACGATGCGACTAACGCCGTTCGTAAGCCCACGCTCAGCCTGTACTGCCAGGGCTTGAACCAATCCAGCAGCGGCACGGCAAAGAACGCGGCCCTCATCAATCTGCACCTAGCCACCGGCCAGATTGGCAAGCCGGGGGCTGGTCCGTTTTCGCTTACCGGCCAGCCCAATGCTATGGGCGGGCGCGAGGTTGGCGGCCTAGCTAATGTGCTGAGCGCGCACCGCGACTTAGCCAACCCGGAACACCGTGCCGAAGTAGCCGCGCTGTGGGGCGTGGACGCTGTGCCACAGAAGCCCGGCATGACAGCCGTGGAAATGTTCCAGGCCGCCGCCGATGGCGAGATCAAGGCCCTGTGGATTGCTTGCACCAACCCCGCGCAAAGCATGCCCGACCAAGCTACGGTGCGCCGCGCGCTGGAACGTGCCGAACTGGTCATCGTACAGGAGGCCTTTGCCAGCACCGCCACATGCCGCTTTGCCGATCTACTCTTACCCGCTACCACTTGGGGCGAGAAGGAGGGGACGGTAACCAACAGCGAACGCTGCATCAGCCGGGTGCGAGCTGCTGTACCGGCGCCGGGCCTCACTGAAGTACCGCGCCATGACTGGGCGATTGCAGTGGATTTTGCGCAGCGCTTAGAACATGCCTTAGATCGTGGCGGCACCACACTCTTTCCCTATACCAAACCAGAGACGATCTGGAACGAGCACCGCGAATCCACCCGTGACCGCGATTTGGATATCACCGGTCTGAGCTATTCCATTCTGGAAGAAGCACCTCAACAGTGGCCCTTTGCACAAGACGCAGCAGTGGGAAAAGCCCGCCTCTACGAAGACGGCATATTCCCAACGGCCGACTGCCGCGCCCGCTTTGTCAACGTGCGCTACCAACCAGTGGCCGAGCCGCGCGATGCCCGTTACCCCTTCTCTCTCAATACCGGCCGCCTGCGCGACCAGTGGCATGGCATGAGCAGAACCGGCACTCTGGGCCGACTTTTTGGTCATGTGAGTGAGCCCACTCTGCAGATGCACCCACAGGATATGGCGCGTCGCTTGCTGACAGAGGGCGATCTGGTGCATCTAACAAGCAAACGCGGCTCCATCCTAGTGCCGGTGCAGGCCAGCGCAGAACAGGCGATGAGTCAGGTGTTTCTCGCCATGCACTGGGGTGAAGAATTCCTGAGTGGACGAAGCAGTACTGGTACCCGAATGGCCGGCGTCAACACCTTGACCACATCAGCTTTCTGCCCGGATTCCAAACAGCCCGAGTTTAAGCATGCCGCCGTCAAGGTTCTCAAAGCCGAACTGCCCTGGGCGCTCATGGCGATGGCCTGGCTGCCTGCAGTCGAGGTGTTGGCGGCGCGCGTGCAACTGCAGGCGCTGATGGCGGAATTCCCGTTTGCCAGTTGCGTGCCCTTTGCCAACACCGCAGCTTCCGGCAGCGGGGAGCGCCAGGGCGTTCTGTTTCGCGCAGCAGCCCATGAGGCTGTTCCGGCCGCCCTGCTGCAGCGAATCGAAGCTATTCTGCATTTGTATGGGAGCGAGGTCCTGCGCTATGCCGATATAAAACGCGGCCAACGCCGCGTCATGCGGCTTCAACGCCTAGGAATGGACACACAGCTCGAAGGTTTCTTGCTCGCCGGTGATACCACCGCTCAGACTTGGATAAGCGCGCTGCTAACCAGCAGTCAACCAGCACAAGCATACGGTCGCGCACTCTTGGCACCCAACAGCAAACCTCCTTCGGCCATTGTTGCCACCGGCCAAATCGTCTGCACGTGCTTTAACGTAACCAATCTTACCATTGACACACATCTCCAAAAGGGAATGGGCAGCGAAAAAGAGTGTCTGGCCTCACTTCAAAATGCCCTTAAATGCGGCACAAACTGCGGTTCATGTGTGCCGCAGTTGCAGCGAATGGTGCGTCAAAGCGTAGGCAAGCCACTAAACCTAGAAACGGCAGTTTGACCTTGCCCCTGTTTCGTGGAGCTCTTAGCCCAGGGATTACGCGGCCTTTTTGCGCTGTGCCTCGTACCAGCGTTGCTCATAGTGCATTGGGCTGAGATAACCCAGTGTCGAATGAAGCCTTCGA
>Ga0265332_10001582_pt1 | contig 12474 bp, 6 predicted proteins | sample 41926metaG_FD_202084 | JGI IMG/M metagenome (GOLD analysis project Ga0265332, IMG submission 202084) | Rhizosphere microbial communities from Carex aquatilis grown in University of Washington, Seatle, WA, United States - 4-19-26 metaG | ecosystem: Host-associated > Plants > Roots > Rhizosphere >...
CACACCCGGTCCACCTGCTCGAAGCCGTAGCGCAGCTTGTCGCGCACGGTGTGGATCAGCCAGGCGATGAAGGGCAGCGGCACCAGCGTGACCAGGGCCAGCCACGGGTTGATGGACACCAGGATCACCGCGGTCATCGCGATCATCAGGCAGTCGGTGGCGAAGTCGAGCAGGTTCATCGACAGGAACAGGCAGATCCGGTCGGTCTCCGAGCCGATCCGCGACATCAGGTCGCCGGTGCGCTTGCCGCCGAAGTATTCCAGCGATAGGCCTTGCAGGTGCTCGTAGGTGGTGGTGCGCAGGTCGGCGCCGATGCGTTCGCTGACCAGCGCCAGGATGTAGGTCTTGGCCCAGCCGAGGCCCCAGGCGAAGGACGCGGCGACGAGCAGGCCGCCGAGCAGCATCATGACCTTCATGCTGTCGATGGGCTGGCCGTTCTGGAAGGGGATCAGCACCTCGTCCATCAGCGGCATGGTGAGGTAGGGCGGCACCAGCGTCGCGGCGGTGGCCACCAGGGTCAGGAGGAAGCCGGCCAGCAACTGTTTCTTGTAGGGCTGTGCAAAGCGCCACAGACGGAACAGGGTCCAGGTGGACGGCGGTGTGTGGATCTCGCGGGCGCAGGTCGGGCACTCGTCGGTGCCCGGCGGCAGCGGGGCGTCGCAGGTCGGGCAAGTCAGCGGCTCGGGTGGCGTCGGCTGGCGGCCGGCCAGCACACATTCGAGCTGGGCGTGGAAACGGTCGGCCAGGTTGCGGGCGGCCGGGTCCTGGGCCAGCGTGAAGCGCCAGCCGGCCAGCTTGCCGGTGCTGTCCACCAGATCGAGGCTGGCTACGCCGGCGTGGTCGCGGTGGCGCAGGGCCATGCCGTTGCGGAAAGTCCACACCTGCCAGTCCTTGGCCTGCAGGTCCCAGGCCAGCAGGCGGCGATCCGTCAGGGCCACCAGGCCGCTGCGGAACTGCAGCGCGGCATCGAGATCGAGATTGAGGCTGGCCAGGATCTTCTCGCCGGCCTGCAGGGCCTTGTCGAGAAGGGGGCGCCAGCTGTCGGGCACGGCCGGTCCGAGGTAGTCGGAATAGGCGGAAGGAAGGGCGGAGGACTCTGAATTCATCTCGGCGACGCGATTAGGCCCCAGAAAAGGGCCAGCGTAGGGCAAAATTGCGCCCGAAGTTTACTGACTCGTTACATGCGCGTATACCCGGCGGGTGGCCAGACGCATCGCCGACCCGTTAATTTCTCTTTCAGGTAATCCTGGCGGCCCCGTCCGCGTTAAGGGGAGATCGAGTTTCCGTTGCTGAGTGCCGTAAACAGGCCCGTTACTTCCGAAGTGTCTCGTCCATGACCAATAAAACGATCGAATTCCTCAATGTGCTCCACCTGCGGGGACCGAACATCTGGACTTATCGCTCAGTCCTCGAAGCCTGGGTCGATATCCATGACCTGGAAGACTGTCCGTCCAATGTGATCCCGGGTTTCTATGAGCGGCTGACGGCGATGTTGCCGACCCTCATCGAGCACCGTTGCAGCATTGGCGAGCGGGGCGGCTTCCTCAAGCGCCTGCGGGACGGGACCTGGCCGGGACACATCCTCGAGCACGTGACGCTCGAGCTGCAGAACCTCGCCGGCATGTCGGGCGGCTTCGGCAAGGCGCGCGAGACCTCGCTGCGCGGCGTTTACAAGGTGGTGATCCGCGCCTGGCAGAAGGACGTGTCGATGGCCGCCCTCAACATGGGCCACGACCTGCTGATGGCCGCCATCGAGGAGCGCCCCTACGACGTGGACGCCGCCGTGGCCCGCCTGCGCGACCTGGTGGACAAGCACATGCTCGGCCCGAGCACCCGCTGCATCGTCGAGGCTGCAGCCGACAAGCAGCGCCGTATCCCTTACATCCGCCTGCTGAACGAGGGCAATCTCGTGCAACTCGGCTACGGCGCCCGCCAGCGCCGCATCTGGACCGCCGAGACCGACCGCACGCCGGCCATCGCCGAGAGCATCTCCCGCGAGAAGGACCTGACCAAGACGCTGCTGGAATCCTGTGGCGTGCCGGTGCCGGAAGGCCGCATCGTCACCAGCGTCGAGGACGCCATCGAGGCCGCCGAGGACATCGGCTTCCCGGTGGTCGTGAAGCCCAGCGATGGCAACCACGCCCGTGGCGTGTTCACCAACATCCGTACCCCGCAGGAAGTGGCGGACGTGTTCCCGCTGTCGGCCGCGGAAGGCTCCGAGGTGATGGTCGAGCGTTTCGTGAAGGGCGCCGAGCACCGCCTGCTGGTGGTCGGTGGCAAGATGGTCGCCGCCAACAAGGGCGACATGGTGTCGGTGATCGGCGACGGCACGCACACCATCGACGAACTGATCGAAACCCAGATCAACTCCGACCCGCGTCGTGGCGTGGAGCATGAGTTCCCGCTGTACCTGATCAAGCTGGACAACTATCCGGCCGCCCAGATGGAAGTGGCGCGCCAGGGCTATACCGGCGCCTCGGTGCCGCCGGAAGGCCAGGAGGTGATGATCGTCCGCACCAGCAACATGGCCTTCGACGTGACCGACGAAGTGCATCCGGACACCGCCGAGCTGGCCTGCTTGGCGGCGCGCATCGTCGGCCTCGACATCGCGGGCGTGGATCTGGTCTGTGAAGACATCTCCAAGCCCTTGAGCGAGCAGCAGGGCGCCATCGTCGAAGTGAATGCCGGTCCGGGCCTGCTGATGCACATCAAGCCGGGCGTCGGCCAGCCGCGCCCGGTGGGCGAAGCGATCGTCGATCATCTGTTCGAGAAGGACGCAGACGCGCGCATTCCCATCGTCGGCGTCACCGGCAGCCGCGGCAAGACGCCGGTGGCCCGCCTGATCGCCCACTTGTCCCGCCTGTCCGGCCAGTACACCGGCCTGGCCTGCTCCGAGGGCGTGTTCCTCGACGGCCGCCAGGTGGAAACTGCCGAAGGCACCAACTGGGATGCCGCCGAGCGGGTGCTGATGAACCGCTCCGTCGAGACCGCGGTGTTCGAGAACGGCTGCCGCAGCATCCTCGCCGACGGCACCGTGTACGACCGCTGCTCGGTGGGCGTGGTCACCAACGTCGATCCGGAACTCCACTACGGCGAGTTCTACATCGACTCTCCGGAAAAGGTCTGGAACGTCTTCCGCACCCAGGTGGACCTGGTGTTGTCCAGCGGCGCGGCGGTGCTCAACGCCGAAGATCCGGCAGTCGTCGAGATGGCGTCCTTGTCCGACGGCGAAGTGATCTTCTATGCCGTCGATCCCAACGCCGAGGCCGTCGTACAGGCCCGCAGCGAAGGCCGCCGCACGGTCTTCGTGAAGGATGGCGCCATCGTGCTGGCCACCGGCGAGCAGGAAGATCCGGTCGCCCGCCTGGCCAAGATCAAGCTGCTGGCAAACGGCACCGGGGAGGAGCCGGGCGTGCTGTCCAACCTGCTGGCTGCTGTGGCGGGTGCCTGGGCGCTGGGTGTGTCGCCGGCGATGATCCGTGCCGGCGTCAAGCCCTACGATCCGAAAGCGCCGCTGCGCAACGACTGAGCCGCCACTGAACAATGATGGAGGGCTGCCCGACGTTGGTGGCCCCTGAGAAAAACGACAAGGACTGTTATCCATGGAAGTCTCACGCATCCGGGCTCTGCGCGGCCCCAATCTGTGGAGCCGGCACACCGCCATCGTGACCTGCACCGAAGCGGAGTGCGACATCGACTCCATTCCGGGTTACGAGACGCGACTGCGCAACCTCTTCCCTGAAATGGGCTTCCTCGAGGCCGATGGCCACATGGGCGCCAGTTCCGTGGCTCAGGCGCTGGAACTCGCCGCCCTCGGCCTGCAGGCCTGTGCCGGTTGTCCGGTGACCTTCAGCCGCACCGCCAAGACCATCGAGAAGGGCGTCTTCCAGGTGGTGGTGGAATACACCGAAGAAAAGGTTGGCCGCCTGGCCTTCGAGCTGGCCACCGAACTGTGCCGCGCCGCCGAGACCGATGGCCCCTTCGACCTGGCCGGCGCGCTGGCCCGCCTGCGCGAGCTGGACGAGGACGTGCGCCTCGGGCCTTCTACCGGTTCCATCGTGCAGGCTGCCGTGGCCCGCGGCATTCCCTATCGCCGCCTCACTGAAGGCAGCCTCGTGCAGTTCGGCTGGGGCAGCCAGCAGCGCCGCATCCAGGCCGCCGAGACCGACCTGACCAGCGCGGTGGCCGAGGCCATTGCCCAGGATAAGGAGCTCACCAAGAACCTGTTGCGCGCCGCCGGCGTGCCGGTGCCGCTGGGTCGTTCCGTGACCAGTGCCGAGGATGCCTGGCAGGCGGCCAAGGAACTCGGCGGCCTCGTCGTCGTGAAGCCCCGTGACGGGAATCAGGGCAAGGGCGTGGCGGTCAAGCTGCGCACCAAGGAAGAAGTGATGAAGGCTTTCCGCGTCGCCGAGGAAATCAGCGACGACGTGCTGGTGGAGCGCTACCTGCCGGGCCACGATTACCGCCTGCTGGTGGTCGGCGACAAGCTGATCGCCGCTGCCCGCCGCGAGCCTCCGCTGGTCATCGGCGATGGCCAGCGCACCATCCGCGAGCTGGTGGACCACGTTAACAGCGATCCGCGCCGCGGTGTCGGCCACGCCACCTCGCTGACCAAGATCCGCTTCGACGAGATCGCCATCGCTACCCTCGCCAAGCAGGGCTACGAGGCCGGCTCCGTGCCGCCGAAGGGCAAGCGTGTGATCCTGCGCAACAATGCCAACCTGTCCACGGGCGGCACCGCCACCGACGTGACGGACGACGTGCACCCCGAAGTTGCCGAGCGCGCGATTGCTGCGGCCAAGAACATCGGCCTCGACATCTGCGGCGTGGATGTGGTCTGCGAGAGCGTGCTGGAACCGCTGGAAGCCCAGAGCGGCGGCATCGTCGAAGCCAACGCGGCGCCCGGCCTGCGCATGCACCTGCAGCCGTCCTACGGCAAGGGCCGCCCGGTCGGTGAGGCCATCGTCGCCAACATGTTCAAGCCCGGCGAAGACGGCCGCATCCCGGTCATCGCGGTGGCCGGCACCAACGGCAAGACGACCACCGTGCGCCTGTCCGCCCACATCCTCGGCGTTGCCGGCAATTGCGTCGGCATGACCAACTCCGATGGCGTCTATGTGGGCAAGCGCCGCATCGACACTGGCGACTGCAGCGGCCCGCGCAGCGCCCGCAACATCCTGCTGCATCCGGACGTGGACGCCGCGGTGTTCGAGACCGCCCGCGGCGGCGTGCTGCGCGAAGGCCTGGCCTTTGACCGCTGCGACGTGGCGGTGGTCACCAACATCGGCATGGGCGACCACCTGGGCCTGTCCTACATCAGCACCGTAGAAGACCTGGCGGTGGTGAAGCGGGTCATCGTGCAGAACGTGAAGTCCAGCGGCACGGCGGTGCTCAACGCTGCCGACCCGATGGTCGTCAAGATGGCCGGCGCCTGCCCGGGCTCGGTGCTGTTCTTCGCTGCCGACCAGTACAACCACGTGCTGGTCACCCACCGCGTGCAGGGCCACCGGGTGGTCTTCGTGGACGACGACGCGATCGTCGCGGCCCAGGGCAGCGAGGAGTTCCGCGTGCCGCTGGCCGGCATCCCGATCACCCGCAACGGGGCGATCTCCTTCCAGGTCGAGAACGCGATGGCCGCCATCGCCGCCACCTGGGCGCTGGGCATTCCGCCGGAAACCATCATCGCCGGCGCCGCCAGCTTCGTGAACGATGCTGCCAACGCACCGGGCCGCTTCAATGTGTTCGATTACAAGGGCGCTACGCTGATCGCCGACTACGGCCACAATCCGGATGCGATCCTTGCGCTGGTGCAGGCCGTCGAGAGCATGCCGGCCAAGCGCCGCTCGGTGGTCATCAGCGGTGCCGGCGACCGCCGTGACGAGGACATCCGCGAGCAGACCCGCATCCTCGGCAAGGTCTTCGACGACGTGGTGCTGTACCAGGACGACTGCCAGCGCGGTCGCGCCGACGGTGAAGTGCTGGCGCTGTTGCAGGAGGGGCTGGTGGGTGCGCCGCGAACCAAGAGCATCTGCGAGATCCGCGGCGAGTTCGCGGCCATCGACAGCGCGCTGCAAAAGCTGGAAACCGGTGACCTGTGCCTGATCCTCATCGACCAGGTCGAGGAGGCGCTGGAGCACATCGCCAAGCGCATCGCCGAAACCACGGCTTGATCGACCCGGCCTGAGTCCGCTCAGGCCCGGCCTTCAGCGGAAGCCTTCTGCCAGCCGGTGGAAGGCTTCCGTCATTTCGCGGGTGCATGTCGCGTCCCAGCCCAGTTCCTCAGCGAGGATCGCGGCGACTGCCGGGGCGGCTTCGATGGCGGCTGTGGCGTCGACGAACAGTGCCCGGTGGCGGCGGGCCAGCACATCTTCCACGTCGCGGGCCTGTTCCTCGCGGGCGGCGAAACGGACTTCCGCCTCGCTGAGGGACAGGGCAGGGTGCAGCTGGCGTCCGGCGCCGGGCAGCGCGTCCACCGCGGCGCGGTCGGTGCCGAACACGTCGTCGGACGGTGACGGTGGGCTGCCGTACAGAATCAGGCTGCGCGTCCGGCAGGGACGGGCCGGCAGGCCGGCGACGGTCGCGGCCTGGTCGATGATCTCCTCGCCCATGCGCCGGTACGTGGTCCATTTTCCGCCGGCCACCGATACCAGACCGCTAGGCGCAATCTGGATCACATGCTCCCGCGACAGGCTCGACGTGTTGCCGCTGCCGCCGATCAGCGGACGCAGGCCGGCGAACTGACTGCGGATGTCGCTGCGTTGCGGCCTGCGGCGCAGATAGCGGGCGGCCGTGGCGAGGATGAAGTCCACCTCGCCGTCCAGCGGCTGGGGCTCCAGCGGAATATCCGGCCGCGGCGTGTCGGTGGTGCCGAGTAGTAGCTTGCGCTGCCAGGGGATGATGAACAGCACGCGGCCGTCGTCGGTGCGCGGCACCAGCAGCGCCGTGTCGCCGGGCAGGAAATCCCGGTCGAGCACGATGTGTACGCCCTGGCTGGGGTTCAACTGGGCCGTGCTCGTCGGGTCGTCGAGGCGCCGGATGGCGTCGGCCCACACGCCGGCCGCATTGACGACGACCCGTGCCGACAGCGCGAAGGATTCACCACTTTCCGTGTCCTGTGCGTCGACGCCGACCACGTGCCCGCCCTCATGGCGCAGCCCAGTGACCGGCAGCCGGTTGAGTGCCAGGCCGCCCAGGTCGAGCACCGTGCGCATCAGCGTGACAGCCAGCCGGGCGTCGTCGAAGCGGGCGTCCATGTAGGCGATGCCGCCGATCAGCCCGTCCTCGCGCACGCCGGGCAGCGCGCGGCGGGTTTCCTCCACTGACAGCGGGCGGCTGGCGCCGAGGCTGTGGTTGCCGGCCAGCCAGTCGTAGGCGGCCAGCCCGACGCCGAGCTGCAGGCGGTCCCACTGGCGGTAGAGCGGTACGACGAAGCGTTGTGGATGGACCAGATGCGGCGCGTTGGCGAGCAGGAGCGCCCGCTCGGCCAAGGCTTCATGGACCAGCCCGATGCGCCCCTGGGCGAGGTAGCGGACGCCGCCGTGCACCAGCTTGGTGGACCGGGAGCTGGTGCCCTTGGCGAAATCGTGGGCTTCCAGCAGCAGCGTCGAATAGCCCCGCGACGCCGCATCCACCGCACAGCCCAAGCCGGTGGCGCCGCCGCCGATGACCAGCACGTCCCAGCGCGGCGTCTGGCGCAGGCGGTCGAGCAGGGCCTCGCGCCTCATGCCGTGGCCCATCCACGGGCACGCTCCACGGCCCGGTGCCATTCGGCGAGGCGGGCCTCGCGTTCGTCCTGGCGGCAGGCCGGCTCAAAGACCCGCTCTGCCTGCCAGTGGGCGGACAACTCGTCCGGGCTGCGCCACAGGCCGACGGCCAGGCCGGCGAGATACGCCGCGCCGAGGGCGGTCGTTTCGGTCTGGCGTGGGCGGATCACCGGCACGCCGAGCAGGTCGGCCTGGATCTGCATCAGCAGGTCGTTGCGCGCGGCGCCGCCGTCCACCCGCAGCTCGGTCAGCGGCCCGGCTCCATCGCGGTTCATGGCGTCCACCAGGTCGACGGTCTGCAGCGCGATGGCTTCCAGCGCCGCGCGGGCGATGTGTGCCTTGCCGCTGCCGCGCGTCAGGCCGACCAGCGTGCCGCGGGCGTAGCCATCCCAGTAGGGCGCGCCGAGGCCGGCGAAGGCCGGCACCAGCACCACGCCGCCGGTATCCGGCACCGAGGCGGCAAGGGCTTCGATGTCGGCGGCGCGCTGGATCAGCCCCAGCCCGTCGCGCAGCCACTGCACCACCGCGCCGCCGATGAATACGCTGCCTTCCAGCATGTAGGTGGTCTGCCCGCCGATGCGCCAGCCGAGGGTGCTGAGCAGGCGATGCTTCGATTCGACAGGTTGCTCACCTGTATTGAGCATCAGGAAGCAGCCGGTGCCATAGGTATTCTTCGCCGAGCCGGGCTGCAGGCAGACCTGGCCAAAGGTCGCGGCCTGCTGGTCACCGGCCAGCCCGCCGATCGGGATCGCAGTGCCGAACAGTCCGGCATCCGTCGCGCCGAGCACGCCGCTGCTGTCCACGACCTCCGGCAGCAGCGCGGCGGGAAGGTCGAACAGGGCCAGCAACTCCTCGTCCCAGCATTGGCGGTGGATGTCGAAGAGCATCGTGCGTGACGCGTTGCTCGGGTCGGTGACGTGCAGCCGGCCACCGGTGAGCTGCCACACCAGCCAGCTGTCGATGGTGCCGAAGGCCAGCTCGCCGGCGGCGGCGCGGCGGCGGGCATCCGGCACGTGGTCGAGCAGCCAGACCAGCTTGGTGGCCGAGAAATAGGCATCCACCTCCAGGCCGGTCCTGGCGCGGGTCAGCGCCGCATGTCCGTTTGCGCGCAGGGCTTCGCAGGCGGCTACGGTGCGGCGGTCCTGCCAGACGATGGCCGGCGCCAGCGGCTGGCCGCTGCTTCGCTCCCACAGCACGGTGGTTTCCCGTTGGTTGGTGATGCCGATGGCTGCCACGTCGGCGCCGGTCAGCCCGGCCTTGCTCAGGGCCTGGCGGGCGCAGTCGAGCTGGGTCTGCCAGATCTCCAGCGGATCATGCTCGACCCAGCCCGGCTGCGGGTAGGACTGCCGGAATTCGAGCTGGGCGCTGCCGAGGGCCTGGCCCGACGCATCAAAGACGATGGCGCGGCTGCTGCTGGTGCCCTGGTCGAGGGCGAGGAGGCAAGACATGGCGCGGGCCTTTGCAGGAGGCGGAGGCTCCCAATCTAGCCCACTCTGCGCCGAAGTTGAACGGGCGCGTATGCCGTTGTGCAGGCCAGCTCAGGAAACCTGGCAGAAATGGGCGTCCCTCAGCTGGGCTTCCCCGTCCCAGCGATAGGCCACCAGCGGCCCGCCGTTGCCGGCCGAGTAATCGACGCAGGCCGCCTGTGGTGTGAGGACGTGGGGTTGCCCGGTCATCCAGTAATGACCGAAGAACACCGGTCGCGGGTCATGGTCCTCGATACGGGCGTAAGCGGGGAGCGGCGTGTCCGGCAGCCGGCTGCGCAGCTGCTCCTGGACGAGGGCGGCGCGCCGGCAGGTGGTGGCGTCGCGGTCCCACCAGTGGATACGCACTCGGTGGCGCTCGATGCCGTCCTTGTCCTGGTAGGAGACGCCGTCTGGCAGGGCGATCTCCAGCCCTTTGGTGAGGGTTTCGGCGGCGCGGAACAGGCTGGGTTCGGGTGTGTCCGTCACGGAATCGTCGTCGGGCTCCCGGGTGGCGTCAGGAAGGACTGTCTGCAGCAGACGGCCTTTCTCGACGTAGCCGGTGCTGGTCAGCCAGTCCATCAACCCCTGGTGCCAGCAGGCGTGCACGACACGGATGCCCGGCAGCTCCAGCCACAGGGGCAGGGTGCGGAACCATGCGACGAGGTCGGCGTGCTGCGCCGGATCGTGCTCCACTTCATCGAGGAAGCGCTGGTGCTGGATGCGGTTCTTGTGCCCCCAGCGGGTGCTGTAATGGCGGCGCAGGTATTCGCCGGGATGCATGGGGTCCGGCGTGTGCCAGGCAATCGCATTGAGCTCGTGGTTGCCCATCACCGCCAGCGCCGCGCCGCTTTCCACCATGTTGCGGGCGATGCGGACGGTGTGCAGCTGGTGGGGACCGCGGTCGATGAAGTCGCCGACGAACACTGCCGTACGCGACGGGTGGCGCCACGCGTCGTCATGCGGGCGGTAGCCCATGTGCTGCAGCAGGGCTTCGAGCTTGTCGGCCTGGCCGTGGATGTCGCCGATGACGTCGTACCCCACGGTGGCTCCTCGAACGTTGCGCTGGCTTCAGCAGCCGCTGCCGTCCGGCCGGCGCGTGAAGCCAAAGCTGCCGCCGCCCAGGCTGGGCGGCTGGATGCAGATCATCAGCGCCAGGGACTTGGCGGATTTCACGATGTCGGGCGGGAAGGCCGAGAAGGGAATCGCCCGCTCGACAACCGACTTCACGAAGGCGATCTCGTCCTGCTGGTCGCCGGCATTGACGACTTTGAAGCTTTTCAGCGAGCCGTCCGGGTTCAGACGCACCTCAATGGACGCGTTGCGAATGCCGCGGGTGCGCGGGTCGTTCTTCACGAAGGCAGCGCTGCGGTTGAGCTTCTTGACCAGCGCATCCATGTAGAACTCGAGGCTGAAGGGATCGACCGGCGGGCTGTTGGGGATGCGCTCGACCAGGTCTTCCAGGCTGCTCGAACTGCGCCCGCGGGACTCACGCATCTGCTCGCGGCCGATCTCGCGGGCCATCGCCATGGAGCGCTCGGCGAGGGTCGGCGGTGGCGGGGGCGGTTTCTTCGCGTCGCGGGCCAGATCGTTGAGGAAGTTGTCCATCTCCTCCTTCTGGGCCACGCTCCAGGTCGGCGCGGGTTCGGCGCTGCGGACGGCAGGCGCGTTGGACTTGCGGGCGGTGAGGATGCGCGGACGGCTTTCGGGCGCCTTGGCTTTAGGCTTCTGTGCCTGCTGCGGTTTGCGCGGAGGCGCCTCGGCGATCTTGACCGGCTCCTTCGGACGCGGCCGTATGTCCGCGCGGGGTGCCGGCGGCGGGGCGAGACTGGCTTCCAGGCGGGGGCTGGCGTGTTCCTGTTCCGGCGGGTTCAGCTTGACCAGCAACAAGAGGCCATGGACGAGCAGAGACGTCGCGATCGCCAGCTGGAGGGCGCGCGAAGACCTGGATTGGGGCGAGTCGAACATTAGCCGGATTTTAGTCCGGCCGGCGCCGGGGCGGGCTGCTTTTTACACAAACCGCCCCGTTTGCAAGGCTGGCGTCAGGCACTCGTGCGGGCGCGCTCCCGGTCCACCTCCAGCCCGTAGCGCTTGAGCTTGAGGTACAGCGTGCTCTTGGCGATGTTGAGCTGGCGCGCGGCCCAGGTGAGGTTGCCGCCGGTGGCGGCGATGGCACGGCGGATAAGCTCCAGCTCGCCGTCGGCGATGCTGCAGATCCGGGAGCCGCCAGTAGCAGTCGGTGGCGGCACCTCGATGTCCGACAGCTCGGCGGGTAGGGCGTCGGCGTCGATCTCCGCGCCGTCGCTCATCAGCACCATGCTCTCCACCGCGTTGCGCAGTTCGCGCACGTTGCCCGGCCATGGGTAGGCCTGCAGACGTTCCAGGATGCCCATGCCGAGCGGGCGCTCGGGCAGGCCGTGCTGGGCGGCGAAGCGGGTCAGGAACAGGTCCACCAGCAGCGGGATGTCCTCCCGCCGTTCGCGCAGCGGCGGCAGATGCAGCGTCGTGACGGCGATGCGGTAGTAGAGGTCCATGCGGAAGCGGCCGGCGGCGACTTCCTCGCGCAGGTTGCGGTGGGTGGCGGCGACAAGGCGGAAATTCACCTTGCGCGGGGCGTTCTCGCCGAGGCGGTGGATCTCGCCTTCCTCCAGCACCCGCAGCAGGTGGGGCTGCAGGTCGATGGGCATCTCGCCGATCTCGTCGAGGAACAGCGTGCCGCCGTCGGCCGCCTCGATCTTGCCCATCATGCCGCCCTTGCGGGCGCCGGTGAATGCGCCCTCCGCGTAGCCGAACAGCTCGCTGGCCAACAGTTCCCGCGACAGCCCGCCGCAGTTGAGGGCCACGTAGGCACCACTGGCGCGCTGGCTGGCCTCGTGGATGCCGCGGGCGAACTCCTCCTTGCCGACGCCGGTCTCGCCGAGCAGCAGCACCGGCACCTTCGAGCGGGCCAGCTGGCGCGCCTTGTCGATGGCCGACAACAGCGTGGGATTGCGGCTGACCAACGACGCGAAATTGCGCACCTTGGCCGGGCTGTCGGGCGGCGTACAGTTCGGCGTCGCCTGCTGGATGGACGCCGGGCGGGCGCCGCGGGCGAGGGGCATGATCAGCAGCGTGCCGAGGCGCAGGCCGTGGCTCGTCACCGGCACCAGCCAGTCGTTGTTCATCCACTCGGGCAGCGGGCCGACCGGGCCGTCCGCGCCGAGGGCCATCTCCGGCAGGCGTGCGGGGACGGACAGATCCATGTCGCC
>Ga0265332_10001583_pt1 | contig 12472 bp, 7 predicted proteins | sample 41926metaG_FD_202084 | JGI IMG/M metagenome (GOLD analysis project Ga0265332, IMG submission 202084) | Rhizosphere microbial communities from Carex aquatilis grown in University of Washington, Seatle, WA, United States - 4-19-26 metaG | ecosystem: Host-associated > Plants > Roots > Rhizosphere >...
GACTCGACGCCGAGCAGGCGCTCGAGGTCGGGGCGGAGCGGGTGCATGGCCTTGGCGCACAGCCGCTTCACGTTCCCCGGCGTGTCGTCGCCGGCGAGCGTCGTGAGGTCGATGAGCGTGATGGCGCGGAGGAGCCATGCCGCCTGCCACTGTTTCTTGACCGTGCGGCGTGTGGGGATCGTCGCGGCGCGACGTTCGGCGGCGCTCTTGTTCACGCGCTGCGCGAGCACGAGGTCGAGATCGAGGGGCTGCCCCGGATTGCGCTCGACGTGGTCGCCGGGGAGCGCGCGTTGCGGCCGGTCGGCGGCCGCCGCGTCGCCGCTGGCGAGATGGAGGTTCGCTCGGGTAATCGACATCCCAGACTCGGGTTACGAGGAGTCCTTGAAGATAGCCCGTCGGCGGGGTTGGTGATACAATAGGACCGTCGCGCCGGGCCCGTCCGGCGCCCCACCTCCCACTTCCGGACGCGCCGATGCGACCCTCGTATCGCCACTTGCTTGCCTTCACATTCGCCGCAGCGCCGGTCGCGGGGGCGCAGCAGGCGCCGGCGCGTGCCGGCAACGTCGTGCCGGGCATCGAGGTGCTGCTCACGGACTCGATCCACCTCATCCGCGGCAAGCGCGTGGGGCTCCTCACGAACCACTCAGGGCGCGACCGCAAGGGCACGAGCACGATCGACCTGCTGTTCAAGGCGCCCGGCGTGAAGCTGACGGCGCTCTTCGGCCCGGAGCACGGCCTGCGCGGCGTGGCGAAGGCGGGCGAGAAAGTGGCGACGACCACCGACTCCGCGACGGGCGTGCCGATCTACTCGCTGTACGGCGACGTCTCGGTGCCCACGGCGGAGATGCTGAAGGACGTCGACGTCCTGTTGTACGACATCCAGGACGTCGGCGCGCGCGTCTACACGTTCCAGTGGACGCTCGCGAACACGGCGGCCGCCGCCCACAAGCCGATCCTCATCCTCGACCGCCCCGACCCGATCCGCGCCGACCGGTGGGAAGGGAACACCCTCGACCCGAAGTTCGCGTCGCTCGTGGGGCAGCATCCCGTGGCGTTGCGATACGGACTGACGCCGGGCGAGCTGATGCAGTTCCTCGTCGGCGAGAAACTCATCGACGCGAACGTACGCGTCGTGCCGATGAAGAATTACAAGCGTGCGATGTGGTTCGACGAGACGGGCATCCCGTGGGTGAACCCGTCGCCGAACCTGCGCACGCTCGACGCGTCGCTGCTCTATCCGGGCACGGTCTTCTTCGAAGGAACGAACGCCACGGAAGGGCGCGGCACCGACGATCCGTTCACGCTCATCGGCGCGAGCTGGCTCACCGACGCCGCCGCGGTCGCCGCCGACCTCAACGCGCGGAAGCTCGCGGGAGTGCGCTTCGACACGGCCACGCGCACCATCGAAGCCGGCTACAAGTTCGGCGGGCAGACGATCCCGATGCTCAAGGTGCGCGTCACCGACCGCAACGCCGTGCATCCGGTGGATGTGGGCGTGCGCATGCTCGAGGCGATCTACGGCCGTCACAAGAAGGACTTCCAGTGGCGCGAGAAGTCCATCGACCGGCTCGCCGGCACCGATGCACTCCGCGCCGCGGTGGAGCAGGGCAAAGTCGACGACCTGCTCAAGCGCTGGGCGGCCGACGAGCAGCGCTTCGCCGCGCAGGTGAAACCGTATCTGATCTACAAGTGAACGGCTGACGTGCGGTGCCGACGCGACGAGGGGCCGCGATCGCTCGCGGCCCCTCGTCGTTTCGTCCGGCCTTGCCGTCGCGGCTACCGCACGTGGATGACCGTGCGCGGCACCCGCGCTCCGCTCACCACTCCGCGCGTAGGCCGACCTGCGCCTGCCGCGCCGCGTACGCGGCGCTCACGAAGCCGTAGTTCGCCAGCGCGACGCCCGCGGTCGTGTTCTGCGTGCCGCGATACGACTGGTTGTTGCTCCAGTTGAACAGGTTGAAGATCTCGGCCGAGAAGCTGATCTTCGTGCCGTTCACGGTGTACAGCGGCCGCGAAAGGCGGATGTCGACCGTGCGGTACCAGTTGTCCCACTTCATCGACGGCATCGCGGTGCGGATGCCGGTGACGACGGTGCCGTTCACGATGCCGCCGCCCGGGTAGTCGTCGCTGAAGACGTTGTTGAGGTTCTGGTCGCGGCCGTCGGTCACCACGTACGGGCGCGGGCTCGCGACCGTCGTGATGCTCGAGAACATGAAGCCGCCCCAGATCGGCGACACTTCGGAGAGGACGAAGCGGTGCCGTTCGTCGCCCGACGTGCGCTGCATGTCGTAGAGCTGCGGGAAGGTGTACACCGGCAGGCCGCTGGTGTCGAAGTTCCCCTCGTACCAGCCGAGCGTGTACGCGAAGTTCAGCCGCGTCTTGTTCTTCTGGTACGTCATCTGGAGCATGAACGCCGAGTAGTACGCCTTGCCGAAGTCGTCCCAGAGGATGATGTCGCCGTACTTCGACGTGAGGTGCCGCGCGTTGGGCGTCACCGACTTGTCGAGGTAGTTCGGGTTCCACTGGTTGTACAGGTTGGTCATGTTCTGCACGACATAATCCACGTTGATGCCGAACTCCGGCGTCGCCTGGTGGCCGATGCCGAACGACCACTCGGTATTCTTCGGCGTCTTCATGTCGTGATTGATGAGGATCGGCGCCGGGCTCCCCGACTTGCCGGCGATGACCTGCGCGCGGAGCACCGCGGGGTCGGTCGTGCCGGGGTTCGTGAAGTTGTAGGTGCGCCACGTCGAGTTGCGGCGCTCCTGGAAGCCGATGAAGCTCGTCACGCGGTCGTACATGATGCCGTAGCCGCCGCGCACGAACGTCTTGTTGTTCTCGAGCGGGTCCCACGAGAACGAGAGCCGCGGCGAGACGTTGCCGAGCTGGTTGGGCCGGTTGCCCGTGCTCAGGTACGGCGCGAGCGTCGAGATCGACTGGAGCGTCGGGTCGTCGGCCCACGGCGTGTGGTACGTGTTGTCCATCGTGTTGAACTCGGCGTCGTGCCGCACACCGATGTTCAGCGTGAAGTTCGGCTTGATCGTCCACTCGTCGTTCAGGTACACGCCGGTGGTGTACGCCGTCGCGGCCGCGTACGAGTCGCTGATCGAGTTCGGGTCGGTAAAGCCTACAGCGATCGACGCCGACGACGGGAGCTTGGAGGTGTCCGTCGGGAACGTGAAGGTGCCGTTCTGGTTGATCGGGTACGTCTGGCTCGCCGCGATGCTCGCGAGTTCGACGCCGGCCTTCACGACGTGCGTGCCCCACTTGCTGTCGAGCGTCCACGACGCGCGATCGATGAGGCGGATGTGGGTTTCCTTGAGGATGAGCGGGAAGCCCGACGTGCCGAACACCGCGCCCGGGTACGACTTCTGCGGGCCGGCCTGGACCGGTTCCTCGTCGTGGCCCCAGATCACGAGCTGCGCGCTGGCCTCGTTCACGAAGTTGCCGCTCTTGCCGAGGTAGCGTTCACGCAGCTGACCCGTGTAGATGTGATAGTTCTGGTCGATGCCCGCGTTGGCCGTGGCCGTGCCGCCGAAGTTGCTCGCGCCGGTCATGAGGCGCGCCGAGGCCATGAGGTCCCACGTGTTCTGCGGGTCCTGCACGTAGGTGAGGCGCGTGAAGAGGAGCTGGTTGTTGTTCGGCGAGGAGAACGACCCGCGGTACGCCGCCCAGGGGTCGGTGCCCGTCACGTTCGACGTCGGGTTCACGTCGATGAAGTTGTTCGTCTGCACGTACTCGTAGCTCGCGGCGAGGAAGAGCTTGTCCTTCTCGAGCGGGCCGCGGATGTTGAGCCCGAACTGGTTGCGGCTGTAGTCGGGGACGCGCGTCTGGAAGGCGTTCTGCGTGACGAGGTTCTGGTTCTGGAAGAAGCCGAACCCGGAGCCCTCCCACTTGTTGGTGCCGCGCCGGCTCTCGGCGCTGATCACGTACGAGCCCGTGCGCGCGTACTCGGCGTCGTACGGGTTGAGGAAGACGCGCATCTGCTCGAGCGCGTCCTGCGGGAGCGGCGAGCCCGTCTGCGGCAGACCCACGAGGTTGCCGTTGTAGAGGCTCTTCATCTCCACACCGTCCATGGAGAGATTGATGAAGCGCAGGTCCGGCGCCGCGCCACCGGTGGGAAGCGCGCGTCCCGATTGCGGCGCGTACGTCTTGATGCCCGGCGCGATGCTCGCGAGGTTCATCACGCCGCGCGAGTTGAGCGGCAGGTTCTCGATCTCGTCCTTGAGCACCGGCGCCGATACGGTGAGGCGCTGCACCTCGACCTGCTTCACCTTGTCGCCCGTGATGGTCTGCGCCGCGAGTTCGGCGACGCCCTTCTCCATCAGGAACTCGAGACGCGCGCGCTGGCCGATCACCAGCTGCACGGTCTCCGAGAGTGGCTTGTAGCCGATCGCGCGCACCGTCACCGCGTAGTTGCCCGCGAACAGGCCCAGCACGCGGAACTCGCCGTTCGCGCGTGAGAGTGCCCGGGCGGTCTCCTGCGTGGCGACGTTCACGACCATGATCTGCGCGCCGCTCAGCGGGCCGGTCTCGGTCTTCACCACGCCTTCGAGCGTGATGGTGTTTTGCGCGGCGAGCGTCGTGCTGCCGCCCGCCAGGAACAGCAGTCCAGCCACGAACGCGAAGAAACGACCCTTCATGTGCGACCTCCAATGGGTGGGAGGATGCCACAGATGTGTGGTCCGTTCCGTCGCGTCCCGGCGGTCGATCCGCTCGCGAGGCGGTGACGGAACTGTTACATAATAGGACGCCCTTTCCCGACTCGCCATGAAAAATTCTGCCGTGTCCTTTCGCATCGCCTTCCTCTGGTTGGGCGCCGCCGCCGCGCCCGCGCCGCTTGCCCGACTGGCGGCCCAGCGTGCCGACTCGACTGCGACACGGCAGGTGGCTCCCGGCGTCACGCTGCGCCGGATCGTCCGGCTCGACGGCCCATGGGTGGCCAACGTCCTCACCGTCGACCTGCGCCGCGGCGACCTCACCCTGCGCCAGGCGCGGGCGCACGACGCGCTCCGGACGCGCGAGCGCACCTCGGACATGGCCAAGCGGCGCGAGGCCGCCGGCGAGACCGTGCTCGCCGCGGTGAACGCCGATTTCTTCGACCTCAAGAGCGGCGAGAACGAGAACAACCAGGTGATCGACGGCGAATGGTGGAAAGGGCTCAAGGTGACCGAGTCGCCGTTCGACACCTTCGACAATCCGCACGCGCAATTCGGCCTCGATTCGGCCAACCATCCGCTGATCGACCGGTTCGTCTTCGAGGGGGAGGCGCGGTCGGCGAAGGCGACGTTCACGCTCATCACGCTCAACGCCGTCCCCACCGGGCCGGAGGCGGCGGTGCTCTTCACGCCGCGGTTCGGCGCGCGGGTGGCGAAGGAGGTCGCCCGTCCCGTGCAGGAGACGGGCTACGACCCCGACAACAAACCCGGCAGCTCAGCCCTGGCGCCGGTGCGCACCGTCGCGGAAGCGCCGCTCGCGGCCGCCGGCCGCCGCGGCGGCGACCTGCTGTTCGTGCGGCGCGGCCCGGTGCGCAAGGAGTCGGGGGGCGAGATCCCCTCCGACGGCGCCGTGCTCGTGGGATACGGCGCGATCGCCACGGCCGTCGCCGCCCTCGCCGAGGGCGAGACGCTCGCGGTGTCGCTGCGCGCCAACCCGCGCCCTCCCCGCGCGCCGCTCGCCCTGCTCATCGGCGGCTGGCCCCGCATCGTGCGGGATGGGCGTAACATCGCCGCCGGTTCGGCGGCCGAGGAGGGGACGATCTCGCGAAACGCGATGGCCCGCCATCCGCGTACGGTGGTAGGATTCTCTCGCGACAGCGCGACGCTCTACCTCGTGACGGTCGACGGCCGCTCCGAGAAGAGCGTCGGCATGACCACCGTCGAGCTGGGCGACTTCATGCTCGACCTCGGCGCCTGGCAGGCGATGAACTTCGACGGCGGCGGGTCGACGACGATGGTGGTGCAGGACGCCGTGGTGAACGCGCCGACCGATCCCACGGGCGAGCGTGAAGTGGGGAACGCGTTGCTGGTGGTGCGACGGAACACTCGACCGACAGGAAGACCGCAATGAAGAAGTCGACGATCGTGACGCTCGGATTCGTGCCGGCGCTCGCCGCGGTGGCGTGCGGCCATTCGCCGCCGCCCCCCGATCCGTGCGCCCCGGTCACGTACAGCGCCGAGGCATGCCAGTATGCCGTCGATCATCAGGGGTACTATCACGACGGCACCTTCTACCGGCACAGCTACGGGTATCCGTTCTTCTATTACAGCAACGGCTACTCGAGCTTCCTCTCGGGCGGCGGACGCCCGCTGCCGGTGGCGGCGGAGCACTTCAGCCCGAACTTCCGGGGCACGTCGGCCGGCGCAGGCGGCGGCGCATCGGCCGGCGTGTCGAGCGGCACGGTGCGCGGCGGCTTCGGCGGCACGGGCGCGGCGCACGCCGGCGGAGCGGGGGAGTAGTGGAACGCCACAGCTGTGACCAGCGCCCCAAGTGGCGCGAGACCGTCGAGCAGCGCGGACTCGTCTGGCATACGCCCGACGGCGTCCCCTACTGGGCGGAGGGCGTCTACTACCAGTTCGAGGCGGAGGAGATCGACCGCATCGAGCGCGCCACGAACGACCTGCACCAGCTCTGCCTGCAGGCGGTACAGCATGTGATCGACGAGAAGCGGTACGCGCAGTTGCGCATCCCCGAGGCCGCGATCCCGCTCATCGAGAAGAGCTGGCAGGACGAGCCGCCGTCGATCTACGGCCGCTTCGATCTCGCGTACGACGGCGAGAGCCCGCCGAAGATGCTCGAATACAACGCCGACACGCCGACCGCGCTCCTCGAGGCCGCGGTGATCCAGTGGGACTGGCTGCAGGAGATGTTCTCGGGGCGCGACCAGTTCAACTCGCTGCACGAACGGCTCGTCGCGACGTGGCGCGAGATGCACCCGTACCTCCCGCCGCCGGGACCCGAAGGGCAGGTCGTGCACTTCGCGTCGATGGACGACCACGAGGACGGCATGACCGCCGGCTACATGGCCGACGTGGCCGCGCAGTCGGGCCTCGCCACGCGCCTCCTCGACATCGCCGAGGTCGGCTGGAACGCGGCAGCGGGCGAGTTCCGCGGCGCGCAGGACGAGCGCATCGCGACGCTGTTCAAGCTCTACCCGTGGGAATGGATGCTCGGCGAGGAGTTCGGCGCGCACATCGCGCCCTCGGGCACGATGTTCATCGAGCCGGCGTGGAAGATGGTGCTCTCCAACAAGGGCATCCTCCCGATCCTCTGGGAGCTGTTCCCCGACTCGCCCTACCTCGTGCCCGCGTACTTCGACGAACCGCGCGACCTGTTCGAGTGGGTGAAGAAGCCGCTCCTCTCGCGCGAGGGGGCGAACGTCACGGTGCACACGATGCAGGATCACATCGAGGGGCACGGCGAGTACGGCGCCGAGGGCTACGTCTTTCAGCAGCTCGCGAACATCAAGACGTTCAGCGGGGTGCGGCCGGTGATCGGGAGCTGGATCATCGGTCAGGAAGCGGGCGGCATGGGCATCCGCGAGGCGGACGGGTGGGTGACCGGCAACACGGCGCGCTTCGTGCCGCACTTCTTCCGTCCGTAAGGCCTCGCGCGGCGCGCGGTGGCGGGAAAGCGAAACGGGGAGCGCAGGTGCGCTCCCCGTTTCATCTGCCCCCGTCGCGCGCATTCACATCGCGATCTTGGGCTTCGGCAGGATGACGCCCTGGATCCCCGCGTCCTTCAGGAGCTTGTTGAACTCGTTCACGTCGATCGTCTCGAGCTTCTCGATCTCGGCGCGGAGTGCATTCCACTTCTTCTCGAGTTCGATGAACCGCTCCCGCATCGGCTGCGTGAGCGCGTCGTTCCCCTCGATGTTGCCGAGCAGGAAGCCGTACTGCGCGTTGATGCCGTTGCGGTAGTTGATCACGTCCTGGCCGTTCGCCGCCTTGGTGGAGAGCTTCGGGTCGATCGCGTCGACGGTGCCGGTGATCGCCTTGCCCTTGTCCTCGATGGCCTTGGAGGTCGGCACGTCCTTCGCGTGCTCGATGAACGTGCCGATCTGCTCCTTGACGTCGCGCACGCGGAGCAACGCGTCGTGGATCTCCGACATCCGCGCGACGATCACGCGCGAGAGCGAATCGCGTGCCGCGACCTCGGCGGCGGTCGCCGTCGAACGCGGGTCGTTGCGCACGTCGAACGACTCGGTCTGCACCGTCGTGCCGACGGTGAGTCGCACCTGATACCGGCCCGGCGGCACCTGGAAGCCCGTCGTGCCGCCGCCCCAGATGTTGACGTTGCCCGGGAGCTTCGTCGGCGGCTCGCTGCGCAGGTCCCACTGGAACGCGTTGAGGCCCGCCTTCGCCGCGAGCGGCGCGGCGCCGCCGCGGCCGCCCGGCGCGGGAGTCGCGCCCGCCTTGCTGAACTTGCGGAGCACGACGCCGCGCGCGTCGATGAACTCGAGCGACAGGGCCGTCGTCGAATCCGGCGCCTTGGCGAGCGCGAAGTAGACGTTCGCGCCCGGCGCCGGGTTGCGGCCCATCCCCGGCGCGGGAGCGCTCGCTCCCGGCACGAGGAGCGCCTCGCGCGGAGTGAAGAGATGCACGTCGTGCTTCGCGATCTCGTCGCTGATCTGGCGCAGCGGGCTCAGGTCGTCGAGCGCCCAGAAGGCGCGCCCTTCGGTGGACGCGTAGAGATCGCCGTGGCGCAGTTCGAGTCCCGTGACGGGCACCACCGGCAGGTTCTGCGAGAACGGCTGCCAGTGCGCCCCGGCGTCGAACGAGAGGTAGACGCCCGTCTCCGTGCCGGCGTAGAGCAGTCCGCGGCGTTCCGGGTCCTCGCGGATGACGCGCACCGGCTCGCCGTCGCGCAGGCCGTTGGCGATGCGCGTCCATGTCTTGCCGTAGTCCGTGGACTTCATCGGATAGGGCGCGTAATCGCCGCGCCGGTCGAGCCGAAAGGCGAGGTACACCGTCGCCGGGTCGTGCGGCGACACCTCGAGTTCGTTCGCGAGCCCCACGGCGACGCCGCCCGGCGTGACGTTCGTCCACGTCTTGCCGCCGTCACGCGTCACCTGCACGAGCCCGTCGTCGGTGCCGACGTACAGCGTGTTGGCCTCGTGCGGCGACTCCGCGATCGTCACGATGGCGCCGTACACCTCGCCGCCCGCGCCCTCGTTGGTGAACGGCACGCCGCCGAGTCCCTGCGTGCTCTTGTCGTTGCGCGTGAGGTCGGGCGAGATGGGCGTCCAGGTGCGGCCGCGGTCGGGCGAGCGGAAGAGCACGTTGCCGCCGTGATAGATGACCGACGGGTTGTGCCGCGAGACGAGCGCCGGCGCCGTCCAGTTGAAACGGTAGCGCGTCTCGTTGCTCGGCTCCGTGAGATTGAGCTCGGGCCACGGCATGATGTCGCGGCGGAGCCCCGTCTGCACGTCGAGCTCGTCGAGGATGCCCTGGTAGCAGCCGCCGTACACGTAGCGCGGGTTCTTGCGGTCGACGCCGATGTTCGCGCTCTCGCACCCCGGGCCGTCGGTCCAGTCCTGCGGCGTGATCGCGAAGCCGTCGGTGCGGCTCTTGATGATCACCGAGCTGTTGTCCTGCTGGCCGCTGTAGAGCTTCCACGGGTAGACGTCGTCGACGATCACGTGATAGAACTGCGCCGTCGGCTGGTTGTCCTGCGTGCTCCAGCTCTTCGCGCCGTCGAGCGTGATGCTGGCGCCGCCGTCGTTCGCGTTCGCCATGAGGCGCGCGTCCTTCGGGTTGATCCACAGCTGATGGTTGTCGCCGTGCAGCGAGTTGAGCGTCGTGAACGTCCTGCCGCCGTCGATCGACTTCATGATCGGCGCGTTGATCGCGTACACGACGTTCTCGTTCTGCGGGTCGGCGGTGACGTTCATGTAGTACCAGCTGCGCGTGACCGCGTTGCGGTCGTCGCTCATCAGGCGCCACGTCGTCCCGGCGTCGTCGGAGCGGTACATGCCGCTCTTGTCGGCCTCGACGATCGCATACACGCGCTCGGGATTGGCCGGCGACACCGCCACGCCGATCTTCCCCATCAGCTTCGGCAGGCCGCCGGCGAGCCGCGTCCACGTGTCGCCGCCATCGGTGCTCTTCCAGATGCCCGAGCCCCGTCCGCCCGACCGCACCTGCCACGGCAGCCGCTGATGATCCCAGAATGCGGCGTACAGGATGCGCGGGTTCGCCGGATCCATCGAGAGATCGCTCGCGCCGCTCGTCGCGTTCTCGCCTTTCAGCACGAGCGTCCAGGTCTTGCCGCCGTCGAGGGAGCGATAGATGCCGCGGTCGGCCGTCCCCTTCCACCGGTCGCCCTGCGCGGCGACGTAGATCACGTCGGGGTTCTGCGGGTGGATGCGCACCTGCGAGATCTGTTTCGTCGCCGCGAGGCCCAGGTGCTTCCACGTCTTGCCGGCGTCGGTGCTCTTGTAGACGCCGTCGCCGTAACTCGACGACTGGCCGCGCACCGCGTGCTCGCCCGTGCCCACGACCACCACGTTCGGGTCCGACTCGGCCACCGCGATGGCGCCGATCGAGCTCGTGTGGAAGAAGCCGTCGGAGATGTTCTTCCAGCTGTGCCCGGCGTCGTCGGTCTTCCAGACGCCGCCGCCGGTGTAGCCCGCGTAGTACACGTACGGCTGCGACGTCACCCCGGCGACGGCGTTCGCGCGTCCGCCGCGGAACGGGCCGACGTTGCGCCACTGCATGGCGCGGAAGAGCGTCGAGTCGACCGGCGCGTTCGGCGCGCGGAGTTGCGCGCCGAGCGGCACGGCGACGAGGGACAGGGCAAGGGCGAGGGAACGGGTGCGGGACACGGCGGGGCTCCGACGGGGAGGGGGACGCGCGGAACGACCCGGAGAGTCTACTCCCTCCCGCGCCCGCATAGAAGAGTCCGGGCGCGCCGCGCGCTCGCCGCCGCGATAACTTCTTCGTCATGCGAATCCTCCGCCGTCCCGCCCCAGCGTTCGCCGCGATCGCGATCGCGGTGCTCGCCGCCGCCTCGCCGCTCCGCGCGCAGCGCGCCTCGCTTCCCGCGCTCGACTCGGCGCGCCTCGTGACCGACCTCTCGATCCTCTCCGCCGACTCGATGGAAGGGCGCCGCGTCGGCACGCCCGGCGGGGCCCGCGCCCGCGCCTGGCTCGTCAAGGCGATCGCCCGCGCCGGACTCACGCCGCTCGGCGACAGTCTGCAGCAGCACTTCAGCTTCGCGGGTCGCGGCGGCACCGTGACGAACGGCGTCAACCTCGTCGCCGTGCTGCGCGGCACGAAACACGCCGACCGCTACATCGTCGCGTCGGCGCACTACGATCACGTCGGCATGCGCTCCCCCGGCGTGAACGGCGACACGATCTACAACGGCGCCGACGACAACGCCTCGGGCACCGCGGCGCTCCTCGCGATCGCCACGTGGTGCAAGGCGCACCCGCCGGAGAACAGCATCATCTTCGCCTGGTTCGACGCCGAGGAGTCGGGCGACCGCGGTTCGCACGCGTTCGTCGAAGCGCCGCCGGTGCCGCTCGCGAAGATCGTCGCGAACGTGAATCTCGACATGGTCGGCCGCAACGCGAAGGGCGAACTGTACGCCGCCGGTGGCACGCCGTGGCCCGTGATGAAGCCGCTGATCGCCGCGACGGCCGCCGTCGCCGAGGTGAAGCTGCTCGCGGGGCACGACTCCGGCGGTCGCGGCGAGAACTGGATCCAGCAGTCGGACCAGGGCGCCTTCCACGACAAGGGCATCCCGTTCGTCTACTTCGGCGTCGAGGATCATCCCGACTACCACAAGCCGAGCGACGAGTTCTCGCGCATCGAGCTGGGTTTCTACGCGCGGGCGTCGCGGACCGTCGCCGAATTCATCCGGCGGCTCGACGCGGGCCTGGAAACGGTCGCGGCCACGCGGCATTGAGCGCCACGTGACCGCGTCCTACGGCGAAGGTCCCCTTCACGGCTAGGCGGTCATCGCCGCCTGGCCCGACTTCACCGGTTCCGCGCCGAACAACGATCCGGCGATCGAATACCGGTATCCCACGAAGATCATCGTCAGCCCGATGAACTCGGTCACGTACAGCACTTCGACGTGGCCGAAGCGCGTGAAAGTGCCGCCGATGCCCGGCAGCAGCGCGCCCACGGCGATGTAGACGTTGCCGATGAACCGGTGCCACGTCTCCTTGCGCTTCGCGAAGAAGATCGCCGACTTCACGGCGCCCCCCGCGAGGAACACCAGCGCGTACAGATTCACGAACGGACTGAACGCGCGCACCCACGGCCAGCCGAGCACCTTGCCGGAGAGCCGGTACGGCTCGACGAGGTCGTACTTGATGGGACTGAGCAGCACGAGTACGCTCGCCGTCACCACCACCGTCACGAGCGCGATCGAGAGCATGTCCCCCTTCTTCTTGCCGAGGTGCAGGTAGACCGACCCCTGCGCCAGCGGCGCGCCGCCGAGGAGCGCGCCGGTGATGTAC
>Ga0265332_10001588_pt1 | contig 12450 bp, 12 predicted proteins | sample 41926metaG_FD_202084 | JGI IMG/M metagenome (GOLD analysis project Ga0265332, IMG submission 202084) | Rhizosphere microbial communities from Carex aquatilis grown in University of Washington, Seatle, WA, United States - 4-19-26 metaG | ecosystem: Host-associated > Plants > Roots > Rhizosphere...
AATGCGGCGAAGATCGCGCACGCGACTGGTCTTCGTCGAGCGCGAGCACGCTGGGCCGGTTCGAATCCGCCGCCGACTACGAGAAGAACGCCTATGTCCAACAGCGCGAACGCCTTGTGCCCGCCGTTGCCAAAGCGTACGACGCCGCGCGCGAATGGATCGCGCGCGAAAAGCTTGACGCGCTCTGCGTCTTCAACGGCCGCATGGACGTGACGCGCGCGATCTTCGAAGCCGCGCGCGATGCCAGCATTCGCGTGGTCACGCTGGAGCGCAGCTGGTCCGGCGACGGCATCCAGCTCCTGCCCGACGAGAACTGCCTGGGCTTGCAGTCGGTGCACGCGATGGTCGGCGAATGGAGCGCGAAGCCGCTCACCGGCGAGCAGGCGCGCGCTGCGGCAGCGCGCATCGCCGCGCGCGTCACCGCAACCAACACGACCGAATGGCGCGCGTACAACCAGCAGTCGCGATCGACCGACTGGCCCGTCGCGGGCAATACGCGCCGCGTGCTGCTGCTGCCCGGCAGCATGAACGAGATTTGGGGCCATCCCGATTGGCGCTCCGGGTGGAAAGAGCCCACGGCGGCCTACGACGCGCTGATTTCCAAGCTGGGCCTGCGCTCCGGCGAATACGTGCTGCGTTGCCATCCGAACTGGGCCGAGCGGATCGGCCGGAACGACGGGCACATGGCCGAGCGCTACTACGCCGGTTGGGGACAGCGGCACGGCGCAGTGACGATCGCAAGCGCCGACCGCACCAGCACGATGAATCTCATCGCGCAAAGCGACCTCGTGGTCATCGCCGGCAGCAGCGCGGGGCTCGAAGCCGCCGCGATGGGCAAGCCCGTGGTCTCCACCGCCGAAGCGCCGTATCGCGACGCCGGGTTTCGCATGGATGCGACAACGCCCGCAGCGCTCGCGGCGCTTGCCCTCGACGCATCGCTCAGAATTTCCGAGGCGGAACAACTGCGCCTGCGCCGCATGGGGCTGCGCTACAGCTACACCACCACGCATCGCCTGCCGCAATATGTGAATCACATCCGCGCGCTGTCGTCGTCTGCGTATCGATACGAGCCGGGCGCCGATCCGCAGCGCTTCGTCGATTTGATCCGCACCGGGCAATTGCAACCCGATGACGATCGCTTCGCCGCCGACCCGCGCGAAGAAGACGCCGTTGTCGCCGCGATGGCCGCGGGCGAATGGCAGGCACTGCGCGGCACGCCCGGCCCATCGCACGAGGCCACGGGCCGCGTGCGCCGCCGCTGGATGTTCCAGCCCCTGGACTACATCCGCGAGAAAATGCCGGTCGGGGACCGTTGAGGCATGCGATTCATCCACACCTTATCGCGCGGCTTGCGCACGCAGCCCCGCTACACGCTGATGCGAATGCTGGCGCGCTTCGCCGTGGCGCGGCGCGCGGTGGTCGCGGTGCGGGCGGCCATGCAGCACGATCGCCTCGAGCGCTTCATGCGCGACTGCGAAGCGGACATGGGCCGCAGCCTCTTCGCGGATGTCGATCGTGCGGGCTTCGTCAAGCGCCTGCGCAACGACGGCGTCGCGCTGGGGCTTGCGCTGCCCGCGTCCGTGGTTGCGGATATTCGCGCGTGGGCTCATGCCAATCCGAGCTTCGCCGATCGCGTGGAAAGCCGAGGTGTGCGTCCCGGCCAGCTGGCCACTGCCGAACAGCGCCTGGGCAAGCCGATCCTGCTCGCGCAGTATTTCAACGCGCGCTCGCAATGCCCGGCCATCACTGCGCTCGCGCGCGATCCCGCATTGCTCTGGATAGCAGCGGCGTATCTGCGGTCGTTGCCCACTTGCGTCGGCTCGAACTTGTGGTGGACGTACCCTGTCGATGCCACGCCCGAAGATCGCGACGTGCATGCGCACTTGTTCCATCGCGACGTTGACGACTTTTCGTTCCTCAAGTTCTTCTTCTATCTCACCGACGTCGCGCCGGGCGAAGGCGCGCATGTGCTTGTGCGCGGATCGCACCGCCGCCCGCCCGCGCGAAGTTTCGCGGACCGCTGGAACATCCGCCGCTACACCGACGACGAAGTGCTCGCCACCTATCCTCGCGAGGATGTCCTCGAAGTCACGGGCGCGGCCGGCGCGGGGTTCGCCGAAAACACGCTGTGCGTTCACAAGGGCCGCACACCGACGTCGAGCGCCCGCCTGCTGCTGCAGCTGCAGTACGGGCTGTTCGATTACGGAAACATGCACGACGAGCGCGACCCGGCGCGCCTCGCCTTCCTGGACTGAGGCGGGGCCCGGCGCATGACCTTCGGCCCCATCACTCCGCGCCGGGCGCGCCAACTCTGGTATGCGCCCATCCTCGGGCTGGCGACGGCGCTGATGATGCTGCGCCTCCTGGCGCTCGCGCGAATTCTCGATGTGCCCGGCTTCGCGCAACTAAGCGCGGCGCTGCTTGTCTCCAGCACGTTTTCGATGCTCGGCTGCATCGGGCTTCAATCCCTGCTGCAACGGGACATGCCCATCATGTTCGTGCGCGGGCGGGAGCGCGCGGCGCGAGTGCTTCTCGCCCAGTCGGTGCTCGCCGCTTGCGGCAGCGCGGCGTGCGCGATGCTCGTCGCGCTTTTCGTTCCGCTGGATTTCGGCTCGCCCGCGAATCTTGTGGCGCTCGGCATCGTGCATGGGTTGTCGCAGCAACTGTTCCTTGTCGCGTCCGTGGAAAGCCGCAGCAGGGGTGAGCCGCTGCGCTTCGCATTTCAATCGCTGGTGAGGTCGATCGTCGTGATCTGCGTCGGGCTGGGTGTGGGTGTGGCGACGAAGTCGGCGTCCGGTGTTGTCGCGGCCGAAGCCGCCGTGTCGCTGGTGCTTGCATTCGCGATGCTGCTGCAAACGATGGCCGGCCGCGATCCCGGAACATCAGCCACTTTGAAGATTGCCGCCGACCGCTGGCGCCGCATCGACTGGCGGGCTGCATGGGTGATGCTTCTGGTGTCGTTGCTCGCGTTCGCCCTGACGTACGCCGACCGCTGGTGCGCCGCGACTGTGCTTCCCGCGCGCGACTTCGCCAACTATGCATTCGCGGGCATCGTCCTTGCCATCGCGCTGTCGGCGCAAGGCCTGGTGAACGCGTCGGTCTATCCCCTGCTCGCCCGGCTCTATGCGCGCGAAGGGCAAGCCGCCTGCTACGCGCTGTGCGCAAAATTGTCGTGGGGTGCGCTCGCCGGCGCGCTGCTGCTCGCGCTGCCCGCATACTGGGTCCTCGACGCGGGCTTGCGCCGTTTCTATCCCGCCTACGATGTGGCCCTCACGTTGCTGCCGGCGTTCCTGCTGGTCGCGGCGTTTCGCGTTTCGGATTTCTGGTCCAGCTTCATGATGATCACGGGTTCTCAAGACAAGCTGCTCAAGGTGAGCCTCCTCTCCGGTGCGGCGGCGGCGGCGCTGTGGGCCATCGTCGCGCAGCCTTGGGCGTCGTCGGGCGGCACGCCGATGCAGTTCGCGATGCTGGCCGTGCTGTTGGCGGTGGGCGGCTACGTCGCCATCGTGTTCGCATCGCGGGCTTCACTGCGGATGCGCGGGAGCTTCGAATGATGCGGGTGCTGCAAACGACCTGGCCGGTCCGGTGGTGGACCGCGCTTGCTTTCGCATTGCGCGGCGTGCGTGTGTCGCCCGGCGCGCAAATGATCGGCCCGCGCTCGCAGTTCAGCATTTCGAACGGCGCGATCGTGAACAGCGGCTGCGTCCTGCGCACGACCGGCAAGGGCGTGATTTCGCTCGGCAATCGCGTCTGGCTGGCGCGTGACTGCGAGATCGAAACCGATTCACGCGTCGAACTCGGCGCGCGCACGACCGTGCAGCGCAGGTGCACGATCAACGGCGCCACGCGCGTGGGCGCGGATTGCATCTTCGCGCCCGATGTGTTCGTCTCCAGCGGCACGCACCCGTTTCGCGACATCCCGCATCTTCCGATTCGCGAACAGGAACGTCTGCGCGTTGAGCAAGGGCTGTCGCTCGACCGGCCTGTGTGGATCCAGGACGATTGCTGGATCGGCGTGCACGCGGTGATCGCGCCCGGCGTCACCGTCGGCAAGGGCAGCGTCGTCGGCGCGAACAGCGTCGTCACGCGCGATGTCCCGCCGTATTCCGTGGTGGCCGGCTCGCCCGCGCGCGTGATCGGCCAACGGCTCGAATGGTCGCCGCCCGCACGGGTCGATCTGTCGCGAGCGGAAGACCAACCGTACGTGCTGTCGCGCGCGCCGCTGCTCGTCGCGTTGCGGCCCGCAGGGCCGGCCGAGGTCTTGCGCGCAACAATATCGTGCCGCGATGCAACTTCGTTTCGAGCAAATGGGCGCGACATCGCCGTCACAGCAGCGCAAAGCGAGGTCTTCCTCGAGCAACAAGACGGCCCGCCCTTCGGCGCCACGGTTTCGATCGAAGCCGATTTTGGCCGCGTCGAATTCAAGAACTTCGAATGGGTGCGACGCTGATGGACGAACGGCGGGTCTCGATCATCGTTCCCGCCTATCGCGCCGCCGCGTTCATCGATCGCACGATTGAATCCGTGCGCGCGCAAACGTACGCCGAGTGGGAAATGCTCATCGCCGATGACTGCTCGCCGGATAACACGCGCAACATCGTCGCGAAGTGGGCGGAGCAGGATCCGCGCGTACAGCTGATCGCGCTTGACAAGAACGGCGGACCCGCCGCCGCGCGCAACGCCGCGCTTGAAAAAGCGCAAGGCCGTTTCGTCGCCTTTCTCGACAGCGACGACATGTGGTTGCCTGCCAAGCTCGAACACAGCCTCGCGCATGCGAAGTCGCACGACGCCGCGCTCGTCTACACGGGCTTTCGCCGCATGACGCAGGACGGGGGCCGCACGGGCGACTACATCGGCGTGCCGCCATCGCTTACCTATCGCGAGCTTCTCGGCAACACGGCCATCGCAACGTCCACCGTGCTCGTCGATCGCGCCATCGCGGGCAACATCCGCATGCAGCATGTGTACTACGACGACTTCGTGTGCTGGCTGTCGATCCTCAAGAGCGGCCATATCGCGCGCGGCCTGAACGAAGACCTGATGCGCTATCGCGTGCTTGCGAAATCAGTGTCGCGCAACAAGGGCAAGTCGGCGCGCGAAGTGTGGAAGACGTATCGCAACGTCGAACACCTCGGGCTCATGCCATCCGCATGGTATTTCTCGAGCTATGCGCTCAATGCCGCGCGCAAGTATCGGAAGTTCTGACCGATGGCCAACATGCGGATCGCGATCACGGGTGCATCGGGCTTTGTCGGGCGCGAGCTGACAAAGCGCGCAGCGGCGGCGGGGCATGCGGTTGTGCCGCTGAGCCGCGGCGAGACATCGATCGCAAGCTACGAAGACGCAACTTCGCTCGCGAAAGCCTTCGAGGGCAGCGACGTCGTCGTGCACCTTGCCGCACGCGCGCACGAAAGCGGGACGGACGCCGATTTCGAATGCAACGTGCGCGCCGCGCGGGCCGTGTCGCAAGCCGCACGCGATGCGGGCGTGCGACGCCTTGTCCTCTTGAGTTCGATCGGCGTCAACGGCAACTTCACGCGGTCGCACCCGTTCACCGAAGCCGATGTGCCCGCGCCCATCCAGCCCTACTCTCGCAGCAAATTGCGGGCCGAAGAAGTGGTGAAGGCAAGCGAGGTCGAACACGTCATCGTCCGCCCGCCGCTCGTGTACGGCGCCAATGCGCCCGGCAACTTCGCGCGGCTGGTCTATCTGATGGCGCGCGGCTGGCCGCTGCCGCTCGCGTCCATCCGCAACGAGCGAAGCCTTGTCGGTGTGCACAACCTTTGCGACTTCATCGTCCAATGCGCCACGCATCCTTCCGCGGCGAATGAGCTGTTCCTTGTCGCGGACAGCGAAGATCTCTCTACGCCCGACGTCGCGCGTTGCATCGCGCGCGGCCTGCGCAAGCCCGTGCGGCTGTGGCCGGCGCCACCTGCGTTGATCGTCGCGCTTGCGGCGATCGTCGGCCGCAAGCGAGAAGCGCAAGGGCTGTGCAAATCGCTGCAGGTCGATGCGTCGAAGGCTCGGCGTCTTCTCGGATGGTCGCCCCAAGTCAATGCGCGCGAAGGCCTTGAGCAAGCAGCGCGCGACTGGAAATTCGCACGATGAAGCGACTGATCGACATGGTCATTTCGCTTGCCGGGCTGATCGTGCTGTCGATTCCGCTTGCGCTTGTTGCGCTCGCGGTGAGGCTCACGTCGCCCGGCCCGGTGCTCTATTGGTCCGATCGCCTGGGCCGGGGCAACCGCATCTTCCACATGCCCAAGTTTCGAAGCATGCGGATCGACACGCCTGTTGTTGCCACGCACTTGCTTGAATCTCCCGAGCAGTGGCTCACGCCGATCGGCAGCTTCCTGCGCAAAAGCAGCCTCGATGAATTGCCGCAGCTGTGGAGCATCCTCGCGGGCGACATGAGCATCGTCGGCCCGCGCCCCGCCTTGCACAACCAGCACGACTTGATCGAGCTGCGCACGCAACGCGGCGTGCACTTGCTGCGGCCGGGCCTGACGGGCTGGGCACAAATCAACGGCCGCGACGAGATCCCGATCCCCGACAAAGTGGCTTACGACGTGTGGTATCTCGAACACCGTTCGCTGGCGCTCGATGTGAAGATCATGGCCCTGACTTTCGTGAAGGTGCTGCGAAAAGAGGGCGTGGCTCACTGACAACCTAAAATGGCGGGCTATGTCCGAACAAGACCGCCCCACTCCGCCGCAAGACGAAAACCAGTTGATCGCGGAGCGCCGCGAAAAACTCAAGGCCTTGCGCGATACCCAGAAGGGCGGCGGCGCAATCGCCTTCCCGAACGATTTCAAGCCAGGCCATCGCGCCGCGGCCCTGCACGCGCATCACGACGCGAAAACCCCTGAACATCTCGAACAGGAAGGCGTGCATGCGAGCGTCGCCGGCCGCATGATGCTCAAGCGCGTGATGGGCAAGGCCAGCTTCGCGACGCTTCAGGACGCCACGGGGCGCATCCAGCTCTACGTCACGCGCGATGCGATTGGCGAAGAAGCGTATGCCGCGTTCAAGCATTGGGACCTCGGCGACATCGTTGGCGCGGAAGGCACGCTCTTCAAGACGAAAACAGGCGAGCTGTCGCTGCATGTCAAGTCGATCCGCCTGCTCACGAAGAGCCTGCGGCCGATGCCGGACAAGTTCCACGGCGTCGCCGACCAGGAAGTCAAATATCGCCAGCGCTATGTGGACCTGATGATGGATCCCGTGGCGCGCGATCGTTTCGTTGCGCGCAGCAAGGCCGTGGGCGGCATTCGCGAATTCATGTCGCAGCACGACTTTCTCGAAGTCGAAACGCCGATGCTTCACCCGATCCCGGGCGGTGCCAATGCCAAGCCTTTCGTCACGCATCACAACGCGCTCGACCAGGCGATGTACCTGCGCATCGCGCCGGAGCTGTATCTCAAGCGCCTTGTCGTCGGCGGGTTCGAGCGAGTGTTCGAGATCAACCGCAACTTCCGCAACGAAGGCATCTCGGTGCGCCACAACCCCGAGTTCACGATGCTGGAGTTCTACGCGGCGTACTGGAACTACAGCGACCTCATGGACTTCACCGAACAGCTCGTGAGGGATGCGGCGCAAAAAGCAGTGGGCACGCTGCAGCTCACGTACGGCGGCAAGGCGGTGGATCTTGAAAAGCCGTTCGACCGCCTCACGATCGTCGAGGCGATCCGCAAATACACCGACGCGGGCGACAGCGTCACTGATCGCGAATGGCTGACGAACTGAGGCGCGCGGGGCTGAACGAAGAGAAAAATCGCCTCTCGTCGCGGTCGCTCGCATCGCTGCAAGTGCTGTTCTTCGAGGAGAAGGTCGAAGAACAACTCTGGCAGCCGACGTACATCATGGAGCATCCGACGGAGATTTCGCCGCTTGCACGCGCCAACGACACGCGGCCCGAAGTCACCGAGCGCTTCGAGCTCTACATCACCGGCCGCGAAATCGCGAACGGCTTTTCAGAGCTGAACGACGCCGAAGATCAAGCCGCGCGCTTCAACGCGCAAGTCAACGCCAAGGACGCCGGCGATGACGAAGCGATGTTCTACGACCACGACTTCGTGCGCGCGCTCGAATACGGCATGCCGCCCACCGGCGGCTGCGGCGTGGGCATCGACCGCCTGATCATGCTGCTCACCGACAGCCCGAGCATCCGCGACGTGATCCTCTTCCCGGCGCTGAGGCGCGAATCCTGAATACGCTCGGACTCGATTTCGGAACCTCCAATTCGGCGATGGCCTTCGTGGGGGCCGATGGTGTTGCGCGCGCGGTTTGCCTCGAAGGTGACGAGTCGATGCTGCCCACCGCCGTGTTCTTCAACGCGGAAGAGCGCAGCATCCACTTCGGGCGCGATGCGATCGCGCTTTATCTCACGGGTGTCGACGGGCGCTTGATGCGCTCGCTCAAGAGCCTGCTGGGCAGCAGCCTGCTCGAAGAGCAAACGCGCGTGCCCGAAGGCATGGTGAGTTTCCGCGACGTGATCGCGCGGTTCATTCGCGAAATGCGCGAACGCGCGTGCAAGCGCCTCGGCACCGACGTGCGGCGCGTGGTGCTGGGCCGGCCCGTGCATTTTGTCGATGAAGACCCGCAGCGCGACAAGCGTGCGCAGCAGGCGTTGGTGCAGGCAGCGAAGGCCGCGGGCTTCGAGGAGATCTCGCTCGAGCTGGAGCCGATCGCCGCCGCGTTCGACTACGAAAGGCGCATTGAACGCGAGACGACGGTGCTGATCGTCGATATCGGCGGCGGCACGTCGGACTTCACGATCGTGCGCCTCGGCCCCGAGCGCGCGCAGCACAAGAACAGGAAAAGCGACATCCTCGCGACGACCGGCGTGCACATCGGCGGCACCGACTACGACCGCAAGATCAGCCTCGAACGCGTGATGCCGCTGCTCGGGTTGCATCACGCTGGCGCGTCTGGGCGCGAAGTGCCCAGCGGCGTGTTCTTCGATCTGTCGACATGGCACTTGATCAACTGGCTCTACACACCGGCTGCAATGCGCCGCGCAGAAGATCTGCGCGTGGACTACACCGACCCGCGCCTGCACGCGAGGCTGATGAAGGTCTTGCTCACGCGGCTGGGTCACCGCATCGCAAGCGAAGTGGAGCAAGCAAAGATCCGCACGTCGATGTCCGACGAGCCCACGGCGATCGACGTGTCGTTCGTCGAACAGGCGATGCAACCGCCGTTGTCGGCAAGTGATGCCGCACGCGATCTTGATGCGCTTCTGCACGACGTGGTCGCGTGCGCGCACGAATGCGTCAAGCGCGCGGGGCTCAAGCCGGGTGAGCTGGGTGGCCTCTATCTCACGGGCGGATCGTCGGCGCTGCGGCCGTTCCAGCAATTGCTGAAGCGCGAATTCCCGGATTCGGAAATTATCGTCGGCGACCTGTTCGGCGGCGTGGCCTCGGGCCTCGCGTACGCAGGCTCGCTGCGCTAGGGCAGCATGTCGAGCGCGTGCATGTAGTCGCTGTCGCTCATCAAATCGTCCCAGGTCATCGCGCCTGCGCGCGGCAGCAATGCAAGGCGCCGTTGTTCGCTCAGATCGCTGGGCTGCCATTCACCGCGATCGCGCGCATGCGTCAGGCCGTCCAGCAGTTCGTCGATCGCCTGGCCGTCCTTGCTACGGACCGACTGGTTGCAAAGCGGCACGAGATCGCATCCTGCATTTAATGCCGCCACTGCCGCTTCGGAGAAGCCCGCCTTGCGTCCGCCGATGAGGCGCGCGCCCTCCATGGTCAGGTCGTCGCTGATCACCGCGCCCTGAAAGCCGAGCTCGCCGCGCAGGATGTCCTCGAGCCATTTGCGCGAAAAGCCGGCCGGCAGCGCATCGACCTTTGTGTACACGACATGCGCCGGCATCACGCTCGAAAGCGACGTGTTCAGCCAACGATACGGCGCGGCGTCATCGGCGAGGATCGCCTTGAGCGTGCGGTCGTCGACGGGCATGTGCGTGTGCGAATCGGCCTCGGCGAAACCATGCCCCGGAAAATGCTTGCCGCAGTTGGCCATGCCGGCGCGGAGCAAGCCGTGCATCACGCTCTTCGCGAGCAGCGCAACCACACGCGGATCGCGGTGGAACGAGCGGTCGCCGATCACGGCGCTGCGGCCCCAGTCGAGGTCGAGCACCGGCGTGAATGTGAGATCCACGCCGCAAGCACGCAGTTCGCTGCCGAGCACAAAGCCCGCAGCGGTCGCGGCGTTCGTCGCGGCCATGGCGTCGTTCATCCACAGTTCGCCGAAAGCGCGCATCGGTGCGACATGCGTGAAGCCGTCGGTGCGAAAGCGCTGCACGCGGCCGCCTTCGTGATCGACACACACGATCACGTCGTCGCGCACGGCCTTGATGTCTGCGCACAGTTGAGTGAGCTGCGCACGATCCATCCAGTTGCGCCCGAACAGGATCACGCCGCCCGTAAGCGGATTCGAGATGCGTTTGCGATCGATCTTGGTGAGTTCGGTCCCGGCAACGTCCAGGATCAGCGGAGCATGTTCAATCATTGTTTTTCTCGACGATGACAAAGCTCGCCGCGTAATCGGATTCATCGGTGACGGTGACGTGAGCGGTAAGGCCTTGCGCGTCGAACCATTTTTTCAGCCCGCCGTGCAGCACGATGTACGGCTTGCCGCTGCGCTCGTTGGCGATTTCGCACAGGCGCCACGCCATCGGCATGCGCATGCCCAGCCCGACGGCCTTGCTGAACGCCTCCTTGGCCGAAAAGCGCGTCGCGAGAAAGCGGATGCCGCGATCGGGCCAACGCGCCGAGCGATGCTTCCACACCTTGATTTCGCCTTCGGACAGCACGCGCTGCGGAAAGCGATCGCCATGTTTTTCGAGCGACGCGCGGATGCGCCGCACGTCGCAGATGTCGGTGCCGATGCCGAAGATCATCGGCCTTCGTACGCGCGCGCGATGGCGGCGAGATAGTCGCGCGTCGCGGCGGCATAGCCCATCTCAAGCGCATCCGCGATGAACGCATGGCCGATGGAGACTTCGCGGACGCCGGGCACGGTGCGCAGGAACACAGTGAGGTTGTCGCGATTGAGGTCGTGGCCCGCGTTGACGCCCAGGCCGCAATCGAGCGCGGCTTGAGCCGTCTTCGCGTATGTCGTGAGCACTTCATCTTGTTGCGCAGTGCCGAACGCGCGTGCATAGCCTTCGGTGTAGAGCTCGATGCGATCCGCGCCCGTATCTTTCACGGCGTGCATCGCATCGGGCGCAGGATCCATGAACAGGCTCACGCGCACGCCGAGCGAATGCGCCTCATCGATGATCGGCACCAGACGCTTCGCGTCGGCAGCGATGTCCCAGCCGTGGTCGCTGGTGAGCTGGCCTTCCGAATCGGGCACGAGCGTGACCTGGTGCGGACGCAGTTCGCGCACGAAACCCATGAGGTTGTGGAACGGGTTGCCTTCGATGTTGAATTCGACGGACGGCCACTGCTTGAGGAGCGATTGAAGCTCATGCACGTCGTCTGCGCGAATGTGGCGCGCATCGGGCCGCGGGTGGACCGTGATGCCTTGCGCGCCCGCTTCCAGGCAAAGCGTGGCCGCGCGCGTCACGCCCGGGATGCCGAGGTGACGCGTGTTGCGCACGAGCGCGACCTTGTTCAGGTTGACGGAGAGCGCAGTCTTGTGGGCGGAACTCATAGCGATTGCAGGTCGATCAGCATTTGCCGCGTGCGCAGCTGCCCGACCCCGCAATGGTAGTGCAGCAGCGCGCGCAGCTGCGGCTTGAGCTGCGCCATGTCCATGGCTGCTGTGTGCAGCGTTGTGTGGAAGGGCGCCGCGTCGTCCAGGGCGCGTTGAAGAGCAGTCCACCGCTCACCCGGAAGCGCGGCGCGATCTTCTTCGTCGCCGGTGGCGATGAGGCCCGCTTCAGCGATGAGGCTGTAGAGTGAATCGGCGTGCAGCGGTGCGAGCGTGAGCGTCGCCTGGTCGAGCGCGGGCAAAAGGCCGATCTCGCGCAGCAGGATCAATTCGAATGCGCGCAGCGCGGGCTCGATCGCTTCGCCATGTTCCGACGCAAGCACGGCCACCGCCTGCGCGTACGCGTCGAACAGGCGCGGGTGCGGATCGTCGCGCGCCACGAGGCGCAGCAGCAGCTCGTTGAGGTAGTAGCCCGACAGCAGCGCGTCGCCGGTCGGCATCACTTGCCCGCCGACCCATTCGGCGCCCTTGAGCGTGCGAATCTCCGCTTCGCCGCCGAACGCCACGTGCAATGGTTGCAGCGGCAGCAGCACCGGCCGGAAATTGGAGCTCGGCCGCTTCGCACCCTTGGCGACCAGCGCGACACGGCCGTAGTTGCGCGTGAACACTTCGAGGATCAGGCTCGATTCGCTCCAGTCATAGCGATGCAGGACGAACGCGGGCTCGTCGGAGATTCGCTTGCTGGAGGCCATCGCTATTCGTAGCCGAAGCTGCGCACGCGCGCTT
>Ga0265332_10001595_pt1 | contig 12431 bp, 15 predicted proteins | sample 41926metaG_FD_202084 | JGI IMG/M metagenome (GOLD analysis project Ga0265332, IMG submission 202084) | Rhizosphere microbial communities from Carex aquatilis grown in University of Washington, Seatle, WA, United States - 4-19-26 metaG | ecosystem: Host-associated > Plants > Roots > Rhizosphere...
AGCTCGTGGCCGGATTCGGGATGACGGGGTTCTTCGTCGCAGAATTCCGCACCGACGAGCGCACGCAGGACGTTCATCTGATCGAAATCAATCGCAGAATCTCGCCGGCCACTCACCTCGGTGCAGCGCGCAACGTCGACTTCTGCGCGGCCCTGTTTGCCGCCGTCCAAGGAACTGCGTCGACGTCGCGCGCCGACCTCGCCGAAGGCGAATCGGGAATGACCGTGTATTTCCCGGGAGAGTGGTTGCGGGACCCGGACAGTCGCTATCTCAGGGAACATCCGGTCGATGTGCCATGGGATGAGCCCGAATTGATCGAGGCATACCTCGCATTGCGCCACGAAGCATAGCGGAAATCCCGCCAGCCATCGCTCGTGCTGAAACAGTCTTTCTTAATATGAATCATGCATTTAGGATCGTTTCGACGGCGCCGCTCGCTACGCTCTCCTCCGTCGTTCCTCGGCGTCCTCCGCTGCGATTGTCGCTTGCGCACGGCCCTTGCCGACTCCGCCGGCCGCCCTGATCGCGGGCGTGGGCGGGACAGGTGTTAAGCTTCCGCGCATCCCCGAACGGGCCGGCCGAACGTGCGGGCGTGCCGTCGATACATGCTTCGAAAATCCCTTTTTGGCATTTCGCTGTTCGCACTCGTGGTCCTTGCGCTGTGGGCGAGCGACCGCATCACGCTGCAGGGCGAGCGGACGATCTTCACCGTCAAGTGCGACGGCGGCGCCTGGCAGGGGCGCCGCTGCACCGGCACCATGGTCCCCGGTGAACAGTACGCGTTCCGGGCGAGCCACACGCGCAACGAGGTGCTCTATTGGGTGCGCTGGTCGAACGCGCCCTCGGGGAAGTTCACCGACTGCATGGTGAAGGACCGCGACAACTGGACGTGCAACGTCCAGCTCGACCAGAAGCCCGCGCTGACCTTCGAGATGGTGAAGGGCAAGCCGACGCGCGGCGTCCTGGGCATCGAAATGCCATTCCACAGTCTCCCGAAATGGAAATGGTGGGTGCTCGACATGGGCATTCACGCGTTTTCCGAAGCGGACGAGTGAGCGTCGAGCCGATGTATTTGGCGCACGCCGCCTGCGTCGTGACCGCGACGCGCGCGCATTGCTGACGCCGCTTTCAATCTGCACCGACATCCGCTACCCGGTCCCTGATCCCCCATGGGCAAGACCTCCGTCACCCGCGTGACCGTCCAGTGGGGCGATTGCGATCCCGCGGCGATCGTCTTCTATCCGAACTACTTCTACTGGTTCGACTCCGCGACGCACGCGCTGTTCGAATCGCTGCTCGCGCCGAAGCAGGAGCTGCTGCAGCGGTTCGGCATCATGGGCTTCCCACTGGCGGAGGCATCGGCGCGATTCATGCGGCCATCACGCATGGGGCAAACGATCGAGATCGAAAGCGAGATCGTTTCCTGCACCGAAAAGCGCTTCACCGTCGCGCACCGCTGCACGCGCGACGGCGATCTATTGCTCGAAGGGCAGGAAGTCCGCTTCGCTGGCCGACTCGATCCGCAGGATTCGCAGCGCCTGCGCGCAATCGCGCTGCCGCCGGAGCTGCTTGCCGCGTTCGGACTCGCTGGCCCCGATGGACCGTAGCGCCCGCGGATGCTGCGCCCGCGGCTGCCCAGTCAACCGCGCGGCTTGAATCCGGCGGAGTGCGGCCCGATCTTGTCTTGCATGCTCGTCTCCGAGACCCCTGGTGCATCCACGTCCGGCGAAGAAATGGTCGCGACCGGCGCCGACATGCGCGATCGGCGCGACGAGCGCCCGTTGCACGACGCCTATTCGCGTGCGGTGAAGGATGCGGTCGCGAGCGTCGCGCCGGCCGTTGCGCACGTGCAGGTGAGCCGGAAGCATGGCGGACGGGGCGCGCAGCGCCACGGCTCCGGATCAGGTTTCCTCATCACGCCCGACGGATACATGCTGACCAACAGCCACGTCGCCGGCGGGGCGGCGGCCATCGAGGTGACGCTCGCCGACGGCCGCACGGCGGCTGCGGAAATCGTCGGTGACGATCCGGATTCCGACCTCGCCCTGCTGAAGGTCGCGGCGTCCGATCTCGCGTGGTGCCGGCTCGGCGATTCGACGCGGGTCGAGGTCGGGCAGATCGCCATTGCGATCGGAAGCCCGTTCGGCTTCCAGCACACGGTCACCGCCGGCATCGTCAGCGCGCTCGGCCGCTCGATGCGCGCGGCCACCGGACGCCTGCTGGACAACGTCCTGCAGACCGACGCGGCACTCAATCCCGGCAACTCGGGCGGGCCGCTGGTCGACGCGCGCGGGGAGGTCATCGGCGTCAACACCGCGGTGATCCTGCCGGCGCAGGGATTGTGCTTCGCGATCGCGGCGTCGACTGCCGAGCGCGTCGCGATTGCGCTCATTCGCGATGGCCGCGTGCGCCGTGCGTGGCTCGGCCTCGGCGGACAGACGATGCCGCTGCCGCGGCGGATCGTGCGCCATTTTGCGTTGCCCCATGATTCCGCGGTCCGCATCGATGCCGTCGAGAACGGCTCGCCCGCATCCCTGGCGGGCCTCGCGCGCGGCGACGTCGTCGTCGCGATCAACGGTTCCCCGATCACCGGCGTCGACGACCTGCAGCGCGCGCTGACGGGCGACGCCATCGGTCGCGGCATCGTGCTGGACGTCGTCCGGCGCGAGCGCCGGTTCGAAGTCAGCGCCGTCCCGCGCGAGCGGGCCGACCCGGGCTGAGCCTTGGCGCTGCGGGGCCGCACGCAATGTGCCGGCGCCCAGCCTTTTCACGGCGGCCGATCTGTGGAAGAATGGGGCCAACCAAACTTTCGGGGTGACCGCGATGCTGGATCGCGACGGTTATCGCCCGAACGTAGCCATCGTAATCGTCAACGCTAAGAACCAAGTCTTCTGGGGCAAAAGGATCCGGGAACACTCGTGGCAATTTCCGCAGGGCGGCATTAACCCTGGTGAAACTCCGGAACAGGCGATGTTCCGGGAGCTCAACGAGGAAGTCGGATTGGCGCCGGAACACGTCAGGGTACTCGGCCGTACGCGCGATTGGTTGCGTTACGAGGTACCGCAGCACTGGATCAGGCGGGAGTGGCGTGGCAGCTACCGCGGGCAGAAGCAGATCTGGTATCTGCTTCGGCTCGTCGGGCGCGACAGCGACGTCAGGCTCCGCGCCAACGAGCGCCCGGAATTCGACGCGTGGCGTTGGCACGACTACTGGGTGCCGCTCGAAACGGTGATCGAATTCAAGCGCGAGGTCTATCGCCGCGCGCTGACCGAGCTCGAGCGCTTTCTCCACGCGCGCCCGCAGACGCGCCGTCAGCGGCTCTTCGGCATGGGCCGTCCGGAGATGCCCCAGTCGTACGCCGATCCGACGTCCCGCCACAACGACTGACCGCCGGTCTGCCGCGGGCGGCGGCATTCCGCCGGCCCGCGCGCGAACGCGCTACTGCATCATTCCCATGCCGGCCATCGGCCCGAACGCGAACAGCGGCAGCAGCACCATGCCGACCAGCGCTCCCAGCACGATCCCGCAGACGACCACGATGATGGTGAACACCACCGCCTTGTCCTGCGTGCATTTCTTCAGCACCGGCGCGCCGAGGTAGAACGTGTACAGCGTGTACACGAGCGCGATCAGCGCGATGATGCCGCCGATGAAAGGCAGCAGCTTGAAGATGCCGGCGATCCACGACGCGGTCATCGAATAGGCGACCAGCTTGAACGACTGCACGAAATTCTTCTCGCCGCCGAAGTTCGGCGCGAGCATGTCGACGATCCACGAGATCACGAACAGCGAAACGAGCGACATCACGTACGTGACGATCGCGCCGGCGATGCCGAGCCCGAAGAAGCGGAGCGCGACGGCGATGGGGCCGATCGCGGCGAGGATCAGCACGTAGCCGGTCAGGATCGACTGGACCGTCGCGGATTCCGCGGCGATCGTCGGCCATTCGGTTTGCGGGCTCAGCAGGATGTTCTTGACGCGATCAACCAGTGCCATGAAATGGTTCCCCCTAGGTCAGCGATCGTGGATGCGCAGCGCGGCGTCGTGGGCCGCGGGCGCGTGGCGTTGCTTCTGCCCGGTTCGAGTGTAGAACAACCGTTGCGGCGTGTCGATTCTCCGTGTTGTCACATGCGGCCGCCGCATGGAGACGACCGTACCGACTACTGCCAGTGCCCGCGTCACAACATGGTGCTGCTCGGCCGAGCGCAGGCATATTGTGGCTTCGGCCGCTCGCTTGCGCTCGCTTAACATCCTGCTTCGCAGGAGTTAGCCTGCGCCGCAACATGGTGCTTCCCGGCTAGCCGGGAAGCACCATGTTGTCTCTATGCATGAGTTCGGTTTCGTCGACGTATCCCAGGATCGACTCGATGTCGGCGGACGGACGGCGCAGGATCCGCGCGGTTTCCTGCGACGTGTAGTTGATGAGCCCGCGCGCGATCTCGCGGCCTTCCGCATCCACGCAGGCGACGACCGCGCCCCGCTCGAACGCACCGTCGACCGCGGTCACGCCGATAGGCAGGAGGCTCTTGCCGTCGTGCAGGATCGCGCGGACGGCGCCGGCGTCGAGCGTTACCCGTCCGGCGAGCAGCACATGGTCGGCGAGCCACTGTTTTCGTGCGGCGAGCGACACCGTCTCCGCGATCAGCGACGTGCCGATGTCCTCGCCGGTGGCGAGGCGCGTCAGAACGTCGGGAAGCCTTCCGCTCGCAATCACCGTGGAAGCGCCCGAGCGGGCGGCGCGCTTCGCCGCCAGAATCTTGGTCAGCATGCCGCCGCGGCCGACGGCGCCGGCGGCGCCGCCTGCCATCGCTTCCAGCCGCTCGTCGCCGGCGCGCGCATTGGACACGAGCGTGGCCGATGGATCGCGGCGCGGATCGGCGGTGAAGAGTCCCTGCTGGTCGGTGAGCAGGACGAGGACCTCCGCCTCGATGAGATTCGCGACCAGTGCGCCCAGCGTGTCGTTGTCGCCGAAGCGGATCTCGTCCGTCGTCACCGTGTCGTTCTCGTTGATGATCGGGATGACGTCGAGGTCGAGCAGCGTGCGCAGCGTCGAGCGCGCGTTGAGGTAGCGGCGGCGGTCGGCGAGGTCGTCGTGCGTAAGCAGGATCTGCGCCGTGTGCAGCGAATGTTCCGCGAACGCTGCCTCGTAGGCCTGGATCAGCCCCATCTGCCCGACCGCTGCCGCGGCCTGGAGCTCGTGCATCGCCGTGGGCCGGGCCGTCCAGCCGAGGCGCGCGATCCCTTCGGCGATCGCGCCAGACGAGACCAGCACGACCTGGCGTCCCATTCGCTTCAGCGCCGCGATCTGTGCCGCCCAGCGCGCGAGCGCCGCATGATCGAGTCCTCGACCGTCGTTGGTGACAAGGCTCGAACCGACCTTGACGACGAGCCGCGTAGCCGCGGCGACAGGAGTGCCCATGATCCGCTGCTGAGTCAGGTCTCGGCCTCGGGGACCGCGATGGCCTCTTTCGCGGTCTTGCGCCGCACCGGTGCCGCACCGGCAGGATGCGAATCGAGCCAGTCCTGGATGCGGAATGTGAGCTCGCGGCAGCCACTTCCGTTCACGGCCGCCACTGCCGCCACGGGACCCTTGAAGCGAAGTGCCTTCACGAACGCGGCGACGCGCGCGTCACGCTCTTCCTCGGGGACGAGGTCGAGCTTGTTGAGGACGAGCCAGCGCGGCTTCCTGAACAGCGCGGGATCGTACCGCTTCAATTCGCGCACGATGGCGCGTGCGTCGTGCACCGGGTCGGCGTCAGGATCGAGCGGTGCGACGTCGACGATATGCAGCAGGAGCCGCGTTCGCTGCAGGTGGCGCAGGAAGCGGTGGCCGAGGCCCGCGCCGTCGGCCGCGCCTTCGATGAGTCCGGGAATGTCGGCGATGACGAAGCTGCGGCTCGTGTCGGTGCGCACGACGCCGAGATTCGGCGCGAGCGTCGTGAACGGATAGTCGGCGACCTTGGGCCGCGCCGCCGACACCGCGCGGATGAACGTGCTCTTGCCCGCGTTCGGCATCCCGAGGAGACCGACGTCGGCCAGCACCCTGAGCTCGAGGCGCAGCTTCCGCTGCTCGCCCGTCTCGCCCTTCGTGAACTGGCGCGGCGCGCGGTTGGTGCTCGTCTTGAAGTGAAGGTTGCCGAGGCCGCCGGCGCCGCCGCGGGCGATCTGCACCCGCGCGCCGTCCTTCGCGAGGTCGGCGACGATCTCGGCGGATTCGGCGTCCGTGATGACGGTGCCGACCGGCATGCGCAGCACGATGTCCTCGGCGCCGCGGCCGTACTTGTCGGCGCCGTGGCCGTTCTCGCCGCTCTTCGCACGGTGAATGCGCGCGTAGCGGTAATCGATGAGGGTGTTTATGTTGCGGTCGGCGATGGCGTAGATGCTGCCGCCCTTGCCGCCGTCGCCGCCGTCGGGGCCGCCGCGCGGCACGTATTTCTCGCGCCGGAACGACGCCGAGCCGTTGCCGCCGTCGCCGGCGATGACCTCGATCGTCGCTTCGTCGAAGAACTTCATCGGGTGTCCCTGCGGTAGAGCACGAAGCGTTCGGTGTCGTCGCCGCGGCGATTGCCGCTCCAGACCGTCGTCCACCCTTCGGGTATCGTCATCGCGCCGTCCATGCGCGCGTATTGCACGAGCAGCATGTCGCATGCGTGGCGCGGTGTCGCTTCTTCGCGGACCGTCACGAGCCCGTCGAAATACTGGAACAGCGCGCGCTGCGGCTCGCCGAGATTGCGGCTCGCGACACAGCCTTCCTTGGGCAGATGCGCGGTGAGCGCCTGTGCGACGGCGCGATAGCTGCGCCGCGAATCGAGATAGGGGAGCCAGATCGTCGAATAGAGCGCCCAGATCAGCGTCATCCCCGCGGCCCAGTTGAGCACGGCACGCCGGTTCGACCGCCGTGCGGGGCGCACGAGCGCCAGCCAGAGCAGCGTGAGGAATGCGGACACGCCGATCGCGAGCACGCTGAGCGGCGGATGGTAGCCTGCCTCCGTGTCGCGAAACAGCTGCGCGACCGATGGCGGCATGCCCCAGAAGTACGACCAGACCCACGCGGCCCAGACGAGCGCCGCGGTGAGTCCGAAAGTCAGAATGCCGAACCAGTCGAGCGCCCCCGAAAATTCGCGTTTCAGCGTGTCGATCTCGAGCGAGCCCAGCACGACGAGCGGCACCAGCAACGGCATCAGGTAGATGACCTTCGGATCCGCCATGATCGCAATCGCGCCGCCGATGACGAGAGCGAGCGTTGCGGGAAGCTCCACGGCCGGCATGTTGAGGCCGCCGTTGAAGCCGCGGCCGCGCGTCCAGAGCGTCCAGGCGGCGAGCAGCAGTGCGGGAGAGGCGAACCAGAGAAGGTTCTTGAGAAGGACGCCGGGGTCCGTGGATCCGCGCGCGGCGAAGGGGCCGACCCAGTCGGTCCAGGATTGCGCCGCCCACCATGTCGCCAGATCCGCGGGGGAGCGCACGGCCAATGCGACAGGCCACGATGCGGCCAGAGGCAGCGCGACCACGAGCGCCGTGACGAGCGCCAGCGCAAAGGTCCGCGTGCGGAAATTGACCGAGCGCAGGGACAGTACGAGCGCGGTCAGCGTGAGCCACAGCGGCCCCATGAAGCCGCGCGAAAGAAATGCAATGGCGACGCCGAGCCCGAGGGCGGCGCCTCCGGCAATGCTGCGTCGCAGCCCGAGCGCGAAGCCGTATTGGCCGAGCGCCACGCCGAGCATCAGGCCGAGCTCCGGGGCGAGCTGATGCGCGCGGTCCCACAGGCCGACCGACCCGATGAACAACAGAACGGGCACCCATCGGTAGGCGCGCCCGCAGAGCTCGCGCGCCGTGGCGGACAGCACGAGAAGTGTGAGCCCGAGCAGCAGTCCCACGGCGAGCCGCGCCGCATCGTGCGGCGCGAGCACGCCATCGAACGCGCTTGCTGTCGCAGCGGCGAGCCCATAGACCAGCGGCGGGCGGTCGATGAAGGGCTCGCCCGTGAGATTGGGTGTGATGAGATCGCCGCCCTGGATCATCTCGTACACGATCCCGAACGCGGTCGCGTCCTCGGTCTTCCACGGATCGTGTCCGACCAGGCCCAGCAGCACCCATGCGCCGCAGAGGATGACGAGGCCGAACTGCTTCAGCGCGCGATATTTGCCCGACGGGCTGAGCTCAGCGCTGTCGTTGCTTGCGTCGGCGACTAGGATGCGTTGAGCCATCGGATGGGTGACGGGTCGGTCGGAAAGCTGTTCCACGGAAAGAAAAAGGCAGCCGAAGCTGCCTTTCTCGTCCGGGTGCCGAGCAGGGCTTGCCCCGGCATTTTCGCTCCAAAACGGGCCGGGCGTCAGGCTTTTGCGGCAGGCGCCTTCGCCGCGGGCTTCGCGGCGGTCTTCGACGCGTAACGCTGGCGGAACTTGTCGATGCGGCCGGCCGTGTCGACGACCTTCTGCTTGCCGGTGTAGAACGGATGGCAGACGGAGCAGACTTCGACGTGCAGCGGCTTCACGACCGTCGAGCGTGTCGTGAACGTATTCCCGCAGCTGCAGGTCACGTTGATCTCGCCGTAGGCGGGATGGATGCCTTCTTTCATGCTTTCCTCACTGGCAAGGGTCCGTTCGGGCGTCCCGGAGTCCGGCGGCCAACACAAGGTGGTCGGCGAGGAGGGCGCGGAGCGGCAGGACCAAAACGTTAAATTATCCCTGTTTTCGTGCTGCAGCGCAAGGTGGGGCTGGCAAAGGGGATTTGCAAGCCGTGCGAGGGAAGCTGGGTCGAATCAAGGAATTGCGAGGGGGATCGCGCAGGAATGCGACCCCGGAGGCGGAGAACCGATTTCAAGCGCGAGCGAGCAAGTCACTCTCGAAGGGAAGTCATCAACCCCTGCGCATAGAGTCGAAGAAATCCGCGTTGTTCTTCGTCTGCTTGACCTTGTCCAGCAGGAATTCCATTGCCTCGAGCTCGTCCATCGGATACAGGAGCTTGCGCAACACCCACACCTTCTGCAGGATTTCCGGCTTCAGCAGCAGTTCTTCCTTGCGCGTGCCCGAGCGGTTCACGTTGATCGCAGGGTAGATGCGCTTTTCGGACATCCGCCGGTCGAGGTGGATTTCCATGTTGCCGGTGCCCTTGAACTCCTCGTAGATCACGTCGTCCATCCGCGAGCCGGTGTCGATCAGCGCGGTCGCGATGATCGTCAGCGAGCCGCCTTCCTCGATGTTGCGCGCGGCGCCGAAGAAGCGCTTCGGCCGCTGCAGGGCGTTGGCATCGACGCCGCCCGTCAGCACCTTGCCGGACGCGGGCACGACGGTGTTGTAGGCGCGGGCGAGCCGCGTGATCGAGTCGAGCAGGATCACGACGTCCTTCTTGTGCTCGACCAGGCGCTTCGCCTTCTCGATGACCATTTCTGCGACCTGCACGTGCCGCGTCGCGGGCTCGTCGAACGTCGACGACACGACCTCGCCGCGCACGGAGCGCTGCATTTCGGTCACTTCCTCGGGCCGCTCGTCGATGAGCAGCACGATCAGCATGACCTCGGGATAATTGGCCGCGATCGAATGCGCGACGTGCTGCAGCATCACCGTCTTGCCTGATTTCGGCGACGACACGAGCAGGCCGCGCTGGCCCTTGCCGATCGGCGCGACGATGTCGATGATCCGGCCGGTGATGTTCTCCTCGGCCTTGATGTCGCGTTCGAGCGTCAGCGCCTCGTCGGGAAAGAGCGGCGTCAGGTTCTCGAAGAGGATCTTGTTCTTCGCGTTCTCCGGCGGCTCGCCGTTGACCTTGTCGACCTTCACCAGCGCGAAGTAGCGTTCGCCGTCCTTCGGCGTGCGGATCTCGCCTTCGATCGTGTCGCCGGTGTGCAGGTTGAAGCGGCGGATCTGCGACGGCGAGATGTAGATGTCGTCGGTGCCGGCGAGGTAGCTCGTGTCGGGCGAGCGCAGGAACCCGAAGCCGTCGGGCAGGACTTCGAGGACGCCCTCGCCGAAGATGCTTTCGCCCTTCTTCGCCTGGCCCTTCAGCATGGCGAAGATGAGGTCGTGCTTGCGCATCCGGTTGGCGCCCTCGATCTCGAGGGTGTTGGCGATGTCGAGCAGCTCGCTGACGTGCTTGGCTTTGAGTTCGGATAGATGCATGTTTCGCGGAGGTGCGAGGGGTGACGGCGGGATGTGGCCGGGGCGACGAAAAGCCGCCGGGGCAGTTGAAGCAGGGAAGGTGGCGCTGGGGAAGTTGCCCGGTTCGACCGGGCCGCGCCGTGGGTGCTGCTGCGGCGTCGCCCCGAAACGTCCCGGGGAGCGCCGCTTTACCGAATCAGAGTAACGGGTTCAGAGGTTGCTGTCAACAAACGCGGTCAGCTGCGATTTCGACAACGCACCGACTTTTTGCGCGTGCGCCTTGCCGCCCTTGAACAGGATCAGCGTGGGAATTCCGCGGATGCCGAACTGGCTCGTCGTGCCGGGATTGGCGTCGATGTCGAGCTTCGCAACAGTCAGCTTGCCGGCATAGTCGCGTGCCACGTCCTCGAGGACGGGGGCGATCATCTTGCAGGGGCCGCACCATTCGGCCCAGTAGTCGACCAGCACCGGTGTGGCGGATTGGAGGACTTCCTTCTCGAAGGTGGCGTCCGAAACGTGCTTGATATGGACTTTCTTCTCGACGGGGGCGTCCGAAACGTGCTTGATGGGTTGGCTCATGTAGTCCTCGTGTGGGGCGGAACAGGTGGTGCGTTGGCGCCCGGAAGGGGCGGCGGCTCATGCATCGCCGTGCCGAAGAAAATACGGTAGCCCAAGCGACCGACATGCGCAAGCGGAGCGTCCGCTGACGGGCAATATGGGGCCGGTTTTGATAGAATCAACGTTTTCCGCGCCGGATCGATCGCATGACCTACGTCGTCACCGAAAGCTGCATCCGCTGCAAATATACGGACTGCGTCGACGTCTGCCCGGTCGATTGTTTCCGGGAAGGGCCCAATTTCCTGGTGATCGACCCGGACGAATGCATCGACTGCACGCTCTGCGTCGCCGAGTGTCCGGTGGAGGCCATCTTTGCCGAGGACGACGTGCCGGCAGACCAGAAGCCGTTCACGGCGCTCAACGCCGAGCTCGCGAAGCTGTGGAAGCCCATCATCGAGAGGAAGCCCGCGCCCGAGGATGCCGATGCGTGGAAGGACGTCCGCGACAAGCTCAAGTATCTCGACAAGTGACGGCTGCGCCCGGTCGCGGCCGAGGTTGTCACATTTGACCGCAATGGGCGGATTCCCATAGAATCGCGCAGTTTTTTCGGCGCTCCCGGCGCGATGCGCCGCATTGGCGCCGACGCACCACTTCCGTCAGACCAGGAACATGAATCCAAAGACTCTTCGCACGTCCGTCGTCGCCGCGTTCTGCGTGGCCGCGCCGATGGCCGCGTTCGCCGCCGACGGCGCCGCGCCGGCCGGCAATGCCGCCGAGGGCGCCCAGAAGGTGCAGATGTGCCAGGGATGCCACGGCATTCCGGGCTGGCGCACGGCGTTCCCCGAGGTCTACAGCGTTCCCAAGATCGCCGGCCAGCATGCGGCCTACCTCGAAAAGGCGCTCCACGAATACAAGGACGGCGAGCGCTCGCACCCGTCGATGCGCGCGATCGCAGCCTCGCTGTCGGACAGGGACATCGCCAATCTCGCCGCGTATTACGGCCAGACCGGCCTTGCCGCCACGGTGCGATGATGAACGTTCGAATCCTGATCTCCATCGCGGTTCTCGCGGCGGCCGTCGCCTCACTTCCGGCGCAGGCGGCGGACGTCGCTGCGGGCGCGGCCAAGGTGAAGGAAGTCTGCGCCGCCTGCCATGGGCAGGACGGCAACAGCGCCAACGCCGACTATCCGCGGCTCGCCGGCCAGCATCGCGACTACCTCGCGAAGGCGCTGCGCGACTACAAGTCCGGCGCGCGCAAGAACGCCATCATGGGTGGGATGACCGCTGCGCTCACCAGGGACGACATCGACAGCGTCGCGGCCTATTACGCCAGCCTGCCGCCCGTGGTGAATTCCAGGTACTGAACTGCGCAGCCCGCGGTACGAAAAGGGCGCCTGCGGGCGCCCTTTTTTGCTGGGTTGCCGGATCGACTGCGAAGAGCAGGCGACAGCAGCGGGTTCTCATTTGGCCAACGACAACGGCGTTGCGGGCACGACGAACCACTCGAGCGCCGTGCGCAGCGGTCCCGAAGAAATTTCGTGCGCGCCCGGAAAAAATTCGATCCTGACGTTTCGGAATCCCGCGCGTCGCAACGCCGACGCGACCGCCTGGTGATCGGCGGGCGTCGACACCTCGTCCTTTTCCCCGGCCTGAAGGAAGATCGGCGTGCGCCTGAAGGCCGCGGTGGCAACGCCGAACCGGTGCGCGGCATCCGCGAGCGACTCCTCGTTGATACCGGCAAGATAGATCCCGATGACGCTGCGACCCTGGCTCGCGAAT
>Ga0265332_10001596_pt1 | contig 12428 bp, 11 predicted proteins | sample 41926metaG_FD_202084 | JGI IMG/M metagenome (GOLD analysis project Ga0265332, IMG submission 202084) | Rhizosphere microbial communities from Carex aquatilis grown in University of Washington, Seatle, WA, United States - 4-19-26 metaG | ecosystem: Host-associated > Plants > Roots > Rhizosphere...
TCGACCATCCGGCCGAGATACATCACGGCGATGCGATCGCTCATGTGGCGGATCACGCCAAGGTCGTGGCTGATGAACAGGTACGTGAGGCCGAAGCGCGCGCGGAGCTCCATGAAGAGATTGAGCACCTGCGCCTGGATCGACACGTCGAGCGCCGCGACCGATTCGTCGCACACCAGGAACTCGGGCGCGACCGCGAGCGCGCGGGCAATGCCGATGCGCGCGCGCTGACCGCCGGAGAACTGATGCGGAAAGCGCCGCATCAGCGTCGGGTCGAGCCCGACGCGATTCAGGTGCAGCCCGACGAACTCGGTCTTCGCGCGCGCGCTGATGAGGCCGTGTGCGACCGGCGCCTCGCCGACGATGTCGACGACGCGCATCCGCGGATTGAGCGAACCATACGGGTCCTGGAAGATCATCTGCAGCTTGAGCTGCTCGCGGCGCGCGCGCTCCGAGTTGCCGGCCGCGACGGGCGCGCCCTGCCACAGCCTGGTGCCCGTCGACGGCTGGAGGAGTCCCGCAGCGATGCGGCCGAGCGTCGACTTGCCGCATCCCGACTCGCCGACCAGTCCCATCACTTCGCCCTGCCGGATTGCGAGGTCGACGCGGTCGACCGCAACGACCGCTTCGGCGCGCGGGCCCGCATGCAGCGACGCTGCGATGCGCGCCGCCAGGTCCTGGTGGCGCACGAAGCGCTTCGACACGCCGCGCAGCTCGAGCTGCGGCAGCAGCGGGCCGCTGCTCGTTGCCGCCGCGGGCGCATTCACGCTCATGCGGTCCCCTGGTCCAGGGGATGGTGACAGCGCGCGGACTGTGCCCGCACAGGGTCGCCCAGCGTGCGGAGCGCGGGCATGACGTCGCAGGCCGCATCGGCGAACGTGCAGCGGTCGCGGAATGCGCACCCCGGCGGCGGATCGAGCGCCGAAGGCGGCATTCCGGGAATCTGGCGCAGCCGCGCACCGCGCGGCGCGCGTGCGGGCACCGAGTCGATCAGCCCCTGCGTGTAGGGATGGCGCGGATGCGCGAGCACGTCGCCCACCGCGCCCGCTTCGACGATGCGGCCCGCGTACATCACGCACACGCGGTCGGCCAGGCCCGCAACGACGGAAAGATCGTGCGTGATCCAGATGAGCGCGGTGCCCGCGTCGCGCACCTGCTTCTGCATTTCGTGGAGGATCTGGCCCTGGATCGTGACGTCGAGCGCGGTCGTCGGCTCGTCGGCGATGATGAGCTCGGGACGGTTGAGCAGCGCGATCGCGATCGCGACACGCTGCCGCGTGCCGCCCGAGAGCTGGTGCGGATACGCGGTCAGCCGCGCGTCGGGTGCGGCGATGCCGACCTTGGCGAGCGCCGCGCGCGCTTCCTCCAGCGCCATGTCTGAGGAGACGCTGCGATGCGCGTGGATCGCCTCGACCATCTGCGTGCGGATCGTCAGCACCGGATTCAGCGTCATCATCGGGTCCTGGAAGATCATCGCGATCCGGTTGCCGCGAAGCTCGCGCATTTGCGCGGGCGGCAGCGCGGTGATCTCGACGCCGTCGAAGGCGACGCCGCCGCGCACGATTCGCCCGGGCGGATCGACGAGACCCATGATCGAGTATCCCGTCATCGACTTGCCCGAGCCGGATTCGCCGACCAGTCCGAGGATCTCGCCGCGCGCCACCGTGAACGAGACGTCCTCGATCGCGTGCACGACGCCGGCACGCATGGCGAAGTGCGTCGCGAGCGCCTCGACCGCGAGCAGCGGCGCATTTGCGGCAGTCGCGTCCGTCACCATGGCGCTATGTGCGCAGCCGCGGATTCTGGATGTCGCGGAGCTGATCGCCGACAAGATTGATGCCGACGATCGTCACCACGAGCGCCACACCCGGGAAGAAGCTGATCCAGTAGCGTCCGGACAAAAGGTACTGGTAGCCGTTGGCGATGAGGAGCCCGAGCGAGGGCTCGGTCACGGGAAGCCCGAGTCCCAGGAACGACAGCGTCGCCTCGAGCGCGATCGCCGCCGCGACCTGCACCGTGGCGACGACCAGCACCGGCGGCAGGCAGTTCGGCAGCAGATGGTGCACCACGATGCGCGACGGCGACAGCGCGAGCCCGCGCGCCGCCTCGATGTACTCCCTGCGCTTTTCGACGAGCGCCGCACCGCGAACCGTGCGCGCGTAGTAGGCCCACTGCACGGTCACAAGCGCCGCGATCACCTTGCCCGTCCCCTGCCCCAGCATCGCGATCAGGATCAGCGCAATCAGGATCGCCGGGAAGGAAAGCTGGATGTCGACCAGCCGCATCAGGACGGTGTCGACGCGCCCGCCCGCGTAGGCCGCAGTGAGGCCCGCGACGAGCCCGATCGCGAGCGCGATCAGCGTTGCCGTGACGCCGACGACGAGACTGATGCGAAGCCCGTAGAAGATCGCGGACAGCATGTCGCGGCCCTGCCCGTCGGTGCCGAGCCAGAACGTCATGCCGCCCGCGCCCTTCGACCCGGGCGGCATTCCCGCGTCGAGCACGTCGAGCTGCGCGAGGTTGTACGGATTCTGCGGCGCGATGAGCGGCGCGGCGAGCGCGACGACGACGACGGCCGCAAGCAGCAGCAGGCCGAAGACTGCCGGCGGACTCGCGCGAAATTCCGCGGCGAAATGGCGCCACGGCGTTTCCGTCGGGCGCGGCGACGCTTCGGCTGCGTCGATGGTCACGCGGCCTCGGCGACGCGCACCCGCGGATCGAGCGCCGCGTAGACGAGATCGACCGCAAGGTTGATGCCGATGAAGATCGCGACGATGACGAGCAGGTAGGCGACGATCACCGGGCGGTCGAGCAGGTTGATCGAGTCGATCAGCAGCTTGCCCATCCCGGGCCACGCGAACACGGACTCGGTGACGATCGCGAAGGCCATCACCGAGCCGAACTCGAGCCCGGTCACGGTGACGATCGGCAGCATGATGTTGGAAAGCACATGGACGCCGATGATGCGTGCCGGTTTCAGCCCCTTGGCGCGGGCGTACTTCACGTAATCCTGCGTGAGCGCCTCGCGCGTGCCCGCGCGGGTCAGCCGGATCAGCAGCGCAAGCTTGAAGAGCGCGAGATTGGTCGCGGGCAGGATGAGATGCGCGAGTCCCGCGAGCGACAGGAACGACACCGGCAGGACGCCGAACAGCAGCGTGACCGGGCCGCGCCCGCTGGCCGGCAGCCAGCCCAGCATGACCGAGAAGACGACGATCAGCATCAGCCCGACCCAGAACGTCGGCAGCGAGAAGCCGAGGATCGATCCCGCCATGATCGTGCGCCCCGCGATGCCGTGCGGGCGCAGCCCGGCGTAGAGTCCCAGCGGAATGCCGAGCGTCACCGCGATCAGCATCGCCGCGACCGCGAGCTCGAGCGTCGCCGGCATCCGCTCGACGACCAGCGCAAGCGCCGGGGTTCCGTGCACGAACGACTTGCCGAGGTCGCCCGTCATCGCACCGCGGAGAAAGCCTGCGTACTGCTCCGGCAGCGGCTTGTCGAGGCCGAGCGCGGCGATCGCCTGTTCGCGCTCGATCGGGTCGGCCTGCGGGCTGATCAGGATGTCGACCGGGTTGCCGATCGCGTAGACGCCGGCAAACACGAAGAGCGACATCGCGAACAGCACGACGACGCTCGAAAGCCCGCGGCGGATGATCTCGACCAGCATTGCGGCGGGATCGCGGCGGCGTCAGACCACGCGGACGCTGATGTCGGGCAGGCCGTCGATGTGGCCCAGCATGACGTCGCCCCGCACGACCGGTCCGACGTTCTCGGGCGTGCCGGAGTAGATGATGTCGCCGGGGGCGAGCTCGAATGCCTTCGACAGATGGCTGACCTGCTCCGCGACGCTCCAGATCATCTGGTCGAGATTGGCGCTCTGCTTCGTCTCGCCGTTGACCTTGAGCCAGATCGCGCCTTTCGTGAACGAGCCAGTCTTCGCCGCCGGCTGCAGCATTCCCATCGGCGCCGCATGATCGAAGCTCTTGCCGATCTCCCACGGCTTCTTTTCGTCGCCCATAGCGCGCTGCAGGTCGCGCCGCGTCATGTCGAGGCCGACGGTGTAGCCGTACACGAGGTCCAGAGCACGTTCCGGCGAAACGTCGCGGCCACCGTTGCCCAGCGCCGCGACGAGCTCGATCTCGTAGTGATAGTTCCTGGTGAGCGACGGGTACGGGTGATCGACGGTGACGCCGGGTGGAACGAGCTGCACGGCATCCGTCGGCTTCTGGAAGAAGAACGGCGGCTCGCGCGTGGGGTCCGAGCCCATCTCGCGCGCGTGCGCCGCATAGTTGCGCCCGATGCAGTAGATGCGCCGCACCGGAAATTGCTGCGTGGTGCCGGCGATCGGGATGAACGTCGCCGCAACGGTGAAAGGCGTCGCCGGCGTGTCCGCGCGCGCGGATCCGTACAGCGCCGCACCGGCCGCGAGCGCAACGGACGACTTCAGCACCTTCCTGCGTTCTTCGCTTGCCATGTCCCCCTCCTTGCGTGTCAGCGTGCTGCGGTGCGATCGGCGCAGCGCGGCTTGTGATCGGCGACCAGACGCTCGAGCGACCGGAGGAACTGCTCGTCGCGCGCGAAGTCCGCGTCCGCCTGCGCGTTCGCCGCCGCCGTCGGCAGCGCAACGCCCGCCTTCGTCCAGCCGCGCGCGTCGACGAGGCGCCCGTGCTCGTAGACGTATTCTCCGCGCTGACCGCCATTGTAGTGCCACGAGCGCGACGTGCCGTGGCGCAGGCCGGCGACGTAGGGGGCCTCGAGCCGGTGCGAGACTTCCGTCGCAGCGTGCGCGTCGACGTGCCACGCGGCGACCGTGCCCGAGCGCGCCGCCTCGTCGTAGGGAATCACGGCAATGCGCGCGCCGGCGGCGGTCCAGAACACGAAGGTACCGGTGGCGTGGTCCATCGCGAAGGCGCCGGCCACCCGCAGCGCTCCGTCCTTCGTCCTGAGCTCATACATTCCGTTGGGAAGACCGTCGCGACACGCGCCGGTGGCAACGAGCGACTGCGCGCATGCTCCGGACGCGAACAGCGCCGCCGCGAGCCATGCGGCCCGCCCCGCCGCGCCAAATGCGCTGCGCCTCAGGCGTTGCGGCGCGCCCACCATGCGCCGAGCTCGCCGACGATGCCCCGGCGGAACGCGAGCACGCACACGACGAAGATGAACCCCGTGATGACCGTCACCCACTGTGCGCCGAACGTCACGCCGAACAGGGTGATGCCCGCCGACAGGTAGTTCTCTATGCCGATGATGACGAACGCGCCGACGACCGGCCCGAAGATCGTGCCCATCCCGCCGAGGAGCGTCATCAGCACGACCTCGCCCGACATCTGCCACTGGACGTCGGTCAAGGACGCCAGCTGGAACACGATCGCCTTGGTCGCGCCGGCCAGTCCGGACAGCGTCGCCGACAGCACGAACGCGAGCAGCTTGTAGCGCTCGGCGTCGTAGCCCAGCGACAGCGCGCGCGGCTCGTTCTCGCGGATCGCCTTCAGCACGTTGCCGAACGGAGAGTGGATCACGCGATGGATGAGCAGGAACGCGCCGACGAAGATCGCCAGCACGAAGTAGTACATCACGAGCGACGAATTCGTCTTGCCCGGGTGCGTCGGATCGGCGGTGTCGGAGAGGTCGAACAGTCCGAACAGCGCGCCGCGCGGCACGGCCTGGATGCCGTCCTCGCCGTGCGTGAACGGCGTCTGCAGGTAGAAGAAGTAGACCATCTGCGCGATCGCGAGCGTGATCATCGCGAAGTAGATGCCCTGCCGCCTTATCGCCAGCGCGCCGACGACGATGCCGAGCAGTGCCGCGGCCGCCGTGCCGGACAGGATCGCGAGCTCGGGGGCGAGGCCCCAGGCCTTCGCCGCGTGCGCGGACACGTATCCTGCCGTCCCGAGGAACATCGCATGGCCGAACGACAGCAGGCCGCCGTAGCCCAGCAGCAGGTTGAAGGCGCAGGCGAAGAGCGCGAAGCACATCACCTTCATCAGGAACACCGGGTACACGCCCAGCAGCGGCGCGAGCGCAAAGAGCGCCACCATCACGGCAGTGCCGATGACGAACACCGTCGAGCTGGGCTGCGCGAACGCGGCGGCCGACGACACGGGAGCAGACATCAGCGCTCCCGCCCGAAGAGGCCGGCGGGCTTCACGAGGAGCACGAGAACCATGACCACGAAGATCACCGTGTTGGATGCCTCCGGGTAGAACACCTTGGTCAGGCCTTCGACGATGCCGAGGCCGAAGCCCGTGAGGATCGCGCCCAGGATCGACCCCATCCCGCCGATGACCACGACGGCGAAGACGACGATGATCATGTTGGCGCCCATCAGCGGGTTCACGGTATAGATCGGCGCCGCCATCACACCGGCAAGTGCCGCGAGGCCGACGCCGAACCCGTAGGTCAGCGTGACCATCCGCGGGACGTTGATCCCGAACGCCTGCACCAGCGGCGCATTCTCGGTCGCCGCACGCAGATAGGCGCCGAGCTTGGTGCGCTCGATGACGAACCATGTGCCGAAGCAGATGAGGAGCGATGCGATGATGACCCACGCGCGGTACTTCGGCAGGTACATGAATCCGAGGTCGAAGGCGCCGGAGAATTCGGGCGGCAGCGTGTACGGAAGGCCGGAGCTGCCGAAGTAGTTGGTGAAGACGCCCTGCAGGATCAGCGCGATGCCGAATGTCAGCAGGAGCCCGTAGAGATGGTCGAGCTTGTAGAGCCGCGAGAGCATCGTCCGCTCGATGACGATGCCGAAGATGCCGACCGCGATCGGCGCCAGCAGCAGCGCCCACCAGTAGCCGATGCCGAGCCACTGCAGCAGGAACCACGCGCAGAACGCGCCCAGCATGTACTGCGCGCCATGCGTGAAATTGATGATGTTGAGGAGGCCGAATATCACGGCGAGCCCGAGCGACAGCATCGCGTAGAACGCGCCGTTGATGAGCCCGATCAAGAGCTGGCCGAACAGGGCCTGCGTCGAAATCCCGAACATATCTAGCCGGTGGCGAGGTTGCGCCCAATGGCGCGGTGGAGCGGCGCGGGGCGCCGCTCAACGCGCTTTGTTTGTCCGTCGCGCCGGGAAGCGTCGAATCTCATGCTCGAACTCCGCGGTGCGACGGAAAACGGTTCAAGGTGCCGGATGCGCTATTTCTTCGCGACCAGCGAGCAGTCGCCCTGGTCGATCGGGCGGAACGCCTGGTCACCGGGAATCGTCGCGATGATCTTGTAGTAATCCCACGGGTACTTCGATTCCGCGGGCGTCTTCACCTGGACGAGATAGGCCGGATGGATCTTGCGGCCGTCGGCGCGGACGGTGCCCTTGCCGAAGAGCGGATCGTCGGTCGGCATTTCCTTCATCTTGGCGATCACCTTGGTGCCGTCATCGCTCTTCAGCGCCTCGACCGCCTTGAAGTAGTGCAGCAGCGACGAATACACGCCGGCGTGCACCATCGTCGGGTAGATTCCCTTGTCCAGTGCCTGGAACCGCTTCGCGAACGCGCGCGTCTGGTCGTTCATGTCCCAGTAGAACGTTTCCGTGAACGTGAGACCCTGCGCCGTCGGCAGGCCCAGCGCGTGGATATCGGTCAGGAACACGAGGAGCCCCGCGAGCTTCTGGCCGCCCTTGGTGATGCCGAACTCCGCCGCCTGCTTGATCGAGTTCGTCGTGTCGCCGCCGGCGTTCGCGAGGCCGATGATCTTCGCCTTCGACGCCTGCGCCTGCAGCAGGAACGAGCTGAAGTCCTGGTTGTTGAGCGGTGCCTTGACGCCGCCCACCACCTTGCCGCCGTTCTTTATCACGGCTGCGGTCGTGTCGCGCTCGAGCGCCGCGCCGAACGCGTAGTCCGCGGTGATGAAGAACCACGTGTCGCCGCCGGCCTTGGTGATCGCGGTGCCGGTGCCGTTGGCGAGCATCCAGGTGTCGTACGCCCAGTGGATCGTGTTGGGCGAGCAGGCCTTGCCGCTCAGGTCGGAAGTGCCCGGGCCGGACGCGAGGAACGCCTTGCCCTTCTCCTTGGTGATCTGGTTGACGGCGAGCGCCACGCCGGAATTCGGCACGTCGACGATGACGTCCACCTTGTCGGTGTCGTACCACTGGCGCGCGATCCCCGAGCCGACGTCAGGCTTGTTCTGGTGGTCGGCCGAGACGATCTCGACCTTGTAGCCGCGCTTCTCGATGCCGGAGTCCTCGACTGCCATCTTCGCCGCCACGACCGAGCCGGCGCCGGCCAGGTCGGTGTAGAGGCTCGACATGTCGGAAAGCACGCCGATCTTGATGACGTTGTCGGAGATCTGCGCGTTCGCCGCGCCGGTGAAGCCGATGGCCGCGCCGATGGCGACGCCCAGGATGCTGCGCTTGAAGCCCTTCATGTACTGCCTCCTTTGGTGATTCGTGCGCGACGTGCGCATCTCTCGAAATCGTCCGGGCGTCGTCGTGGCTAGACGCCCAGATAGTTGTGGAGCTTCTCCATGTTGGCGTCGAGCTCCGTGTTCGGAATCATGTCGACGACGCGCCCGTGGTCCATCACGTAATGGCGGTCGGCGACCGTCGCGGCGAAGCGGAAATTCTGCTCCACGAGCAGGATCGTGAACCCCTGCGCCTTGAGGCGGCCGATCGTGTGGCCGATCTGCTGGACGATCACCGGCGCCAATCCTTCGGTGGGTTCGTCGAGCAGCAGGAGCCGCGCGCCGGTGCGCAGTATGCGGCCGATTGCCAGCATCTGCTGCTCGCCGCCGGAAAGTTTCGTGCCCTGGCTCGCGAGCCGTTCCTTGAGGTTGGGGAAGAGCTCGAAAATCTGTTCGACGGTGAGCCCGCCTGCGCGCACCGCGGGCGGCAGCATCAGGTTCTCCTCGACGTCGAGGCTCGCGAAGATGCCGCGCTCCTCCGGGCACCAGGCGATGCCCTGGCGGGCGATCCGGTTCGACGCGATGGCCACGATCTCGCGCCCCTCGAACGCGATGCTGCCCGCGCGCCGCGGCACGACGCCCATGATCGATTTGAGCGTGGTCGTCTTGCCGGCGCCGTTCCTGCCCAGCAGCGTCACGACCTCGCCGGCGGCGACGTCGAAGTCGACGCCGTGCAGCACGTGCGACTCGCCGTACCACGCGTTCAGGCCGCGCACGGCGAGCAGCGGCGCCGGCGCGGCGGCCGCCGCGCCGGAGGCGGGAGCGGTGAGCACGTCAGGCATGCGCGGTGCCGAGGTAGGCCTGCATCACGTCCGGATGGTTCGACACGTGCGCATAATCGCCTTCGGCGAGCACTTCGCCGCGGGCGAGCACCGTGATGTGGTCGGACAGCGTCGACACGACGGAGAGATTGTGCTCGACCATCAGGATCGTGCGGTTCGCGGCGACGCTGCGGATCAGCGCGGCAATGCGTTCGACGTCCTCGTGCGTCATTCCTGCAGTGGGCTCATCCAGCAGCAGCATCTCCGGGTCGAGCGCCAGCGTGGTTGCGATCTCGAGTGCGCGTTTCCTGCCGTAGGGAAGCTCGACGGCGGGCGTGCGCGCGAACTCGGTCAGCCCGACGGCGTCGATCAGCTCGTGCGCGCGCGCGTCGTGCTTCGCGAGCGCGCGGCTCGACCGCCAGAAGTCGAACGAATGCCCGTCGCGGCGCTGCAGCGCGATGCGGACGTTCTCGTGCACATTGAGATTGGGGAACACCGCGGAAATCTGGAACGAGCGGACGAGTCCCATGCGGGCGATCGCGGCCGGACGCGATCCGGTGATCTCGCGGCCGTTGTAGAAGATCTGGCCGCGGGTCGGCACGAGAAAGTGCGTGAGCAGGTTGAAGCAGGTGGTCTTGCCGGCGCCGTTTGGGCCGATCAGTGCATGGATGCTGCCGCGCCGCACCTTGAGGCTCACGTCGCGCACGGCGACGAAGCCCTTGAATTCCTTGGTCAGCGCGCGCGTTTCGAGAATGGTGTCGTCGGACATCCGCCGCCGGCGCGCCCGGCGCACCGCCCTCCTGTCAATCACTGGGGGGCCATTATGCGAAACGCCGGTGCGAATAGCAACAAAAGGGCGCGTCAGTACTCGATGCGCGCGAAATAGGTCTTCTGCGATGCCTCACGCGCCTCGCCCAGCGTCCGGATCCCCTGCTCGGCAAGCAGCGGGATCATCCGCAGGAAGACTTCGCCGGTCATGATCGCGTCCCCCAGCGCCGTGTGGCGCCCGAGCGTCGGCACGCCCAGCCGCTGGGCGATGACTTCCAGACTGTGCGCCTCGAGATCGGGATGGATCACCGCGGACAGCAGCAGCGTGTCGAGCACGGGCTGCGTGAAGCGGACGCCGGCCGCCGTTTCCTTGAGGCGCAGGAACCGCATGTCGAACGCCGCGTTGTGCGCGACCAGCACAGTGTCCGCGCAGAACTCGCCGAAGGCCGGAAGCACCCGGTCGATGGTGGGCTGGCCCTGCAGCAGCGACGCCTCGATCCCGGTGATGCGGATCGCGTCTTCCGACATCGGCCGGCGCGGGTCGACGAGCTGCTCGAAGACCTCGTTCTCGAGAAGGCGGCCATTGACGATCCGCACGGCGCCGATCGAGACGATCTCGTCGCCCGCCGACGGCGCGAGGCCGGTCGTCTCGGTGTCGAAGACGGTGTAGGACAGCACCGCGAGCGGCTGCGTGTCCTGCTCCGGCGTCTGGCCCGGCTGATGAAACAGGTCGAAATCGTAGAACTCCGGCCGGCTCTCCGCTGCCGCAGGCGCGCTCCATGCCGATTCCTCCGGCTGGCTCGCGGGCAGCGCGAAGCGGAAGAACTCGCGGTGCGACGGCTTGTGGATCTGGTACCAGAACTCGCCGTTGTGGCGCTCGACGATCTGCTTCAGCGTGAGCGGACAGGCTTCGCCGCCCAGCTCCATCGCGTCGGTCTGCCACGCCATCGTGGTCTCGGTGCCGAGCGGCGCGCCGGTCCAGATGAGATCGAGATGCGCAAGGTGCCCGGCACTCGCGAGCGCGAAGCGGATCTCGCGAATCCCGAACTCGTCCTTGAGCCGCGATGCGAGATAAGTGATCGACTGCAGCAGCGAATAGCTGTCGACCTTGAGCCAGATCGATTCGTCGACCGCCTCCAGCTTGGTCGGCAGGGCGAGTTTCGCCGCAAACCTGCGCTGCGCCGCGGCGACGAGATCGGCGCCGCGCATGTCTTCGAGCGGCCATTCCGTTCGCAGCGAGTCGGCGAACTCGCCGACCATCGCGTCGAGCTTCATGGAAAGCGCTCGCGCTTCGTCGCCGATGATGCCGATGAAGCGCGCCTGTGCGGCCTCGTCCATCTCAGGAAACGCGGTGATGGTCTCGACCGCAGCGCGCACGCTCGCAAGCGACGCGCGGGTCCCCTGTGTCAGTGTCTGCAGCAGGAGGTCGCGGCGGTTTCCGCTTTCGATGCGCCGCGTGATGTCGTCCAGCACCAGCACGAATCCCGTGATCGCGCCTGCACCGGACGCATTCGCATCAGCGCCGCCGTGGACCGGCGCGACCTGCACGCGCACCAGCGCGCCGTTCGGCGCCGTCGTGACGAATGCCACGATGCTCCCGGAGTCGCCCTGCCGCAGGCGCTCGTGCACGCTGTCGAGCGCGTGGAGGATGAGGTTGCGGTCGAACACCGCGAAGATGGAGCGCCCGAGTCCGACGAGGCTCGGCGCCCTGGCGCCCGCCGCAGGACCTTCCGCCGCCTTGCGCAGCAGCTGCCGCGCACGCGCGTTGTAGAGCAGGATCCGGCCCTCGGCGTTGCAGACGACCACGCTCTGCGCAAGCTCGGACATCAGCGCCGCGAGCCGGTTGCGCTCCTGCTCGATCCGAACGTTGGATTCCCGGACCCGGCGCGCGACGTCGTCGCGCAGGCGCTCGTGCGCGTCGGCAAAACTGTTGAGCGCCGTGCCGAGGTGCCGGTTCTCGAGCGATCCCTGCAGCGTCGCCCGATGCGCCGGATTCGCGGCCTGCATGATGCGCGCGTCCTCGACGAGCTCGCGCGGAGCGACGACGTAGCGCCTGAACAGCGCCTTGAGGATGAACACGAGCGGCACGAGCAACAGCAGCGACACGACGACCACGCTGGCCGAGCGCTCGCGCAGCACCGGGATCAGGAGCCCGCGCTCCTGGGCGGTGAGGTCGGCGCCGACGAGCAGCAGCGTCGCGCCGATCGCCGCGAGGACGAGCCCCCATCCGGCGACGAGGGCAATCGCGATGCGGGCCCGATCCTTCACCCCGGCACCTCGTCACACATCGAGCATCCTGCCGACGGTCGCGAGGAGGTCCTGCGTCGAGAACGGCTTCGTGACGTAGGCATCGGCGCCGACCGCCATGCCCTTCGTCACCTCGACGTCGCGGCCCTTCGCCGAGAGCATGACGATCCGAATCCCCTGCCACGCCGGATTCTCGCGGACCTTCTGGCAGACGTCGTAGCCGCTCATGCGGGGCATCATCACGTCGAGCAG
>Ga0265332_10001598_pt1 | contig 12421 bp, 11 predicted proteins | sample 41926metaG_FD_202084 | JGI IMG/M metagenome (GOLD analysis project Ga0265332, IMG submission 202084) | Rhizosphere microbial communities from Carex aquatilis grown in University of Washington, Seatle, WA, United States - 4-19-26 metaG | ecosystem: Host-associated > Plants > Roots > Rhizosphere...
CCACCGGAGAACAAACATGACCCGCCAGCTCGCACTCATCCTCGCCACCGCCGGCCTCGCCGCCACCCTGCCCGCCCACGCCGGCAAGATCGACAACGGCAGCTGGACCCACGCCTGCGGCCCGCGCCCAGCCGAAGTCAGCCTCGACCTGAAGAACCCCGACGCCTTCAACAAGAGCGTAGGCGCGGTAAACACCTACCGCCAGACCCAGCGCGCCTGGCTCGACTGCCTGCAGAAGGAAGGCAACGCCGACATCCAGGCCACCAGCCAGATCATCAGCCAGTTCATCAATGCCGAAGCCCAGGCCACCCGTCAGATCAACGACAAGATCGCCGCCGACGCGAAGGCGGCGGAGGCCAAGTTCGGGGACGGGAAGTAGGAGACGTTGCCCAAGGTGGTTAGACTCCCCGCCCCGAGCGGACTTATTGCACTGTGCGATCATTCCAACATCATCAATAATCGCACCTTTGCAGGGAAGAACAGTGGGAGTGATCCATGAACGAAGTGAATTCGGCGACGCGTAACACACAACCGTACGTCGACATCGGCACCATCGTCACCACCTGGGCCGACGGCAGCCAGACCCGCGGGACATGCAGCATCGTCGGCACCAACGATATCCTCACCGCTGGGCACTGCGTCTACAACCCCGACATGGGGGGTTACGCCAAGTCCTTCGATTTCTATTTCGGAGCCGACTACAACGCGGTTACCAACGTCTACGAATCATGGGTCGCCCACCCCAGCTATACCAAGTGGGAAGCCATCACCTGGCCGGACAACATCTATCAGGATGGCGACAACCAGACCATGCTGCAGAGCGAGTCCCAGTTCGACATCGCCCTGATCGGCATCGACCGTGCCATCGGCGACACGCTCGGCTGGTTGGGTCTCGACCCGAACCAGGACGGAACCGTCAACGCGTCGGCGATCGGCTATCCCGCCGGCTCGACGGGCATGATGCAGCAGGAGGTCACGGTCACGAGCAACCCCTTCTACAGCGTCTACGATGCCCCGCAGGACGTCATGGGGGCCGGCAGCTCCGGCGGGCCGCTGCTGGTCGGCAAGTATGTGATCGGCGTCAAGAGCACCGCGAGATCCTGGGCGGACATCGGCAGCCCCATCTACGATCAACTCGTCGCCGCCATCTCGGACAACGACTATCTGCTCGGCCCGGCCGACACCACGGCGCCAACCGTCAGCAACTTCAGCCCGGCGGATGCCGCCACCGGCGTTGCGATCAACAGCGACATCACGATCACCTTCAGCGAAACCGTCCAGGCTGGCTCCGGCGCCATCGTGCTGAAGACCGCGAGCGGCAACATCGTGGAAACCTATGCGGTAGGCAGCAGTGGAAACCTGAGCTTCTCGGGCAGCACACTGACGATCAACCCCAGCACAGACCTGGCCTACGGCACACAGTATGTCCTTCAGATCGAGGCCGGTGCCATCAAGGATCAGGCCGGCAACAGCTATGCCGGCACCAGCACCTACGATTTCACGACCAAAGCAGGCAGCAGCACCATCAACGGAACACCGGGTAACGACGTCCTGGCCGGCAGCGCCAGCAACGACTCCCTGATGGGGGGCGATGGCAACGACCTGCTGGAAGGCAAGGGCGGCAACGACACCCTCGACGGGGGCAGCGGCACTGACACAGCGGTCTATGCCTCTGCCCGCAGCAACTACACCATCACCAAGATCGGCACGACCTTCACGGTTCAGGACCAGACCGGCGCCAACGGCACCGACCTCCTCAGCAATATCGAGCGCGTCCAGTTCTCCGACACGAACGTCGCCCTGGACATCGACGGCATCGGCGGCGAGGCTTACCGCATCTACAAGGCGGCGTTCGCGCGGACGCCCGACGTTGCGGGCGTCGGCTACTGGATCGCGCAGATGGACAAGGGTGTCCCTCTTGTGGAGGTCGCTACCGGCTTCATCAATTCGGATGAATTCCACGGCATATACGGGACGAATCCATCGAATGCCGACTTCCTCACCAGGGTCTACACCAACGTGCTGGGACGGGCACCCGACCAGGCCGGGTACGACTGGTGGCTCAACCAGATGAACACCGTCCCGGCTGAAACCCAAGCAGTGGTTCTGGCACAGTTTTCCGAATCGAGTGAAAACGTAAACGCCGTCGTCCAGCTGATCGGCAACGGCTTCAACTACACGCCTTGGCTGAACTGAGCGGTTCTTCAAGGCTGTCTGCCAACCCGCTTAATCTCAAAAGCGCATAAGCTCAGGCGCCTTTGAGCTCATAAGCATCGAAAAATATAATGGTTCGGGCATGGCCCCGGGCTTCCTAAAGTACAGCTTTCCTTTCCCGGACAGGCCGGTTCCAGCCGGCCCGACACATCATGGAAGCTGTACTCAATTCGCCCGCCGGCGCACGCGCCCAGTCCTTCGAGATCCGCCCCCTCAACGCGGCAGTCGGGGCCGAGGTCATCGGCCTCGACCTCGGCCAGCCGGTCGGCGACGCGGATTTCCGCCGCATCCACCAGGCCCATCTCGAACATCATGTGCTGGTTTTCCGCGACCAGCACATCACGCCGGCCCAGCAGGTGGACTTCAGCCGCCGTTTCGGCCCGTTGCAGATCCACGTGCTGCACCAGTTCGCGCTGCCCGAGCACCCGGAAGTGCTGATCGTCTCCAACATCCGCGAGGACGGCCAGCCCATCGGCCTCGGCGACGCCGGCCACTTCTGGCATTCGGACATCTCCTACGTGGACAAGCCCAGCCTCGGCTCCTTCCTGCACGCCCAGGAACTGCCGGCCGAAGGTGGCGACACCCTGTTCGCCAACCAGCACAGCGCCTACGACGCGCTGCCCGCCGAGTTGCGCAAGGCCATCGCCCCGCTGCGCGCCGAGCATAGCTACCTGGCCAAGTACGAGGAGCTGCGCAGCCGCAGCCCGTGGCGGCCCAAGCTGAGCCAGGAGCAGATCGACCAAGTAAAGCCGGTGGTCCATCCGGTGGTGCGCACCCACCCGGAAACTGGCCGCAAGGCGCTGTTCGTCAGCGAGCACTTCACGACCCGCGTCGTGGACGTGCCCGAGGATGAGAGCAGCCAGATCCTCGCCGAACTGTTCGACCTCAGCACCCGCCCGGAGCACGTCTATCGCCACGCCTGGCAGCCGCAGGACATGGTCTTCTGGGACAACCGCTCGGTGATGCACGTCGCCGCCGGCACGCCCGACCACCTGCGCCGCAAGCTGTACCGCACGACCATCGAAGGCGACGCGCCGTTCTGAATCCCGGAAAAAACAGAGAGAGAACATGAAATCCCTGACCCGCAAGACCTTCGCCCTGCTCGGCGGCCTCGGCCTGCTGGCGGCCAGCTGGAGTGCCCACGCCGAAGGACAGATCCGCGTCGCCCAGCAGTTCGGCATTTCTTACCTGATCCTCGACGTGGTCCATGACCAGAAGCTGATCGAGAAGCACGGCAAGGCCCTCGGCCTCGACATCAAGGTGGAATGGGCGCAGATCTCCGGCGCCACCGCGATGAACGAAGCCCTGCTGTCCGGCAGCCTGGACATCGTGTCGGCCGGCCTGCCGCCGATGCTCGCCCTGTGGGACCGCACCAAGGGCAAGCAGAACGTGAAGGCGGTGGCCGCCCTCGGCAGCCTGCCCAACTACCTGCTGAGCAGCAACCCGAACGTCAAGACCATCAAGGACTTCGGCGACAAGGACCGCATCGCCGTGCCGGCGGCCGGCACCAGCTTCCAGTCCCGCGTGCTGCAGATCGAGACCGCCAAGGTCTTCGGCAAGGACAACTTCAAGCGCTTCGACACCATCTCGGTGAGCCTGGCCCACCCGGACGCCACTGCCGCGCTGGTGGCCGGCGGCTCGGAGATCAACGCCCATTTCTCCAGCGCGCCGTTCTACTACCAGGCCCTGGAAGCCAACAAGAACGTGCACAAGGTGCTCAGTTCCTACGACGTACTCGGCGGGCCGGCCACCTTCAACGTGCTGTACACCACGCAGAAGTTCCACGACGAGAACCCCAAGACCTACAAGGCCTTCTACGCCGCTCTCGATGAGGCGGCCAAGCTGGTCAAGGCCGACAAGGCCAAGGCCGCCGAGATTTTCATCCGCGTGCAGAAATCCAGGCTGGCGCCGGAGCTGGTGCGCAAGATCATCGACGACCCGGAGAACAGCTACACCATCCAGCCCCAGCGCAGCCTGGTATACGCCGAGGAGCTCTACAAGCTGGGCGTCCTGAAGAACCGCGCCGTCTCCTGGAAGGACTACTTCTTCCCGGAAGCCTACGCACAGCCCGGAAGCTGAGGCCCGCCATGTCCACCGTCACCCCTCTCAACGCCTTCCCGCCCGAGCCCCCCGCATCACCGCTGCTGGCGGTGGACAAGCTCAGCCTGGAATACCGCACGCCCGGCCGCGTGGTGCGCGCCACCCATGAAGTCAGCTTCGACGTGCATGCCGGCGACCGCTTCGTGTTGCTCGGCGCCTCCGGCTGCGGCAAGTCCAGCCTGCTCAAGGCGGTGGCCGGCTTCCTGCCGCCCAGCGACGGCGAGATCCGCCTCGATGGCCGCCCGATCAGCGGCCCCGGCCCGGACCGCATCGTAGTCTTCCAGGAATTCGACCAGCTGCCGCCATGGAAGACCGTCAAGGACAACGTGATCTTCCCGCTGCGTGCCACCGGCACCCTGGGCCGCAAGGAGGCCGCCGAGCGGGCCCTGCACTACCTGGACAAGGTCGGCCTGGCGGCTTTCGCCGACGCCTACCCGCACACTCTGTCCGGCGGCATGAAGCAGCGTGTGGCGATCGCCCGCGCGCTGGCCATGCAGCCGCGGGTGCTGCTGATGGACGAGCCCTTCGCCGCCCTCGACGCACTGACCCGCCGCAAGATGCAGGAGGAACTGCTGGCCCTGTGGGACGAGGTCCGCTTCACGCTGTTGTTCGTTACCCATTCCATCGAGGAGGCGCTGGTGGTCGGCAACCGCATCGGCCTGCTGTCGCCGCACCCCGGCCGCATGCGCGCCGAGATCAACAGCCACCACTACGGCCTGCACAGCCTCGGCGGTGCCGACTTCCAGGCCAGCGCCCAGCGCATCCACCGTCTGCTGTTCGACGAGGAACCGAGCGGCATCACCGCCGACGTGACGCCCCACAACCTGAAGAGATTCGCATGAGCGCCCTCCACGCCCCGATCCGGCCGGAATACGAACGCCAGCTGGAGCCACTCACCCACGTCAGCCTGGAACGCCGGCTGCCGCTCACCACACGCCTGTGGGAACAAGCCTGGCTGCGCAAGAGCGTGCTCCTCGCGCTGCTGGCGCTGGCCTGGGAGATCGTCGCCCGGCAGCAGGACAACGATCTGCTGCTGCCGACCTTTCTTGCCACCGCCAGTGCGCTGGTGGACGGCCTGGCGTCCGGCGAACTGCTCGAACGCACCGCGCTGTCCCTCGAAGTGCTGCTGCAGGGCTACATCGGCGGCGTGCTGGCGGCCTTCGTGCTCACCGCGCTGGCGGTCAGCACACGCCTCGGGCGCGACCTGCTGTCCACGCTGACGACCATGTTCAACCCGCTGCCGGCCATCGCGCTGTTGCCCATCGCGCTGCTGTGGTTCGGCATCGGCCACGGCAGCCTGGTTTTCGTGCTGCTGCATTCAGTGCTGTGGCCACTGGCCCTCAACACCTACGCGGGCTTCCAGGGCGTGCCGCAGACCCTGCAGATGGCCGGCCGCAACTACGGCCTGCGCGGCGTCCGCTACGTGCTGCAGATCCTCGTGCCGGCGGCGCTGCCGTCGATCCTGTCCGGCCTCAAGATCGGCTGGGCCTTTGCGTGGCGCACGCTGATCGCCGCCGAGCTGGTCTTCGGCGCCTCGTCCGGCAAGGGCGGGCTGGGCTGGTACATCTTCCAGAACCGCAACGAGCTGTTTACCGACCGGGTCTTCGCCGGGCTGGCGCTGGTGGTCATCATTGGGCTGATCGTCGAGAACCTCGGCTTCAACACCCTGGAACGGCTCACCGTGCGGCGCTGGGGCCTGCTACGCTGAAAGCGTCGATCGCGCCCGGAACGCCCAAAACCCATGCCTGCCGACGATTTCGCCCCTTTGCTGGCCGAACTCCGCCGCACCGCCGTCGAGCGGGACAAGCGCGGCGGCCACCCGGCCGAAGAGAAGGCTCTGCTTCAGGCGGCCGGCCTGCTGCGCCTGTCCATCCCGGCCCAGCTGGGCGGCGACGAGCGCCCATGGCCGGAGATCTTCGCGCTGGTGCGCCGCGTCGCCACCGTGGATAGCGCCCTCGCCCACCTGCTGGCCTTCCACCACCTGCAGGTCGCCACGCTGCGCATCTACGGCAACGACGCCCAGCAGAGCTACTGGCTCGGCCGCACGATTGCGGAAGGCGGCTGGTGGGGCAATGCGGTGAATCCCCTCGACGCGGGCCTGACGGCCGTCGCGCAGCCCGACGGCTACCTGCTCGACGGCCGCAAGGGCTTCTGTTCCGGCACCCGCGGCTCGCGCTTCATGACCCTTACCGCCCGCCTTGCCGACGGCAGCAGCGTGATGGGCGTCGTGCAGACAGAGCAGCCGGGCATCGTCGTCCACGACGACTGGGACCCCATCGGCCAGCGCCAGACCGACAGCGGCTCGGTAAGCTTCCGGCAGGTGCTGCTGCGGCGTGCCGACGTGCTGCGCGCCCACGACGCCGTGCCGTCCGCCTTCCACACCCTGCGCAACAGCTTCGGCCAGCTGATCCTCGCCAATCTGTTCGTCGGCATCGCCATTGGCGCCCGCGACGAGGCGCGGGACTTCGCCCGCACCCAGGCCCGTCCGTGGGTCGCCTCGGGCGTCCAGCGCGCCACCGAAGACCCCTACACGCTGCAGCGCTTCGGCGAGATCCACGTGCAGATCGCCGCCGCCGAGGCCCTCACCGACCGCGCCGCCACCGCGATCCAGGTAGCCTTCGAACGTGGACCAGCGCTGAACGAACGCGAACGGGCCGAAACCGCCGTCGCCATCGCCGAAGCCAAGGTCATCGCCCACCGGGCCGGCCTGTTCGCCAGCCAGGAACTCTTCGACGTGGTCGGGGCCCGCGGCACCCACGCCAGCCTCGGTTACGACCGTTTCTGGCGCAACGTGCGCACCCACACCCTGCACGATCCCATCGACTACAAGCTGGCGATGCTCGGTCGCTGGGCGCTCAACGACGAGTTTCCGCCGCCGAACATGTACACCTGATGAACCAAGCCGCGGCCGGCCGGTCCATAGGCGACATCACAACCCATGAGGACGGCATGAAAGACTTGCTCAAGAACAACCGCGGATTCCTGCTCTTCCTGCTCTGCTTCGGCTTTTTCCGCTCCGCAATTGCCGACTGGAACCCGATCCCTTCCGGCTCCATGCGCCCGACGCTGCTCGAAGGCGACGTGGTGCTGGTCAACCGCCTGGCCTACGACGCCAAGCTCCCCCTCACCGACATCCCGGTAATCCACCTCGGCGACCCGGTGCGCGGCGACGTGGTGACCTTCAGCTCCCCCCGCGACGGCACCCGCCTCATCAAGCGCATCGTCGGCCTGCCCGGCGACACGGTGGCGATGCGCAACGGCGAACTGATCATCAACGGCGAACCACTGCGCTACGCCGTCGTCGGCGTTGCCGCCGAACCGGCGGGCAAGAACCATGAAATCGACGCCGTACGCGCCACCGAAACCCTCGACGGCCGCGACCACGCCGTGCAGTTCCTGCCCAGCGTCCAAGCCCTGCGCGACTTCGCCGAAGTAACCGTGCCCGCCGACAGCTATCTGGTTCTCGGCGACAACCGGGACAACAGCGCCGACTCCCGCTTCATCGGCTTCGTCCCTCGTCACCTGCTGATCGGCAAGGCTCACCACATCGTGGTGTCTGCCGACATCCTCGGCAACTGGCTGCCGCGCCTGGAGCGCATCGCGCAGGCCCTGTAAGAAGCCCTTCCCCGCACGGGCTGCCGCTCTCAGTCGACCGGTAGCCCGGCTGATGAAATACCAGCAACCCATCAGCATTTTCTGCTGAAATCCGGACAAGCGCCGCCTTGCGCGCTGGCAACCGGGCCTCACAAACAGTGCCCGCTCCGGGCAGTTTTCTCCATACTCCCGGCCACGGATACGGCTGGCGCAGTCTTTGCCTGCATCCTCCCTCACCCCATCCAAACCCTCCAACACATCCGCACGGCACAAGACAGGAGAAAGCGTGTTACGCAAATTCATCGGCGGCTTCCGCCGCGAATGGACGACGGTCCTGCTCGTCTATTTCTGCTACGGTGCGAGCACCATCACCGGCATCGCCGAGGTCTTCTTCCAGAAGGAGACCCTCAAGCTTTCTCCCGTCGAAGTCACCAGCATCGGCTTCTGGCTGGCGCTGCCCTGGTCCATGAAGATGGTGGTCGGCGCGGCGGCCGACATCCACCCCTTCTTCGGCAGCCGCCGCACACCCTGGCTGCTGGCCGGTTGCGTGGCCACCTTTGCCGGCTATGTGGCGCTGGCCACGGTGGTGGAAACGAAGACCGGCTACCTGGCCGCCTCCCTGCTGACCGCCATCGGCTTCATGGTCCAGGATGTGATCGCCGACGCGCTGAGCGTCGAAGTGGTCGAGACCGAAGAAGAGCGTAACCAGATCCAGACCCTCGGCCGGGCGGCGCTGCTCGTCGGGGCCATCAGCGTCGGCTACCTGTCCGGCGTGCTGGCGGGGGCGATCGGCACCCGCAAGGTCTACGCGCTGGCGTCCCTGCTGCCGCTGCTGGTGGTCGCCAGCCTGCCCTTCTCGCGCGTGCGCCGCAGCGCGGATGCTCCCGCCCTGGTGCGGCCGGCCCCGGCTCCCGACAATGACATTCTGGGCGGTGACAATGCCCGGCTGGTGGTGCTGATCGGGCTGGCCTACGCGGCCATCGGCGTCGGCCTGGAGCTGCTCGACGTACCCTACGCTCAGGAAATCGTGCTGCTCATTTCCCTGCTGCTGATCAGCATCGTGCTGTGGCGGGTCGGCATTTCCCGGGAGATCGCCATCGCCGCGGTCGTCATCTTCCTGTTCCGCGCCACGCCGGATGTCGGCCAGGGCTACAGCTACTGGGCCATCGACAAGCTCGGCTTCGATCAGCAGTTCCTTGGCGTGCTGGCCCAGGTGAGTTCCATCCTGAGCCTCGTCGGCCTGCTCGCCTTCCGCAAGTACATCGTCAGCATGCCGGTCAGCTTCACGCTGGGCTGGGTGATGATCATCGGCACCGTCCTCTACCTGCCCAACATCGGGCTGTTCTACGGCGTCCATGAATGGCTGGGCCTGTCTGCCCGGACCTTCGCCTTCATCGATACCACCATCTCGGCACCGTTGGGCCAGCTGACGATGGTCCCGATGCTGATCCTTACCGCCCGCGCCGCGCCCAAGGGCGCCGAGGCCACCATGTTCGCGGTGATGGCGTCGCTGATGAACCTGGCCCTGTCGGCCAGCCAGCTGTTCACCGGCTACCTCAACGACGCCTTCAAGATCACCCAGACCGACTTCTCCAACCTCGGCCTGCTGATGATCGCGGTCACCGTGATCGGCCTGCTGCCGTTGCTGGCACTCCCGCTACTGCGCGAGGTCGAGGGTGTAGATACGCAGATGGCACAAAAAATGCAAACGACATGATCCAGTCATCACCCACCAGACGCCATCCGGTACCCTGCACGGTCTGCAGCTGAGGGCCCACGCGCACACGGCGAGCATCACCAGCGAGCGGCAAACGGACAATCTGGCCAAAACCGGGAACCACGATGTTTCGCCTGTCGCACCGCCTCACCCAGATTTCGATACTCATCGGCGCCTTGTTCCCCCATTCTCCGGTGGCCGTGGCTGAGGCATTCAGCTGGTACATCGACCAGAGCGGCGAAATCGTCACCCTTCACGATCACCAGCCCGCTTCGTCCCCTCCGGAGACGTCCCAGCCCGGCCAAACGCCGCCTGACGCTTCCGCCCGAGCCCCGATAGAAGGCGAGCCGGCACCATCGACAGGCGCCACACTAATGCCCAGCCCTCCGGGGCTGATCGCCAGCCTCGTGCTCGGCGGCAGCGGCTATGTCTTCGGGAAACGGCTGTTCCGCCGGCTCAGGAAAGGCGAATCGCGCCGTCGATCCGGCTAGTCCAGCCCTTATGAAGCCTGTCCGACCCTGGGCAGGCGGGCTTCAGCCCTGCAGATACTACGCAAACTTCTTGTCTTCGGTCCGAATGTAGTCGGTAAGGCAGTTACGCGGATAGTGGTAGATCTCTCCCACTCCTCTGCGTAGCGCCCACTCCTCGGGGCCAGGCGGGCAACCCACAGCATGTGTTCGCTGGTGTCGGTATCGCGGTATTCGGCGAGTTCGGCCAACATGGCGGCATCTCCGGTCTTTTTGCGCACTGCACCTTGCCTCTTGCCCTCGGGCAAGGCAGCCTTGCCCCACCGACCATTTCCTTTCGCCAAATGCACATCCGCCGTTTCCCTGCAGGCCCCCCGGCCAGATCAGAAAGGCACCACTAATGTTGTGGCAGGCCATCGGCGCGGTGCGTGATCTGAAACGCGTGCATGACATCGCCAGCGTGCTGATCCGCTACGGTTTCGGAGACCTTGTCCGGCGCATCGGCATGGCACACGCGCTGGAACGCGCCGGCAAGGCCCTGCGTTGGCGCGAACCGGGAGAGCTGGCCCATCTGGAACCTGCTGCGCGGGTCCGCCGGGCCCTGGAGGAACTGGGACCAACCTTCGTCAAACTGGGGCAGATCCTGGCAACGCGGGTGGATCTGTTCCCACCTGACTGGATCACCGAGTTCAGCAAGCTTCAGGACGCCGCACCCGCCCTGCCGTTCACCGAACTGCGGGCGCAGTTGATGGAAGACCTGGGCGAGCCTCCCGAGGCGCTCTTCGCCGAACTGAACACCGAACCGCTGGCCGCTGCCTCCCTGGCCCAGGTCCATCGGGCGCGCCTGAGCGACGGTACAGACGTGGTCCTCAAGGTGCGACGTCCCGGCATCCGCCCGATCATCGAGGCGGACTTGCGCCTGCTGGAGCGTCTGGCTGAGATCATCGAAACTGAAGCCGCAGACCTGCGTCGCTACCGCCCCAGCGACATCGTCCGCCAGTTCACGCTGTCCTTGCGCCGCGAACTGGACTTCGCAGCCGAATGCCGCAACGCAGAGCGGATTGCGGAGCAGTTTGCCGGGCATCCGGAAATCGTCATCCCCCGCGTACACTGGCAATGGTGCGGGGAGCGGCTGAACGTGCAGGACTACGTGGACGGCATTTCCGGGCGAGACCTCGCCGCCGCCGACGCGGCCGGGCTGGATCGCAAGCTACTGGCCCGCCGCGGTGCGGAAGCGGTGCTCAAGATGTTGCTGGAAGACGGTTTCTTCCATGCAGACCCCCACCCCGGCAACGTGCTCTACCTGCCCGGCAACCGTATCGCCTTCATCGACTTCGGCATGGTCGGACGCCTGACCGAAGAACGCCGCAGCCAGGTGGCACGCCTGCTGCACGGGCTGGTCAGCCGCGATAGCGGCCTGGTCGCCGACGTGCTGCTCGACTGGAGCGACGATGATCACCTCGACCCGGAATCCGACCTTCTGAATCTGCGCACAGAGATCGACACCTTCGTGGACCTTTACCACGGCGTCCCGCTGCAGCGCCTTAACATTGGCGCGATGCTGTCGGATCTGCTCACCATCCTGCGCGAACACAGCCTATCCCTGCCCACCGATCTGGCCCTGATGATCAAGGCCTTCATCACCCTCGAAGGCATGGGCCGGCAACTCGACCCCGATTTCGACATCGCCGCCGAAGCCAGTCCTTTCCTGCGCCAGGTATTACTGGCCCACGCCGCGCCGGCAGCCTTTGCCCGGCGTGGCTGGCGTGCCTTCGCGGACACGGTGGATCTGCTCGCCGGCCTGCCGCGGGATCTACGTCAGTTCCTTCGCGCCGCGCGCCGGGGCAAACTACAGGTCCAGGTCGAGGTGCTGCCGCTGCAACGCTTCGGCAGCCAGATCGACCGGGCTGCCAGCCGGCTCTCGCTGGCCATCGTGATCGCCGCACTGATCATCGGTTCGGCCATCGTAATGACCGTCGACAAGGCACCCGTACTTCCTGGTCTCCCCTCCTTCGGTCTGCTCGGTTTCGTTTCTGCCCTGATCGGCGGACTCTGGTTACTGCTGTCGATCTGGCGCAGCGGCGGTCCCCACCGATAACCCGTTTTCCATGACAACAACAACGATAAGCTCCCCCCAACTCACGCCTCGCCAGGACGTGCGGATCATCGCCCTGGTCGGCTTCGCCCACGGCGTCTCCCACTTCTTCCACCTGCTGCTGCCGCCGTTGTTTCCGTGGCTGATGCCGGAGTTCGGACTGGACTTCGTGCAGATCGGCAGCACGATGACGGTCTTTTTCGTCGTCTCCGGCGTTGGGCAGGCCCTGGCCGG
>Ga0265332_10001601_pt1 | contig 12401 bp, 8 predicted proteins | sample 41926metaG_FD_202084 | JGI IMG/M metagenome (GOLD analysis project Ga0265332, IMG submission 202084) | Rhizosphere microbial communities from Carex aquatilis grown in University of Washington, Seatle, WA, United States - 4-19-26 metaG | ecosystem: Host-associated > Plants > Roots > Rhizosphere >...
TCTTTCACGACTTTCCCCCACTTCACGTTCTCTTCGCGCAGAAACACCGCGTACTGGTCGGGCGTGTTGGCAACGATCTCGAATCCCATCTTCGTGAGCTGTTCGCGCACGTTCGGCAGGGCGACCGTCGCCACGATCTCGCTGTTCAGGCGGTTGACGATTTCCTTCGGCGTCGCCGCGGGCGCCAATATGCCGAACCACGTGATGACTTCGAACCCCGGCAGGCCCGATTCCGCGATGGTCGGGAACTCCGGCGCGACCGTCGAGCGCTTCATGCTCGTCACCGCGATGCCGCGCATCTTGCCGCTCTTCACGTAAGGCATCAGCGCCGACATGCTCGAAGTGAGCATAGGCACTTGACCGCCGACCACGTCGATGATCGCGGCGCCGTCGCCTTTGTAGTGGATCGGCACCATGTCGATCCTGGTCATGCTTTTGAAGAGCTCCATCGACATGTGCGGCGAGGAGCCGATGCCGCCGGTCGCGAAATTGATTTGTCCCGGGCGCGCCTTGGCGAGCGCGATCAGTTCCTTGATCGACGTGACGGGGAAGGACGGATTCACGACCATCAGCAGCGGGTTGTGCACGACGCGCACGACGGTGGCGAAATCCTTGATCGGGTCGTAGCCGACCTTCGCGTACATATAAGGCGCGACTGCGTGGGTCGTCTGGCTCGCGAGATACAGCGCGTAACCGTCGGGCGGCGATTTGGCGACGATCTCGGCGCCTATCGTGCCGGTTGCGCCGGCGCGGTTCTCGACGACAAACGATTGCCCCATGCGCTCGGTCAACTGCTGCGCGACAATGCGCGCGACGATGTCCGACGGGCCGCCGGCGGTGAAGCCGACGACGATGCGCGCGGGTTTCGACGGATAAGGTTGCGCTTGCGCGGGAAGCGCGACACACGCCGACAGCAATAACAGCGACCGCATCACCAAGCCCATCATTTCCCCTCCGAGATAACTTATAAAAAACGAATCCGAAAAATCATGAGCCGCAGATCGACGCGGATATACGCAGATAAAACAAAAACTGCAAGCTTTGGGGTTGGCGCTTGTGAATTTATCCGCGTTTATCTGCGTTCATCTGCGGCTTGATTGTCCTAAGCGTGTGCCGCCAAAAGCATGTCCGCACCTTTTTCGCCGATGGCGATCGACGGGATGTTCGTGTTCGACGACGGGATCGTCGGGCAGATGCCCGAATCGATCACACGCAGGTTTGCGATGCCGTGAACCTTCAGCTCCGGATCGACCACCGCCGCCGCATCGACTCCCATCTTGGTGGTGCCGACCATGTGCCAGCTCGTCTGGATCGTGCCGCGCATGTAGTCGAGCAGTCCCGCGTCGTCGCTCACGTCGGGGCCGGGCCGCGTCTCGCGCACGATCAGCGGTTTCAGCGCGGGCATCTGCGCGACCTTGCGCGCCAAGCGCACGCCGTCGAGGAACAGTTGCGCGTCGGCTTCGTGCGATAGATAGCGGGGGTCCATGCTCGCCTGCTGCAACGGATCTTTCGACTGCAGGTGCACGGCGCCGCGCGAGCGCGGCTGCAGTACGGTGACGCCGAAGGTGAAGCCGGGAAACTTGTCCATGCCGTAGCCCGGCGTGCGCGCGTAGCGGTCTTTGCCGGACAGCGGCAGGAGACGCAATACGAGGTCAGGTTGTTTCAAGCCGGGTTGGCTGCGGAAATTCATCTGCGCGGTGGCCGAGCAGATCGTGAGCAGGCCTTCGCGCTTGAAGATGAAGCGCAGTCCTTCCTTGAACTTCAACCACGGGCTTTGCAGCACGTCGTTGATCGTGATCGGCTGCGAGCACTCGAACGTGAGCCGCGTATTCGGATGATCGCGCAGGTTCTCGCCGACACCGGGCAGATGATGCGCGACGTTGACGCCGTGCTTCTGCAGGATTTCGCTGTTGCCTATGCCCGACAGTTCGAGCAATTGCGGCGACGCGAGCGGGCCTGCCGAGAGTATGACTTCGCGCCGCGCGCGCACCTGGCGCAGCGTCGCATTATCGAGCCGGTATTCGACGCCGGTCGCGCGCTTGCCGTCGAGCGTGACGCGGGTGACGGTCGCATTCGGCAGCACGGTGAGATTGGGCCGGTTTTGCGCCGGCTTCAGATAGCCCGCCGCCGAGCTGTTGCGCAAGCCGTTGCGCGTCGAGTACTGCAGATGGAACGCGCCTTCATAGCTGCCGTCGTTGTAATCCTTCAACCGTTTGAAGCCCGCCTCTTCGCACGCGCCGACGAAAGCGTTCGACAGCGGATCGAAATTCTCGAGGCTCGTGCAATGAATGGGGCCGCCGCGTCCGCGCACCGCCGGATCGCCTTCCGGATAGTCTTCGAGCCGCTTGAAGATCGGCAGCAGGTCGGAATATGCCCAGCCTTTGCAGCCCTGGTCGCGCCAGTTGTCGTATTCGTGCGGGTCGCCGCGCACGAACAGGTTGCCGTTCACCGAGCTCGAACCGCCGATCACGCGGCCGCGTGCCCACTTCTGCGTCTGGCCGTTGAGATGCGTCTGCGGCTCGGTCATGTACGGCCACGTCCAGCGCGTATCGTTCAGCACGTTCGCGACCATCAGCGGAATGTGGATGTTGTAATTGCCGTCGCGGCCGCCGGCCTCGAGCAGCAGCACGCTGTGGCGGCCGTCGGCGGTGAGCCGGTTGGCCACGGCGCAGCCGGCCGAACCCGAACCGACGACGATGAAATCGAATTCCGCGTTGTGCGGAACGTTTACGACGTACATGTGCAAGCCCCTCTGTCTGCGGTCCGCTGCGGAGTGCCGTTCCGGCAACCGCACTGCGCATTTGTTATTATCGCCGTTCGGCTGCGCAAGCGGCCGGCGCGAACGGGCAGTTTAAACCATCCCGCTGGACGACGCGCACCAGGAGGAAGGCTCGACAATGAAGCAGCGGTTTTGCGCGCAATTCGCGGCGATTATGCTCGCAGTGCCCGGGATCTGCGGCGCCGCCGATACGTTTGCGTACCCCGACAAGCCCATCCGGTTCATCGTAACGTTCGCGCCGGGCGGCGGCACCGATATTTTCGCGCGTGCAATCGCCCAGAAATTCACCGAGACGTGGGGCCAGCCGGTGATCGTCGACAACCGCGCCGGCGGCAACGGCAACATCGGCGCCGACATCGTCGCCAAAGCGCCGGCCGACGGCTACACGATCCTGCTGACGACCAACGCGACGATCGTCATCAATCCGCATCTCTCGAAGTTGCCGTACGATCCGGTGCGTGATTTCGCGCCGGTGAGCCAGGTTGCGACGCTGCCATTCGTGCTGCTCGTGCATCCGACGCTGCCGGTGAAATCCGTCGCGGAACTGATCGCGCTCGCGAAGGCCAAACCAGGCGCGCTTAATTTCGGTTCGTCCGGCGGCGGCGGCGGCGCGCATCTCGGCGGCGAGATGATGAAGACCGCGGCGAAGATCGACATGACGCACGTGCCGTACAAAGGCGCGGCACCTGCGCTCGTCGCGCTGCTCTCCGGCGAAGTGCAGTTCATGTTCGTGAGCATATTGACGGCGACGCCGCTGATCGAATCGGGCCGCGTGCGCGCCATTGCGGTGAGCGGGCTGAAGCGCTCGCCCGCATTGCCCAACGTTCCCGCCGTCCAGGAGACGCCGGGTCTCGCCGGGTTCGAAACCGATCTCTGGTACGGGATGCTCGCGCCGGCCAAAACGAATCCGCGCATCGTCGACAAGCTCTGCGCCGGAACGAAGAAGATTCTTTTCCAGCCGGAATTCCGCAACCGCTACGAGCCCACCGGCACGCAAATGGTCGGCAGCTCGCCTGCGGAATTCGCGCTGACCATCAAGAGGGACCTCGCCAAGTGGGGCGAAGTGATCAAAACGGCGAATATAAAGTTGGAGTAATTAAGGCGCTTTGCCCCCATCCTGTCCTTCCCCCGCTTTCGCAAGGGAAGGAACGTACTTTGATGGAGTGTCACGATTAGCCCCCCTCCCTTGCGCATGCAATGCGCGGGGGAGGGTTGGGGTGGGGGCACGCGAATAAGAGTTTTGGAAAGAACTTGAAGGGAGCACGAATTTGAAACCGCAGAAAAATCCGGCAACCTGGCCGCACGATATTTACGAAGTGTTCAAGGAAGTCGGTATCCGGCAGGTCGCCTACGTGCCGGACGCCGGGCACACGCAGTTGATCAACAGCTGCCATGCCGATCGCGAGATGAAAGTCATATCGCTGACCAGCGAGGAGGAGGGCGTCGCGATGCTGGCGGGCACCTGGCTCGGCGGCCAGCGCGGCGTGATGCTGCTGCAATCTTCGGGCGTCGGTAATTGCATCAACCTTCTCTCCATCATGAACGAGTGCCGGTTTCCGCTCCTGATGATCGTCACGATGCGCGGCGAATGGGGCGAGTTCAATCCGTGGCAGCTCGCGATGGGGCAGGGCACGCCGGCGCTGCAGCATGCGGGCGTGGTCGTGCAGCGCGTCGATCATGCGGAGGAAGTCCGCGAGCACGTGTTCGCCGCCGCGCAGTTGACGTTCAATACAAGCCGCCCGGTCGCGCTGCTGATCTCGCAGCGCATCATCGGCTTCAAGGACTGGAGCAAATAGCATGGTCAAAAAAATCAAGGCGACGCTCGACCGCCGCGTCGTCATCAACAAGATCCTCGAAAAGCGCGGCGAAGCGCTGGTGGTGACCGGCCTCGGCTCCTCGTGCTACGACGTCGGCGCCGCCGGCGATCACGCGAAAAATTTCTACCTGTGGGGCGGCATGGGCGCCGCGGCGATGGTGGGACTGGGCCTGGCGCTCGCACAGCCGAAGCGCCAGGTGATCGTGATCACCGGCGACGGCGAAATGCTGATGGGGCTCGGCGCGCTCGCGACCATCGGCACGCAGGGCCCGCGCAATCTCGCGATCGTCGTGATCGACAACGAGCTCTACAGCGAAACGGGCATGCAGCCCACGCATACGAGCCGCGGGGTCGATCTCGCGGGCATGGCGAAAGCGGCGCAGTTCCCGCGCACCGGCACGATATTCACCGAGGCGCAGCTCAAAACATGGGTGCCCAAGCTGTACTCGCCCGCGGGCTCCACCTTCGTCGCCGTCAAGGTCAACAATACGCGCTATCCGATGGCGATTCGCCTGCGCGACGGCGCTCACATCAAGAACCGGTTCCGCGAAGCACTGCTCGGCAACGCCGCGTTCGATTAGCGGGACGCAATCATGAAAGCGGAATCATTGCCGCCGCCGCTGCTCGCGCGGGAGCTCACAGGCTTTTTGCAGGGCCTCGACATCGACGCGGTGCCTGCGGCGGTCAGCGGCATCGCGAAATGGTGCCTGCTCGATGCGCTTGGCTGCATGTTGTTCGGATCGCAGCAGGAATGGTCGCGCATCATGCGGGAAGAAATGGCCGCGGAAGGCGCGCACGGCAACAGCACCGTGGTCGGACACGCGCGGGCGTTCGCGGCGCCTGCCGCCGCGCTGTGCAACGGCACCGCGGCGCACGGCTTCGAACTCGACGACTTGCTCGACGAGCCTATCGTGCATCCGGGCGCGATCGTCGTGCCGGCCGCGCTCGCAACTGCGGAAAGCATCAATGCGAGCGGCGTGCGCCTGCTGCTCGGCATCGTCGCGGGCTATGAATCGATGAACCGGATCGGGCTCGCAATGGGGCTCGAGCCTGCACATCGCGGTTTTCACAAGACGGCGCTGGTCGGCCCGGTGGGTGCGGCGATCGCGTCGGGTGTGGTCATGAATCTTTCCGCGGAACGCCTGCTCGGCGCGGCAACGCTCGCGTGCTCGACCGCATCCGGCATCAAAAGCTTTGCGGCCGGCACCGGCGGCGGCATGATGAAGCGCATGCATGCGGGACGCGCCGCGGAATCCGGCGTGCGCATGGCGCAACTGGCCGCGCGCGATTTCACGGCGCCGCCGTCCGCGATCGACGGCAAGTTCGGATTGCTGGAAGTCTACGGCGGCAAGGACAGCGAGCCTCGCGCGTTGGTCGCGGACTTGGGCAAGCGCTGGGCGACTGAAAACGTTTACGTGAAAGTGTACCCGTGCTGCAGCTGGATTCAGGCGGCGGTGCAGCAATTGGTGCGGTTGCGCGGCGCGCGCCTGCTCGCACCCAAAGAGGTCGCGAAAATCCGGATCGGCGTCAGCGCGTATGCGGCGAAGAACAACGGTGCCGTCGCGCCACCCGACATCATGGGCGCGCAATACAGCTTTCCGTACTGCGCCGCGCTCGCGTTGACCGCGGACCCGACCGATCCCGCGATGTATACGGAAAAAGCGATCAACGATCCGGCGCGGCGCGAACTCGCGCGGCGCGTCGAGTTGTACGTCGATCCGGAAATGGAAGCCGCGTATCCGAAGCATTACGGCTCGCGCATCGAGGTGCGATTGGCGGACGGCAAGCGCCTGCTGAGTTTCGTGCTCGATCCGCACGGCATGCCCGCGGACCCGGTGACCGAACCCGAACGCATCGCGAAATTCAAACGGCTTGCGGCACCGGTGTTGCCGGCCGAAAAATCCGGGGAAATCATCCGGAAGGTGCGCGCGATCGAAGCGCTGGCGTCGGTGCGCGAGCTGTCGGCATTGCTGCGAACCTAAGGCGTTTTTAGCCGCAGATAAACGCGGATAAACGCAGATGGGACGTGACGTCAAATATGTTCGCTTAGTCTGTTGGTTTGTCCGCGTGTATCTGCGTGTATCTGCGGCTACCTGTATCAGGTTGGAGAAGGAAGCGATATGAACGTTTCAAATTTACTGCGGGTGGTCGCCGGCGTAATGTTCGTTACCTGCACCGCAATCGCCCAACCTTATCCTTCGAAACCCGTGCGGCTCGTGGTGCCGTTTCCGCCCGGCGGGCCCGCCGACAGCGTCGCGCGCATCCTCGCGCAAAAGCTCAACGATGTATTGGGGCAGCAGGTGGTCGTCGACAATCGCGCCGGCGCGACGGGCACGATAGGCGCCGGCATCGTCGCGAAGTCGCCGCCCGACGGCTACACGCTGTTGCTTGGTACGAGCAATGAAATCGCGATGAGTCCGGGCCTCTACGACAAACTGCCGTACGATCCGACGAAAGATTTCACGCCGATCTCGAACGTGATCACCTTCCCCAACATACTGGTCGTGAACCCGCATCTGCCGGCGAAGACCGTGGCGGAGGTCGTCGCGCTCGCGCGCGCGAAGCCCGGCCAGCTGAGCTTCGCAACTTCGGGCATCGGCAGCACCAACCATCTGACCGGCGTCGTGTTCCAGACGCTGGAGAAAATCAAGATCAACTTCGTGCCGTACAAGGGCGGCGGTCCCGCCGTCACCGATCTCCTGGGCGGACATGTCGATACGATGTTCGCGACCATGCCGTCGGTCGTGCCGTTCGTGAAAAGCGGAAAATTGAAAGCGCTGGTGATCACCGACGACAAGCGCTGGGCGGCGCTGCCCGAAGTGGCGAACGCGAAAGAAGCCGGCGTGCCGAGCCTGATCGTGATCACGTGGAACGGCGTGCTGGCGCCGGCGGGTGTGCCCGATGCGATCGTCACCCGTCTCAATACGGACATAGTCACGGTCGCGAATTCGGCGGACATGAAAGACCGCATGCGCGCGCAGGCCGCGGAGATCGCGACCACGACCACCGGCGAATTCGCCGCGATGATCCGCGACGATTTCGTGAAGTGGTCGAAAGTCATCAAGCAGGCGGGCATGCGGGCCGAGTAATTCTTTTTTCCTTGCCCCCACCCTAACCCTCCCCCGCTTCGCAGGGGAGGGGATTGTGGTTGGATTTGGCAAAAAGTTCCTTCCCCCGTAGAACGGGGGAAGGCTAGGATGGGGGCGGTTTGATTGCACCCAGGAATCAATCAACTGAAACATCAATCATGACTTCATCACTCATCGACGCATGCCAACGCGAAATCGACCTCGGCGGCGGCCGCAAGGGCGCGATCTATTCACTGCCGGCGCTCGAAGCCGCGGGCGCGGGCAAACTCGCGCGGCTGCCGATTTCGATCCGCGTCGTGCTCGAATCGCTGCTCAGAAACTGCGACGGCCGTGTCGTGCAGGAAGAGCAGGTGCGCGAACTCGCGCGCTGGCAGCCCAACGGCAAGCGCGAAAGCGAGCTACCGTTCATCGTCGGACGCGTCGTGCTGAATTGCGCGGCGGGCATTCCGCTGCTCGGCGATCTCACCGCATTGCGCGACGCGATGCAGCGCGCCGGTCGCGCTCCGGGACTCGTGCAGCCGAAAGTGCCGCTCGACATGACGCTCGATCACACGCTGACCGTCGATCATCACGGCACGCCGGACGCGCTGCGCCAGAACATGCAGCTCGAAATCGAGCGCAACTTCGAGCGCTTCAGTTTCGTGAAATGGGCCACACAGGCGTACGACGGCATACGCTTGATTCCGCCGGGCTTTGGTATCCTGCATCAGATCAATCTCGAATTTTTCGCGCCGGGCCTGTTGGCCAGGGACGGCGCGTATTACCCGGACACGCTGGTCGGCACCGATTCGCACACGTGCATGATCGCGGGGCTCGGGACGGTCGGGTGGGGCGTCGGCGGCATCGAAGCGCTGGCTGCGGTGCTGGGCCAGCCGGTATACATACTCACGCCGGACGTGATCGGTATCGACGTGACCGGCGAGTTGCGCGCGGGCGTGACGTCGACCGATATGGTGCTGCACGTGACGGAGATGCTGCGAAAAGCGAAAGTCGTCGGCAAGTTCGTCGAATTTTTCGGCGCTGGTGTGGCGAAGCTGACGGTGCCCGATCGCGCAACGATCGCCAACATGGCGCCCGAGTACGGCGCGACCGTCGGATTTTTCCCGGTCGATGCGCAGACGTTGAATTACCTGCGGCAGACCGGCCGGCCGGAAGAGAGCATCGTGGCGACCGAGGCGTATTACAAAGCCCAGGGTTTATTCGGTCCGGCGAGCGCCGATGAAATCGACTACTCGGACGTTTTGACGCTCGATCTCTCCGCGATCACGCCGAACGTCGCGGGGCCGAAGCGCCCTCAGGACCGCATCGCGCTCGCTGAACTCAAGACGCAATTCGGGACGCTATTGAAAAAGTCCGCTGCCGATGGCGGCTATGGCAAGTCGACGCCAAGTGCTGCTGCCGCTGCCAACTCGCCGCGCGACGGCGATGTGGTGATTGCTGCAATCACTTCGTGCACGAATACCTCGAACCCGGGCGTGATGCTCGCCGCCGGCATGGTCGCCAAAAAAGCAGTCGAGCGCGCCCTCAAAGCCAAGCCGTGGGTCAAGATGTCGTTGGCGCCTGGCTCGCGCGTCGTCAGTGAATATCTCGCCGCGACGGATTTGCAGCGCTATCTCGATCAACTCGGCTTCATGCTCGCGGGTTACAGTTGCACGACGTGCTTCGGCGCGTCCGGTCCGATTGACGAGGTTCTCGAAAAATCCATCAACGACAACGACGTTGTCGCTTGCGCCGTTTTATCGGGCAACCGCAACTTCGAGGCGCGCATCCATCCGTCGGTGCGCGCGGCGTTTCTCGCGAGCCCGCCGCTGGTCGTCGCGTTCGCGCTGGCGGGAAGAATAGATATCGATCTCGCGAACGAACCGTTGGGCGACGATCCATCCGGCAAACCTGTCTATCTCAAAGACTTGTGGCCGACGCAGGAAGAGCTGGCCGCGGCGCTCAACACGGCAGTCAAGCCCGCGTATTACAGCAAGATTTATGGGATGGACTTCGAGGCCGCGCATCCGGCATGGAAGGCGATTCCGAGTAGCACCGGCAGGACGTACGCGTGGAGCGGCAACTCTACGTATATCAAGGCGCCGCCGTTTCTCGACGCGCGCTACACCGAATCGAGCCTGCGGGAATTTCGCGGCGCTCGCTCGCTCGCTATCCTCGGTAACTCGATTACGACCGACCACATCAGCCCGATCAGCAGCATCAAGGCGAGTTCCACCGCCGGCGTGTATCTGCAAAGCCTCGGCGTCAAACCCGCGGATTTCAACAATTACGGCGCGCGCCGCATGAACCACGAGGTGATGGTGCGCGGCGCATTTGCCAACCAGCGTCTGCGCAACCAGATGGTGCCCGGCATCGAAGGCGGTTACACGAAACATCAGCCGGACGGCGCGCAGATGACGATCTACGACGCCGCGATGCTGTACGAAAAAGAAGGCGCGCCGCTGATCGTGATCGCGGGCGAAGAGTACGGGACCGGCAGCGCGCGCGACTGGGCAGCCAAGGGCACGCGCCTGCTCGGCGTGCGAGTCGTCGTTGCGGCGAGCTTCGAGCGCATCCATCGCAGCAATCTCGTCGGCATGGGCGTGCTGCCGTGCCAGTTGCCGCCGGGCGTGACCGCGGCGTCGCTCGGTCTTACGGGCGAGGAAGTATTCGACTTGATTGGGCTTGATGATCGGGCGAAACCGCGCCAGTCAGTGACTCTCGTGGTTAAGCGTACGAACGGCAAAGAAGAAAACGTCACACTCACGCTGCGGCTCGATACGCCCGCTGAAATCGACTACGTGCGCCACGGCGGCATTCTGCCTTACGTGCTTGCGGGATTGACCGCGTAGCTATCGGCGCGGGATTAGTCCGTCGTTCCCGCGCAGGCGGGAACCCAGGATAATTTAGATCGTCTGGATACCCGCCTGCGCGGGTATGACGATCGAAGACATTGCGCTTAACCGACATTCTCCTGCAACAGCGTATTTTTCTTGAGCAGCGCTTCGTCAATTATCACGCCGAGGCCGGGACCGCGCGGCACCTCGACATGGCCGTCCTTCACCTTGAAATCGCTGTCGGGGCATAGCGGGTCTTTGGCGGTTGCGTTCAGGCCGAACACGAATTCCGCGGCACCCATCGTGCGCGCGACAGGCGTAGCTGCGTAGAAGTGCGCCCCCGCGGCGGCGTCGAGCTGCGATTGCACCGCGAGCCCGCCGCAGTTGACGCGAATGTTCGCGGATTCGCCGACCGCCGCGATTTTCTTCGCGTTGGTGATGCCGCCCATTTTGTAGAGCTTGATGCAGAATGCATCGCAGGCGCGAGCCTGCGCATGCGCCTGCGCATCCTGCAGCGTGAAGACGCCCTCGTCCGCCATTACCGGCACGCCGTTCGCCGCGCGGCGGATTTCCGCCATGCCGGCGAGATCGCGCCGCTCGATCGGCTGCTCGATGTAGCCGAGTCCCATGGTCTTAATTTCGGCGATCGCCGACAGCGCGTCGGCGAGCGTCCAGCCCGTGTTCGGGTCGATGCCTATCATCACGTCGCCGCCGACCGCTTTGCGCACGGCCGCGAAATTTTCGACGTCGTGGCGCCAGCCGCGGCGGTCCGCCATTTTGAGGCACAGCACGCGGATGCCGAATTCATCGACTGCGCGCGTCGCCTCGGCGACGATGACGCCGATGTCGTCCGCCATGCTCACCGACCATTCGAGCGGAATGCGCGGCTGGCAACAGCCGCCGATTAAATTGTAAACAGGCGTCTGCAACGCCTTGCCGGCGGCGTCGTGCAGCGCGATATCGAGCACCGAGCGCGCCGCCGGATTGCCGGCGAGGCGGTTGTCGAACATCGCGTTGACGGTCTCGAAATCGAATATCGATTTGCCGAGCAGCGCGGGCCCGTAAACTTCCTTGATCGCGGAAAACACGCTGGGCGCGGTGTCGGCGACGAAGTGGCCCGGGCTGATCGGCCGCACCTGCGCGCAGCCGACGACGCCGTCGGCGTAGATCTTCACGAGCACGTGTTTGCCGAGGAGGCTGTCCGCGGGACCGGTATCGTAGACGCCGCTCGAGAAGACGCGCTGCAGGCGTTGCGACAGTGCGGTGATGAAAATTTCTATGCGGTCGATCATCAGTATCCTCCGGCTATTATCGTTTGGCGGCGCAAGCGCGCCATCTTACTCGGGCTTGATGCCCGCGGCTTTGACCACTTTTTCCCAGCGCGGAATTTCTTCGCCGATGAACTTCCTGAAGTGCGCGGGCGTGTCGCCCACCGGTTCGAAACCCTGGGCCAGCATTTTTTCCTTGACCTCCGGCACCTGCATGATCCTGCCGATCTCTTTGGCGAGCGCGTCGATGCTGCTTTTCGGCACGCCCGCCGGCAGCAGCAGGCCGTACCACGACGCGGCGTAATAGCCGGGCAAACCCGCTTCGGCGATCGTCGGCACGTTCGGCAGCGCGCTGCTGCGCTGGGAGATCGAAACCCCGAGGGCTTTTATCCTGCCGGCGTTGATCTGCGCCAGCACGCCGGGTATCGATGTGAACAGCAACTGCACTTCGCCGCTCACGAGTCCGACCACCGACGGTGCGCCACCCTTATATGGGACGTGGGTCATTTCGATCCCGGCCATCGACGCAAACAGCTCCATCGCGAGATGCGTGACGTTGCCGACGCCGCCGGATCCGTAGACGAGCTGTCTGGGTTTCGCCTTCGCCAGCGCGATCAGTCCTTTCACGTCGCT
>Ga0265332_10001610_pt1 | contig 12369 bp, 9 predicted proteins | sample 41926metaG_FD_202084 | JGI IMG/M metagenome (GOLD analysis project Ga0265332, IMG submission 202084) | Rhizosphere microbial communities from Carex aquatilis grown in University of Washington, Seatle, WA, United States - 4-19-26 metaG | ecosystem: Host-associated > Plants > Roots > Rhizosphere >...
CCGGCGTGAGTCTCGACCTCGCGGCGGGCGCCTATCCGACCAATCGCCTGACGGGGGCCGCCCCCGGACGTTTCGTGAGCGCGGGCTTCTCGTTGCGCCTCGGCGGCGCGCCGCGCGCGCTTCCCGAGCCGCGCGGCGTTCCCGCGCCCGCGGCGGGCATGACGCGCCTCTCCATTCGCGCCGAGGGCGCGACGCGCGTGGAAGTCGCGGGCGACTGGAACGACTGGTCGCCGGCGCTCGCGCGGCGCGACGACCGCGGCATCTGGTACGTCGATCTCCCTCTCGCGCCCGGGGAGTATCGGTACGCGTTCCGCATCGACGGGACGCAGTGGCGCGTGCCCGATGCCGCCGCGACGGCGGACGACGGCTTCGGCGGCCGCGCGGCGTACGTCACCGTCGCGCGCGGCGCCGCGGAAGACACTCATCAACAGGAGGAACCATGAACCGCTCCATGTGGATCGTCGCACTGGCGTTCGCCCCCACCCTGGCCGGCGCGCAGGTCGCGGGCGAGGCGCAGGCCTCCGGCCGCACGTCCGTGCGAGCGCCGGACGTGTCGATGAACGCGAAGGCGTCGGCCACCGCGAAGACGGAACTGCGCGTGCCGAAGGGCTTCAGCGCCGAAGGCAAGGCGAAGCTCGAGGCGATGTATGGCGACGCGCGCGCGCACGAACTTCCGCCCGACGCGATCTCGCATCGCGTGGCCGAGGGCGAAGTGAAGGGCGCGTCGGAGGCGACGATCCTCGCCTCGGCGGGGCGCGTGAAGGCGAACATGGAAGCCTCGCAGCAGGCGATGGTGCGCGGCGGCCGCGCGCATCCGACGCCGGAAGAGTGCGAGCGCGCCGGTTCCGTGATGGAGCGCGGCGTGACGAGCGTGCAGATCGAGACGATGACGCGTCGTACGCCGAGCGACCGCTCGCTGGTCGTCGCCTTCGACGTGCTCGGGCGTCTCGCGGCGAACGGCATGCCGGTGACGCAGGCGCTGGCGCAGGTGCAGGCGAAGATCGATGGCCGCGCGTCCGACGCGGCGCTCGTCGCGCTCGCGGGCAAGGCGACGACGGGGGGCGCGGCGGGCGGCGGCGTGAACGCCGGAGCCAACGCGGCCGCAGGAGTCACCGCCGTCGTGAACGGCGCCGCGGGCACCACGGGCAAGACGACCGCCACCACCGGCGTCGCCGGCTCGGTGACGGGCGTGCTCAAGAAGCCGTGACGCCCGACGCCCGGCGCGCGGCCTCCGTCGCGCGCCGGGAGGCATCGCACGACCGACCACCGGACGTCCCCCACCCATCCGACGATTCGACTCACCGATCAGGAGGATCTCTCATGCTTCGACGGATCATGCTGGGCCTGCTGCTGCTGGGCGGCGGGACGTTCCTCTGGGCCTGCGCGACCGATCAGATGACCGGCGCCCGTCTCCAGGCGGGGCAGGGCCTGCTCGCGATGAAGCTCACCGACGCGCCGACGCCGCTCGATTCGGTGAAGGCCGTGAACGTCTACGTGGAACGCATCGACGGACGGCGCGCGCACACCGATTCGTCGATGCGCGACGTCGATCTCGACGACCGGCACTGGGAGACGCACGCGCACCCCGACTCGACCCTCTGGGTGACGATCGCGAGCCCCGACACGACGTTCGACCTGCTGGCCCTTCAGAACGGCGTCAGCGCGTTCCTCGGGTCGACCGCGGTCGACTCGGGCACGTTCAGGGCGCTGCGCGTGGTGATCGACCCGTCCCGGTGCACGATCGTGCTGAAGGACGGCACCGTGCTCTCGGCGACGTCGCATCCGCCGGTGGAATTCGAGAACGCGCGGCGGCATGCGCTGATGGTGGAGGTCGGCGACTCGCTCGACGTCGCGCCCGGCGCCGCGACCACCGTGGTGCTCGACCTGAAGCTCGACGGTTCGCTCGCGCTCCGCGGGCGGAGCGTGCACGACGGATTCCTCTTCCGGCCGATCGTCACCGGTCGCCGTGAATGGCATGCGCACGATGACCACTGACCCGGAGGTGACCATGCGACGGCGCCTGTTGATCGCGGTGGCACTCGGCGGGCTCGCCTGCGGCGGCTCGCGTCCGGAGACCATGCGCTCGCTCGCGGAGATGCAGGAGATCTCCGCGCAGAAGGACTCGCTGCTCAAGGACGTGACGGCGACCTCGGCGTTCCTCGCCGAGGTGGGCCGTGAACTGGGCCGCGCGCGCGACCTGAAGTCGGGCCGGCCGGTGGCGGGGCACGCCACGGACCTCGAGGATGCGTCGACGCCGGCGCAGCGGCGCGCGCGCATCGTCGCGCAGGTGCAGGAGCTCGTCGATCGCGTGAACACCGCCGAGGCGCGCCTCGCGACGAGCCGCCGGCGCGTGGCGGAGCTGACGGGGAGCGATGCGGCGAAGTCGGCGCGCCTCGCGGCGTTCGATTCGACGATCGCGTCGTTCCGCGCGCTCATCGAGAGCCAGCGATCGGAGATCGTCTCGCTGGGCGAGCAAGTGCGCGCGCTCACCGACGAGAACACGGCGCTCACGAACGACAACGCGCGCCTCGTGAGCGCGGCGAGCGCGCTCACATCGGCGCGCGACTCGATGACGACGGAGAGCAACACCGTGTATTACGTGGTCGACTCGCGGCGCGCGCTCATCGATCATCACGTGATCGAGCAGACCGGCGGTTTCCTCGGGCTCGGCAAGACGCAGGTGCCGGCGCGCGAACTCGACCGGTCGGCGTTCGTGCCGATCGACAAGACGCAGGTCACCGAGATCCCGCTGCCGGACGCGAGCAAATCGTATCGCGTGATCACGCGGCAGGATCTCGCCGCGCTCGAGACCGCGCCCGACGGCCAGGGGCGGGTCTCGGGAAGCCTGCGGATCAAGGACCCGCGCGCGTTCTGGGCGGCGTCCCGGTATCTGATCGTCGTGGAGCAGTAACAGCGATCGCAGGCGGCGCGGGAGGCGGCGGGCTTCCTTTCGCCGGGGTGGGGGACGGCGTCACGCCGTCTCCCGCGTCCGTCTACGGTACGCGCACGTTCGGGTAGGTGATGCCGAGTTGTTCGAGGTACGAGCCGTACTTCGCGGGATCGTAGTAGAACTTGCGCATCTCGTCGCGGAACTTCTCCATCTTCTCCTTGTTGAGCCAGATCGCCGGCTGGTCGGTCGGGGCCATGAGCGGCTTGTACTTCACGGTCGCCGTCTGCACGGTGCGGAAATACTCCCAGGCATCGGCGACGACCTTCGGCTGGAGCATGAGGTCGAGGAGCGTCATCGCCTGCACCTTCGCGCCGGCGACGACGCCCTTGTGCGCGATGGGCGTGGCCATCGCGATGCCGTCGGCCCAGTTGTGCCCCGGCGTGCCGGGGATGTTGGCCGGATAGTAGAGCGTGATGGTCGGCACGTTCCAGCTGATGTCGCCGATGTCGTCGCTCCCGGTGCCGGTGCTCGCGGCGGCGGCCTGCGCGGGGGTGCGGAGCGGCGGCACCGTGGTGTGCAGGCCCGAATCGGCGACGCCCATCATACGTTGCACGCCCTTGGCCATCGCCTGGTCCTTCGCGTCCCACGCCGGCATGCCGACCGCCGCGGCGTTGGCGTGCATGATCTCGGCGAGCGCGCGGTTGAAGTGCGGGCGCCAGGCGCTGCCGATCACCATCACGGTGTCGACCTGCGTGCCGGTCATGACGGCGGCGGCGCGGGCCATCGCCTTGGCGTCGTCGAACATCTTGGTGACGCGGTCGTAGTCGCGCTCGCGGAAGTAGAACCAGATGCTCGACGTGCTCGGCACGACGTTCGGCTGGTCGCCGCCGTCGGGGATGATGTAGTGCGAACGCTGCGCCGTCTCCATGTGCTCGCGGTGGAATTCCCACGAGTTGCCCATGAGGAGCACGGCGTCGAGCGCGCTGCGGCCGCGCCACGGCGCGGCGGCGGCGTGCGAGCTGGTGCCTTTGAACTTGAAGAGCGCCGAGATGAGCGAGAGGCTCGGCTCGTCGCCCCAGCTGATGCCGAACTCGTCGCTCACGTGCGCGAAGAGCGTCGCGTCGACGTCCTTGAAGACGCCGGCGCGCACGAGGAACGCCTTGCTCGCGAGCTGCTCCTCGGCGACGCCGGGCCAGAGCATGATGGTGCCGCTCATCTTCTCGCGCGTCATGATGTCCTTCACGACGAGCGCCGCGGCGATGTTGAGGGGCACGCCGCTGTTGTGCCCTTCGCCGTGGCCCGGGGCGCCGGTGACGATCCAGTCGCGGAACGCCGTCGCCGGCTTCTGGTTCGACTGCGGGATGCCGTCGATGTCGCTCCCGAGCGAGATGACGGGCTTGCCCGACCCCCACTTCGCGACCCACGCGGTGGGGATGCCGGCGACGCCGCGTTCGACGGTGAAACCGTTCTTCTCGAGGATGCCGCTCAGGTACTTCGACGTCTCGACCTCCTGCATGCCGAGCTCGCCGAAGGAGAAGACCTGATCGACCATCTGCTGGATCATCTTCGCCTTGGCGTCGACGCGCTGCGAGACTTCCGCCTTGAGGCGATCGAGTCGCGGGTCGGGGGCCTGCGCCGCGGCGCCCGCGGGCGCGAACGACGCACCGAGGAGGAGCAAGGCGGTAGCCAGTGACGACGTGACGGGGCGGCGGGTACGGCGCATCGACACTCCAGATTCCGTTGTTCGGTGACGTAGTGTATACAGGTCCCTCGTCGGAGAAGATACGACACCACCGCCCGTTCGTCCCTCCCCCACGTTCCGGTGCGTCTGCGCGGGGGTGCTCCTGGCCGTCGCGGCGAGCGCCGGCGCGCAGGCCGACACGACGCGCGCGGCGCGCGACTCGGTACGGCGCGCCGCCGCCGAGGCCGCCGTGGCGCGCGACTCCGTGGGGACGCATCTCGAGAAGGTGGTCGTCACGCCGGGGACGTTCGGACTCCTCGCGCCGGCGCGCGGCGCCGCGCAGACGCTCGGCCGCGAGGAGATCGTCACGCGACCGCAGTTGGGCGAGGATCTCTTTCGGTCGATCGCGCGGTTGCCGGGCCTCTCGAGCGGCGAGTTCGGCGCGGGCTTTCACGTGCGCGGCGCCGAACTCGATCAACTCCACGTGTCGCTCGACGGGCTCGAGCTGTTCGAGCCCTTCCACATGAAGGATTTCGACAACGCCCTTTCGATCCTCGACGTGCAGAGCGTCGACGGCATCGACCTCGTCACTTCGGGCTTCACGTCGGAGTACGGTAACCGGCTGGGGAGCGTGCTCGCCATCCACTCGGCGGCGCCGCGCGCCGACAGCGTGCGCACGACGCTCGGCGCGAGCGTGACCAACCTGCGGGCGCAGTCGCAGGGGGGATTCGCCGACGGGCGCGGCGGCTGGCTCGTCGCGGCGCGCCGCGGCTACCTCGATCTCGCGCTCAAGCTCGCGGGGCGGAGCGACTCGATCGCGCCGAACTACGCCGACGTGTTCGCGACGGTGACGTGGCGCGCGAACGACCGGCACCGCTTTGCCGCGCACATCCTCGGCGCGAGCGACGCGCTGCAATACACGGTGAACAACGGCGGCATCTCGAGCCGCTACGACAGCGCGTACGGCTGGCTCACCTGGGATGCCGACTGGTCACCGTCGCTCACGGCGCGCACGGTGGTGTCGGCGGGGGCGCTCGACTGGTACCGCGCGGGCGACGCACAGATCATCTCGGCGTTCCGTTCGACGGTGATCGACCGCCGCAGTTTCGGTTTCGGCGGCGCGCGGCAGGACTGGCTCTGGTCGCCGTCGTCGTCGTTCGCCCTCAAATGGGGCGGAGAAGTGCGCCCGATGCACGCGTCGTACTCGTACGATGCGGTGAAGGGGCACCGCGACGTGCAGGCCGACACGCTGGCGAGCGTGCAGGAGGTGGTGGACATCGGCGTGAAGACGCAGGGCATCCAGTGGGGCGTATACGTGGCGCCGCGCGTGCGGCCGGTGTCGTGGCTGGTGGCCGAGCTCGGCGTGCGCTACGACGACACGGAGTGGAGCGGCGACCGCAACGTGAGCTCGCGCGCGAACGTGATGATCACGCTCGGGCCGCGCACCACGCTCCGCCTCGCCGCGGGGCGCTACGCGCAGCCGCAGCAGGTGTTCGGGCTGCAGGTGGCCGACAACGTCGCGACGTTCGGCGCCGCCGACATCGCCGAGCATCGCGTGGTGGGGCTCGAACACCGCTTCGGTCTGATCGCCGTGGCGAAGGTGGAAGCGTACGAGCGGCGCGTGACGCAGGAGCGTCCGCGGTACATCAACCTCCGCGGCGACGTCGAGGTCTTTCCCGAGCTGGAACTCGACCGCGCGCTCCTGCCGGCGACGTCGGGCAAGGCGACGGGCGTCGAGTTCAGCGTGCACGGGCTCGACCTGGGTGGCTTCAACTGGGCGATGAGCTATGCGAACGCGCGCGTCACCGACCGGGTCGGCGCCGTCGACGTGCCGCGCACGTGGGACCAGCGGCACACGGTGTACGTCGATCTCTCGTATCACCCGCCGGAGTCGAGCTGGCGCGTGTCGGTGGCGTGGCAGGTGCACTCGGGGTGGCCGGAGTCACCGGTGCGGTTCGAGGTCGACACGGTGAACACGTCGAAGGGCCTCAAGTCGGTGATCATCCTCACCAAGTACGGGCCGGTGACGAGCCTCGGGCAGAACTTCATGCCGTGGTACCACCGGATCGACGCGCGCTACACGAAGGACGTCGTGACGCGGCACGGGAAGGTGTCGTTCTTCGTGGACCTCTTCAACGTGCTCGACGCGACGAACCCGGCGGCGTACGACTACCATCCCACCCTGAAGGCCAACACGCTCGTGGTGACGAAGACGGTGAACCCGCAGATCGGGCGGTTGCCGAGCGCGGGGATCTCGTGGGAGTTTTGAAGAGCGACGAGTAACACCAACAGCAGAACTCACGATTGCCGCTGATCAAACGGCGGATGACCGCGGAAAAACCATTGGGGGAACGACAGGCCGGACTCCGGCTGTCGTTCCCCCAAGGTGTTTCATCCGCGTGAATCGCGGTTACGATCAGCGCAGATCGGGAGTTCTGCTGTAAGACCCGGCCAGGCCACGAACTACTGGAGGATCTTCTTCACCGTCGGATACGCGATCCCGAGCTGCTCGAGATACGACTTGTACTTCTTGGGATCGTAGTAGTACTTCATCATCTCCGGCCGGTACTTGGCCATGATCTCGCGGTTGAGCCAGATCGGCGGCTGGTCGGTGGGGGCGAAGAAGGACTTGTACTTCACGTCCTTGGTCTGGACGTTGGTGAAGTAATCCTTGGCGTCCGACACGATCTGGGGCGTCAACAAGATGTCGAGCATCGTCATCGCGTCGACCTTCGCGCCCGCGACGACGCCCTTGTGCGCGATCGGCGTGGCCATGGCGATCGCGTTGGCCCAGTTGTGGCCCGGGGTGCCCGGGATGTTCGACGGATAGTTGAGCGTGATGGTCGGGAGGTTCCAGGCCACGTCGCCGATGTCGTCGCTGCCGCCGCCCTGACGTTGCGCGTCGCTCACCGGGCCGCCGAGGCGGCCGCCGGTGGCACTCAAGCCCGTCTCGCGCACGCCGAGCTCACGCTGGAGCGCCTTCGCGAGCGTCTGGTCGTTCTCGTCCCACGTGGGCATGCCGACCTTCTTGATGTTCGCGTACATCACCTCGGCGATCGGTCGGCTGAAGTGGCCGCTCCAGCCGCTGCCGATCATCATCACGGTGTCGAGTTGCGTGCCCGTCATGAGTTCGGCGCCGTGGGCCATCTTCTTGGCGTCGTCGAACATCTCCATCGTCTTCTGGTAATCGTTGTTGCGGAAGTAGAACCAGATGCTCGCCGTGCTCGGCACGACGTTCGGCTGGTCGCCGCCGTCGGGGATCACGTAGTGCGAGCGCTGCTGGAGCTCCATGTGCTCGCGGTGGAACTCCCAGGCGTTGGCCATGAGCATCACGGCGTCGAGGGCGCTCTTGCCGCGCCACGGCGCGCCGGCCGCGTGGGCGCTCTGACCCTTGAACTTGAAGACGGCCGAGATGAGCGCCGTCGAGCCCGACTGGCCCCAGCTGACGCCGAGGTCGTTGGCGACGTGCGCGAAGAGCACCACGTCGACGTCCTTGAAGATGCCGGCGCGCACGAGGAAGGCCTTGCCCGCCATCTGTTCCTCGGCGACGCCCGGCCAGAGCTGGATCGCGCCGTTGATGTGCTCGCGCGTCATGATCTCCTTCACGACGAGCGCGGCGGCGACGTGCAGCGGCATGCCCGAGTTGTGCCCTTCGCCGTGGCCCGGCGCGCCGGGAACGATCGCCTCGTGATAGCCGGTCCCCGGCTTGTTGCTCGCCTGCGGGATGTCGTCGATGTCGGAGCCGAGCGAGATGACGGGCTTGCCCGTGCCGTTGCTCCACTTGGCGACGAACGCCGTCGGGATGCCGGCGACGCCGCGTTCGACCTTGAAGCCGTTCTGCTCGAGGATGCCGGTGAGGTACTTGCTCGTCTCGAATTCCTGGAAGCCGAGCTCGCCGTAGGAGAAGATCTGGTCGACCATCTCCTGGATCATCTTGGCCTTGGCGTCGATCATCTTCGACGCCTCGTCCTTGTACTTGTCGAGGGCCGGCGTGGACGTGTACTTGTACTTGATGGAGTCGGCCCAATTGGGACCGAATCCGCCGCGACCCTGCGCGCCGAGCGCGAGCGGGGCGAGGAGCAGGGCGCCGGCGGCGACGAGGCCGCGGAACCGGGAGTGACGCTGCATCGTAGGGAATCTCCGGTGGGGTCGACGAAGCTACGCACGATCACGCGTTCTGTTGAACGCGCCTCAGGTGAATATGCGGCGGGAACGCGGGCGCGGCGAGCGCTCGCGGCCTCGCCGCGCCAACTGGAACATCAACCGTGGCCGTGACGGCGCGTTCTCCGCTCTTCGCCCGGCAACTCGCGCTGTTCGTGGCCGCGAAGCTGCTGTTGCAGGTGACCGTCAACGTGGTGACCCGCTTCGGCTTTCAGCGTGACGAGTTCCTCTACTTCGCGATGGGGGAGCACCTCCGCCTCTGGCGCATGGACTTCCCTCCGGGCATCGCGATCGCGGCGAACGTGGTGCGGTTCCTGCTCGGCGATTCGATGACGGCGATCCGCATGGTGCCGGCGGTGGCCGGCACGATGACGATGATCGTGGCCGTGCTCATCGCGCGCGAACTCGGCGGTGGCCGGTTCGCGCAGGGACTCACCGCGCTCGCCTTCTTCGTGAGCGGCATCTTCCTGCGCACCGCGGGGCTGTTCCAGCCGGTCGTGCTCGACCAGCTCGCGTGGACGGCGGCGCTCTACTTCCTGGTCCGCATCGGCCGCTCGAGCGAGCCGCGGTGGTGGCTCCTGCTCGGCGTGTCGCTCGGCCTCGGCCTGCTCGTGAAGTTCAGCGTGCTGATGTTCGGGTTCGCCGTGCTCCTCGCGATCCTCGCGACGCCGCATCGTGCCGCGTTGAAGTCCTGGTGGCCGTGGACGGCGGCGGCGATCGCGTTCGCGATCGGCAGTCCGAGCATCGCGGGCCAGCTCGCGCTGCACTTTCCCGTGGTGGGGCAGATGCAGGAGCTGCGCGCGGGGCAGCTCGACCACGTGACGTACCTCGGCTTCTTCGCCGGGCAACTCACCTGGGGCCCGCCGGCGCTCGTCGCGGCGGTGGGCGCCTGGGCGCTCGTGGGGTCGCCGCGATTCGCGTCGCAGCGGCTCGCGGGATGGGCCTGCGTGTTCATCGAACTCGTGCTGTTGGTGACGCACGGCAAGTCGTACTACGTCGGCCCGATCTTTCCCACCCTCATCGCCGCGGGCGCCGTGACGATCGAGCAGTACGGCGATGGCGTCGCGACGCCGTCGCTCGCGCCGCGTGCGCTCTCGCTCCGCTGGGCGGCCGCCGGGCTCTTCGTGGCGTTCGGCGCGCTCACGTTCCCCATCGCGCTCCCGGTGCTCTCGCCGCAGCGCACCGCGTCGTACATCGCGGCGGTGCACATGGATTTCACGCGCCGCAACAACCAGGGTGGCCTCGAGGTGCTCCCGCAGGACTTCGCCGACATGCTCGGCTGGGAAGAACAGGTCATCGCGATGGATCGCGCCTACGACGCGCTCACCGACGCGCAGCGCCGCGAAGTGGTGATCGGCGCGAGCAATTACGGCCGCGCCGGCGCCATCGACTATTACGGCCCGCGGCACGGGCTTCCCAAGGCGATCTCGAGCGCCGGGAGCTACTGGTTCTGGGGGCCGGGAACGAAGCCGGGCAACGTCGCGCTCATCGTCGAGAACGACGACACGCACCTCAAGCAGTTGTGGGGCGACGTCCGTGCCGTCGAGCACATCCACTCGCCCTGGTCGGTGGGTGAGGAGCGGGACGTGAACATCTATCTGTGCCAGCAGCCGAAACAGACGTTGCAACAGGCCTGGCCGAGCCTCAACTGACGGCCCGAACACCCCCCGGCAAGTGACGGCACCCGCCGCGCCGAGGTAGCATCAAGGTGGCACCCCTTCCCCCCGAGGAGTCGCTCGCGTGATCGTCACGTTGTTCCTGTCGCTGGCCCTGCAGCAATCCGCCGGCGACTCCGTGGTCGCGAAAGCCAAGGCGACGATCGCGCCACTCACCGATTCCGTGGCGCTGCGCGCCGCCGGGTTCAGTCCGCTCGGCTTCGGCCGCGTGCGCGATCTCACGCCGTTCCAGGGGCAACACTGGCTCAACCTCCTGCGCATCGTGCAGAACGCGCCGGTCGACGCCACGGCCCCGAGTTTCGTGATGTACATCCCCATCCGCGACACGTTGCGGGCGGTGGGCGTCGCCTACGCGCTCCGGCAGCGCCTCGACGCGCCCGTGCCCGAGACGCTCCTCGGCGTGCCGGCCGCGTGGCATGCGCACGTCTTCTGCCGCAACATCCCCGGCGAAGGCGCCGCGCTCGCCGACGGCGCCGAGGATTGCGAGGCGCGCGGCGGACAGGTCGGCGGGCTGGGCGGGGGGCGCAACGGCGGCGGACGGAGCGCCGTCGGCGCGGCGCTCGGCGCCGCCCAGGAGATCGTGATGGTGCACGCGTGGACCGTGCCCAATCCCGACGGGCCGTATGCGCACGACAATCCCGCGCTCCCCTATCTCGCGACCGGCCTCACGCCGCCCGCGAAGATGACGAAGGACGACCGCCAGTTCGCGATCGCGCTCGGCGAGACGTACGGCGCCAAGCCGCCGATGGCGATCCGCATCGACTTCGAAGCGGCGAAGGACGGCATGGACGCGGTGCTCACGGCGCGCCGTCAGGCGATGAAGGCGCTCGTGCCGCAGCTCGCCGACGCCGAGAAGCGCCGCGACACGGCGCAGTTCGACGCGCTGCGCAAGAAGATGATCTCCGAGTGGAACGCGCTGCACTCCGCGTACGCCGCGCTCGCCAAGACGCCGCAGATCAAGGACCGGCTCGACGCCGAGATCGCGCAGCTCCTCGGCGACATGAGCCACATGCACCACTAGCGATGCGCCGCCGCCTCTTCCTCCTCGCGCTCACGGTCGCCGCCGCCGGCACGCTCCAGGCGCAGCGGGAGTTCGCCGAAGTGCGCGGCCGCGTGACGCAGAACGGCGACACGACGATCATCGCCTCGGGCGCCGAGGTGCAGGTGCTGGGCACCGCGTATCACACGTATGCGGGGCGCGACGGGCGGTACAGCATCACCGGTCTCGCGCCGGGCGAATACGACGTGCGCGTGCGGCTCATCGAATACCAGCCGGCGACGGTGCACGTGCGCCTCAGCGGCGTGACGACCCTCGACGTGCCGCTGCTCCGGCTGCCGCAGGCGCTCACCGAAGTGCGCATCTCGGGCAAGGTGATGAAGGTGCCGGCGCGCTTCGAGGAACCGTACCGGCGCGGCGCGGTCGGCTTCGGGCGCCTCATCACGCGCGAGGACATCGAGCGGATGAACCCGTACGACACGAAGTCGATCCTCGGCGCGCAGCCGGGGATCCTCGTGAACGACCGCGGGGTGACCTTCCAGCGCTGTCAGGGCGCGCTGAGCGGCCTCGATCTCAGCAAGGGCGGCACGGCGCGGGCGCCCGGGTTGTCGCTCGGCGCGCCGCCCACGCGACAGGGCAACGTGCAGGTGTACGTCGACGGCATCCGCATGACGCGCACCGGCGACACGAACGGCATGGACGCGGCCACGATCATCGACAACGTGCCGCCGGTGGCGATCCAGGTGATCGAGGTCTACTCGGGTTCGTCGCGGATCCCGGGAGAGTTCCTGTCGGATGCGTGTGCGGTGATCGCCATCTGGACGAAGGCGTACTGATCGCGAACGGCGCGCCTACGGCACCGAGCCGGCGGCGCCCGCGCGCCGCGGATCGGCGCCCGCGGTGACCTTCTTTCCGTCGATGCTGATCGCGGCGCCGTAGCCTTCGCGGAGTTCGCCGCGGAGCG
>Ga0265332_10001619_pt1 | contig 12328 bp, 12 predicted proteins | sample 41926metaG_FD_202084 | JGI IMG/M metagenome (GOLD analysis project Ga0265332, IMG submission 202084) | Rhizosphere microbial communities from Carex aquatilis grown in University of Washington, Seatle, WA, United States - 4-19-26 metaG | ecosystem: Host-associated > Plants > Roots > Rhizosphere...
GCGATCCGGAAGACCATGTCCGCCTGATCCAGGCACAACTCGGCAAGGGTGACACCGGCCAGGCGGAAGCCACCATCCGGGATCTGGAACGCTCCATGCTGGGGCTCGACAAGACCCGCAGCTGCTCATCCCTGTCGAGCGCCCTTGTGCACTTGAAGAAAGGTGATACCGCCAAGGCGGGTGAAGCGATCAAGGCCCTCGCCAGTGAAGGGGGCAGTGCCGGAGCCGGCCTGTCCGTGAGTCTCAAGAAGGAACTCGCCCGTGCGTGCTTTGCCAGCAACATGGAAGAGCATGGCACGGAAGTCGTCCTTGACCTGATGCGCAACGCCAGCGATGACCGGGCGCTGGAAAGCACCAAGCGCATCCTGCGCGAAGCCGGCAAGAGCGAACTGTGCGAACAATTGCTGTCGCGCACACAAGGCGAAGTCAAGGATCTGGTGGCCGAAGGTGCCCGCAAGGCCCAGAGCGGCGACTACGAGGGCGCGGTGCAGTTCATGCTCAGCGCCGTCCGCAAGATGCCGACCAACATCCACGTTCTGTTCAATGCCACTCTGGCGCTGCTCAAATACGTGGAGAACTGCGGTTGGAACGAACGCTTCGCGGAGCAGGCCCGCGGACTGATGGAGCGCGCCCGCCAACTCGACCCCGGCAATTCCCGCCTGCCGGCGCTTACCACCTACTATTACAACCTGTTGAAGAAGTACGGCATCCGCCCCTCCTCCTGAGACGCCGCTGCTACACTGGCGACGTCATTCGCCCTTCCGGCCCGCCATGTCCGTACTTTTTCGACTGCTCGTCGTCGTCCTTCTGTGTGTCGGCTTCACCACCCAGGCCCGCGACCTGCCCGACTGGCTGCGCCGCGAGCCGGCCACCCTTTCGGCCGCTGCGCTGCCGCCCGAAGCCCGCGAGACCCTAGCCTTGATCCGCCAAGGCGGTCCCTACCCCTACCGGCGTGACGGCGTCACGTTCCAGAACCGCGAAGGCCGCTTGCCGGATGCCCCGAACGGTTTCTACCGGGAATACACCGTCACCACCCCGGGCTCCCGGGACCGCGGCGCCCGACGCATCATCAGCGGCGGCCGCCCCCCATCGGTGTTCTACTACACCGACGATCACTACCGCAGCTTCCGGCGGATCCAGGATTGAACATGAACGCCCCTGCCTTTCACACCTTGCTCCCCCGGGCCGAACGCTCCGGCATCTATCACCTGCCCCACGCAGCCGATCTGGCCCTTGAAGAAGCCGCTGAAGGCCTGGGCTATGCGCTGTTCCGACTCGATCTCACCCATACCACCGACAAGAAAGGCTTCCTGACGGCCATCGGCGAGGCCCTGGACTTTCCCGACTGGTACGGACACAACTGGGACGCGCTCGCCGACTGCCTGAACGACATGTCCTGGATGGAGGCGGACGGCTACGTGCTGGTCCTCGACCATGCGGATGCCTTTGCCGCCGCCAACCCGGCCGATTTCGGCACGGCCTTGACGATCCTGCAGGAAGCCTCCGACGCCTGGCGGGAGGACGGCGTGCCCTTCTGGACCCTGGTCGGCATCACCGCCGACGGCATTGCCTGGTTGCGCGATCTGGAATGAGCGAATACAAGCAGCCTGTCTCGGTGCTGGTCCTGATCCACACGCCAGGTCTGGATGTCTTGCTGCTGGAACGGGCCGGCAGCAATGGCCTGTGGCAATCGGTAACCGGCAGCCGCGAAGACGACGAAAACCTGGCCGCCACCGCGCTGCGGGAAGTCGCCGAGGAGACCGGCATCCAGGCATCGCCCGACGCACTGGTGGACTGGCATCTGTCCAACCGCTTCGTGATCCTGCCGCGCTGGCGCGGCCGCTATGCGCCGGGCGTGACCCACAACACCGAACACGTCTTCAGCCTGTGCGTGCCGACCCCCATCCCCGTACAACTGGCCGCCGATGAACACACTGCGGCTCTATGGCTCCCCTGGCAGACCGCCGCCACCAAGGTTTTCTCATGGACCAACCGGGACGCCATCCGCCTTCTGCCACAGCGTATCAACGCTGCACTGCAGGCTGCGCCGCTGCCGCCTCGATTCGGCGCTTGAGGCAGTCCGGGCAGTAGCAGGCACCGACATCCCCGGCCGGGATCGCCGGGACATCCAGCACTGGCGGAAAATCCGCACACCAGCACTCCGCCAGGCCAGCGTTCATGCCACAGGTAAAGGCCGCGCCACAGGCCGGACACACATTGGTGGCCGGTACGTTCTTGCTCTGCTCCATCGACTTGCTCCGTTTGATCCATCTCAAGTCTAGCGCGGATCACCACCGCCACGCCTTGAACCGGGCCAAGCCCCTCCCTATATAACAATCAGGGAGGGCCGTCAGCCCTCGGGTAAGCCAACCAGAACAAGGAGACGACACATGAGCAACATCACTCGCCGTGACCCTCTGGACGATCTGTTCCGCGGCTTTTTCGTGCGCCCGGTCGAATATGCCGGAGCCCCCGTCGAGGCGCCGCAAATGCGCGTGGACGTGAAGGAGGCCAACGATGCCTACCAAGTGCACGCCGAACTGCCGGGTATCAAGAAAGAAGACATCCACGTACACATCGACGGTCCGGTCGTCTCGATCAGTGCAGAACGCAAGCAGGAGAAGGAAGTGAAGGAAGGCGAGCGGGTCTTGCGCACCGAGCGCTATTTCGGCGAGGTGTCGCGCAGCTTCCAACTCGGCGCGGATGTCGATGAGGCCAAGGCTTCGGCCAAGTTCAGCGATGGCGTCCTCGAACTGACGCTACCGAAGAAGGCTCCGGCCCAAAGCAAGCGCCTTGTCATCGAATAGCGTGCATCGGCTGCGGCACCCAGCCAACACCGAGGCGGGAAGAGCAATCTTCCCGCCTTTTGTTTCGATCTTCGTACTTTTTGTTTAGGGGCCGGCTCATTACAATCGCGGGCACACCAAAACAACCTTGCGCTGCAACACATCATGACCGCTGCCATCGACACCTCCGACCTGACCCCGGCCCAAAAAGCCGCCATCATCGCCGAAGCCCTGCCCTACATCCGCCGCTTCCAGGACAAGACCCTGGTCATCAAGTACGGCGGCAATGCGATGACCGACCCGCACCTGAAGGCCTGTTTCGCCCACGACGTGGTGCTCCTCAAGCTGGTCGGCTTCAACCCGGTGGTGGTGCACGGCGGCGGCCCGCAGATCGAGAACATGCTGTCCCGCGTCGGCAAGAAGGGCGAGTTCGTGCAAGGCATGCGCGTCACCGATGCCGAGACCATGGAAGTCGTGGAGATGGTGCTGGGCGGCCAGGTGAACAAGGAGATCGTCAATCTGATCAACCAGGCCGGCGGCAAGGCCGTGGGCGTGACCGGCAAGGACTCCAACTTCATCCGCGCCAAGAAACTGATGATGGGGAACAAGGACGCCCCCGGCGACCTGATCGACATCGGCCAGGTCGGCGACATCACGCAGATCGACCCGAGCCTGATCTCCTTCCTCGACAAGGGCGACTTCATCCCAGTCATCGCGCCGATCGGCGTCGGCCCCGACGGCGAGAGCTACAACATCAACGCCGACGTGGTGGCGGGCAAGCTGTCCGAAGTGCTGAAGGCCGAGAAGCTGGTGCTGCTGACCAACACGCCGGGCGTGCTCGACAAGGACGGCAAGCTGCTGACTGGCCTGACCCCGCGCCAGATCGACGAACTGGTGGCCGACGGCACCCTGTCCGGCGGTATGCTGCCGAAGATCGGCTCCGCCCTCGACGCCGCCCGCAACGGCGTGAAGAGCGTGCACATCATCGACGGCCGCGTCGAGCACTGTCTGCTGCTGGAAATCCTCACCGACCACGGCGTCGGCACGATGATCAAGAGCAAGTAAAACACGCAACCTTTGCGGAACTCCGGGGCGCAGCGGGCACTCTTCACATGCCCCTGGCCCCGGTTTTCCGTTTGCTATCCATGCCCACCCACCAAACACGCCCTCTCGCCCTCGCCCTTTTCGTCGTCTGCAGCAGCCTGCTCGCCTTCGGCCTCTACCTCCAGCACGTGAAGGGCATCGAACCCTGCCCAATGTGCATCATGCAGCGCTACGCCCTGCTGGCCTGCGGCCTGATCGGCCTGGGTGCCGGTCTGCACAACCCGGCCACCAAAGGGCGCTACGTATGGTCGGCGCTGCTGGCGGTCGCCGCCCTGGCCGGCGCTGGCGTGGCGGCACGCCAGTCGTGGATCCAGTGGTATCCGCCGACAGTCTCCGAATGCGGCCCCGGTCTGGAATACATGCTGGAGAGCTTCCCGCTGTCCTCCGCGCTGCCGATGATCTTCCGCGGCGCCGGCGACTGCTCGGTCGTGGACTGGACCTTCCTCGGCCTGTCCATCGCGAACTGGTCCTTCCTGGCTTTCGTCACCATCCTGCTCAGCCTCGCCGTGCATCTGCTGCGGCATCGCAAGTCCGCCTGATTCTGCGCCCCAGCGCAGGGCGATGCGCACCAGCCAAGTGCGCATCGCGTCCCTCCCGCATGCCCCGCCCCCGTTTATCCCCAGTATTTACTTGATCTGGGCGCGGTGGCACGGCCATTGCTTATAGCCATCCGACAAATGTGTGCGTGAGGCAATAAAGACTTTGCCGCACTGCGCACTACCTGAATCCAGGTGCTTGCGCGCCGCCCCCGAGGCTGGCGACGCGGTCCGGCCAACGACGGCCCCACCGCGATCAACGACGATCTCTCTCCTGCTCAAGGCTTACCCGCCCGCATCGGTCCTGTGCGTCCGGTCCGGGGAGAATCAATGTCGGAGGAATCATGCGCAAACAGAAACTGGTCATGGTCGGCAACGGAATGGCGGGTGTCCGCACGCTGGAAGAGCTGCGGAAAATCGCCCCGGACATGTACGACATCACGGTCTTCGGCGCCGAACCACACCCCAACTACAACCGCATCCTGCTCTCTCCGGTGCTGGCCGGCGAGATGACCATCCAGGACATCATCCTCAACGACCTGCAGTGGTACGCGGATAACGAGATCACCCTGCACCTGGGCGCGCGGGTCACCGAGATCGACCGCCGCAACCGCTCGATCGTCGCAACCGGCAAGGACGGCCAGCCGATCACAGTCGATTACGATCGCCTGCTGCTCGCCACCGGCTCGACCCCCTTCATGCCCCCGATTCCGGGCAAGGACCTGCCCGGCGTGATCTCCTACCGGGACATCAAGGACACCGACGAGATGATCGACGCGGCGTCCAAGTACCAACACGCGGTGGTCATCGGCGCCGGCCTGCTGGGCCTGGAAGCTGCCAATGGCCTGGCCCTGCGCGGCATGAACGTGACCGTGGTGCACATCTCGGACTGGATCATGGAGCGCCAGCTCGACCGCACCGCCGGCAAGATGCTGCAGGCCGCCCTCGAAGCCAAGGGCATGAAGTTCAAGCTCAACGCCCAGACCGCCGAGCTGGTGCAGGGCGAATCCGGCCGCGTCTGCGCGGTGAGGTTCAAGGACGGCGACAGCCTCCCGGCCGACCTCGTGTGCATCGCCGCCGGCATCCGCCCCAACGTCGAACTGGCCGAGAAGGCCGGCATCCACTGCAACCGCGGCATCGTCGTCAATGACACGCTGCAGACATACGACCCACGCATCTACGCCGTCGGCGAATGTGCCAACCACCGGGGCACCGCCTACGGCCTGGTGGCACCACTGTTCGAGCAAGCCAAGGTGGCCGCCAACCACCTGGCCATGTACGGCATCGGCCGCTACCAAGGCTCGGTGACCAGCACCAAGCTCAAGGTCACCGGCATCGACGTGTTCTCCGCGGGCGACTTCTCGGGCGCCGAAGGCACCGAGGATATCGTCCTCCACGATCCCGGCGTGGGCGTCTACAAGCGCCTGGTACTGAAGGACGACAAGCTGGTCGGCGCGGTGCTGTATGGCGACACCAAGGACGGCGCCTGGTACTTCCAGCTGCTGAAGGACGAGCAGGACATCCGCGACATCCGCGACAACCTGGTGTTCGGCAACTCCCACCTGGGCGACGTCGGCCACAAGGGCAACAGCCTGGCCGCCAGCATGCCCGACACCGCCGAGGTGTGCGGCTGCAACGGCGTGTGCAAGGGCACCATCGTCAAGGCCATCAAGGAGCAAGGCCTCTTCACGCTGGAAGACGTACGCAAGCACACCAAGGCCTCCAGCTCCTGCGGCTCCTGTACCGGCCTGGTCGAGCAGATCCTTGCCTCGACGATCGGCGGCGCCTACCAGCCGGCCGACTCCAACAACAAGGCGGTGTGCGGCTGTACCGACCATTCCCACGGCGAAGTGCGCAAGGCCGTCAAGGACCACAAGCTGCTGTCGGTGGCCGACACGCAGAAATTCCTGGCCTGGAAGACGCCCAACGGCTGCGCCACCTGCCGCCCGGCCCTCAACTATTACTGCATTTCCACCTGGCCCCACGAGGCCATCGACGATCCGCAGAGCCGCTTCATCAACGAGCGGGCCCACGCCAACATCCAGAAGGATGGCACCTACTCGGTGGTGCCGCGCATGTGGGGCGGCCTGACCACCCCCGACGAGCTGCGCGCCATTGCCGACGCCGCCGAGAAGTACAAGGTGCCGACCGTCAAGGTGACCGGCGGCCAGCGCATCGACCTGCTCGGCGTGAAGAAGGAAGACCTGCCCGCCATGTGGGAGGACTTCGCCAAGGCCGGCATGTGCTCCGGCCATGCCTATGGCAAGAGCCTGCGCACCGTGAAGACCTGCGTCGGCGCCGAGCACTGCCGCTTCGGCACCCAGCGCTCGATGGAGCTGGGCGTCAAGCTGGAGAAGATGCTGTTCGGCATGTGGAGCCCCCACAAGGTCAAGCTGGCGGTGTCCGGCTGCCCGCGCAACTGTGCCGAATCGGGCATCAAGGACGTGGGCGTGATCGGTGTCGATTCCGGCTACGAGCTGTACATCGGCGGCAACGGCGGCATCAAGACCGAAGTGGCCCAGTTCTTCTGCAAGGTGAAGGACGACGCCGAAGTCATGGAATACGGCGGCGCCTTCATCCAGCTCTACCGGGAGGAAGGCTTCTACCTGGAACGCACCTGCCACTACCTGGAGCGGGTCGGCATGGAGCACATCAAAAAGCGGGTTCTCGAAGACGAGGCCAACCGCAAGGCGCTCTACGAAAAGCTCCTCTTCGCACTGCAGAACTACAAAGACCCGTGGGCCGAGATCTTCGAAGACAAGAGCGGCGGCATCCACAAGCGTCAATTCGAGATCATCAAGGTTTGAGGAGCGCCCGCAAATGAGCGAATGGAAACGAATCTGCGCCGTCAGCGACGTGCCGGTCCTGGGCTCCCGCGTGGTGCATAGCGAGGACGAAGGGCGCATCGCGCTGTTCCGCAACTCGGCCGACCAGGTCTTCGCAGTGCGCGACCGTTGTCCCCACAAGGGCGGCCCCCTGTCCCAGGGGTTGGTGCATGGCACCACGGTCACCTGTCCGCTGCACAGCTGGAAGATCCAGCTCGATGACGGCCAGGTCGTACCGCCGGACGTGGGCTGTGTGAAGCCCTTCCCGGTCAAGGTCGAAAACGGCGAGGTCTTCCTCTCCTTGTAAGGGTTTCACGCGTGGGGGCGGTGTCCTGCGCAAGCAGTCTCCCCCACCGCCCCCGTCGCGTGAGCCCCTTTTAACTCTTTCCCGATATTCAAAACTGCCCACGGCAGCGCCCCAAAAGGCGCAGCCAGGCCCCACTCGTACCCAGGAGTCTGACATGGACCGCAAATCCTTCCTGAAAGCCGGCCACACCCCCACCCTGCTGGCGGCCTTCCTCTACTTCGACCTCGCCTTCATGGTGTGGGTGCTGCTCGGCCCGCTGGGCGTACAGATCGCCAAGGATCTCGGCCTGACCCACGCCCAGAAGGGCCTGATGGTGGCCACGCCGGTGCTTGCTGGCGCACTGCTGCGCCTGGTGATGGGCGTGCTGGTCGATCACCTCAAGCCCAAGATGGCCGGCGCCATCGGCCAGGTCATCGTGCTCTGCGCGCTGGCCTTCGCCTGGCACTTCGGCATCCACAGCTATGAAGAGACGCTGGTGCTGGGCCTCTTCCTCGGCGTAGCAGGTGCGTCCTTCGCCGTCGCACTGCCGCTGGCCTCCCGCTGGTATCCGCCGGAGCACCAGGGCACCGCGCTGGGCATCGCCGGTGCCGGCAACTCAGGCACCGCCATGGCCGCGCTGTTCGGCCCCGGCCTGGCCGCCGCCTACGGGTGGACCAACGTCTTCGGCCTGGCGCTGATCCCGCTGTCCATCGTCTTCGTGCTCTACCTGGTACTGGCCAAGGACGCCCCCGAGTGCCCACCGGCCAAGTCCTTCTCCGAGTACCTGAAGGTGCTCAAGGACAAGGACTCCTGGTGGTTCATGTTCTTCTACTCGGTGACCTTCGGCGGCTTCGTCGGCCTGGCCTCGTCCCTGACCATCTACTTCAACACCCAGTACGGGCTCGACCCGAAGATGGCCGGTTTCTTCACCGCCGCCTGCGTGTTCGCCGGCAGCTTGGTGCGCCCGATCGGCGGCAACGTGGCCGACCGTATCGGCGGCATCAAGATGCTCACCACCATGTATGCTCTGGCCGCCACCTTCCTGGCCATCATCAGCTTCGGCCTGCCGGCCGCATGGATGGCTCTGGTGGTCTTCGTCTGCGCCATGCTGTCCCTCGGCATGGGCAACGGCGCGGTGTTCCAGCTGGTGCCCCAGCGCTTCCGCAAGGAAATCGGCGTAATGACCGGCCTCGTCGGCATGGCCGGTGGTGTCGGCGGTTTCTACCTCGCGCTCAGCCTCGGCTACAGCAAGGAAGTCACCGGCAGCTACCAGGCCGGTTTCCTGATCTTCGCGTGCCTGGCCCTCGTCGCGCTGGCCGGCCTCACTGCCGTCAAGAGCCGCTGGCGCACCACCTGGGGCGCCTCGCACCTGACCAGCGCCAAGATCTGACCCGCCCCTTTCTCCCACCCATCTGAACGGATCGGAACCGGGGCATACTCCCCGCTTCCGATCCGCGCCGTTGACGACCATGACCGCGCCCCGCCTCCTCGCCTCCCTCGGCTATTCGTCCCTCACCGGCCCCCGGCCGCGCAACGAGGATTTCTGCGGCGCCGTCACGCCGGAAGGCCCGGAGCTCGACGCCAAGGGCATCCTGGCGGTGGTGGCCGACGGCGTCGGCGGCCACGCCAACGGCCGCGAAGCCTCGGAATACACAGTCCGCGGTCTGCTCTCCGACTACTACGCGACGCCCGACACCTGGGCCGTCAACAAGTCCCTCGACACCGTACTGATTTCCCTCAACCGCTGGCTGATCTCCCATGCGGCGCGCACGCGGGAAGCCGCCGGCATGGCCACCACGCTATCTGCCATAGTGCTGCGTGGGCGCCGCTACTACCTGGCCCACGTGGGCGACTCGCGGATCTACCGACTGCGCGCCGGCAAGCTGGAACAGCTGTCCACCGACCACGTGTGGGAACACCCGGAACTCAAGAACGTGCTGTCCCGTGCGGTCGGCCTCGACGCCCACCTGTCGGTGGATTACGCCGACGGCGAACTGGAAGCCGGCGACGTCTTCGCACTGATGAGCGATGGCGTGTGGGGCCAGCTCGGCGACCGCAAGATCGGCGACATCCTGCGCACCGAGCAGGACCCACAGGACGCCGCCGCGCGCCTCGCAATGGGTGCCGAGGACGGCGGCAGCCAGGACAACTGCACGGCGCTGGTACTGCGCGTGGATACGCTACCGGCCGACAAGCTGCGCGACAACATCGCCCGCCTGCAGCACCTGCCGCTGCCGCCGCGCCTGAAGATCGGCCAGACGCTGGACGGCCTGACCGTGGACGCGCTGCTGCACGAATCCATCGCCACACTGCTCTACCGGGTCAGCGACGAGCAGGGCCAGTACCGCGTACTGAAGACCCTGCGCCCCGAACACGACGACCCGGAGGCCGCCGCCGCCCTCGCCCACGAGGAATGGCTGGCCCGGCGGATCAACGACAGCTGGTTCCCGCAGGTCGTCCCCTACCCCCAGCGCAATCACCTGTACTACCTGATGAGCTGGCACGAAGGTGCCACCCTCAAGGCCCGGCTGGACAGCGGCCACCGTTTCGGCACCGGTGAGGTGGCAGACCTGGGCGAGCGCATCCTGAAGGGCGTGGCCAGCCTGCACCGCCTGTCCATCGTGCATCGCGACATCAAGCCCGACAACCTGCACCTGGACGCGGAAGGCCGCCTGCGCATCCTCGATCTGGGCGTCGCCGCCTCCGACGCCACCGAGCAGGGCCAGAAGTTCGAGGAGATCAACAATCCGGGCACGCCCAGCTACATGGCGCCGGAACTCTACGGCAGCAAGAATGTGGCGGCCAACGAGCAGACCGACCTTTACGCGGTCGGCGTGACGCTCTATCAGCTACTCACCCGCAAATATCCCTACGGCGAGATCGAACCCTTCCAGAATCCGAAATTTGGCGACCCGGTGCCGCCGACCCGCTACCGTCCGGACATCCCCGACTGGCTCGAAGCGGTGCTGCTGAAGGCGGTCGCCCGCGAACCAAAGGCGCGCTTCGAGACCGCCGAGGAATTCCTGCTGGCCCTCGAACGGGGCGCCCGCCGCCCGCTGGTCGTGCCACGCAAATCTCCACTGCTCGAACGGGACCCGCAACTCGGCCTCAAGCTGCTGGCGGCCACCTCGCTGGTGCTCAACGTATTGCTGGTGTACCTACTGTTGGTGCGCTGACGGCCCGGCGCGCGCCCATGAATTTTCCGTGAAAGGTCGCGCCTGCTCGCTCCGCGCGCTACCATCTATCGCTTTACGCAAGGAGATAGCGCCATGCAATACGGCGAATTCGATGCCAATTCGTTGATGTACATCACAAACCGGCCCGAGCTCGTCTTCGTCCGAGGCAGTGGTTCCTGGCTGTACGACGAACAAGACAAGGCCTATCTCGACTTCGTGCAGGGCTGGGCGGTGAACTGCCTGGGCCACTGCCCGCCGGAAATCAGCAAAGCCCTCGCCACCCAGGGTGCCCAGTTGATCAACCCGAGCCCGGCCTTCTACAACGGCCCGGCCATCGAACTGGCCGGCCTGCTGACCCGCCACTCCGTCTTCGACCGGGTGTTCTTCGCCAACACCGGCGCCGAGGCCAACGAAGGCGCCATCAAGCTGGCCCGCAAGTGGGGCCGCCTCAACCGCGACGGCGCCTACGAGATCATCACCTTCGAACACGCCTTCCACGGCCGCACGCTGGCCACCATGTCGGCCTCCGGCAAGCCGGGCTGGGACACCCTCTTCGCGCCTCAGGTGCCAGGCTTCCCGAAAGCCAGGCTGAACGACCTCGAGTCGGTGAAGGCCCTGATCGGCCCCAAGACCGTGGCGGTGATGCTCGAACCCGTGCAGGGCGAAGGTGGCGTGATCCCCGCCGAAGCGGACTTCCTGCAGGCCCTGCGCGAGCTCACCCGCGAGCACGGCCTGCTGCTGATCGTCGATGAAGTGCAGAGCGGCATGGGTCGCAGCGGCCGCCTGTTCGCCCATGAACACGCCGGCATCGAACCGGACATCATGACCCTCGGCAAGGGCATCGGCGGCGGCGTGCCCCTGTCAGCCCTGCTGGCCCGCGAGGCAGTGTGCTGCTTCGAGCCCGGCGACCAGGGCGGCACCTACAACGGCAACCCGCTGATGGCGGCGGTCGGCGCCGCGGTAATGCGCCGCCTGACCAGCCCCGGTTTCCTCGACAAGGTCGAGGAAACCGGCCGTTACCTGAGCGCCGCCCTCAACGATCTGGTCGCCCGTCACGGCCTCGTCGGCGAACGGGGCCAGGGCCTGCTGCGCGCACTGATCCTCGACGACGAACGCGGCCCGGCGCTGGTGAAGAGCGCCCTCGAGCATTCGCCCAAGGGTCTGCTGCTCAACTCGCCGCGCCCCAACCTGCTGCGCTTCATGCCCTCGCTGACCGTCAGCACGGCCGAGATCGACGAGATGATCGGCGTTCTCGACACCCTGCTGCACGCCACCCGCAAGGCCTGACGTAGCCGACGCCATCCCCGGAACCGGCTCCCGCAAGAGACCGGCCCGGGGAGGGCTCATAGTCCCCCAAACATGGCACGCCTCCGCCGCACCGCCTTTCTTGTCGCCATCGGTGCCCTGCTGACGCCCGTCGCCCACGCCGACACCCTGTGGCACTGGCGCTACGAAGGCCAAGGCATCCACGCCAGCGGCACCTTCACCGCCACCGACACGGCAGACGCCGCCGGCTTCCATCACATCACCGACATCACCGGCGAACGCAACGGCGATCCCATCACCGGACTTTACCCCGCGGGCCAGGCCATTCCCGGCAACGAGCCCTACGCCG
>Ga0265332_10001620_pt1 | contig 12326 bp, 11 predicted proteins | sample 41926metaG_FD_202084 | JGI IMG/M metagenome (GOLD analysis project Ga0265332, IMG submission 202084) | Rhizosphere microbial communities from Carex aquatilis grown in University of Washington, Seatle, WA, United States - 4-19-26 metaG | ecosystem: Host-associated > Plants > Roots > Rhizosphere...
GCGCCCCAGCGCGACACGATCCGGCTGCACCTCGTCGGCCACTCGGCAGGTGCAATCGTGCACGCGTACCTCGCGGACTGGCTCGTCGCGCAGGGCTGGAACATCGCGTCGGCGAGTTTTCTCGCGCCGGCGGCGACGGTCGACCTGTTCGACACGCGGCTTGCGCCGCACCTGCAGTCGGGCCGGCTCGGGCGCTATGCACAGTTCCATCTGCAGGATGCGCTCGAGCGCTCGGAAGGCGGCTCGATGCGCCTGCTGCTGGGATACCGGCGCTCGCTGCTCTACCTCATCTCCAACGCGCTCGAGGAGGAGCCCCGCGTGCCCGTGCTCGGCATGGAACGATTCTTCGACGAGCGGGTGGTGCCGCAGAATCTCCCGAACCTGCAGTACCGCGTCGCGCCGTCGTCGCCGGCCACGGGAGCAACGCAGCATGGCAACATCGACGACGACGCGAAGACACAGGCGTCCGTCGTCGCGCACATTCTGGGCCGACCCATTGCGTCGCCCTGACGATCGGCGCCTTCGAAGCGCGCCCTCACGCGCCTGAACGCCCGCATGGTTCGGCGCCGTCACTATCACGTCTATGTCGTTGAACTGTCGAAGGACGTGCTCTACGAGCCGCGATTCCGGAAGTCCAACCCTGATTACGTTGTGGGAAAGCCGTGCGTCTACGTGGGCATGACCGGGCTGGATCCGGACGTTCGCTTCGACAAGCACAAGGCGGGGATCCAGTCGAACCGGTACGTAAAACAATTCGGCCTGCGTCTGCTACCGCACCTCTACGAAGCCTATAATCCGATGCCTTACGACGACGCGAGCGACATGGAAGTGATGCTCGCGATCGATCTGCGCGAAGGCGGTTATGGGGTCTGGCAGGCATGACGAAGTCCCCCGCGGATGCCATCCGCGATTTTGCGCCTCGCCGCCGCAACGGCTGACTCGCGGTCGACTCACCTTCACAGGAGCAGTCCCGCATGGAGCTTCCCCGACGCGCACGCGGCGATGAACTGCTGAAACCCGGCGACCTGACCCGGCTGCGCGAACGCCTGCGCGGGATTGCGCCGAGGCACGACCTCGCGACGGTGATCGCCTGCGCCTTCGATCACCGCACGCGGATGCTGCCGTTCATCTTCGCCGATACGCGCATGGCGCCGGCCGGGGTACGCGCGATCGGCTCGGCGCTGGTCGACGCGGGCTTCGCCAAGACGCGGATCGTGCTGCAGCAGTGGAACCGCAACTTCCGTCCGTCGCAGATGCAGCTCGATGGCCGCATGCCCGATCTCTTCATGGTCTCGAGCATGAGCCTGCACTCCGAGGAGTGCATGGCGCTGATCGCGGACGCGCACCGGATCGATCCGGCGCGCCGCCCATTGATCATCGCCGGCGGCCCGCATGCGGTCTACGAGCCGTACGACCTCTTCGGCGCCGAACCCGCGGGCCCGCACGGCGCGGACGTCGTGGTCACCGGCGAGGAGTTCGTCATGCTGAGCCTCGTCGAGGTGCTGCTGACGGTGCGCGCAACCGGTGAATCGATGCGTGCGGCATTCGTGCGGGCGCGCGACAGCGGTGCGCTCGATGCGGTCCCCGGACTCGTGTATTCGCGAAGCGACCCCGACGGCAGGAACCGGGAGCTGATCGACACGGGCATGCAGCGCCTGGTCGGCAATCTCGACGAATTGCCGGACCCGGTGCTGGGGTACCGGCTGCTCGAGCCGCCGAGCCGGCGCGCGACACTGGGAGCGCGTGCGCTGCCGGCCGACCGGATCCGGGCGCACAGCCCCATCAGCTCGCTCGTGCTCACGTTCGGCTGCAAGTTCAACTGTCCGTACTGCCCGATCCCGGCCTACAACCAGCGGCAGTACCGCACCAAGAGCGGAGCCCGCATCGCCGAGGACATGTGGCGCCTCAACAAGGAGTACGGCCTGCGCGTGTTCTTCGGCGCCGACGACAATTTCTTCAACGACAAGGCCCGCGCGCTCGACATCGTCGAGACGCTCGCCGCCGCCGAGTTCGACGGCGTGCGGCTCGCCCGCCGCGCGCACTGGTACACCGAAGTGACCGTGCACGACACGCTGCAGATGAAGGAGCACCTGCCGCTCGTGCACGAATCGGGCTGCCGCGCGCTGTGGCTCGGCGTCGAGGACCTGACAGCGACGCTGGTCAAGAAGGGCCAGAGCGCCGACAAGACGACGGAGGCGTTTCGCGCGCTGCGCGATGCCGGCATCTGCCCGATGCCGATGATGATGCATCACGACTCGCAGCCGCTCTGGTCGCGCGGATCCGACTATGGCTTGCTGAATCAGGTCGACCTGCTGCGCCGGGCGGGTGCGGTGTCGATGCAGATCCTGATGCTGACACCCGCGGTGGGCTCGAAGCTGCTGGAGCCGACGTACGCGAGCGGCCAGGTCTTCAAGAGCGTCGGCAACAAGCTGGTGCAGCCCCACATGTGCGACGGCAATCACGTCGTGGCGTCCAATCACAGGCGTCCGTGGCAGAAGCAGCTGACGATGCTCGCGGGCTACCTGTATTTCTACAATCCGGTCTGGCTCGTCGCCGCGCTCGTGAAGAGCGGCACTGCGGTCAGGCAGAAGCCCGCCTACATGCAGATCATCGGGATGATCGGGCTGGTGTTCACCATTGCCCGCACAACCGGCTGGGCGGTGCGGCTGATGTTCGGGCGGATCGAGCGGCAGCTGCAGCCGCCCGCGAGCAAGATCCCGATGCGAGGACTCGCGGGCACGGCGGCAAGCCACGACACGACGGTGGTGGCCATGCAGGGCCCACGCCCGCTGGCCAAGCCTCCGGTGGCGCCACAGGCAATGGCGGTGAAGTGAACGCTGTGCGGCTCGGACACTTTCCCTGACGCCGCGCTGACGATGATCGGACCGCGGCGACCGCGCCGCGCACACGGCGGTACGGTACTTCGCCTAGCCGTGCCGCTTCTGCAGATCGTATCCCAGCGCGTTCGACGCCGCGTCCGGACGCGGCTGCCACTGGCGCGGCCCGAACCGCTCACGCTCGGTCTGCGGGTGCCAGAGCGGGTGCCGGCGCATGGACTCGTAGTCGAGATCGAAGGCGGCGCAGCGAGGCTTCTGCAGCGTGTCCCAGCAGTAGTACTTGATCAGCGCGATGTTGTCGCCGCTCATTCCGAACATCGCCTCGTATTTCTGCCGCTCGATCCGGAGGTTGTAGCCATCGCGCTCGCCGCGCCAGCCGATGCGCTCCTCGGAGCGGCGGATCGCCTCGTAGTCGCGCCGCATCATCACGACGACGCCCTCGCGACGCCCGTAGAGGTGCGCGACGTGACAGAGGCCCGGACCCTGGACGACCACGCCGCCTTCGGCGAAAAGCTCGAAGGCGCGGCGATGGTCGTGCGCGCCGAACGCGACTTCGTCGATGTAGCGGTGGCCGAGCTCGGCGGCAAGGATATGGGCGGCAATCGTCGTGCCGCTGCGCTGCGGACCCGTGACCAGCACCGCTTCGGGGCAGCGCGCGCACAATTCGGTCAGCAGATCGTCAAGGGTCACGCGACGCTCCAATCGGGGATGCGGAGCGGAGACGAACACCCTTTCTGCGGCGCCGTTTTCCGATCCGGATCGTCTCTAGACGAAGTCCGACCGCAAAAGGTTCCGCACGCGCAGGGAATTCCTCGCGCGCCTGATCAGCGATCGGACATTCCGATTGCACGACGGATGCGCAAGATCGACAATTGCAGAGCTGACGCGTTGCTGACGCGACGGCGACGGGTTGCACGAGATGCCGGCACTCGCCGGATGGAACGAGGGGCTGCCATGGCCGAACGCGACGACACGCTTCCGGATCTGCAACGCGGCATTGCACTCGACGTGCTGCGCGACGCGGGCACGATCACGGGTCGGGTCGGTGACGACGATGTGCTCCTCGTGCGCAGCGGCGACGACATTTTCGCCGTCGGCGCGCATTGCGCGCACTACCACGGCCCGCTGGGCGACGGACTGATCGTCGGCGACACCGTCCGGTGCCCGTGGCATCACGCGTGCTTCAGTCTCCGCTCGGGCGAGGCGCTGCGCGCACCGGCGCTCGACGCTATCCCGTGCTGGCGGGTCGAGCGCGTGGGGGAAACAGTGTTCGTGCGCGACCGGATTGCGGTGCCGGGCCCTCGCGGCACCTCCGGCTCCGCCCGAAGCGACGATCCGAGATCCGTCGTCATCGTCGGCGGCGGTGCGGCGGGGCTTGCCGCAGCCGACATGCTCCGGCGCGAGGGCTATTCCGGCGACGTCGCGCTGATCAGCGCCGACGGTTCACCGCCCTGCGATCGCCCGAACCTCTCCAAGGACTACCTCGCGGGAACCGCGCCGGAAGACTGGATTCCGCTGCGCTCGCCCGATTGGTATGCCGAGCGCCGGATCGACCTTCAGCTGGACGCGTCGGTCGCATCGATCGACGTGCGCGCGCAGCGCATCGTGCTCGCGAACGGGCGCCAGATCGGGTACGGGGCGCTCCTCCTCGCAACGGGCGCGGCACCGGTCAGGCTCGACCTTCCCGGCGCCGACCCGGCACGGGTTCACTATCTGCGCACATTCGCGGACAGCCGGGCGATCGTTGCCGGCGCGACGTGCGCGCAGCGGGTCGTCGTCATCGGCGGAAGCTTCATCGGACTCGAGGTTGCCGCGTCGCTGCGCACGCGCGGGCTCGACGTGCGCGTGGTGGCGCCCGAAAGCGTGCCGCTCGAGCGCGTGCTGGGACCGGACGTCGGCCGGTTCATCCGCGAGCTTCACGAGGCACGCGGCGTCGCCTTTCACCTCGGCCGCACCGTCAAGCGGGTCGACGGGCGGCACGTGATCCTCGACGACGGCGCGTCGCTCGATGCGGATTTCATCGTGGTGGGCGTCGGCGTGCGTCCAGCGATCGACCTCGCCGAAGGCGCGGGCCTCGCGATCGATCGCGGCGTCGCCGTGGACGAATTCCTCGAGACCAGCGCGCGCGGCGTGTTCGCCGCGGGGGACATCGCCCGCTGGCCCGATCCGCACACGGGTGCGCGAATCCGCGTCGAGCATTGGGTCGTGGCACAGCGCCAGGGACAGGTTGCCGCGCGCAACATGCTCGGCCGGCGCGAGCGGTTCGCCGCGGTACCGTACTTCTGGAGCCAGCACTACGACGTCGCAATCAATTACGTCGGGCATGCAGAGCAATGGGATGCCATTGCGATCGACGGCTCGCTCGCCGGGCGCGACTGCAGGGTCACCTATCGCCGGGGCGGGCGCACGCTCGCCGTCGCCACCGTTTCGCGCGACGTGGAAAGCCTTCAGGCGGAGCGCACGCTGGAGCAGGACGCCGCGTAGCGGCGCTCGCCAATTGACGACGCGACGGGGCAGCCGATGCTGACGACGGCGATTGCGCGGCGCGATGCGTGGCCCGCGCTGCCGCTCGACGCGTGGCGCGGCACGTACGCGACGCTGCACATGTGGATGCAGGTCGTCGGCAAGGTGACCCTCGCCATGACGCCGCTCGTCAATCACTTCTGGAACGTCGCGTTTCGCGTGACCGCACGCGGGCTCGCGACGCCGACGCTCGATGCCGGCGGGAGGGCGCTGACGATCGCATTCGATTTCGTCGAGCATCGGCTCGTGCTGCAATGCTCGGACGGCGCGAGCGAGACCATACCGCTGGCGCCGATATCGGTCGCCGATTTCCACGCAAGCGTGATGCAGGCGCTCGCGCGGCTTGGGGTCGGCGTCCGCATCTGGACGATGCCGGTCGAAGTGCCGGACCCCATTCCCTTCGAATCCGACGTGGAGCACGCCGAGTACGATGCGGCATCGGCCAACGCGTTCTGGCGCGCGCTGGTCTCGATGGAGCCCGTGTTCGAACAATTTCGCAGCCGCTTCGTCGGCAAGTGCAGCCCCGTGCATTTCTTCTGGGGCAGCTGCGATCTGGCCGTGACGCGGTTTTCCGGCCGCCTCGCACCCCCGCGCGAGCACGCGGATCCGATCACGCGCGAAGCGTATTCGCACGAAGTCATCAGCCATGGATTCTGGCCGGGTGGCGGCGGCGTCGACGAGCCGGCGTTCTATGCGTACGCGGCGCCGGAGCCCGACGGCCTGCCCGGCGCGGCGGTGCGCCCTCCCGCCGCGTTCTACAGCACCGCGCTGTCCGAATTCATCCTGCCGTACGAGGCCGTGCGCGCCGCCTCGGCGCCCGACACGGTGCTGACGGCCTTCCTCGAAAGCACGTACGATGCGGCGGTGGAGTTGGGCGGTTGGAACCGCACCGGTCTCGAGCGACGCTGATGTGCAGGGTATCGCCGCGAGCACTCGAACGCTCGACGGCAGACAGGGAGAGCCACCGGTGAGCACCGAATTCGCAGGTCGCATCGTTCTCGTCGCCGGGGGCACCGGCGGCCTGGGCCGGGCGGTGAGCCGCGCGTTTCTCGACGCCGGCGCGACAGTCGTCGTGACCTATCGGACGCGCGCCGAGCTCGATGCGCTGATCGTGGCGGCGGGGACGGCCGCCGCGCGGCTCGACGGCCGCGAGGCCGACGTCACCCGCGAAGCCGACGCGCGCACGCTCATCGCCGACATCGTGACGCAGCACGGTCGCCTCGATGCACTGGTCAATGCGGTGGGCGGCTATACCGGTGGCGCGAAGCTCTGGGACGTTGCCCCCGACGCACTCGATCGAATGCTCGCGCTGAACCTCAGGTCCGGCCACGCGCTGCTGCGTGCCGCCGTGCCTGCGATGCTGAACCAAGGGCAGGGCGCGATCGTCAACATTGCGGCAAAGGCCGGTGTCGATCCGCCGGGCGGCGCCGCCGTGTACGCCGCGTCGAAGGCCGCGGCGCTGGCGCTCGTCGCGTCGCTCGCCGCCGAGCTCGCCGGCACCGGCGTGCGCGTGAATTCGGTGCTGCCCAGCATCATCGACACCGAAGCCAATCGCAAGGCGATGCCTGCGGCGAACTTCGCCGCATGGCCGAAGCCCGAGGACATTGCCCGCGTGATCCGCTTCCTGTGCAGCGACGACGCGAAGGTGATTCACGGCGCAGCGATCCCGGTCTACGGAAACGCCGGATGACGCTCGAACAGCACGCGCTTCAATCGGGGTGCTTCATCCCGCAGTATTTGCCATAGGCGATGCCCTGGCAGGCCCTGGCGAGCTCCGCATTGCACGCGTCTTCGCTCCTGCCGGATTCCTGGCATTTTGCCGCCGCCTCGTGCGCCGCGGCCATGACGCGATGACGGCGCACGTCCTCCTTCGTGTGCTGCGCCTCGAGCGCGGGGTCGACGGCGGAGCGGGCGGGCGCCTTCGGTCCATCGGTGTCCGCGGCAACGGAAACCGCGGAGTTCAGCGCGAGCATCGCGCTGCACAGCAACACAAGCTTCATGGAGCCTCCCTTGTCGCCGGTCAGTTGCGCCGCGCGAGCGTGGCCGAAATGTCGGCATGGGCCGCACGCCAGCTCGGCAGCAGCGCGGCCAGCGCGGCGGCAAGAAATGCCGGGACCAGCAGCCACAGCTCGCCTGCGGTGAACGCCCACGGATCGATGCGCAGGCTCTGCTGATCGGCCATCCAGCGGGCGAGCAGGGCGGCCATGCCGTGGGCGAGCGCCAGTCCCAGCATGCCGCCCAGCGCTGCCAGCATCAGCGCTTCCAACATGAGCATCCACGCGATGCCCGACGGCCGCGCGCCGAGCGTGCGCAGCACGGCGATGTCGTAGGCGCGCTCGTTGAGCGCGTGATAGAGCGCGATGAAAAGCGAAAGCGCCGCGGTGGCGAGCACGACGCCGCCGAACGCCCGGATAACGTCGGCGCCGACGCCGACGATCCGAAAGAGCCGTGCCGACTCGTAGGCGGGCGAAGCCGCCTGCAGGTTCGTCTCGGCATTGATCTTGCGCGGGAGCGTGACCGCCGCGAGCGGCGACCTGTACTGGATCAGCAGCGCGGTGAACTGCCGCTCCGCTTCCAGCACCTTGCGCTCGTCGGCGTCCCGGATCGCGCCTTCGTGGACGAACCAGATGCTCTCGGGATCGACCAGCGCAACGCGGTCCAGCACCGTCCCGGTCGGATTCAGCACGCCGACGACCGTGTAGACAGAATCGCCATGCACGGGACCGCCTTCCGCGAGACCGTGCGAGCCGACGAAGCGATCGCCGACGCCGAGCTGGGTGCGCGCCGCGACCGCGGCGCCCAGCACCGCCTGCATCTTCTCGTGCCACAAGCTGCCCGCAGCGAAGGTCCCGTCGTACAGGCTCACGTAGTCCGGGGTCGTGCCAAGGATCCAGTAGCCGCGAAAACTATCCGCGATCGACACGGGGATGACCCGCTTGACCAGCGGATTGGCGGCGAGTTCTGCGGCGGCTCCCACGGGGATGTTGCCGGTCGGCACGTCGAGGTGAAAGATTCCCGACAGGATCAGCTGGATCGGGCTGCCCTTGGCGCCGACCACCAGGTCGATTCCCTTCGCATCGCGATTGAGGCTGTCGCCCACCTGTCCGTCGACGATCAGCACAAAGCCGATCGTACCCACACCGAGTGCCAGCAGCAGAACGTTGAGCAGCGTTCCGAGCGGGCGCGCCCGCAGGTAGCTCCAGGCGAGCTCCGCGAAGTTCACGCGAGCGCCTCGACGACGGCCCGGCGCGGCAGCACGAGCTCGCGCGGAATGCGCGCCCGGAGGCGGGAGTCATGCGTTGCCACCAGCAGCGCCGCGCCATGGTGTTGCGTCGCATCGATCAGGAGATCGGCGACGACGGCGCAGGCCTCGTCGTCGAGGTTGGACGTCGGCTCATCGGCGAGCACGAGCCGCGGGCGATTGACGAGTGCGCGCGCAATCGCGACCCGCTGCTGCTGTCCGATCGACAATCGATGCGGGTAGGCCGAGGCAAACTCGCCCACGCCAAGGGCTTCCAGCATCGACTGCGCGGCAGCACGATCCGCGACCTGCCCGATGATCGTCTGGGCGACCAGCAGATTCTGCAGCGCCGTCAGCGTCGGCAGCAGATGAAACTGCTGCAGGACGACGCCGATGTGCCGGCCGCGGAAGCGATCGCGCGCGGCCGGCGACAGCCGGCCAAGCTCCTGTCCGTCGACCTCGATGCGCCCCCGCGTGGGGGAGAGCAGCCCTGCGACAAGGTGGAGCAGCGTCGTCTTGCCGCAGCCCGACGGCCCGACCACCAGCGCATTGCTCTTGGCCGGCAGCGTGAACGCGTCGAGATCGAGGACGGTCGGACCGCCGCGATAGCCGAATTGAAGGTGCTCGATCGTGATCATCGGCGCGGCGCGGCCAGCGTGTCGGCCGCCGCGGTGGCGGGGCGGCGTTCGGCCTTGGCAAGGATGCGCTTCGACATCGTGGAGGACACCCGGGTTCGCAGCGCCCATATCGAGGTCGGGCGCTGCCGGATGATAACCAATCCGCCGGCAGCGCACGCGCCGGCGTGGCGTCCGTTCGGCGCCCCTGCTAGACTCCGCGCGAAACCGCGGTTGGCGCCGGCTGCGAACAGCGTCGACGCGGATTGCTGCAGCGGATCGGAGCATCGCCATGTCCCACGACTCCCGCGACGACGCCTCGCCGCCCCCGCTCGAGCGCAGGCTCGCGACGATTCTCGCCGCCGACGTCGAAGGCTACAGCCGGATGATGGGTGCCGACGAGGAGGGCACCGTGCAGACGATGCGCGGCCACCGCACGGTCTTCGACGCGTTGCTGAAGCAGCATCACGGCCGGGTGTTCAACACGGCCGGCGACATGATCCTCGCGGAATTCCCGAGCGCCGTCGAAGCCGTGCGCTGCGCCACCGAGATCCAGGCGGCGCTGCGCACGCGCAACGAGCATCTGCCGCCGCCGCAACGCATGCTCTTCCGCATGGGCATCAACCTCGGCGACGTCGTGGTCCAGGACGGCGATCTCCTCGGCGATGGCGTCAACGTCGCTGCGCGCATCCAGACGGTCGCCGAGCCGGGCGGCATCTGCATCTCGTCGAGCGTTCACGACCAGATCCAGAACAAGCTGTCGCTGCAATTCCGCTCGCTCGGCGATCGCAGCTTCAAGAACATCGGCCAGCCGGTCCGCACGTTTTCGGTCGTGTCCGGCGACGGCACCGGCGCGCTGCCGTCGGCGCCGCGAATCGGCGCGCGCGCGGTGGGCATCGGCGTCGCGGTCGTACTCTGCGTCGCCGGAATCAGCGCAGCCGGATACTGGCTGTACGGCCAGAACGAGGAAAAGCGCGCGGAACAGGCGGCGCTCGCTGCGCAGCTGGAAGCGCAGAAGCGGGCCACCGAGGAAGCGAAGCACGCGCTCGAGGCACAGAGCCGGCAGGCCGCGGAGCTCGCGCGGAAGGCCGGCGAGGAGCACGATGCCGCCGAGGCGGCCCGCCGCGAGGCGTCGCTGAAGTCCCAGCTGCAGGCGGCCGACGAGGGGCGCCGACGCGCGGACGCCGAGCGCAGGCGACTCGACGACGAACTGCAGAAATCGCGCGTCGAACGCAGCACGGTTGCCGGCAGGACGGAATCGGTCCACGACAAGGCCGCTCCCGGTGCAGCCGCGGCGGATGCCGCGCCGGCGGTAGTTGCCGCGGCGCAACCGCGTGCCAGCCGGCCGCGCCCGGAGCGCTTCGACGGAAGCTACGACGGCGTGATGTGCAACCAGCCGAACAATGCGAAGCGGCGCGCATGCTGGCCGGTCGTCCTGACGGTGCGAAACGGCGTCGGTGTCGGGTCGTGGACCCAGCGGACCCTGCAGAAGCCCGCGCAGATCCGCGTCTCCATCGAAGGTGCGGGCGCCGCCAGTGCCTCGCTGGACGGCTGGTCCTCGATCGACGGAAGCCCGCTCGCCGGCGCCATGCGGGGCACGCTCGCCGACGATCACATCGACCTGTCGGGCCGATGGTCGAGCGGCATGGGCGTCGATGGGCACTGGGCGCGCAAACCGTAGGCGCAGTCGGCCGGAGCTGCGGACAACCGCGCCTGGCGAATCCATCGCATCGTTCCGACGCCGCATTCGCCAAATCGGCCGCGGCATCGCGAGCGCGCATGGACGTGCGGGAAGCGCCGGCGCAATCGTCGCGACGGCGTCAACCCGGGTCCACGCGCGAATTCCCGATTATTTCGCGGCGCCGGCAACCGCGACGTCGTGCTTCTTGTGGTACACGCGATCGCTCTGCCGGTTTTCTGCGGTCTGGACCCGCGCCTGCTCGCCGGCACCGACATGACCGTTCGCGCCCGCCACCGCTTCCTTGCGAGCCACATGCGCCTGGCCGCGCTCGAGCGACCCCGTTTCCGTGGTCGTCAGCGCACCGGAGCTCACCCCCTGCTTGATCCGTGCCTGCTGGTTGACGTTGCGCTGTACGTCGGCCTGCATCCGCTGCGAGCTCGCCGACGCCGGGTTGCCGGTCTGGGCGTCATGCTTCTGGCCATAGATCGCCTTGCTTTCGGCGTTCTGCGCCTTCTGGATGCGGGCTTTCTCCGCGGAGGAAAGCGAGCCGTCCTTCATCGCGTTGCTTTCCATCCGGTCGACGCGAGCCTCGCCGCTTTCGAGCTTTGACGCTTCGTGCGTGCTGAGCTGGCCCGACTGCAGGCCCTGCTCGATACGCTCCTGCTGATTCACGTTGCGCTGGACTTCGGAGCCGGTGGTCTGCGCGACGGCGGAGCCGCAGATTGCGGCTGCGATGGCGATGGCGATGGATGTGCGATAGGGATGCATCGTGTTCTCTCCTCGGGTGGTTGATCGTGGCGGCGCGCGACCTCCGGAACCCTGGTGCCGCGTGTGCCGCGCTGTCACCAGAAACGAGATGCACGGCATCCAGGTTGACGGCGAAGGTGTAACGGCTCGTGACAAGCGCACCGGGCGCCTCCATGCGAGACGGATCCGGGCGAGCGGTTCCGGGATGCAATTCGATGACAGCGGCGTCCGCCGCGGCGTGCCGCGCTCGCGCAAATTGCTTTCCCCGGAAGGGGGCGTCGCGCTACACTCGGCGCACCCGCGGCGGCTTCACCGGCGGCAGGGTTGCGTCGGCCGACCGGCTCGCGGCGGCGCGACCCGCGCCCTCGCATGAGAGACGCCGCCACGCTACCGCCGCGACCGCTTCCCGATGAATCCCCGTTCCTATCCCGCGACCACCGGCCAGCAGGTCGAGCACAGCTGGCGCTTCGGCTGGGTCGACCTCGTCGTCATCATCGGCGTCTTCGCACTCTTGCGCACCGTGGTGATGCTGGGCGGCGACATGCGGGCGCAGTTCGACGAACTCCATCCGCCCGCGCTGTCGCTCGACGTCGCGCTGATCCCGTACTACACGGCGCGGACCGTGCTGCGCATGTTCATCGCGTTCGGCGCATCGCTGCTGTTCACGCTGGTCTGGGGCTACG
>Ga0265332_10001621_pt1 | contig 12325 bp, 13 predicted proteins | sample 41926metaG_FD_202084 | JGI IMG/M metagenome (GOLD analysis project Ga0265332, IMG submission 202084) | Rhizosphere microbial communities from Carex aquatilis grown in University of Washington, Seatle, WA, United States - 4-19-26 metaG | ecosystem: Host-associated > Plants > Roots > Rhizosphere...
CCTGCGTCGCGACGGGTGCCAGGTCCCGCCACGCTTGGCCGCGCGGAGTGCTTCCGGGTGCGCGTTTCTGAAGGATAAGGATGTCGGTTGTGACTTCCGTGCCCGCATTTTCCTTGAACGCGGTATTGGGCAGCCGGATGGCGGCGACCAGGTCGGCGCGATCATCGAGATACCGCCGGATGGTCGAATCCTGTTTGTCCATCGTGTAGCGGCTGGTGATGAGCGCCATCACGCCGCCGGCCCGCACCTTGTCGAGAGATTTTGCGAGGAAGTAGTCGTGAATCGCCCGCGTGACCGGGGAGCGCCGGTAGGCGGGATCATGTACGGGATAATTGCCGAAGGGGATGTTCCCGATCACCGCGTCGAAGAAATTATCGGGAAGAGCCGTTTCCTCGAAGCCCTTCGCGAGGATGGCGGCATCGGGATAGAGCTGCTGCGCGATGCGGGCGGTGAGGCTGTCCAGCTCGACGCCCGTGCGCCGGACACCCGGCAGCAGCGCCTCCGGCATCAAGCCGAAGAAATGACCTGCGCCCATCGAGGGCTCAAGAACCTGCGCGCCCGGTTCAAGCCCGAGGCGTTGCAAAGCCCGCCACATCGTCCGCACGACTGTCGGGGATGTGTAATGGGCATTCGGCGTCGAGCCGCGCGCCGAGTCGTATTCCTCGTCCGTCAGGAGATCGCGAACCTCGACGGCGATATCGCGCCACTCAGTCGATGGATAAGGATGAAAAACATTCGGCAAGGCGCCCCATCCGGCGTACCGGACGAGGAGAGCTTTCTCGTCTTCAGTGGCCTCGCGGTTCCCGGATTCAATCTGCTTGAGAGCGCGGATCGCGGCGATGTTGCCGCGGGCCTTTTCCTTCAGCCCACCTTCGCCGATGCGGTGAGCATCCTCTATTCTGAAGTCGCGCGACGGGGGCGGCGGTTCCGCTTCCGGCTCGATTTCCCGGAGGGCGGGGCCTTCGGCTGGAGGTCCTCGCCCGGCAGGAATGCCCATTCCCTCGTCGCCATCTCCCACGCCGGCTGATAGTCCATCTTCTTCACCGAGACCAATTCGAACAGCAAGTCGCCCGTCTTCTCCTGCGCCTCGAACACGGCCTGGTCCAGGCGATTGCTCTTCTCCAGATCCTGCACCATCTGCGGGCAATGCTCCCGCCAGTGTTTCAGGATCGCTTCTCCGAGGGCTGTTCGTTCCTTCACTGGAAACCTCCGCTGTCTTTTCCGCTGCTGATCCCGCGAGTCCGTCCCCGAAGAGCGAGAGCTGGTTGAAATGCGCGCGTATCGATGATCGTCCGCCGTTCTGAAACTTCCGTGCCATCGTCCGCCTTCCTTTCCGCGAAGATCTCCGGCGCGAAGGCGTGACGCGATCCTATTCCCGACTCCTTTCATTGCGGTCGCACGTATACCTTGGATCTCGCATCGGAAGTTGTGTACTCCTCATTTTAACCCATCAGCGCTGAAGATTCCGTTAACGGCGGCGACCGTCAGCGGCGTGGGCCGCCCCGAGAAGGAAAGCGAGCGCCGCCACGACCGGTCGGTCTCCGCTGCGGCACATGCGACACAACGCCACCGACTTTCTCATGACCGCCGACCACGGTCCTGCCGCTGAGGCGCGCGTGGCCGCAGACCTCTCCGTCATCCACAACCCGCGCGTTTTCGAAGACCTGTGAGTCCCCGTAGGCCAGTCCGTTGTCGCGGACTTGTCCCTGGCCGAAGACCATTGCATTGTCGAAGACCAATCCCCTTTTGAAGACCCACCCATCCTCAAAGACTTGTCCATTGCCGAGAACCTGCCCCCGATCGCTGACGCGCCCGTGGTCGTAAACGCGCGCACGGCCGAAGATCTGCGCGTCGCCCGATACCACGGCGTCATCGTAGACCATTGCGTCGTCGGCGACCCAGCAATCGCCGAGCTGGCTCAGGTTGTGCTCTGACGCGACAAAGCCGCCCAGACTGCCCGCTTTTACGTTGCCGAAATCCTTAAGCGCCCGAATGCGGTACAGCGTTGCACGCGCCATGATGATCTGCTGATCCGACACGAGTTCGTATTTCTTCTCCCCTTGGAGAAAGCTGTCTGTGACCGACATCTGACACACCGCTCCTACTTTCAGTATGCCAGTTAAAAGTTAATAAGCAGTTACCGTACAGCCACGGGGTGCTGTGCCCATCGGGGATGACGGTTTCCGAAACCCTGCGCGCCGTGAACATCGCGCTTGGAACGGCTGTCTGCAGGAGCTGAGCAGAACGTTCCGGAGGTCCTTTGCACATTGACACTAGAGCCCGAATAAGCGAGACTCGATACATCTTCAGCGCATAGGCGCCTGAAGCTTGCCAAAGGGGGGGCGCGACTGTAGTGGGGGTGTGGCTCACATTTGCCAAACGGCATCTGCACCCAGGAGGTGTCACGCGGGTAAAGGTCCGTTTCGTTGCCACTGCCGCTCTGCTCGTTCTGGCCACCCTCGTTCTGGTCATCCTCGTTCCGCCGACGCGCGCGACGACCACTCCGAGGAGAGTAACGGTGACCGTCTACGAGAAGGGCCAGCCGACGGCAATTGCGGACCTGGCCATGGCCGCAAAACTTCGGCTTTTGGTTGAGGATGTAACCGCAGACGCCCGTGATGGTACCATCATGGAGATCGTTAACGACTATGCGATCGAGCAGAGCAAGAAGGTCGACGCAGTTGAAGTCGTTTATTCGCCGCCACACGTGGTTAAGTACGCTCTCTGGCCCGCCGGCGAATCCGCACGGGCTGTATCAGCGATTCTCGTATCCTTGCCAACCGAAAACGGAGCCGTTGTGTACGTCAGGGGACCGACCGAATCTCACTACGTCTCTGGACCTCACGGTGCTGATCCAAGTAGTAGTGCACTTAACGAACTCAGGACACTCATCACCCGAAATTCGGCGCGTTGAAGTACTGCGCCACACTAGGAGGCGGCGATGCAGTATCGTGCTCGCGCAGTTATCCCACTTGTTGTCATGGTCTTCATTGCGTCACCTAGCCGTGCGGCCCGCCTGACCTGCTTGACGGGTACTGATTCCGCTGTCGTCGGTGACATCTCGGAAATTGCCGCCACCCGCGGCGCTATCGACAGCACGTGCATTTGCTCTGACTTCGACGGCACACCGGGGAAGAGCCACCGGCAATACGTTGACTGCGCCTGGCAAGTGGTCAAGCAAATGGTGGCTAACAACTCACTGCGCGCTCAATGCAAGATGACCGTGAAGGCCTATTATGCGAAATCAACATGTGGGCGTCCAGCGAGACAGGATATGGTGCCCTGTGTCACTCGAACTGCAAAGGGTCAGGTCCGATGCGGCATTCGCAATGCCGCCCGCTGTTCCAGGGCTTCGCGAGCGTCTGCGTGCAGGGGGTTCAGCGCATGCATCGGCGCGGCGGACACCAATGGTGACGGCCTTATAAATCACATAGACACTGGAAGTTGCGCGATAGATCCACAAGAAGCTACGGACATTTTTTCTACGATGTCTGCGGTGTCAAATGACATTCCATCGCTGATCGCCAGCTATGGAGCGGACACCGCAAGGGCGATGGTCATTGATGAACTGAAGCAGCAGGCGACCGTCGCTGTTGCCGAAGTTTCCAGCGATGGCAGCACCGTCTCGATCGTGTTTTCGAACGGACTCTCGGGCGCTCTCCTCGTCAATGAACCAGGCACGTGGGGCTACCCGTCTGAAAACTCCGGCTTGGTTGCCTCGTCTGTGGCGAACGCTTGCTTTCAGGACAACACACTTCCTTGCGACACTACTGCTGACTGCAATTCTCTTGGGGCATGTTTTCCTCTAGGTGAGCCGGAGATAGAGCAGATCTACCAACACCTAAACCAAGACACGTGCCTAGCGCCGAATGTGGCCGTCTTGCGTAATGCGGATGTTTCCGTTGATTTTCTCAAGAGTCTGTGGCGTTACGGCATCATTAGTCTTTCGGCCCATGGTGGCGTGACGGATGTGAACGATCTAGCGTCACTGACCGGAGGACTAATCAGGGACCAAGTGTTTCTCGACTCGGCAGAGCGGGCGGAGTTATTCACCGTGCCTGTGCTTGGTTACACTTTCCCCACAACGCATTTTAGCGATTGGTATACTGGAAGGCTGGTGCTAACCAACAATAATCATTTTGCCATTACCCCAGGCTTCGTCTCCTACTATAGCCTGGGGCATAGGTATCCAAATAGCCTTGTATTGCTCACCGCATGTCACAGCTGGGACAATCTGAGTCTTGCGAATGCCTTTTTTGGCAGCGGCGCTGGCGCTGTGTTGGGATGGACCGAAACCGTCACCGCTCCCGTTGCGGCGCAGGCGAAGGATGCATTGCTGACCCAGATGATAGATCAGAATCAAAGTGTCACCGCAGCCTATGCGGCAGTGTTAGGCGCTGGCATGGGGCGCGATCCCAAGGGGGGCCAACTGCATTTGGGGAACGTGGACGATCTGCATCTCCCGAATGCGGCAAACGCCTGCGGAACCGGCACGCCGTCGCCTCAAACGCCGACTGACACTCCAACTCGTTCATTTACCCCGACCCCAACTGACACGCCGTCCCCGACTCCTACCTCAACCGGCGCGGTTCGGTTCGTGGATAATGGTGACGGCACGATTACCGACAACCAGACTGGGCTGATGTGGGAGAAGAAGTCCGACGACGGCAGCATTCACGACAAGGACAACTTCTACACCTGGGGAAGCACTGGAGCGAACAGTCCAGACGGCACTGCCTCCACGATCTTTCTAACCACTTTGAACGCGACCGGGTTCGCGGGACACTCGGACTGGCGCTTACCAAGCGAGGAAGGGCGGAATGCTCCATTCACTGGCCCCAAGGAATTGGAGAGCATTCTGGAGGCGCCGTTGCCCCCGGTGTTTGATACGGGCTGCACGCCGGGTTGCACCGTGACGGACTGCAGTTGCACGCCGATCTCCTTTATAACTTGGTCCGCTACGAGCTACGTTTCCAATCCGTTGTTTGCATGGCACGTGAGCTTCGGCACTGGTGCCGTGTCCACCATGTTAAAGGCCTTCCCCGGTTACGCTCGCGCAGTCCGTAGCAGTTCGTGATTCAATCATCCCGGCTTAATTGTCGGCTTCTTCCTCACCGCGCGGGCCTTCTCTGCTTTTGCCGCGCTACGATTGAAGGTCCCTCATCCCACGGCTCTCCATTGAGATACCATCTGTTCGAGCCAAGCGCCCCTTCGGTGGCGGGACCATCTTCCCGGTGATGCTTCCCGTTGCGCAGCCATTCCTTGGAGCCGTCCGCACGTACAATGGCGGGTCCATCTTCGCGATGTTCCTTGCCGAACTGGTACCACCGTTCCTCGCCACCAGGCCCTATCACTGCCGGTCCGCCGTCCCGATGAAGAACGCCATAGAGGAACCACAGCACCCTTCCGTCAGCTTCGACCCTCATCTCTACGCCGTCTTCTTCCTCTGCCATCCATAGAGCCTCCCCGCTTTCTTAAGTTTGCCAGAAGAGTCTTAACGATCCGTTAATCCTCCTCGCCCGAAAGCCGAGCATGGCTTTCCTAGGCACGACATCGGCTCGCACGCACTCATCGAGCAACGGCCAGTGATCGTGATTCTTGGCTGTACGGTGTCGCCAGTGTCTCCTTTGAAGGCGTGTTTCCAAACCCTTCGGATCGTCTGATTCCTGCCATACGCGTGCGCTTCCCGCGTCAACAGGAAGAATCGGTTCCCCCGCAAGCGGTCCCCCCAATTTTCCTGATTGACGCCGCGCCCTGGCGCATGGCGGCGGGGACTCATCCCTTCGGGGATTTGTTCAACCACGAGAACAGGAGACCAACATGCCCTACGAAATACAGCACAACACGCTGACCGAAGGCTGGATCAATGCGTGGCTCTACGACGAAGGCGACGGCTTGAAGCCGGAAACGTTCGTCAGCCCACAAGAAGCCGAGGCCGCCCTCGGTGAATACCTTCGGGACCTCTTAGAGGAATTCTACGCTGGTCATATCCTGCACTACGACCACGAGGCGTACCGCATCCGGTACGTGTCCGGTGCATCAATGCAACCCCATCACCAAGGAGAAAACCAATGACCGACATCACCAATATCCCCCTCGACAGGCTCACCATCTGGGACGGCAACGTCCGCAAGACCCAGAACAAGGGCTTCATCGACGAGCTTGCCGCGTCCATCAAGGCCCACGGCCTGCAACAGAATCTCGTTGTCAGGAAGCAGGGTAGGAAGTTCGCCGTCGTCGCCGGAGGCCAGCGCCTCAAGGCGCTGAACCTGCTCGCCGCAGCCGGTGCGATCCGCAGCAACCATCCCGTCCCATGCAAGATCGCCGAGGGCGAGAGCGACGCAACCGAGCTGAGCCTTGCCGAGAACGTGGTGCGTGACGACATGCACCCCGCCGACCAATTCGAGGCGTTCCGGCTGTTGATCGACAAGGGTGCACCCGTGGAAGACGTTGCCGCCCGCTTCGGCGTCACCACCGCCGTGGTGACCCAACGCCTGAAACTCGCCCGCGTCAGTCCGGTCATTCTCAACGCCTATCGCGACGGGACGCTGACCCTCGAAAAGGTCATGGCCTTTGCCGTCTCGGACGACCACGACGCGCAAGAGCGGGTCTTCGCCGGCATCGGCAACTGGCGAGACGCGCGGGAGATCCGCGCTGCCCTTACCGAGGGCGACACCCCCGCGACCGACCGGAGCGTCCGGTTCGTCACACTCAAGGCTTACGAGAAAGCCGGAGGCGCGACACGCCGCGACCTCTTCAGCGAGGACGATGACGGCATCTTCATCGTCGATACCGCCCTGCTGCACAACCTGGCCATCAAGAAGCTCGAAAAGGTCGCGAAGCCTGTGCGGAAGGAAGGCTGGAAATGGGTCGAGGTACGGACATCGTTCCCCTATGAAGAGAGTGCGCAATTCCACCGGTATCATCCGGAACGGGAATCCCTGTCACCCGAGGACGCGGCCCGGCTCGAAGCCCTTGAACAGGAATACGATGCCGTCCTGGAGCTCTGGCACAGCGGCGACGAGGACGATCCTCGCCCCGGCCGTCTGGATGAGATCGAGGAAGCAATTGACAAGCTCGAAGACCGCGACGACGTCTCGCCGCCAGGCTCCCTGGCGATCGCTGGCGCGGTGGTGTCCATTGGCCACGAGGGAAAGGCGAGCATTCACCGTGGCCTGATCCGACGCGACGACATACCGAAACGAGCTGCCAAGGCCAAGGCACGGCGTGATACCGGAGACGCCGCGAGCGAAGACGACCAATCGCCCCCTTTCTCCGCTGCGCTTACCGAAAGTCTCAGCGCTGAAAGATCCGCGGCGCTTGCCGCCGAACTTTTGCAGCGCCCGGAGATTGCTCTCGCGACTGTCGTTCACGCCATCGCATCGAGGATTGTTCTCGGCAATCGCTCGGCTGTCAGCAGCCTTGAGATTGCGGCTTCGCCCCAATCGCTGCACAGGGTCGAAGGCTCCAAAGCCTTTGCCCAGCTTGAAGCGGCCCGTCAAACCTGGGGTCAGCAGCTACCGGGCACGTCCGATGGGTTCTGGACGTGGTGTCTCGAACAGCACCAGAGCGTGCTCCTGGACCTTCTGGCTTTCTGCGCGGCCACCACCGTCAATGCCGTGCAGGTCAAGAGCGACAAGGCGGACAGCGGAAGGTTCCGCCACGCGGCTATGCTCGCATCAGCCCTGAGCCTCGACATGAACACATGGTTCACGCCGACTGCCGCCAATTACTTCAACCGGATCAGCAAGCCGCAGATTCTCGCCGCGTTGCGCGAAGCCAAGGGCACTCCGCCCGCGCCCGCCTGGGAAAAGCTGAAAAAGGCTGACCTTGGCGCTGTCGCCGAACGCGAAACGTCCGGCATCGGCTGGCTGCCTCCGCTGTTGCGGTAGCCGCAGCGAGCAGCATTCGTCCAAGTCCGCCGTCGCTTGCTTGCGCCCGTGTGGTGCGCGCAGCCGGCGCCTTCTCTATTGCACGGCACAAAGCCTCGACGCTTCAGTTCCTGATCCTTGCCGTACGCGACGGTGTGACGTTCGATAAAGCGGAATGCGGTGATCCTGTTTCCGGTTCCCGTTCCGGTGTTGTCAGCCGTTCTCCTGAAAGCCGTGTTTGCAAAACCCCTTTGGCATCGTCTCATCCCTGCCATGCGCGGGCGCTTCCCGCATCAACAGGAAGAATCGGTTCCCCCTGAAGGTTGCCCCCAATTTTCCTGATTGACGCCGCGCCCTGGCGCATGGCGACGGGGACTCATCCCTTCGGGGATTTGTTCAAACACGAAAAAGGAGAAACGACCATGACAACACCAACCGAAACGACCAAAGAGAAACAGATACCGGCCTTCTACATCTTCGACACCGTCGAGGCAGACGGCAAGAAGGAAAACAAGCGCGTCGGCGCCGCCTTCGCCCACAAGAAGGGCAACGGCTACAGCTTCCTCATCAACGGCAAACGCTACGCGGCATTTCCACCGAAGCCGAAAACCGCAGCCGAAACCGTCCAGCCAGAAGCAACCGGAGGGAAGGGCGCGTAGCGCCCTTCTTTCCTCAAGACAGGAGGCCATCATGCATTACGGATTGTACCCACGGGCAAAGAGAACGCTTGCCGACCACCACATCGAAGAACTCGTAGAAGTGCTGGGCGAAGTGCTGGCCGTGCCGGAGCTGAGGTGTATCGAGCCGGAGGAGCTGTTCGACTCGACGCGGGAAATCATCGCCAAGGCCAGCGTAGTACGCAGCGCCGTCCTCGATGAACTAGCCCCGGTGGAAGGTGCGCCGTGACGCGGCACACCTCCGTTGGGAACCTCAGCCGAATTGATCTGAGAAGTCATCTCGCCGCGCGTGACTTTGCTAAGTTTATCGAGGCAAGCAGGTTCAATCGACTAAGCGATCCGTCAGTCCGCTTCAGGGTGGCGTTTCAGCTTTGTCAGCATTTCTCCTTGAAGCCGTATTTGAAACCCCCTTTGGCATCGTCTGATCCCTGCCATGCGCGGGCGCTTCCGCATCAACAGGAAGAATCGGTTCCCCCTGAAGGTTGCCCCCAATTTTCCTGATTGACGCCGCGCCCTGACGCATGGCGACGGGGACTCATCCCTTCGGGGATTTGTTCAAACACGAAAAAGGAGAAAACGATCATGACAACAGCAACCGAAACGGCCAAAGAACAGCTACATCTGACGCAGCACGATCGCGAACAGCTGCAAATCCTGGAATACATCGCCACCAATACCCGTGAAGGTCTTACGAAGGGCGACATCCGAACCCTTCGCGCCTACGGTAAGCTCGCGAAGAAATAGCCGGTAGCACCTCGGGCAACCGTCGGGCAGGAGCGCCGCAGTAGCGGCGCTTTCGCGTCGAGCACACAACTAACGGAGGCCATCGTGCACAAGCCACCTACAGTCGCGACCGAAGCAATGCGCTACTAACGCTGCCGCGTTTCAGGCGTTACCACCGCAGGAGTCGCCTGCGGTGGATCGCCGGGCGCTAGAGGCAGGGACCGCGGGGCTGTGGTCGGACGACCACGCGCCGCTTCGCTTGCTCGCAATAGATGTTGTCGAGCGATGTCATCGCCGCGTACCATTCCAGCGAGCCTTCCTTCGCTTGACCAAGCTCCCGTAAGATCAGGCCCAGTAACGCCACCAGTTCGGTGTCGCTGAATTCTTTCAGTTCCATGCGTGTCATGAAGTTCATGTTCTTCTCCTCTGCATCTGAGGCCCCGACAACCGAGGCCTTTCGTGCTTGAGGGGAGGCGCGGCCATGGCGTGAGCCGCATCCGACATGCTTTGCATGTGCAACATGGAGGACCGCAACGCAGAGAAGGAGCCTTGCGCTTGCGGCTTCACACGCCGGCCGTGCTAAACCGGATTTTCGAAAGGCCTGTGAGAGGGGAATTGGCAGAAGGAAGAAGGAGCCACCTGAACCTCGCGCGTTGAACTGCACAATCACGCGCTTGCTGAACGGAAATTACTGTACGCACTGATCAATAATCTCATGGGCGCTTGGCGGAAGGATGAGTTGGAACTGGCTGCTTTTAGTTGACAGCAGCAAATTAGCTTTCGAGAAATCGGCCGAATGCGATATAGTCCGCGCCACCGGGGGTTGGCTGACACTTGATCAAAGTGAGCACAGGACCGACAAGTCCGACGCGCATGTGGCGGCACGCACCGGCTATTCTGATTGCGTGCCTGTGGGCCGTGTCGTCCTCTGCCCAGGTGCCCGAGTCGGTGATCGAGCGTATTGTTGAACTGAGAGTTCAACGCGAACAGAATATCCAGCTTGGCTTGGAGCACCGGATCGACCCGCGCACATCGGCTCTGCGCAGCCGCGGCATCAATGCCGAACTGAGCGCCCTTCAAGAACCGATCTGGCATCTGCCGTGGGAGGTGCAGCGGCAGGTCATGGGCCGGATCAGCGCGCTGACGAAAGCCCGCCTTGAGACGGCGATGCCCCGGCGGCAAGCCCCAGATCCGCCATTGAGGCAGCAGCCACCAGGGGTGAAGCGACCTGACGGTCGCGACATCCCGCAACATCGTGCCCCGCAGCAGCCGCACGCGAACAAACATCCGCCGCTTCCGCCGAGCGTATCGCGGCACCAGCCTGCGGTTCCGCCCCCGGTGGTCCCTCACGCACCAAAGCCTCCCGCAAACATCCCTCAGCCGCAGCCCGCCTACGGCGGCGGGGGCCTCGGCTGGCAAGCGTGGCTCCCGTCGCAAATTCCGTGGTGGCTTCTGCGCCGCGCCTTCTACCCCGGCGCAATCGGAGCGATCTTGCTGTTCCTGCGATGGGTGCCAAACAGAGCCATGAGACAGCCAGTGGGGAGAGTCAAACGCATCCTTGGCGCCTTGGTCCGCTGGAGGAGGTGGTTTTATGGCTTGGTTCTCGTGCTCTTGTGGTGTTGGATTGCGCCGCCCAATCACGACCCTTACGAATTCATCTTCCGTTTCGGCATTGTGATGGGGGCCTTCGGGCTCATCGCATTGCTTCGCTGGATTTCGGAATCGATTTCGGGATGGATTTCGGCGCACACAGATCAGGAGTCGGCGCCCCCTCTTTCCGACACATACGGCACCGCGCGCTACGCGAACTTGCAGGGTTATTTGTGGAGCGACGCCGACTACGTTTCGGAGGGGGTGTTCCTTGGAAAGAGTAGCATTCCAAGCTGGCGTTGGGTGCGGATCGACGCAGCCGGCGTGCCTATCTGCACTACACCGGAACATCACACCCTCATTGTCGCCCAGACGCGCACCGGGAAGGGGACGCGGGTGATTGTTCCGACCCTGCTCCGCTACGCGGGCTCCGCGCTGGTCATAGATCCCAAGGGCGAAAATACAGCCATCACCGCGTCCATCCGCAAGAACCACTTGAGTCAGGACGTTCATCTTCTGAACCCGTGGAATGAGCTGGCCGCCCATTTCGAGGAGCGCGGCCTCCAGTCGGCGACCTACAACCCCCTCGATATCCTCGACCGGAACGACCCGAACGCGGTGGCGATCGCGCAAACGCTGGCCGGCGCCATCTGCCCGATGCCCGCACACAACGATGACCCCTTTTGGGCCGGAAATGCCGCCGCGATACTGACGGCGGTGTTCCTCTGGCTGGCAGATCAGCCCGGCGAGCGGAAGACGCTCCGCCGAGCGCGCGAAATAATCAGCGTCCCAAAGGGAGAGTTTGAGGCGAATTACCTAACCCGTATGGCCGCGAGCGAAGCCTTTTCCGGCGCCATTCGGGAACTCGCCGCGCCTTTTGTCGGTATGGCCGAACGGACGTACAGCGGGATTATGACGAACCTGAGCGAAAGCACCCGCTTTCTCAGTGATCCGCAAATCAAAACCGCCACCGAAACCTCGTCCTTTTCGATGCAGGATCTCGCGACGAAGAACACCACGGTCTACGTCGTCATCCCCACCGATCGCATGGACACACAAAAGACGTGGCTGCGGCTCGTGATCGCCTCGGCGCTGCATATTTTCAAGCACCCGGACACGAAGCTCCGCTCACGGCGCCATCGCTGTCTGTTCCTGATCGATGAATTTCCCGCACTCGGTCGCCTCAACGAAATGCCGCGCGACATCGCGACGATGAGCGGGTTTGGGGTGGATTTCGCGCTCGTCGTCCAGGATCTCGGGCAGATCAAGGACCACTACGGAGAGGCACGCAGCGAGATTATCAACAATTGCGCCTACAAATGGTTCTGCAACATCGGCGACCTTGAGAGCGCAAAATACCTGAGCGAAAGCCTCGGCAAAGAAACCGTCCACACGGTCAGCGAGTCCTCGTCCACCGGCCATGGCGGTAGCAAAACCGCCAGCACGTCGTATGGCGAAACAGGG
>Ga0265332_10001624_pt1 | contig 12313 bp, 13 predicted proteins | sample 41926metaG_FD_202084 | JGI IMG/M metagenome (GOLD analysis project Ga0265332, IMG submission 202084) | Rhizosphere microbial communities from Carex aquatilis grown in University of Washington, Seatle, WA, United States - 4-19-26 metaG | ecosystem: Host-associated > Plants > Roots > Rhizosphere...
TGGTGTTCGCCGCGGCGCTCGCGATCACGCTGGTCGCCGCGCTCGTCGTGCGCCACCTGCGGTGATCGGCGATCTCGGATCAGCCGTGGACGAACAGCTCCAGCGCGCCGTCGGCGGCGGGCTCGCGCGCGAGCTGCGTGAAGCCGGCCGGCAGCTTGCCGCCGAAGCCGTGGAACGTGACCACCCGCGTCCCGGGCGGCGTCGCGGCGAGCTGGTGCTCGATCCGGCGCAGCGTGGCCTGGATGGTCGCGTAGCGCACGAACGGGCTGGCGTGCGGCGCGAGCATCAGGGTGTGAAACGGGTTGTAGAAGTAGAACCCGGCGAAGCCGTCCCACGCCAGCCGCGACCCGTCGCCCTGCACGAACCGGGTCCGGTCCGCGATGTCGAGCGCCCACGCCGCGTGGTGGGCGGCGGCGAGCTGCACCGGGTCCTGCTCGACGCCCCACCACACCGCGCCGGTGACCAGCGCGCCGATCAGGCACAGCTTGCCGACCCCGGCGCCGACGTCGAGGACACGGATCCCGCCCGGGCCCGGCGCGAGCAGCGCGGCGGCGCGGATCGCGACCGCGACCGGGGTCCAGTGCAGGCGCGATCGATCGCGCAGCTCGTCGGGGAACACCTGGTCGAACTCGGCGTCGGGCACGGCGGCCCCCCGCCGCAGCGCCTCGCCCATCGCGTGCGCGGGCGGCGTCATCGCGACCCCGCGCGGCGGGACCAGGCTCGGCGCTCCGGCATTGCCGCCAGCGTAGCAGCTCCGAGCCGGCCGGTGCGCGGCGCGGTCGCCGTGGCGGCGCCGCCACGATGCGGCCGCCAGCGTCCCCCGGATCGCGACCATGCGGCGCGACGTCAGATCCGCACGCCGACGAACGCGCTCGGCCACACCGTCGTGGTCACCCCGGTCGGCATCGGCGCGCCGGTGGTCCGGCGCTCCAGGATGAGCGGCGACTGCGGGTCGTTGGTGACGTAGGTGTTGAGGATGCCGCCGGCGACCAGCGCGAACGGCCCCCAGTAGTGCGCGACCGACAGCCGGAGCTGGCCGAGGACGCTGACGCCGCTCTCGTAGTGCGCACCGTGGTTGACGTGCCAGCCGATCGCCTCGAGGTCGATCACGGTGTCGCCCATCGCCAGGCTGGGACCGAAGCCCAGGCCGTACATCCAGACATCGTCGCTGGGCCCGTTGCGATCGACCGGGTGGCCACCGACGCCGTAGACGTTGTGCCAGCGCCGGCCGCCGTGGCGGAACAGCACGGTGCCGATCCGGTCGGAGTCGACCGCCGACTCGAGGTCGTAGCGGCCGCCGGGCACGATGTTGATCAGGCCGAACGAGAACCCGTCGGCCGAGCCGCCGATGTTGATCACGCCGATCTGGACGCCGTCGACCTCGTGCGCGACGTTGATCGGGGCGATCTGGATCCCGGACACCCGGCGCGCGACGTTGACCACGCCGGCGACCTGGATGTTGGCGGTGCCGCGCGCCACGCTGGCGATGCCGCTGGTCTGGACGTTGGCGTCGCGACCGGCGACCGCGGCGATCCCCGCGGCCTGCAGGCCGGCGGTGCCGGCCGACACGCTCGCGATGCCGGCGAGCTGCACGCTGCTGTCACCGGCGGCGGCGGCGGCGATCCCGGCCGCCTGGGTCCCGGCGCGGCCGCGCGACACGGCGGCGATGCCGGCGGCCTGCACGCCATCGACCTGCCGGGCGACCGCGGCGGTGCCGGCGACTTGCACGCCGTCGAGATCGCCGGACACCGCCGCGACGCCAGCAACCTGGGTCCCCGCGACGCGGCGCGCGACCGCAACGACGCCGCCGATCTGAAACCCCGCCACGGAGCCGCGCTCGATGTCGGCGAGGCCGCTGAGCGACAGCCCGCTCGAGCCGCCGGACACGCCGACCAGCACGTCGAACGACAGGAAGTGGCGGACCTGCCCGACGTGGGTCAGGTCGGTCGACAGCCCGGGCACCAGGCCCAGGCCGAGGAAGCTGTGCTCGGTCGCCTCGGCCGCGTCGTCGGCCGGGGCGAGCCGAGCCGCGGGGGCCGCCAGCGGCGGCGGCGGCGGCGGCTCGGCCGGCGGCGGCTCGGCGGGCGGCGGGATCGGATCGGCAGCCGCGCCGGGCGGCCGCGGCAGATCGCGGTCCGGCAGCTCGGCGAGCACGTCCTGGGCCTCGTCGCGCACCACGTTGCCGGCCAGCAGCGTGATCACCAGCGGCCACTGCGCGGTGTCGTTGCCGAGCGCGACCGTGCGCGCCCGCGGCGTCCCGGAGCGCGGCGCGAACACGACGGTCGCCGCGGTCTCGACGCCGGGGCCGGCGGAGGCCCCGTCGATCTCGGCTCGCTCGATCTCCGTTCGCTCGACCGTGACCGCCAGGCACGGCACGTCGCACGTCGTGCCGGCCACCGCGACCTCGACGCCGAGCTCGCGGGCGAGCGCGGGTCCGAGCACCGCGGTGTCGACCGGGCCGTGCACCGCGAGGTGCAGCGTGCGGTCCGGATCGGCGCTCGCGGTGGTCGCGACGGCCAGCGCGACGGCGATCGAGGCGTGTCTCATGGCCCGTAGTCCCCGGACGGGCCCCGAGCGTTCACCGCGATCCGTCATACCGCGCGAGCCGCTCGACCAGCTGCTCGGCCTCGGCCTGGCGATACCCCACCGGCACGACCTCGCCGCGCGCGTACGGCATCAGCGCCGCCCGCGCCTCGGCGTAGCGGCCGAGCCGCGCCAGCATCAGCGCGCGGTTGTAGCCGGCCTCGACCGCGAACCGGCCGTCGGGCTCGGCCGCGAGGTACGCGTCCCACGCGGCGAGCGCCGCGATCGGATCGCTGCCGTGAAAGTGCAGCTCGTGCGCGCGGCGATACAGCACCTCGACCGCGGGGGCGGCGCGGCGCGGCGGCGGCGACACGGCCGGCCGGGGGGACGGCGGCGGCGGCGCGGCTTCGGGCGGCGCCGGCTCGGCCGCCTGCGCCGGCCGCGGGTCGACCGAGATCGCCGGCGGCTGGCGCGGCGGCGCCACGGCAGGACGGCGCGGCGGCCGCGGTGCCACCGAGGGCGCGGGCGGCATCGGCCGCCACAGCGCCGCGATCTCGCCGGTCGCCAGCGCCCATGACACCGTGCCGCCGAGCAGGATCGCCGCCGCGGTCGCGAACGCGATCAGCTGATGCCGGCCCCGCGCGCGCGCCTCGAGCGAGCGCATCACGCGCAGCCGGGTCGCGGTGGCGAGCTCGGCGGCGGCGGCGTCGGCCGCGCCGGCCGCGTCCCCGCCGTCGGCGGCGCGGATCGCACCGATCAGCGCGTCGATCGTCATGGTTTGCCCTCCGCCTCGAGCATCTGGCGCAGCTTGCGCTTGGCGTGGAACAGCCGGGTGCGCACCGTGCCCTCGGGCGCGCCGACGATCGCCGCGACCTCGACCGACGTCCGCTGCTCGGCCTCGCACAGCACGAACACGACCCGCTGATCGATCGGCAACTCGTCGAGCGCCGACCACAGCCGGTTGGCCAGCTGCCGGTTGATCAGCTCGGCGGTCGCGTCGACCGTCCGCGCGCAGACCTCCTCGCGCTCCGCCAGCCGCTCGGTCGCGCGCCGGCGCCGGGTCGCCGATCGCGCGTGGCGCCGCGAGTGGTTGGCCGCGACGCCGATCAGGAACGCGCGCAGCGAGCCCTCGCCGCGAAACCGCCGGATCGCGCGCGGCAGCGCGACGAACGTCTCGTGCACGATGTCCTCGGCCGACGCGGTGTCGCCGACCAGCCGGCGCGCGAACCCGCGGATCGCCGCGTGATGCGCGACGTAGGTCTGCTCGACCGCCGCGCGATCGCCGGCGCGCAACCGCGCGACCAGGTCGGCGTCGGCATCGTCGCGCCGCACGCCGCTGACGCTGACGCTCGACACGTCCGGAGCCGCGGCCACCTCGGGCATGGCCGACATCGCCAGCGGCAACGGGATCGCGGTCACAAGTCCATGGTGCCCGCTGGTCGTGCAACCGTTCAACGCGTTCGCGTCGCTCTGCAACTCACGAGGATGGTTCATGAATCCCCGACCGCGCACGGACCGTACGTGATCGGTGCAACGCGCGCAATTCTCGTCGGTGGACACCGCTGCGCCGGACGGCAACGATGCGCTCGCCATGCGGCTCCGCGTCGTCCCGCCCGCCCCGACCGACGAAGCGTGCCCCGGGGGGTGCTCGCGCCGCGCCGCGCTCGGCGGTCTGGCGCTGGCGGCGGCCCGCGCGATGATCGGCTGCACCAGCGGCCCCGGCTCGACGGGCAGCGCCGGACCCGACGCCGGCGGTGGCAGCGGCGATGGCGGATCGGGATCGACGGCATTGGCGTCGGCGTGCGGCGCCAACCTGTGCCTCGATCTCGGCGATCCCCGGAACGCGGCGCTCACCGCGATCGACGGCGCCGTCGTCGTGGCGGCGCCGAGGGATTCGATCCTGCTGGTGCGGACGTCCAGCACCTCGGTGCAGGCCGTGTCGGACATCTGCACGCATGCCGGTTGTGGTGTGCGTTACGACCACGTCAACCAGGTGCTGGTCTGTCCGTGCCACGGCTCGACATTCACGCTCGGCGGCCTGGTGATCCAGGGTCCCGCGAGCCGGCCGCTCGCGAGGTACCCGACCCAGCTGGATCCGAGCTCGAACCTCTTGACCATCCTGCTGTAGTCCCGCGCGCGGCGCGCGGATTCCCGGGCTTTCAGTGCCGGACGTTGGTCGAGATGTTGACCACCGGCGCCATCGGCGGCGGCGGCGCCATCGGCGGCGGCGGCGGCGGCGCGGCCACCGCACCTCCGCCTCCGCCTCCCCCACCGCCCATCATCATCATCATCATCATCATGGTCATGGGATCGGTCTGGCTCTTGTTGGCCGACATATTCTGGATCGAGCTGGTGATCTGCGTCAGCATCGTCGTGAGCTGATCGTTGGAGCCGGAGCGTGACGTCACGCGGGACGCGCCGCCATGGACTCCGACGAGGTCCTTGGGAGTGATCGAACCGAACAGGGTGTGGTGCAGGGCCATGGTGGAATCCTTTGTGGAGATGGAGGGTTCCAGAGCAGCCGCCGTGCCAGCCGTCCGGCGACCAGACATCGCGGCCTTACGCCCCGGGCCGTCTGTCGATCTCGCCTCCCCGGGGTTACAGGCTGCGCCCGGCGAACGGCAGCGGCCGCGTTCAGCCGCCGGCGGCGAGGATGGCCTCGGCGAGCAGCGGCAGGCTGATGTCGTAGCGATAGGTGACGTTCATGTGGCCGTCGTCGAACTCCTCGTGGCGCACGGCGATGCCGTGACCGGCGATCCGGGCGGCCACGGCGCGGGCGCCCCAGTGCAGCCCGTACTCGTCCCGGGTGCCGCAGTCGAGGTAGATCGCGCGCAGCCGGCGCAGGTTGCCGGCGTGCGCGTCGACCAGGTGGACCGGGTCGTGCGCGCGCCAGCGATCCCACACCGCCGGGCGGAACTCGCCGGTGTCGAGATCGAACGGCCAGTCGATCCGGAGCTGGGCGGCCGGGGCACCGGGGTTGGGCGAGTAGTGCGCGGCCATCCCGACCACGTTGAGCGGCTTGATGTGCCTGGGGCGCCGCCGGTTGCGGTCGGCCCAGTAGCGGTCGAGCCAGGCGGCCGGCCCACCCGCGTCGCGAAATGCGTCGAGCGCGGCCGGGAAGTCGGGGAGGTAGCACAGCTCGAAGTGGCTGTCGCCGGAGTGATCGGCGAGCGCGCAGAACACCTCGGGGTGGCGCATGCCGAGCGTGATCGCGCCATAGCCTCCGGACGACTTGCCGAACACGCCCCACTGACCGCGCGGCAGCGTGCGGTAGGTGGCGTCGACAAACGGGATGATCTCGTCGAGCAGGTAGTCCTCATAGCGGCCGGTGCCCGCGCTGTTGATGTACTGGTTGCCGCCGACCCGGGTGAAGCAGTCGGGGGCGGCGACGATCATCGGCGGGCACGCGCCGGCGCCGATCAGGCGATCGAGCCGGTCGTGCAGCGGCTCGGCCAGCGTGTCGACGTTGAACATCCCGCCGCCGGTGCTGGTGAAGCCGACCAGCGCGAGCGCGACCGGCCAGCGCCGGGTCGCCGCGGCGTCGTAGCCGGGCGGCAGGTACACGAACAGGCTGCGCTCGACCGGATCGCCGAGCGGATTGCCGGCGAGCACCTGGCTGGTGAGGCGGTGGCGGACCACGGGCATGGCGCGACTACAGCACAGATCTGTGCGCGCGCGACCGGCGCGGCGTTGGCGGCGCCGCGAAATCATGGTGTGCTGGCGCCATGATCTATCCCTCCATTCTGGACACGATCGGGAGGACGCCGGTCGTCCGCATCAACCGGCTCGCACCGCCCGATGTCACGATGTACGTCAAGGTCGAGTCGTTCAACCCCGGCGGCTCGGTCAAGGACCGGCTGGCGATCGGCATCATCGAGGACGCCGAGCAGCGCGGGACGCTCAAGCCGGGTCAGACCGTGGTCGAGGCGACGTCGGGCAACACCGGCATCGCGCTCGCGATGGTGTGCGCCGCCAAGGGCTACCCGTTCGTCGCCGTGATGGTCGAGACGTTCTCGGTCGAGCGCCGCCAGATCATGCGCGCGTTCGGCGCCAAGGTCGTGCTGACGCCGGCCGCCGAGCGCGGCAGCGGGATGGTGCGCAAGGCCGCCGAGCTCGCCGAGAAGCACGGCTGGTTCCTCGCCCGCCAGTTCGAGAACCCGGCCAACCCGGCGTACCACCGCCAGACCACCGGGCCGGAGATCCTGTCCGACTTCGCCGGCAAGCGGCTCGATACGTTCGTCACCGGATGGGGCACCGGCGGCACGCTGACCGGCGCCGGCCAGGTGCTCAAGCGGGCGCGGCCGGACCTGAAGATCGTCGTGTGCGAGCCGGCCGAGGCCCAGCTGCTCGGCGACCAGGCGTTCAAGCCCCACAAGATCCAGGGCTGGACGCCCGACTTCGTGCCGGCGGTGCTCGACCGGACGGTGTTCGACGACCGGCTGGCGATCACCGACGGCGAGGCGATCTCGACCGCGCGCGAGCTCGCTCACAAGGAGGGCATCTTCGCCGGGATCTCCGCCGGCGGCACGTTCGCGGGCGCGCTGCGGGTGGCGCGCGCGGCGCCGGGCGGCAGCGTCATCCTCGCCATGCTGCCCGACACCGGCGAGCGCTACCTGTCGACCGCGCTGTTCGAGGGCGTCAACCAGGGTTCCGACGAGGTGTAGTCCGACAGCGCTGGTTCAGAAATCGAAGTCGCGTAGCCAGTGGTCGTTGTAGCCGTCGGGGTGCTTGATCAGGTAATCCTGATGATAGTCCTCGGCGCGCACCCAGGTCGGCGCGGGCTCGATCCGGGTCACGACCGGCCGCTTCCACTTGCCCGACCGGTCGACCCGGGCCTTGACCGCCTCGGCGGTCTTGCGCTGGGCGTCCGACACCGGAAAGATCGCCGAGCGGTACTGCGAACCCACGTCGTTGTTCTGGCGGTTCGGTGTGGTCGGATCGTGGCCGCGAAAGAACCAGTGCGTGAGCAATGACTCGTACGAGATCTGGTTGGGATCGAACACGATCCGGACCGCCTCGGCGTGGCCGGTGTCGCCGTCGGACACCTGCTCGTACGTGACGTGTTTCGATGCCCCGCCGGCGTAGCCGACCTCGATCGACACCACGCCGGGCGCCTGGCGCAGGATGTTCTCCATGCCCCAGAAGCAGCCGCCCGCGACGATCGCGACCTCGCGCGGGCCGCGCGGATCGATCGCCGGCCGCGCGATCGGCGCCGGGACGGCGCTCGTGGGCTCACAGCCGGCGACCACGACCGCGAGCGCGACCAGCGACAGCGCCCGGAGCGCCCGGCTCGACATGCCCTGCATCATGCCAAAGCTACGCCCGCCGTGCGCGCGGGTTACGACGCCGTGCGCCAAGTCCGCATCAGCCGCGGACAATCCGCTCAGGGCAGCGGCTGCACGCGGGTGATCAGCGCGACCACGACCGGCTGGCCATCGAAGTCGCACACCTTGACGATGTACTCCAGCATCAGCGCGCTGCGCCGCGTGGAGATCGCGATCTCGAACGTCCCGCCGTCGGGCTGGCGGCCTGCGGTGACCCGCTCGTCCCACAGGTACTCGATCCCCGGCGCGAACTCCGACGCGTACCGGCCGATGATCTCGTCCATCTGGCGGCCGCCGATCCGGAGCGCCGCCAGGTTCAGCCCGAGGATCCGGCCGTCGAGCGACAGCACGACCGCAGGCATCGCCATCGCGTCCAGCTCAGCCAGCGAGGTGGGAAACGTTACCGCGGTCACGGGGGCAGCAGACGAGGCCAGTTCCAGGGCGCGCAGATCTGGCAGCATACTGTAGCTGCGGCGGTCGTCGACGCGCGATCCGAGATCGGGTCGTGGAGGAACGGCTCACGCAAGGGACCGGGGCGCTCGCCGATCCACGTGACCCAGGTCGCGGGTGGTGGCAACCGCGGCCGGTCCGGCGCGATCGCCGGTGATCCGTAACCCGATCCGACCCATGCCGTAGTCGCCACCACGCAGCTCGCGCTCGTCGCGCAGGCGCCATCGGGCGCCGGGGCTTGCGACATGCGTATCGCGCCGGATGGGCCGGCGCGGACGGCTCACGTTTGGTCGGGAGGAAGTCATGGATCGCTCGTATGGAATCATGGGTGTACTGGTCGGCGGCCTTGCTGTCGTGTCGGGTACTGCGCTGGCTCGCCCGGGCGGAGGCGCACAGGTCTGCACGCTCGGCGCCGCGGCCGTCGGCCAGCCGGCCGCGGTGGTCTGCAAGGACACGCGCACCGGCGCGACCACCCAGCAGCTCGAGGTCGGTACGCTGGTCGCGGGCGCGGGGGGCACCGGCGGCACGCTCAGCCGCCACGGCGACGACGTGCTGGTCACCAACCTCACCGGCGGCGCGGTCCTGCTCGAGGAAGTCGGCGGGCGGCTGGTCCACCCGGTCCGGCTCCGCACCGACGGCGAGAGCTCGCTGTCGGGCGCGCTCGGCGAGCGCGGCGCGTACGTGGTGACGCCCACCCGCGTGCTGTTCTTCCCGCGCGGCCGGACCGGCGCGGCGAGCGCGGCGCACCTGCAGGTCGGCGACGGGTCGGCGGCGCAGATCGCGCTGGCCGGCGGCCACGCCTACGTGTCCGAGAAGGCGGGCTCGCTCGAGGCGTTCGCGCTGCGCGGCGACGGCAACCTCGACGGCGCGGCCCAGCCGGTCACCGGCATCCCGGCCGGCACGATCGTCGGGATCACCGGCGCGGACGACCTGATCGTCTCGCCGGTCGCGCACCTGGCGACCAACGCGAACCAGGCGACCGTGCCGGTGTCGAGCGGCACCACCCGGATCCAGCAGGTCGAGACCAAGGAGGTCGCGGCGTGCTGGACCGCGAGCGACGACGGCGAGGTCTGCATCACCAACCCGGGCAGCATGACGGTGTCGTGCGGCCGGATCGGCCCCGGCGGGTTCACGACCTACACCGGCGCCGCCGCCAGCCTCCCCGGCGAGTCGGTGTTCGACCTCGACGTTCGCCGCGGCACGGTCGGCATCCTCGGCGTCCACGGCGGCGCGCGCGTGCTCCTGGTCTACGCCCGCGCCGAGGACGACAGCGACTTTCTGAGCTCGTCGGGCGAGCTGCCGGTCGGCACGGCGGTCGCCGCCGGTGCGCTGGTCCTGCCCGCGCTACGCTACGCAGGAACTCCTTGACCGCTGGTCAAGGGTTCCTGCTCCGCCTCGATTGATAGGGGCTTTCCCGCCCCCTCTGCGCCGGCAAAGCCGGCGCATTCACCCCTGCCGCGCGTCGCGTCGCGCGGTTGTTCATGTTCTAGGTGCAGTCCGGCTCGTGCGCGGGGTCCGGCGCCGGGACCGCGACGTGCGCGCGCTCGGCGAGTAGCTCGTGGATCGCCGCCAGCAGATCGGTCGACGCGAACGGCTTGGCCATCCAGCGGTTCACCGTGCGGTCGCCGCTCGTTTCCGCCTGTTCCCAGGGCTCGATCCAGCCCGACATCAGGAGCCGCAACGTCTGCGGCCGCTGGTGCCGCACCTCGCGAAGCAGATCGCGTCCCGACATCCGCAGCATCCGGGACTCGGAGATCACCACGTCGGGATCGAACTGCTCGAGCTTCTCGAGCGCCGCCTCGACGCTGGTCGCGACGTCGACCTCGAACTCGCGCCGGATCAGGCGGCGCAGGCTGTTCACCACCGCCGGCTCGCGATCGACGATCAGGACTCGTGGCAGCGCGGACTCGGCCATCGAGCACCGGTTCGACCGCTCGATCGCCGGGCGAATGGCCGGGACGGGTAGCGATCGGGTAGCGTCGCGCCGCGACCGCCACCGCCCCAGCGTGTAGGCTGATCGGGTGACGATCCAGATCGGGATCGACCTCGGAGGCTCGAACCTGCGCGCCGCCGCGTTCGGGGATGGCCCGGTGCCGCTCGCCAGCCACCGCGAGCCGGTCGGCGAGAACCGCGCGCCCGAGGTCATCGTGGAGCGGCTGGCGCGGACGATCGACGAGCTGGCCGGGAGCGCCCCCGGCCCGATCCCGGTCGGGGTCGGGGTGGCCGCGCTGCTCCGCGATCGGCGGGGCACGGTCGCGGCCTCGCCCCACCTGGGCTGGCGCGACGTGCCGTTCGGCGCGCTGCTCGCCCGCCGGCTCGGCCCGCGCTACCGGCTCGGGGTCTACAACGACGCCAACGCGGTGACCTGGGGCGAGGCGGTGGCCGGCGCGGCCCGCGGCTGCCGCGACGTGCTCGCGGTCTACGTCGGCACCGGGATCGGGAGCGGCCTCATCATCGGCGGCCAGCTGGTCGAGGGCGCCAGCAACTGCGCCGGCGAGATCGGCCACACCAAGGTGCGGTGGGACGACCACGCCGCGCCGTGCATGTGCGGCGCCCGCGGCTGCGTCGAGGCCTACCTCGGGGGCCGCTACCTGCTGGCGCGGTTTCGCCGCGAGCTCGCCGGCTCGCAGGTCGCCACCACGGTGATCGAGCGCGCGGGCGGCTCGATCGACGCGGTCACCCCGAGCCACGTCGACGCCGCGGCGCTCGACGGCGATGCCTGGGCGCTCGGGCTGTGGACCGAGCTCGCAGCGCTGCTCGCGGTGGCGCTGGGCAACGCGCTCGCCGTGCTCAACTCCGAGCGGCTGGTCCTGGGCGGCGGCGTGCTCGGCCGGACTCCGGGGCTGCGCGCGATGACCGAGATCGACCTGATGCTGGTCGCGCCGCCGGCGAGCCTGGAGCCGCTGACCGTCGCGGCCGCCGAGCTCGGCGACGACGCCGGGCTGATCGGGGCCGCCCGGCTGGCGCGCGACGGGGTGTCGATCCTCGAGTAGGCGCAGGGTCCTGGCGCGGACGGTTCGCTTGCAATCCGCGATCGAGCTGGCTACGGTCCCCCCACTCCCGACCTGGATTCGCATGGATATTCGCAGGAGAACGCCATGAAGACACTGCTCCGGCTGCTCGCGTGCGTAGGTCTCGCCGGGCTGGCCACGGTGGCCCGCGCCGAGACCCGATTCGTGCTGGTCAGCCACGCACCGGACTCGGACTCGTGGTGGAACACGATCAAGAACGCGATCAAGCAGGCGGGAGAAGACTTCGGCGTCACCGTGGATTACCGCAATCCGCCGAGCGGCGATCTGGCCGACATGGCCCGGATCCTCGACCAGGCCGCCGCGCGCAACTACAGTGGTGTCATCACGTCGATCGCCGACTTCGACGTGCTGAAGAAGCCACTCGCCCAGATCGTGGCCAAGAAGATCCCGCTGGTCACCATCAACTCCGGAACCACCGCGCAGAGCGAGCAGCTCGGCGCCATCATGCACGTCGGACAGCCCGAGTACGACGCCGGCAAGGCGGCCGGCGAGCGCGCCAAGGCCGCCGGGGCGAAGTCGTTTTTGTGCGTGAACCACTACGCCACCAACCCGGCGTCGTTCGAGCGCTGCAAGGGGTTCGGCGACGCGCTCGGCGTCGACTACAAGAGCGCAACGCTCGACACCGGCGAGGACCCGGCCACCGTGGAGAGCAAGGTCAGCGCGTACCTGCGCAAGAACCCGGGCACATCGGCCGTCCTGACCCTGGGCCCCAACTCGGCGCACCCCACGCTCAAGGCGATCGCCAAGCTCGGGCTCAAGGGCAAGATCTTCATGGCCACGTTCGATCTGTCGCCGGAGATCTCGGCCGGCATCAAGGACGGCACCGTCGCGTTCGCGATCGACCAGCAGCCGTACCTCCAGGGCTACATCCCGGTGGCGGTGCTGGCGCTGATGAAGCAGCAGAACACCCAGGATCTGGCCAAGATCATGGCGGCGCTCAAGGCCAGCCCGAAGGCCCGGGCCCGGTTCGACGCCTACGGCCTG
>Ga0265332_10001635_pt1 | contig 12239 bp, 11 predicted proteins | sample 41926metaG_FD_202084 | JGI IMG/M metagenome (GOLD analysis project Ga0265332, IMG submission 202084) | Rhizosphere microbial communities from Carex aquatilis grown in University of Washington, Seatle, WA, United States - 4-19-26 metaG | ecosystem: Host-associated > Plants > Roots > Rhizosphere...
CGGCAACTATCCGGTGATCGGTGCGGTGGACGAGACCGGCACGCTGCAGGGCTTTGCCAGCTACGGCCCCTTCCGTGCCTTTCCGGCCTACAAGTACACCGTCGAGCATTCCGTCTATGTGCACCGGGATCACCGCGGCCAGGGGCTCGGGCGGGCCTTGCTGGAGCGTCTGGTGGAGGCGGCCACGGCGCAGGACTATCACCTGCTGGTGGGTGTCATCGACATGGCCAACGCCGGTAGCATCGCGCTGCACGAGCAGCTTGGCTTCGTGCATGGGGGTACGCTGAAGGAGGTCGGTTTCAAGTTCGGGCGCTGGCTCGACGTGGGCTTCTACCAGCGTCGTCTGGAAACCCCGCTGCAGCCGGTGGACGGTTGATCATCCATCATATTTGTCCGCTAAACTCAGCCATCCCCCATTTCAGTCAGGCCCATGGACCACTTCCTTGCCGACGACGGCGAAAAGCTGCACCTGAAGATCTCCGGCGACGGTCCGCCGCTGGTGCTGCTGCATGGCTGGACGTCCACCCACCGGGACTGGAATCCCTTCATCCAAGCCTTCGAGGCCCGCTTCCGCGTGTATCGCTGGGACGCCCGCGGCCATGGCGGGCATGGACTGCGGACTGACACCGTGCCGACCGTCGCGCGCATGGCCCGCGATCTGCAGAACCTGCTCGACCACTACCGCCTCGATCAGGTGGTGGCGGTCGGCCACTCGATGGGCGCGCTGACCCTGTGGCAATACCTGCGCGATTTCGGTGCCGGCCGCCTGTCGCGGCTGGTCTTCATCGACCAGTCGCCGCGCCTCATCACCGACGACGACTGGAAGAGCGGCATCTACGGGGATTTCGACGCCGGCCGCAACGCTGCCTTCATCGGCGAGTTGCAGCGGGACTTCGCCGAGGCGGTACTGCGCCTCGCAGCCGATGGCCACAACGAGCGGGCCCGCGCCAAGTACGCCGAAAACGGCAGTGGCATCCAGACCGCCCGCCAGCGCCTGCAGGCCCTCGAGCCCGGGCCGCTGATCGAGTGCTGGCGCAGCCTGACCGCCGCCGACTACCGGGACGTGCTGCAGGCCATCCCGGTGCCGGCGCTGCTGGTCTACGGCGGAGCGAGCAACTTCTACTCCGCGGGTACTGCGCATTTCGTGCAACAGCGCATCCCGGACGCGCTGCTGCACATCTACGAGGGTGTCGATCACGCGCCCCATCTGTGGGAACGGGAGCGTTTCGTGGAAGACGTGCTGGGTTTCGTCGCCGGGCCATCGCAACCCGGCCCCGAGTCGGGCCGGCGTTAGACTATTTTTGGATTACCTCTTCATCCACATGGGACCAAGGGTGGGGAGGCACGGAGCAAAGGGGGACTGGATGGGCGGACTGGACGGCGCCGGCGTGCGGCGCACATTGCTGCGCATTGGGGTTGTGGTAGTGGCAGCCCTGTGGATTGCTGAGGACATGGGCTGGATCCATGTGGCTGAATCCGGCATCCCCCTGGATGCGGACTTACCGTCGCCGGTCCCCACCGCCATGGGGCTGACGGTGCAGAGCGTGATGGTCGGTCATGGCACATCGGCAGGGATTGCCATGCTTTCCGACAACGGCCAACCGCCGGAAATGGTTTCGGAAGGTCAGGCCTACCACGATGATCTGCGCATCGAGCGGGTGCTCGCCGATCGGGTGATCCTGCGGCAGCGGGACAACAACGCGCCCATCGTGCTGGCGGTGGTGCCGCCGCGGCCGATGGGCGATGCCGTGCCGCCTCCCGTCACTCCGATGGCCCCGATTGGTTCCACGCCCACGGTAGAGCCACCGACCGGGGCTGCTGCCGCCGCGCTGGGACGCTGACGCGCTTCCGCTGGCGACGGGGGCGATCTTGCAGGGGCTGGCCGTGCACCGCACAATGGACCGTCATTGTCCGTGGCCCGCCCATGCCCGCCGATTCACCGAACCCGCCCGCGCCGCTGGTCGCCTGCCATGAGTGCGACCTGCTGCAGCACGACGTGCCCATCGCCCCTGGTGAGACGGCCCGCTGCGTGCGCTGTGGCGCCGAACTGGCGCGCAATCCGCCGGACAGCCTGGACCGCACGCTGGCCTACACGCTGACGGCGGCCATCCTGTATGTGCTGGCCAACGCCTTTCCGCTGATCGGCCTCGAGCTGCAGGGGCGTTACGCCGAGGTGACGTTGTTCGCCGCGGTGCGCAACCTGTGGCACATCGGTATGCAGCCGGTGTCGGCGCTGGTCTTCGTCACCGCGCAGTTGTTCCCGCTGCTCGAGATGCTGATGATCCTGCTGGTCCTGGTGCCGCTGCGCCTCGGCCGCCGCTCGCCGCGCCTGGTCGCCTTCTTCCGCCTGGTGCTGTCGGTGCGGCCGTGGGGCATGATGGAAGTCTTCCTGCTTGGCATGCTGGTGTCGTTGGTCAAGCTGGCCCACTCGGGTTCGGTGATCCTCGGCACGGCCTTCTGGGCCACCGCGGCGCTGATCCTGATCCTCACGTTGGCCGGGCGGGCTTTCGACCGCCGCGTGTTGTGGCGGATGAGCCATCCGGAGGACGCGTGAAACCCGCTCTTACCGCCCGCCAGGCCGGCCTGCTGAGCTGCCATGTGTGCGGCCAGCTGGCGCAGGCGCCGCTGGACGCGAACCAGCGGTCGCGCTGCCCGCGCTGCGCGGCGCCGCTGCACCAGCGCAAGCCGGCCAGCATCAACACGACCTGGGCGCTGCTCGTCGCCGCGGCGCTGCTCTATCTGCCGGCCAACCTGCTGCCGATCATGGTCACCTCGTCGCCGGTCAACCACCAGGTGGACACCATCATGAGCGGGGTGATCTTCCTGTGGCGGGACGGGCAGTGGCCGCTGGCGCTGGTGGTGTTCTTCGCCAGCGTGGTGGTGCCGCTGCTGAAGATCCTGGCGCTGGTGTACCTCACCGCGTCCGTGCAAATGCGCTCCCGCCACCGGGTGATGCAGCGTGCCCGCTTGTACCGGGTGGTCGAATTCGTCGGGCGCTGGTCGATGCTGGACATCTACGTCATCACGCTGCTGGTGGCGCTGGTACAGTTCCGGGGTTTGGCCACCGTCGATGCCGGCCCGGCCGCGGTGGCCTTCGGCGCGGTGATCGTGCTGACGATGTTTGCCGCGCTGACATTCGATCCGCGCCTGATCTGGGACCCCCTCACCGATTCCGAAACTGCCGACCATGACTGACCCGCTGCCGCCCTCCCTGCCGACCGCCGTCGTGGAGCGTCCGCGCCGTTTCCGCGTTCCGCTGGTGTGGATCATCCCGCTGGTGGCGGCGCTGATCGGCCTGTTCCTGGCGGTGCGCGGTTACTACGAGCAGGGGCCGGTGATCACCATCCAGTTCGACACCGGTGCCGGCCTGGAGCCCGGCAAGACGCGCATCAAGTACCGCGACGTGGATGTCGGCCAGATCACCGCGGTGGCCCTCGCCGAGGACGGCAGCCATGTGATCGCCACCGCCCAGCTGGCCCGCCAGGCGTCTCGCCTGCTGGTGGACGACACGCGTTTCTGGGTGGTCAGTGCGCGGGTTTCCGGCGGCTCCATCTCGGGCCTCGATACGCTGCTGGCGGGCGCCCACGTGGGCATGGACGTGGGCAAGTCGGTCGAGCCGCGGCGCGAGTTCGTCGCATTGCGGGAGGCGCCGGTGGTCAGTTTCGACGTGCCCGGCCGCAGTTTCAGCCTGGAGGCAGACAGCCTCGGCTCGATCGGCGTCGGCACGCCGGTGTTCTACCGGCGCATCCAGGCTGGCCAGGTTACAGGCTACAAGCTCGACGAGCAGGGCAAGCACCTGGACATCCAGGTCTTCGTGCAGGCGCCCTACGACCGTTTCGTCACCACCAACTCCCGTTTCTGGAACGCCAGCGGCGTGGATGTGAAGCTCAGTGCCGAAGGCGTACAGGTCAATACCGAATCGGCTACGTCGATCCTCACCGGCGGGTTGGCCTTCCAGACGCCGGAGGGTGACGCCGACGAGCCGGCGCCGAAGGGCCATGTGTTCCGCCTGTTCCGCAACCGGGACGAGGCGCTCAAGCAGCCCAACGTCAACGCCCACACCTATCTGCTGCGTTTCCACGAGTCGGTGCGTGGCCTGTCGGTCGGCGCGGCGGTGGATTTCCGCGGCATCCAGGTCGGCGAGGTGACGGCGATCCATCCGGCTTTCCACGCCCGCGGCGCCGATCTCGAACTGCTCGTCGAAGTGGCGATCTTCCCCAACCGCCTGCAGGCGCGCAACGAGCAAGGCAAAACGCCATACGCCGGCAAGGACTTCCGGGACAAGGATTTCCGCGCCTTCATCGACCGCCTGATCGCCAGCGGCATGCGCGCCCAGCTGCGCAACGGCAACCTGGTGACCGGCCAGCTCTACGTGGCGCTGGATTTCTTCCCCGCCGCCGGGTCTGGTCGTGCCGACTGGACGCAGAATCCCCCCCAGTTGCCGACCCAGCGGGGCAGTCTTGAAGAGTTGCAGACCACGCTGCTGCGCGTCGTCGAGCGTATCGACAAGCTGCCATTGGACGCCATCGGCAAGGACACCCAGAAGGCCATCGCCAGCCTCGGCCGCACCCTCGACGAGGTCGAAGCGCTGGTCAAGCGTCTCGACGGCCTGGCCAATGGCGACGTACGCGACACCATCATCGAGGCCCGCGGTGCGATCGCCGACACCCGCAAGCTGCTGAGCAGCGATGCGCCGCTACAGCAGGACCTGCGCGCCAGCCTGCAGGAGCTGTCGCGCGCCGCCCAGGCCCTGCGCCATCTGGCCGACAGCCTCGACCGTCACCCCGAAGCGCTGTTGCGCGGCAAACCCGAGGACAAGCCATGAAACCCGTGCTGGCCAGCCTGGCCCTTCTGCTGGCGGCCTGCGGCACCACGCCGCCGATCCAGTTCTTCAGCCTCGGCCCGCAGGCCGTGGCAGACAGCGCCCCTGCCGTGGCGGGGCCGAGCCTGGTGGTTGGCCCGGTTGGCGTGCCGGCGGCCATCGACCGCCTGCACATGGTGCGCCTGGTGGACGGCGTGCGCGTCGAGGTGGCAGACGGGCACCGCTGGGCTGCCCCGCTGAAAACCGAGATGGCCCGCCGCATCGCCTCCGACATTGCCCGGCTGCGTGGCTACGGGCGGGTCGTCGCGTGGCCGCAGGCGACGCTGGCCGAGCCGGACCTGAGCCTGCCGATCGACGTGCAGCGTTTCGATGCCGAAGGCTTCGAGCGGGTCACGCTGGAGGCGGTGTGGACGCTGCGCAAGGGCGGCAAGGACCTGGCCAGCCGGCGCTTCGTCGGCAGCGAGCCGGTGGCGGCGCCGACCTACGCGGCGCTTGCCGCCGCCCACGGCCGGCTGATCGATGCGCTGGCCAGGGACATCGCCACGGCGCTGCCCTGACGGCTCGCAACCGCCGGCGTTCGCTGATCACTTTTGCGCTTCGTGTGACTGGACGAGGCGTACCGTCGATCAGGTCTCGACCTTCTTGCGTGGGCTCTTGCGCGGCCCGGCCGGCGGGCGCTTGATGCGTCCGAGGCGGCGGCGGATCTCGTCGGAATCCATCCACAGATCGCTGCCCTGCAGGATGTGGCCGATGTCGGCGGCGCTCAGGAAAGGCGTGCACAGCCGCGTGGTGACCTTCTCGAACCAGTTGCCGAGGGCATGCACCTCGGCCATCTGCTCGCTGCCCTTGCCGGCGAAACTGCTCGAGTAGGTGTGGAACATCAGCTGGCAGTTGTCGTGGACGATCAGCTCGTCGCCGGACAGGAAGATGAAGGCCGCCATCGAGTAGGCCCGCGCCTCCAGCACGGTGATCACGTGGGCTTCCGAGGCCAGCATGTTGTTGATGATCTGCAGGCCGGTGTTGAAGTCTCCGCCCGGCGAGTTGATGTGCAGGTAGATCAGGTCGGTCTCGGCGGCGGTGCGCAGGGTGTAGAACAGCTCGGTGTAGAACTGGGGTTCCTGGATCTCGCCGCACAGGTAATAGGACACCTGGTGGATCGGTACGTGTCGCTCGTAACGCACCAGTCCACCGAAGGGCTCGAGTTCTTCTTCCGGTGGTGGTGCGGCGTGGTTGCGGCTCGGTGTGGCGTGCAGCATGGCCTCGTCCTCCGTGTGGGAAGCATATGGGTGGAGTATGCGATTGCGGCTCGTCGCCGACAACCGCCGGGATGTCGTGGTGTAGTCCTGCGGCCAAAATGGCCGGCGGCCGACCGGCATCCAGTCCTTGATGCGATAATTCCACCTTTACGTCTTTCCGGTGTCCGCCTGCGGACACCTGCCCGTGTATGCATTTCTCCCTGCCGGATTTTTCTGCCTGTCGCGTGCTCGTCTGCGGCGACGTGATGCTCGACCGCTATTGGCATGGTGCAACCGCCCGTATTTCGCCGGAAGCGCCGGTGCCGGTGGTGCAGGTGCGCAATGACGAGGCGCGGGCCGGCGGGGCCGGCAACGTGGCCCTCAACGCGGCGTCACTGGGGGCGCAGGCACGTGTCGTCGGCCTGATCGGCGACGACGAGGCCGGTCGGCTGCTGGAGTCCGGTCTGGTCGAGCGCGGTGTGCACTGTGCTTTCGAACGCCTGAGCGACGCACCGACGATCACCAAGCTGCGTGTGATCTCCCGTCATCAGCAACTGATCCGTCTGGATTTCGAGGAGCGCTTCGACGACCGTCAGGCCGCACTGGTCGGTGTTGCCTTGGCCGCACAGCTCGAGCAGGCCGATGTGCTGGTGCTGTCCGACTACGCCAAGGGCACCCTGTCCGACGTGGCGGCACTGATCGCCGCGGCCCGGGCGCGGGGCGTTCCGGTGGTGGTGGACCCGAAGGGCACCGACTTCTCGCGTTACCGCGGCGCCACCATCGTCAAGCCCAACCTGGCGGAATTCGAGGCGGTGGTCGGTCCCTGTCCGGACGAGGCCACCCTGATCGCCCGGGGCGAAGCCCTGCGCGACGAACTGGGCCTCGAAGCGCTGCTGGTGACCCGCGGCGAGCAGGGGGTGACGCTGCTGCAGAAGGGGCAGCCGGCCCATCACCAGCCCACGCGGGCGCAGGAAGTGTTCGATGTGACCGGTGCCGGCGATACGGTGTCGGCGGTGCTGGGCTGTGGCATCGCCGCCGGCCTCGCCCTGCGCGATGCGACGGTACTGGCCAATCTGGCCGCTGGTGTGGTGGTCGGCAAACTGGGTACGGCCACCGCCAGCATCGACGAGCTGTACGAGGCGATGAACGCCCATGCACCGTTGGCCCGTGGCCTGCTGGCGGCCGACAATGTGCTGGGCACCTGTCAGCGTGCCCAGGCTGCTGGCGAGCGGATCGCCGTGGTGCTGGGGCCTGTCGGGGTACCAGGGGCGGACATGCTGGCCCAGCTGGAAATCGCCGGCAAGGGCGTGGACCGTCTGCTGGTCATCGAGCCGGCCACCGCCGCGGCCGGTGCAGCGGCGGTTCTGGCCGCCCTGCGTCCGGTGGACTGGGTCGTGCGTGCCGATGACGCAACCCGCAACGATCTGCTGGTTGCGCTGCGCCCCGACATGCTTTTCGGTCGCCCGACGGCCCTCGCCACGCTGACCGACGAAACCCGCGCCGCCGCGGCCGATGTGCGCTCTCTGGCCCTGCCGGACTGAGGCCCCGCCATGGTGATGGACATTTCCACGCGCTCGGGGCGCGTGCGCGCCTGGTTCGACATGCATCTGGTGGACCACGGGATGATCCGTGCCGTCTACAACAACTTCTACCACCTCGGCGGCGGTATGTATCGCTGCAGCCAGCCCAGCCCGGCCCAGCTCGCCAAGTACCAACAGAAATACGGTATCCGCAGTGTCGTGAACCTGCGCGGCCCCCACGGCTACGGTTCCTATGCGCTGGAGAAGGAGGCCTGCGACCAGCTCGGCCTGGCGCTCCACGACGTCAAGCTGTATTCCCGCACTGCGCCGGAAGTGGAAGAGATACATGCGATTGACGAGTTGTTCAAGAGCATGGAATTTCCGGCGCTGATGCACTGCAAGTCGGGTGCCGACCGGGCCGGGCTCGGCTCGGCGCTGTACCGCATCCTGCACCTGGGGCATCGGGTCGAGGACGCGCTGGCCGAGCTCCACTGGCGCTACGGCCATTTCAAGGGAGCCAAGACCGGTATCCTGGATTTCTTCCTGGCCAGCTATGTGGCACGCAATGCGCGCAGCCCGATCGGCTTCCTGGAATGGGTGGATACCGAATACGACCGCGATGCGCTGGAGGCCAGTTTCCACGAGGAGGGCTGGTCCAGCCTCATCGTGGACAAGGTATTGCACCGGGAATAGACTCGCCGCCGCGTCTGCGAGGGCGGAGATACCGAACATTTGATTACAGCTTGCTGGCCAATTCAGACGATTGCCCTACAGTGCTTTGCACCGTCCCATGGGATGCTGGTCAGGCTTCCGAAAGGGCCGGTGAGTAAAACTGCTGCCGGCGTCGCCGTTTGGCCGGGTAATTGGCTGTGACGGCATAACATCAACCTGCATCGCTATGGCTGGCTATGGATGCCAGCGCAGCCGGTGCTGCAGCGGAAATCTCCTAAAGACATGGAATTACAGGTGCGTGGGGCGGATCCGAAGACCGCGGTGCTGATCCGCCACGTTGGCATTGGTGACCTGGTCTGGCATCTGCCCTATATCCGCGCCATTGCGGCGGCAAGCCGCAACGGCAAGGTGTCGGTGATCGCGGCGCCGTCCACCCGGGCGAAGGACATCCTCGCCGCCGAGGACTGTATCGACGATGTAATCCTTTATGATCGCAGGCCGCGTCGCACCGAGGGGCGGAAGGGGAGTCACCGGGGGTTTGCCGGCCTGCGCCGCTTTGCGCGGGAACTCGAGGTTTACCAGTTCGAACGGATCTTCCTGTTCTCCCGACGCTATCATCATGCGATTCTCGCCTGGCTGGCCAAGATTCCGACGCGCATCGGTTTCGGGACCAATCTCCGTCAGCGTCTGTTCCTCAACCATCCGCCCTTCATTCCCAAGTATCAGGGGCCCGGCGTCGGCATCTATGAAGAGGCCACCGCGTTGGTGATCGCCCATGGCATCGTGCCGTCTGCCGTGGTGCCGCGCATGAAGGTGCCGGCGGCGGAACTGGCTTTCGGGCAGGATTTCATCGCTGCCCTGCCACGGCCGACCGTCTGCTTTGCCATCGGCACTTCGGAGAAGCACAAGCACTGGGGGGACGAGCGTTACGGCGCACTGGCGGCGGAACTCATCGCGCGGGGCTACGGGGTGGTCCTGCTGGGCGGGCCGAGCGAGGAGGAAAACGCCCGCCGCATCGTGGCGGGCGTTCCCGAGGCGCAGCGCGCGGGGATCCAGCCGTTCACCCGCGGCACCATCATGCAGACGGCCGGCATCTTGTGTGCGGCGGATGGCTGCATCGGTAACGATACCGGTGTGCTCAACATGGCGGCAGCTACCGGCAAGCCGGCCATCTGTCTGCTCGGCAAGCGGCCCCTGCTGCTGCACGATCCGGCGATCCGCTGCCTCGACCATGTACCCTTGAACCAGCTCGAAGTGAAGGATGCCGTGGCTGCAGTGACGTCCGGCATATCCCTGCGCCGCTGATTGTGATGACATGCGTGGCCGGCGAGCGCCGTCCGCACAATTGATGACAAAAACGTGTTTGACCCTGCGCGATTCAATGCGCAAGCTTCGGCCCATGTGCAGTTTACGCCCGCTCAGGGTAACGGACCTGCGCTGGACTCCGGGCCACTAGACGAATGAACGATTCCTTCCAGCTCTATCGCCGCCTGCTCGGTTCGATCCGGCCCTATTCGCGGGTGGTTGCCCTGTCCATCCTGGCGATGATCGCCGCTGCGTCCCTGGAGCCCGTGCTGCCGAGCCTGCTCAAGCCGCTGGTGGACGAGAGCCTGATCAAGAAGAACCAGGTTGCCCAGTGGCAGGTGCCCTTGTTCCTGATGCTCGCCTTCCTCGCCAAGGGCGTGGCCGAATATGTGGCCAGCGTGTCCAGCCAGTGGATCGCCAACCAGGCCATCACCGACCTGCGCCAGCAGGTCTTCCGCCATCAGATGCACCTGCCGATCCCGGTGCATCAGGCCGAGACCGGCGGGCGCATGCTGTCGCGCATCCTCTACGACATCCCGCAGGTCGGCGCTGCGCTGTCCAACGCGTGGATCATCGTCGTCCGCGATACCCTGATCATCATCGGCCTGACCGGTTACCTGATCTACACCGCTTGGGAGCTGACGTTGGTGATCGTCGCCATTGCGCCGATCGTGGCCTGGCTGATCCGCATCGCCAGCCGCAAGCTGCGCGGTTCCAACCAGGAGATGCAGGAAACCACCGGGCGCATGACCGGGATGGTCGAGGAGACCCTCGGCGGCGTGCGCGAGATCAAGCTGTTCGGCACCCACGAGCACGAGGACCGGCGCTTCGCCGAGGTGTCCGAAAAGCTGCGCAAGCAGACCATGCGCACCGTGCGGGTGTCGTCCGCCAATGTGCCGCTGGTACAGGTGCTGGCGGCAGCGGCGGTGGCCACGGTGATCTGGACCGCATCCTCCCTGTCGGCCCAGGACAAGCTGAGCCCGGGCGAATTCGTGGCCTTTGTCACTGCGATGTCGATGCTCTTCGAGCCGATCCGCCGCCTGACCAACATCAACGCGACGATTCAGCGCGGCCTGGCCGGCGCCCAGAGCATCTTCGAGCTGCTCGACACGCCGCCGGAAGTGGACAGCGCTAGCGGTACGCTGCCGCGGGCCGTCGGTGAACTGCGCTTCGACGACGTGAGCTTCGCCTATCCGGGCCAGACTGAGTCCGCCCTGCGGCACTTCAGCCTGGATGTGCATCCGGGCCAGACGGTGGCCCTGGTCGGCGCTTCCGGCAGCGGCAAGACCACGTTGATCAATCTGATCGCCCGTTTCTACGAGCCTACTGCCGGCCGTGTCCTGCTCGACGGTGCGCCGCTCGACCGCCTGCCGCTGGCCCACCTGCGCGCCCAGCTCGGCTGGGTCGGCCAGCAGGTCGTGCTGTTCGACGACAGCATTGCCGCCAACATCGCCTACGGCCGCCCCGATGTGCCAGAGGCCGCCATCCTCGCCGCGGCTCGCGCCGCCCATGCGATGGAGTTCATCGACAAGCTGCCGGATGGCCTCGCCACCCGTGTCGGCGCCAACGGCAGCCAACTGTCCGGCGGCCAGCGCCAGCGTATCGCGATCGCCCGCGCCTTCCTGCGCGATGCGCCGATCCTGCTGCTTGACGAAGCCACGTCGGCCCTGGACAACGAATCGGAACGGGCGGTGAAGGACGCGCTGGTCGAACTGCGCCGCAACCGCACCGTGATCGTCATTGCCCACCGCCTGTCCACCATCCGCGACGCCGACCGCATCGTCGTGATGGAGCGCGGGTGCATCGTCGAAGCCGGCACCCATGACGAACTGGTAGCCCGCGGTGAGGCCTATGCCCGCCTGCTGGCCAGCGGCGAGCAGGTGACGGCGGACGCTGCCTGATACGATGACGAGCCGGGTTGCCCTCTACTTCGTTGCATCGCCTCTGCAATACCTGGCGGCGCGGCGCATCGCCGAGATCCATGAGGCCGGCGCGCGTCAGGTGCTGGTCTGGTACAAGCCGGGCATGACGCCCGTGGTGCGGATCGACGACTGGGATGCGGCGAGCTACATGCCGTGGCCGCGCCGCGAACCCCTACCCGGCCCCTTTGGCCGCCTGCGCAGGTTGCGCGCCAACATCCGCCTGGTGGCCGGGCTGGTTGGCCGCTGCGAAAGCTTGCACATCCACAGTGCGGTGTTCGACACCGAGGCGATCAATTACTTCCTGCGCGCGCTGCCCAGGCTGTGTGGCTGCACGGAGATGAAGGCGCGCATCCTGCCGGACGGCATCATCAGCATCCGCCGCTACCCGCTCGCCGGGCTCCGGCGCCTGTTCCAGCACGTCCGCAAGCTGCGCCGTCTGGTGGCTCCCGAGCTGGATTACTGGTGTTTTGCGGGGGATCGTATCGGTTCCGATGCCGGATTCTGCGACCGTATCTACGTGCTTCCTGGCTTGCCCCACGAATATCCGGCAGACAAGACCGTCGTGCTGCCGCCGCTCGTCACGCCGTCCATCGATGGGACGTCGGCAGGAGAAGGGCCGCGTCGCGCGCTGGTGATCGGTCAGCCCCTGGTCGGGGCTGGCTTGATGAAGCCCGCCGACCGGGACGCGGTGAGCGCCGAGATCCATGCCTGGCTGGCCGCAGAAGGTATCCGGCAGATCTTCTACAAAGGCCATCCGAAGGAT
>Ga0265332_10001639_pt1 | contig 12230 bp, 10 predicted proteins | sample 41926metaG_FD_202084 | JGI IMG/M metagenome (GOLD analysis project Ga0265332, IMG submission 202084) | Rhizosphere microbial communities from Carex aquatilis grown in University of Washington, Seatle, WA, United States - 4-19-26 metaG | ecosystem: Host-associated > Plants > Roots > Rhizosphere...
TGCAGCCCGAGCCGTTTCCCGAGCGCATGATCAGCGCCGTGCCGGCCGAATATTTTCTGACGACTCGCATGGTGATCCGCGGCCGCACGGGCCTGGGCTTCCTCACCGACACCGCGCTCGCCGAGTACGTGCGCTGCTATACCCTGAAAACGATCACGGGCTCGTGCCGCGACTACCGCGCCACCGCGACCTGCGATTACGAGATGGACACCGCGGACAAGGACAAGAAGCTCGCGATGCCGCTCCTGCTCCTGTGGGGCGCGCGCGGCCATCCGCCCGAGCGCGCGAATGAATTTCTGAACATCTGGAAAAATTACGCGACCAACATCGCGACGTGGGAGCCGCTGCCGTGCGGCCACTACATGCAGGAAGAGATGCCCGACAATATTTACGACCATTACACTAAATTTTTCGTCGCATAGCGATTAATCGAGGAGATCACATGGCGTCGCAATTCAGGCTGTGCAGTTTCAAGACGTGCCCGTGGGTGCAGCGCGCCGCGATCGTGCTGCGCGCGAAGAACGTGCCGTACGAAATTACCTACATCGACCGCGATCATCGGCCCGACTGGTTTCGCGCGATTTCGCCGCATTCGAAAGTGCCGGTGCTGCAGATCGACGGCAAGGACGCGCTGTTCGAGTCGAACGCGATCGCCGAATATCTCGACGAAACGGTCGCGCCGCGGCTGCACCCCGAGGATCCGCTCGCGCGGGCGCGCAATCGCGCGTGGACCGATTACGTGACGACGTTCGCCTCGGCCATTTCGAACACCGCGTATGCGGATTCGGAAGAAGAATTCGCCGCGCGCACCGCGAAAATCTCCGATCCCTTTTCGAAGCTCGACGCTGCGCTCGCCATGCGCGGCAACGCCGGGCCGTACTTCAACGGACCGAAGTTCTCGCTGGTCGATGCCGCGTATGCGCCGTTTTTGCAGCGTTACACTTTCATGGACCGGATAAAGCCGCTGGGCATGATCGAGAAGTTTCCGCAACTCATGGCGTGGCGCGACGCGTTGCAGGCGGCGCCGGCGGTGAGGGCGTCAACCGTGCCCAATATCGAAGCGGTCTGGCAGGAAGGCCTGATCCTGCGCAAGCGCTGGCTCAAGAAATTCGTGCCGGAGAGCGTGCTCGGCGCTGACGCCGCGGCATGATCCTGCGCGGTCGATCAGTCGGCGTGTAAGCCCAGTTTCTGCACGACCTTTTGCCAGCGTGCGATATCGGCAACGAGCAGGCGTGCGAATTCATCCGGCGTGCTTGATCGCGGGTCGAGTCCCTGGCTCGCGAGCTTCTCGCGCGTGTCGGGCTGCGCCAGCACCGCGCCGATTTCCGAGCTGAGCTTCTGCACGATGTCCGGTGGCATGTTCGCAGGCCCGACAAAGCCGTACCAGAGGCCTGCTTCATAACCGGGTACACCGCTCTCCGCGACGGTCGGCAGATCCGGCAAGGCGGGTGAGCGCTGCGCGCCGGTGGTGGCGAGCGCGCGCAAGCGGCCCGTGCGCACATGCGGAATCACGGACAGGCTCGTGCCGAACGTCATCGACACCTGTCCGCCCATCAGGTCGGAGACGGCGAGCGACATGCCTTTGTACGGCACGTGCGACATCGTCGTGCCGGTCATCGATTCAAAGAGCGCGCCGGCCAGATGGCCTGAAGCGCCGATTCCCGACGACACATAGGTGAGCTGGCCGGGCCTGGCCCTGGCGAGCGCAATCAGCTCTTTGACGTTGCGTGCGGGCAGCGACGGATGCACGGCGAGCACGAGCGGACTCGTGCCGGCGAGCGTGATCGTGGTGAAATCCTTTACCGAATCGAACGGCAACTTGCGATACATGCTGGCATTGACGGCGTGGCCGCTCGGAATCAGCGTGAACGTGTAACCGTCGGGCGCGGAGCGCGCCGTCGCTTCGCTGCCGATGATGCCGTTCGCACCGACGCGGTTCTCGACGATCACCTGCTGCTTCAGGCGTTCGGTCAGTTTCTGCGCGACGAGCCGGCAGATCACGTCGTTGCCGCCGCCCGGCGCGAATATCGAAATGATGCGGACCGGTTTGGCCGGGTACGCGGTTTGCGCGTAAGTGACGGTGCACTGCGCCATCAACGCGAGCGGCAAGATCGAAACCAGGGGTCTGCGCATCGCCGCCCGCTACATCACCGAGCGCACGAGCCCGCCGTCGACGCGGATGGTGGTGCCGGTGATGTAGCTTGCCTTGCCCGACGCGAGGAACGCGACGAGATTCGCGAGTTCGCGCGGGTCGCCGATGCGCCCGATGGAGGTTTCCTCCGCGCGCTGGGCGAGGGCTGCTTCAAGTGTGATGCCGAGTTCTTTCGCGCGCGCCGTCACGTTGCCGAGCATGCGTTCGCTCAGGAGCGAACCGGGACATACATTGTTGACGAGGATGCCGTCGCGGCCGACTTCCTCGGCGAGGCTCTTCGCGAAAGCGACCACTCCCATGCGGGTTGCGCCCGAGAGCGCGAGATTCGGGATCGGCTGGTACACCGTGCTCGCGAGGATGTTGATGATGCGTCCGCCGCCCTGTTTCTTTAAATGCGGAACTGCTTCGCGCGACATCCGCGCGAAGTAAAGCAGCGAACGCTGCACCGCGGTTGCCCATTGTTCCTCGGTTGCGGTCAGCGATTTGGCGAGCGGCGGCCCGCCCGAATTGTTCACGAGTATGTCGAGTCGCCCGTAGCGCTTGACGGCGGCCGTGACCAGCGCCTGTATCGTCGCATGCTGCTCGAGGTCGCCGGCGTAAGCGTAGACGTCCGCGCCGGTTTTCTCCCCGATCTCCTGCGCGGCGCGTTCGAGATCGGCGGCGGTGCGGCTGCACACCACGACTTTCGCGCCTTCCGCGGCCAGCGCTTCGGCGCACGCCCGCCCCAGTCCCTTGCTCGCGCCGCCGACTATCGCGACCTTGCCGGTCAATTCCAGATCCATGAACCCCTCCGGCTTTCGCCAATGTGCGATGAACCGGCATGTTAACGTAAAGATCGGCTGGATTTTGCGGCGCGCGGGTGCACCGGTAGCGGCGGCGTGAAACCCAGATAACCACGCCGTGCCGCCGTCCGCGAGATTACCCTAAAGTATTCGCCGGTTCTGCCGATAGTTTTAAATTGGTTTCGCGCGTGAACCGCGTGACGCGTAAACGGCGCTGATAAACCGCAAAGCGCCCGTTCGCGATTCATGTGATGATAGCTTTCGGATCGAGTCCACCGGAGGATCGGCCTGCAAATTGCGCGCGTGGCTTGATCGCCGCGCGGGAGCCGAAACGTGCCAGCGTATCCCGAATAGAATTGAATATGAAAGCCGTTCAGCCGCAGAATCCGCCGCCCCGGCAGTCGAGGGGGCCCGCCACGCTGATGCGCTCAGCGGCGGCCGGTGTCGTTGCCGTCATAGTCCTGATCGTCGCCCTGACCGGCATGTCGATTTACGAGAGCCGGCTGCGCGCCCACGAACGCGTCGCGGTGACCACGCACAATCTGGCGCTGCTGCTCGAACAGACGATAGACGGGATTATCGACAAGACGGACTTGTCCCTGCGCGCCGCGCAGCTCATGACCGACGGCCAGCTTGCCGCCGGCGGCATCGACGCGAAATCCCTGAATGCCTTCCTTACCCATCAGCAATCGCTGATGCCCGAGCTCGACGCGCTGCGCGTGACCGATGCCGGCGGGGGGATCCAGTACGGGCTCGGCGTGGCGGACCGGGCGGGTGTCAGCATCGGGGACCGCGAGTACTTTGCCCGCTTGCGCGACGATAAAGACGCGGGACTGGTCATCGACGGGCCGCTGACTTCGCGGCTGACCCGCAAAACGGTCATGATATTCGCGCGCCGCGTCAACCGCGCCGACGGTTCGTTCGCCGGGATCGTCTATGCGGTGATTCCGACCGACCATTTTGCCAGGCTGTTCTCCACGATGGATCTCGGTGCACACGGCGCGGTCTCGCTGCGCACCGACACGCTGAGTCTCATCGCCCGCTACCCGGAGGCACAGAAAAGCGCTGCGCCGGGCAGCACCAACGTGTCACGCCGGCTGGCCGAGGTTGTGCGCGCGAATCCGCGCGCCGGCAGTTACGTTGCGGTCACCGCGCTGGACAACATTGAACGGCTGAACGCTTATCGCAAAATATCCAGCTATCCGCTGTACGTCATCGTCGGCATAGGTACCGAAGATAATGTCGCCGCCTGGCGGAACGAGGCATTGAAAATCGCGGCGCTTGCGCTGATTGTCATTCTCGTCATTTTGACGGCGTCGACGCTCATGTACCGGTCGTGGCAGATCCAGTTGCAGGCGCGGGACGCGCTTGCGCGCGCCAGCAACCGCAACCAGCAGTTTCTGCGCAACGCGAGCGACGGCGTGCATATACTGGACGACCGGGGCAATCTTCTGGAATTGAGCGATTCTTTCGCCGCGATGCTCGGCTATACGCGGGATGAACTGCTCGGCCGCAACGTTCGCACATGGGATGCGAAGTGGGATGACAGCGAATTGAGAAGCGTCATCGAGCGGCAGCTGGCGGGCCGCCAGCTCGCGCTGTTTGAAACGCAGCACCGGCGACGCGACGGCAGCATCGTCGACGTCGAGGTCACGGGCCATCCGCTCGAACTCGACGGCAAGACGGTGCTGTTCAATTCGTCGCGGGACATCACCGAGCGCAAGCGCGCCGGCGCGGAGCGCGAGCATTTCGCGGCGATCGTTGCGAACTCGAACGACGCCATCGTGGGCCGCGCGCTCGACGGCACCGTGATCAGCTGGAATCCCGCCGCCGAAAAGCTGTTCGGCTATTCGGCGGCGGAGGCGGTCGGCCGCAACATGGCCGAGATTTTCGGGCCGGACCAGGCGTCGGAAATCGATGCGAACCGGGAGTTGATCAGTCTGGGGAGGGCGGTGCCGAGTTATGAAACGGTCCGCATCGCCAAGGACGGGCGGCGCCTCAACCTCTCGCTCAGCGTGTTTCCGCTGAAAGACAGCAACGGCATCGTTATCGGCATGTCGGCGATTGCGCGCGACAACAGCGAGCGCCAGCGCGCGGAGGAAGCGCGCGCGCGGCTGGCGGCGATCGTGGAAAACTCGAACGATGCCATCATCGGCCGCGATCTCGCGGGCAAAATCGTGTCGTGGAACGCGGCCGCCGAGCGCCTGTACGGTTATACCGCAGCCGAGGCGATCGGGCGGCAGGTTTTTTTGTTGACCCCGCCGGAATTTCGCGACGAAGTTGCGCGCCGCCGCGAGCTTGTATGCGCCGGCAAATCGGTGCTGAGTTACGAGACCGTCGGCGTCGGCAAGGACGGCCGCCGGATCGACGTGTCGCTCAGCGTGTCGCCGGTGTTGGACGGAGACGGCAACGTCGCCGGCACGGCGACCATCGCGCGCGACATCAGCGAACGCAAACGTGCGGAAGAGGCGCGCGCGCGGCTCGCGGCGATCGTCGAGAGCGCCAACGACGCCATCATCGGCCGCACGCTCGACGGTATCGTGACGTCGTGGAACAGGGCGGCGGAATGCCTGCTCGGCTACTCTGCGGCGGAGGCCGTGGGGCGCGACGTTAAAGTAACTCCACCGGACCGCCGGCACGAATCCGACGAGAATCGCCGGCTGCTCGCGGCGGGCAGTCCCGTGCCGAGCTATGAAACCGTGCGCGTCGCCAGGGACGGCCGGCGGATAGATGTTTCGCTCAGCGGCTCACCGATCATGGATGCGAGCGGAAAAGTCATCGGCACCGCGACCATTATGCGCGACATCACCGAGCGCAGGCAGGCCGAGGTGGCGATCGAGGCGAGCGAATTGAGGTTTCGCGCGGCGTTCGAGCAAGCGGCGGTGGGCATGGCGATGCGCGACATCGATCCGCGCAAGCCGCGCTGGCTGCGCGTAAATCAGAAGTTTTGCGACATGCTCGGCTACACGCGGGAAGAGCTTCTGCAAATGACTTCCTTGGACATCACTCTGCCCGAGGACCGCGCTTTGAGTATTCGCAACAACGAGCTGCTGCTGCGCGACGATTACGCGACCGTCTCGCGGGAAAAGCGCTATGTGCGCAAGGACGGGCAGATCATATGGGTAAGTCTATCCGCGTCGGCCATCAGCGCGCCCGACGGCCGGCGTACCCATGTCATCACGGTCATGGACGACATCACGCGGCAAAAACTCGCGGAGGAGGCGCGCGCGCGGCTGGCCGCGATCGTCGAATCGTCGCAGGACGCCATTATCAGCCGCACGCTCGACGGCACCATCCTGTCGTGGAACGCGGGCGCCGAGAAACTGTTCGGGTACACCGCCGACGAGGCGATCGGCCGCAATATGAAGCTCATCATTCCGCCGGAGCGCGTGCCCTATTTCGAACACAACCAGCAGGCCCTGAGTGAAGGCCGGCTGCAACCCGCGTACGACGGGGTCAACATCGCCAAGGACGGGCGCCGCATTCCGGTTTCGATCAGCGTGTCGCCCGTCAGAGCGCCCGACGGTGCAATCACCCACGCGGCCACCGTCATCCGCGACATCACCGCGGCCAAGCGCGCGGAGGCGCAGTTGCGGCTCGCGGCTGGCGTTTTCGATACCGCCGCCGAAGGCATCATCATCACCGACCGCGACAACAAGGTCATCGTCGTCAACGCCGCGTTCACCCAGATCACCGGCTACGAGGCGCACGACATCGTCGGCAAGTACCCGCGCCTGCATTACGCGCCGCGGCAGGAGCAGCACGTGTACGACGAGATGTGGGCGGCGGTCGAGGCGACGGGGCACTGGCAGGGCGAAGTGTGGGACCGGCGCAAGAACGGCGAGCTGTATTGCGAATTGTTGTCGGTCAGCGCGATCCGCAACGAGGCGGGTGAAGTGGTGCAGCGCTGCGCGATTCTGATGGACATCACCCGCCGCAAGATAGCCGAGCAGGAACTGAAGCGCCTCAACGATGAACTGGAAAACCGCGTTGCTGAGCGCACGCGCGAACTCGAGCGCGCGAACAAGGAACTCGATGCGTTCAGCTATTCGGTGTCGCACGACTTGCGCGCCCCGCTGCGCGCGATCAGCGGCTTCAGCGCGCTCGCGCTGCAGGCGAATGACCGCAATTTCGACCCTGCGACACTCGATTACCTCGCCAAAATCCAGGCGGGCGCCGAGCGCATGGGCCGGCTGATCGACGATCTTTTGCGCCTGTCGCGTATTTCCCGCCAGCAGATGCGCCGGCAGGATTTCGATTTGAGCCAGATGGCCCGCGAGGTCGGCGATGTCTTGCGGGAAACCCCGGCGAATCAACCGGTGCAGATCACGGTGGCGCCCGGCATGCGCGCGAACGGCGATCGCGGGCTCATGCGCATAGTATTCGACAATCTGATCGGCAACGCATGTAAGTTCTCCGCCCGCGCCGCGGCGGCGAAAGTCGACATCGGCGCGCTTGAACAGGACGGTGAAACCGTGTACTACGTCCGCGACAACGGCGCGGGGTTCGACATGCGATATTCGGGCAAGCTTTTCAACGCGTTTCAGCGCTTGCACAATACCGGCGAATTCGAGGGCACCGGCATCGGCTTAAGCATCGTGCACCGCATCGTCGCGCGGCACGGCGGCAGAATCTGGGCGGAAGGCAAGACCGGCGCGGGCGCGACGTTTTACTTTACGCTCGGCCGGCCTGCGGACGTCCCCGGGAACATCGCTACCGCGCCGTCCGGCGAGACGGCCGTGTCCCGGTGAGCGGCGCAACCTCGTTGATCCGCGTTCGTGAATCCGCCGGCGCCCGGGATTAGATGAGCGCCGAAGCGGCGGCCGGCGCCGCCAATCCGCGCACGACGCGGCTGCTGGAAGGCCCGATAGTGCCGACGCTGCTCAAGCTCGCGGCGCCCAATCTTGTTCTCCTGCTGGTTCAATCGTCGATCGGTTTGATCGAAGCGTATTGGGTCGGCCAACTGGGCACCGATGCGATGGCCGGTGTGGCGCTGGTATTTCCGGCGCTGATGCTGATGCAGATGATGTCGGCTGGCGCGATGGGCGGCGGCATCTCGTCGGCGATTGCGCGCGCGGTCGGCGCACGGCGCCATGCCGACGCGAACGCGCTCGTCATTCATGCGTTGATTATCACCGTCGCGCTCGGCGTGATGTTCAGCGTTGCGATGCTCGCTGGCGGGCGTGCGCTCTACACGCTGATGGGCGGGCGCGACGCCGTGCTCGAAGCGGCTCTCGCTTACTCCAACCTGTTGTTTGCCGGCATCGTGCTGCTGTGGATCTTCAACGCGCTCGCGAGCGTGCTGCGCGGCACCGGCAACATGGCGCTGCCGGCCATCGTGACCGCCGCGGGCGCCGTGCTCGTCATACCGCTCTCGCCGGTGCTGATTTTTGGCTGGGGGCCGTTTCCGCGCTGGGGAGTCGCGGGCGGCGCTGCCGCGGTGCTGCTCTATTACGCGGGCGCGATTCCGTTTCTCGCGCATGCAATATGGTCGGGCCGCAATGTCGTGCGCCCGGTGCTGCGTGGAACGAAAATCAGCCGGCCGCTCCTGTATGAAATCCTGCGCGTCGGGTTGATTGCGGCGGCGATCACGGTCACGACTAACCTGACGGTGGCATTGACGACGGGGATCGTCGGCCGTGCGGGCGCGCAGGCGATTGCCGGTTACGGCATCGGCTCGCGGCTCGAATATCTCTTGATTCCGCTCGCGTTCAGTCTCGGCGCGCCGCTCGTCGCGATGGTGGGCACGTGCATAGGCGCCGGCAAAACCGCGCGCGCGCTGCGTGCGGCGTGGCTCGGCGCGCTGATTGCGGGATCGGTCGCCGAAACGGTGGGACTCGCCGCGGCGTGTCTTCCGTCTGCCTGGATGGGTTTGTTCAGCGCGGATGCCGCCGTCATCGCGCACGGCTCGCAATACCTGCGCATCGTCGGGCCGTTTTACGGCTTCTTCGGCGTCGGCATGGTGTTGTACTTTGCGTCGCAAGGCGCGGGCCGGCTTGCCTGGCCGCTCGTTGCCGGCTTGTCGCGTCTCGCGGTAGCGGGCGCGGGCGGCGCGCTTGCGTATGCATGGACGCAGGATCTCGCCGCGGTTTTTGCCGCGCTCGGGTTGGCGCTGGCCGTGTTCGGCGCGATCGTCGCGGGGGCGGTCGCGCGCGGCGCGTGGGGAACGCCGCCGCGGCGCGCGTAAACCGCATGTCGCCGGCCTGACTTGCGGTATGCTGGCGGCGCAGCGCCGTTTTAAACCATATCAAGGAGATTTCTTATGGCAGCCCTTCAAGCCGGCACCCTGGCGCCGGACTTCACTCTCGCTTCGCAGGCAGGCGACAAGATCACGCTAGGCAGCTACCGCGGCCGCCGCACCGTGGTGTCGTTTCTGCCGTTTGCTTTCACCGGCGGGTGAAAGAACCAGGTCAGCGGGTTCCGTGAGAACTACGCACAATTCAAAGCGCTCAACGTGGAAATCCTGCAGATCAGCGCGGACACCGTGCCAAGCCTGAAAGTCTGGATGGAGCAACTGGGCGGCCTGCCGTTTCCGCTGCTGTCCGATTACTGGCCGCACGGCGCGGTCGGCAAAGCTTACGGCGTATTCAACGAGGAGCGCGGCATGGATGCGCGTTCGGCATTCGTCCTCGACGCGCAGGGCATCATCCGCTATTCGCAGGTCTACGCGCCGGGCACCATCCCCGAAAGCAAAGAGCTGCTGGAGCAGTTGCAAAAAATCTAAGTCCGGCTCCGGCGCGCGACCGGACGCTCGTCGCGCGCCGCCTCAGCTTTTCGTCGAATCGAGCATCGCCTTCAACAACGTTTCCGGTTCGTGCGCGCCCGACACGGCGACCTTGCGATTGAAGATGAAAAACGGCACGCCGTTAACGCCGCCCTGGCGCGCTTCGAGATCGCTGCCGAGTATCGCGTCGCGGTCTTCATCCGAGTCGAGATAATCTTCGAGCAGGTCGCGTTCGAGTCCGGCGCGTGCGCCGATGTCCGCCAGCGTTTTCCGGTCGGCCAGATTGGCGCCCTCCTTGAAATAAGCGGCGAACAGGCTTTCCGCGACTTCGTCCTCGCGCCCGTGTTTTGCGCCGTACAGCATAAGCCGGTGCGCGTTGACGGTATTCGGCTGGACCTTGATGGCGTCGAACGCAAAATCGATGCCGACTTCGCGGCCGACGGCGGCGACGCGCTCGTATTTGTTGCCGGCCGGCCCCCATTTGCGCTCGATGTACGCCTGCCGCGAGATTCCTTCTTCGGGCAAATCGGGATTCAACTGAAACGGCAGCCAGCGCACGGCCGGCGGTTCCTCATCGGGCATCTGCTCGCGGTACATCCGCAGCGCGGATTCCAGGCGGCGTTTGCCGATGAAGCACCAGGGTCAAACCACGTCGGAGACGATGTCGATGGTGAGCTTGGGTTTGGAGGTCATGGGTATTCCTCGGGCAGGTAGTCAAGCGTCAGTCTATCGCGCAGCGCATCGCGAGTCGAGGCGGCCGGAGTTTTCATCGTTGCATGCGCAGCAGGCGCGCGGCTTCCGCCGCGCGCGCGTCGTCGATTTCCCGCACCACGCTCTGGAGATCGACGGGCGGCAGGCTGCGGTCGAAGCGCCCGGTCAGCGTGACGTCGGGAGTCAGCGCGCCCTGCTCGTATAGCGACCAGATTTCCCTGCCATATTCGGTCGTCAGGAGTTCCGGCGCGCTGCGGCCGAAATAATTCGTCAGGTTGGCGACGTCGCGTTCGAGCATGTCGCGCGCGTGATTGTTGCCCGCCGCGTCGATGGCCTGCGGCAGGTCGATGATGACCGGGCCCGTCGCGCCGAGCAGTATGTTGTATTCCGATAGGTCGCCGTGCACGATGCCGGCGACGAGCATGCGCACGACTTCCTTCATCAACAGCGCGTGGTAATGGCGCGCCTCGTCGGCGGAGAACTCCAGATCGTTGAGCCGGGGCGCGGCTTCGCCGTGCGCGTCCGTCACGAGTTCCATCAACAGCACGCCTTCGTGAAAATTGTAGGGCACGGGCACGCGCACGCCGGCCGCGGCCAGGCGGTACAGCGCATCGACTTCCGCGCTTTGCCACGCCTCTTCCTGGACCTTGCGTCCGTAGCGCGTGCCTTTTTCCATTGCGCGCGCGCGACGGCTGTTCTTGGTCTTGCGGCCCTCGGTGTAATCGACGGCCTGGCGGAAACTGCGCTTGTTGGCTTCCTTGTACACCTTGGCGCAGCGTATCGCGTCCCCGCAACGAACCACGAAAATCATGGCTTCCTTGCCGCTCATCAGCTGGCGGACCACCGCGTCGACGAGGCCGTCCTCGACGAGGGGTTCGAGCCGCTTGGGAATTTTCATCGCGCAATTATGGGGCTTTTCGCCGGCGCGGCCGCGAACGCGTGAAAACTTGTTGCTTAAGCAGGCGGGGACGATGGCATTGAATGGCTTCCCCGCATGTTTACCTGCGCCGCGATTAGGTCTAGGATGCTCGTTCGCAGCAGCGCGGGACCGCGGACGAGCAAGCGGCCGCGTTCCGCATAAAAAGGGAGGGGGAGATGGAGAAAGACGGATTCGATCGCCGCGCTTTTCTGAAAAGCGCGGTTGCCGGCGGCGCCGCCGCCGTTGCAGTCAATATTCCGCAGACCGCGGAGGCCCAGCCCGCGACGACCGCGGCAAACGCGTCCCCCGGCTATGCATTTCTCAATCCGGAAGAGGGTGCATTTATCGAGGCCGTGGTCGATCACATGGTGCCCGCCGATGAGCTGACGCCCAAGGGCACCGACATCGGGCTCAATATTTTCATCGATCGCGCGCTCGCCGGCGGCTGGGGCAAGGGCGACCGGCTTTACATGCAGGGCCCGTGGAAGCCGGGCGTGCCGAGCCAGGGTTATCAACTGCCGCTGACGCCCGCCGAGTTGTATCGCACCGGCATCGCCGCCGCCAACGCGCATTGCGTCAAGAGTTATCAAAAGAGTTTCGACAAGCTGGGCGAGGCGCAGCGCGAAGAATTCCTGCTCGCGCTGCAGGGCGGCAAGGTGACTTTCGAAAACGGTCCGCCCGCGCGCGTATTTTTCACCGCGCTTTACCAAAGCGTCATGGAAGGCATGTTCGCCGACCCGATGTACGGCGGCAACAAGGACAAGGCGGGCTGGAAGCTGATCGGTTTCCCGGGCGTCATCGCGGTCAATCATCAAAACGTCGAGAAATTCCGCGACAAGCCGTTTCCGACGAATCCCGTCGGCATCGCGGACATGAGCTAAGGGGCTGACCATGGCAAAAAAACTCAAAGAAGTCGATGTCGTGCTCGTCGGTCTCGGCTGG
>Ga0265332_10001643_pt1 | contig 12212 bp, 13 predicted proteins | sample 41926metaG_FD_202084 | JGI IMG/M metagenome (GOLD analysis project Ga0265332, IMG submission 202084) | Rhizosphere microbial communities from Carex aquatilis grown in University of Washington, Seatle, WA, United States - 4-19-26 metaG | ecosystem: Host-associated > Plants > Roots > Rhizosphere...
GTGTGGCACCCGGATCGACGACATCGGCGCGCCGCTGCGCCGCTACGATTACCCCGCGGCACTCGCGGCCCTGCGCACGCTTCGCGCGGCACCCGACGAAGCTGCGAGCGACCGGCACGCCAGCGTCTGAATCGCCGCGGTGCGCGTGATGCCGCGCCGAGTCCGCTTCAGGACGCGACGAGCATCGCCGCCGGTTTGCTCTGCTTTGCCTGATGCAAAGGCAGGCGGACCGTGAACCGCGTGCCGCGTCCGACTTCGCTGTCGACCTCGATCGAGCCGCCATGCTTGCGCACGATCGAATAGGTGACCGACAGCCCGAGACCGGTCCCTTTCCCGACCGGCTTGGTCGTGAAGAACGGCTCGAAGATCCTGTTGAGATTGGGTTTGGGAATCCCGCAGCCGGTGTCCTCGACGGACACCCACGCCTCGTCGCCGGCGGTGCCGGTGGCGATGGTGATCCGGCCCTTGTCCGCGATCGACTGGCCCGCATTGACGAGCAGGTTGAGAAACACCTGGTTGAGGCGCAGCGGCAATGCCTCCACGTTGGGCACCGCGCCGTAGCGCGTCTCGATCTGCGCCTTGTACTTGATCTCGTTGCGGACGATGTTGAGCGTGCTGTCGAGAATGGTGTGCAGGTTCACCATTTCCCAGGTCTCGTCGGAGCTGCCGCGCGCGAACGTCTTCAGGTCCTGCACGATCGCGCGCACCCGGGCCAGTCCGTCGCGCGATTCGGCGACCAGCGCCGCGATGTCGGTGCGCAGGAAGTCGACGTCGATCTTTTCCTGGAGTGTGCGCGCCATGACCCTCGCTTCCGAAAGCGGCTCCGCCGCGGCCGTGGAGCGCTCTGCCGCGACGCAGGCTTCGGTGAGGCGAAGCAGCTGGCCGACGTACGAGTCGAGAGTCTCGAGATTGGAGATCACGAACCCGATCGGATTGTTGATCTCGTGCGCGACGCCGGCGGACATCTGCCCGATCGACGCGAGCTTTTCCGTCTGGATCACCTGGTCCTGCGCTTCCTCGAGCGCGGAGTTCATCCGCTGCATCGCGGCGTTCAGCGTCGACAGCTCGAGGAGCCGCGTCTCGCGCTCGACGTGCATCCGGTGATTCGCCATCACCAGCGCGAGGAGCCCCACGAGCACCTGCCCGCGGTCGAGATCGGCGATGGTGTAGCGCGCGTTGCCGGCCGCCCGGTTGACGGCCAGTGCGCCGATCGTGCGCTCGTGGACACGCAGCGGCCAGCACATCGCCGACTGCGTCGTCCGGTCGCGTCGTTCGTTCAGCCGGACCGGGAGCCCGGTCTGCGCCGCGTCACCGTTGATGAGGAGCGGCTGGCCCGTGGCGACCACGTGACCGAAGACGCCCATGCCGCGCGGCGGGCGGCTGCCCAGCACGCCCGGCGGCAAATCCGTGCCGGCGACGATCTCGAGAAGATCGCTGGTGCCTTCGACGATCATCGCGATCGAGCCGCTCTCCGCGCCAAGGGCGGAAACGATGTGCAGCAGGATGTCCTGCTGGACCTGCAGCGGATCGACGCCCTTTGCCGCCGATTGCCCGAGCTCGTAGAGCGCGTAGATCCACGGAATGTCGTTGAGATTGTCCTGCACCGGCTTCGCGGCCGGCCCGCCGCGGCGGGCCGCGGCGGCGCGACGGGGTTTCTGCGTGCCGGATTTGTTCATGGCCGTCCTTGCGGGCCCGCAGGCAGCCCGTCGGGCTACTCGAGCAACACGCCGCCGTCCTCGGACCAGTGCACGCGGGTGATCCCCGGAGTCTCGGCCTCGAGGCGCTCCAGCTCGAGCTGCTGGCGCGAGATGACGCCGTGCTGCAGGCGCACCTTGTCGGCGAGCAGCCGGTTCTCTAGCGCGAGGTGCCGGTGCTCGAGCGCCTGGATGATCGTGCTGCGCAGGTCGGTATCCGACCACGGCTTCGCGACGAAGCGCACGATGCCCGCATCGTTGATCGCGCGCACGATGCCTTCGAGATCGGTGAACGCGGACAGCATGATCCGCGCCGCGTCGGGATTCAGCTTCTTCACCATCATGAGGAACGTCGCGCCGTCCATTTCGGGCATCCGGTAGTCGGAGATCACGAGATCGACCGGCTGTTGGCGAACGTGGTCGATCGCATCGTGCACCGACGTGAACGTCATCACGTGCGGTTCCGGGATCGCCGGCTCCGCGGCCTGGTTCATGCACATGCGGCGCAGCGCGCTCAGCACGTTGGGTTCGTCGTCGACGATGAGGAGGTTCGCCATGTGTGACTTTCCGCCGGAGCCGCGCCCCATTCGGCACGGCACCGGCATTGCATCTGCGAACGGCAAGGAGCCGGAATCCGCCGTTGCCTCTGATTCAGCAATTCACATGCCACACGCCATGCGCCGCTGCACCGGGCAGCGCGGCGCGACGAGCTGCCGCTGCGAGGCACACGCTGCCCCCTTCGCGACGAATGGCACACTGCGCATACCAGAGAATGCTTCGCATTTGCGGTGAGGCATTGATCCAGATCAACGAAGCGAAAGCGTCGCGACGAGGAGGCCGCGCCGAAGCTGGCGAATGCCTTTGCCTGCAGTGTCCGCCGTCGGTCAGCGGTGGGGCTGCGACGGCCAGACCCGGCGCGATTACAATCCCTTCGATCGTCGCGAAGCGGCGCGACAGAACGCAGGAGCCTGCCGTTGGACATCGACACATTCATGCAGGGGTACAAGGCAGCGTGGGAGGGACGTGACGAGCAGCTTCTCTGCCGCCTCTTCGCTCCCGATGCAATCTACCGCAACACGCCGTTCGCCGCGCAACAGGGGCACGCCGCCATTGCGCAGTACTGGCAGCGCGTGAAGCTTCAGGAAGGCATCCATCTCGCCTATGAAGTCCTGGCGCGGAAACCGGTCGGCGGCATCGCGCATTGGCACGTCACGTATCAGGTCGCGTCGGAGGAACTGTTCAGGATCTGGGCGGCATCGACCGGAACAAACCTCATTGCGCGCGCACCGGGCGATCCGCTGCCGCGCCTCGCCCTCGACGGCATTCTCGCAGCCGAGTTCGGCGCATCCGGACTCTGCCGCGAGTGCCGGCTCTGGTGGCACAGCGTGATCGTCGCTCCAGCGGCGAATGCGCCGGCGTAGCGTTGCGAACGCCGCATCGGCCCGCGCACGCGAAGACCACCGGACGCGTGCGGCGATCAGCCCGGCAGCATCGACCTGAGGACCCGGTCGCGCAGCACGAAATGATGGAGCAGCGCGACGGCGGCGTGGATTCCGGCGACCCAAAGAATCGTGTCGCCGAGCCACGTGTGAACCTCCGCAATCACGGCGCCGGCGGCATGTGCCTCCGGCAGCAGCGGCGCAATGCGAAGGTTCGCGAGAAACGTGAGCGGATGTCCTTCGAGCCATGCGCCGGTGACCGCCGTCAGCGGAACGGCGAGCAGCAGCAGGAACAGCAGACCGTGGCCGCCCTTCGCCGCGCGGCGCATCCACGCCGGCATCGGCGGTTCCTGCGGCGCCGCATCGAAGGGCCGCCAGGCCAGGCGCGCGAGCGTCAGCAGGAAGACGCAGATGCCCAGCGTCTCGTGCAATTGGCGGTCAAAATCCCTGGCCGCCGAATAGACGCGCTGCTCCGAACCTCCCGGTCCGAACACGAACGCGACGACGACGAGCATCGCTGTCGCCCAATGAAGAAACCGAGCCGTGGCGCTGTAGCGGGTGCGGGGGACATCTGGGGTCATCGTGGCGTCCATGATTCGAATTCCCGGATTATACGGAGCCGCCCCCCACCGCACGCATGCGGCGACGTGCCGAATTTGCGATACCGCACATTCGGGCACGCGTGGGTCCATGAGACAATGAAGCCATGATCGATCGACCGCAAACGCTCGGCGAGGAGATCGCCAACAGCGTGAGCCATGGCGTGGCCCTGCTCGCCGCGATCGCGGCGGTGCCGGTCCTCGTCGCGGCGGCCCGGCAAATGAGCGTCGGCGCACTGGTCGGGACCTGCGTGTTCGCAGCGACGATGGTGCTTCTCTATCTCACGTCGACGCTCTACCACGCGATGCCGTCGGGACGCGCCAAGCGTGTGTTCATGAAGCTCGACCATGGCGCGATCTACGTGTTCATCGCCGGCAGCTACACCCCGTTCGCGCTGGGTGCGCTGGGTGGCCCGTGGGGCTGGACGCTGTTCGGGCTCGTCTGGTCGTTCGCAGCGCTCGGCGTCGCGCTGAAGGCATTCGACCGGCTGTCGCACCCGTGGATTTCTACCGGGCTTTATCTGGCGATGGGATGGCTCGTTCTGATCGCGGCAGTGCCGCTGTTCGAGCACGTCGCGCTTCCCGGCATCGCGCTGCTCGCCGCGGGCGGCATCGCCTACACCGCGGGCGTCGTGTTCTTCATGCTGGATTCGCGCGTCCGCTACGCCCATGCCGTGTGGCACGGCTTCGTCGTCGCCGGCACCGGCTGTCACGTCTTCGCGGTGCTGGGCTACGCCGGGTAGCTTTCCGCCGGCGCCGCGCTAGCCGAGCGGCGCGACCTTCACGACCTCTTCGGTCGTCGTGACGCCCGCGGCGATCTTCATCGCGCCGGAAACCCGCAGCGGCTTCATCCCGTCCTTGAACGCCTGCTCGCGCAGCTTGCCGTCGTCGGGATTCGTCGTGACGAGCCGGCGCAGCCCCGGCGTCATCAGCATGATCTCGTAGAGGCCGATCCGCCCGAGGTAGCCGGTCATCCGGCACTCCAGGCAGCCGACGGGCACCATCACCTGCGCCGGCTTTTCCGCGCGCCATGGCGACGTGATCGCGTGCCAGACGTCGTCGTCGGGAGGCTCGCCCGGCTTCTTGCAGTGAGGACACAGCGTGCGGACGAGCCGCTGCGCCATCACGCCCAGCATCGTCGAGCTGACGAGGTACGCCGGCATGCCGAGGTCCAGCATCCGCGTGACCGCCGTGGGCGCGTCGTTGGTGTGCAGCGTAGACAGCACCAGGTGGCCGGTGAGCGCCGCCTGCACCGCCATGTCGGCAGTGTCGCGGTCGCGGATTTCGCCGACCATGATGATGTCCGGGTCCTGCCGCATCAGCGTGCGCACGCCATGGGCGAAATCGACGCCGATGATCGGCTGCACCTGCATCTGGTTGAACGAGGGCTCGATCATCTCGATCGGATCCTCGATCGTGCAGACGTTGACTTCGGTGGTGGCGAGCTGCTTCAGCGACGAATAGAGCGTCGTCGTCTTGCCGGATCCGGTCGGCCCGGTGACGAGGATGATCCCGTTGGGCTCCTTGATCATCTTCTCCCAGCGCTCGCGGTCGTCGCTGGTGAAGCCGAGCTCGGTGAAGTCGCGGACCAGCACTTCCGGCGTGAAGATCCGCATCACGATCTTCTCGCCGAACGCCGTCGGCATCGTCGAGATGCGCAACTCGACCTCGTTGCCGTCCGGCATCACCGTCTTGATGCGGCCGTCCTGCGGGCGGCGCTTCTCGACGATCTCCATCCGCGCCAGCAGCTTGATCCGCGATGTCACCGCGATCAGCACCGGAATCGGAATCGCGTAGACGGAGTGCAGCACGCCGTCGATGCGAAAGCGTATCTGGCCGACGTCGCGCCGCGGCTCGACGTGGATGTCGGAGGCCCGCTGCTCGAACGCGTACTGCCAAAGCCAGTCGACGATGTGGACGACGTGGCTGTCGTTGGCGTCGAGCGTGCCGCGCTGGCCGAGCTCGACCAGCTGCTCGAAGTTGCTCGCGAGCGACAGCTGGCCCTTCGAGGTCTCCTGCGCCTTCTTCATCGAGCGCGCGAGGTTGTAGAACTCGCCGAGGAAGCGCCTGATGTCGACCGGATTCGCGAAGACCAGCTTGACGTCGAGCTTCAGGAACCCCTCGAGCTCGTCGGCCCACGAGCGCACGAACGGCTCGGAGGTCGCGACGGTGAGGGTCGTGCGGTTCACCTCGACCGGCAGGATGCGGAAGCGCTCGGCGTAGGCGTTCGACATCGTCCCGGTGACCGCCGTGAGGTCGATCTTCAGCGGGTCGATGTGGAGGTAGGGGACGCCGAGCTTGCCGGCGAGCCACTCGACGATGAAATCGAGCGTCAGCGGCGTGTGCGGCGGCGCGGCGGCCTTCCAGCGCTGCGAGGCGATGAACTCGAGCGGGTGCTCGCCGCGGGCGACACGTGCGCGGGAGAGCTTGTCGGCGTCGTGCGCGGACACGAGAGCGTCGGCCACCATCAGCTTGAGGATGTCCTCGAGCCGCAGGCGGCGATCCTGCGCGATCTGCGCCTTGGGTTTGGGGCCGGCCGCAGCGGGCGCGGCCGGAACGGGGGTCGCCATCGCGCAACTCTACACCAGCCCCGCAGTCGATGGACCGGTGGCTCGCGGCGCACTTTACGGACTCTGCGAATGACGGTAGCCTCGACTGTGCGCTGCACTGCCGCCGCGCTGCCGCCGTTTCGCCTCGCGGCGACCGTATTTCCGAGTCCGAATGCGATGACATCCAGAAACCCGCTTCCGCACCCTTGCGTTCGCGCAGCCCTCTGCGCGCTCTTCCTCGGCGCCGCCGGCGCATCGTTCGCCGCCGATCCGGTCGCCGCCGATCCCGTCGCCGTCCCGCCGGGCGCCGACACCGCGGCCCAGGCGCCGTCCGAGCCCGCGGCTCCGGCCGCCACCCCCGGCCGGCCGGAGGTCAGTCCGGCGCTGATGCTGCGCGCCGCCAAGCTGGTCTACGACCGCGACGTCGCACGCGCACGCGCCGCCAATTCGATCGACGAGACGTCCGACTCGTCACGCCGGATCCACGCCACGGCGCAGCGGCTGATCGTGCAGGCGATCCGCGTGAGTCCGACCGTGCCGTGGACCCTCGCGCTCACCGTCGAGAACGAGGCGATGCCCGTCGCCTACTGCCTCCCGGGAGGAAGGATCATCGCGAGCAGCGCGCTCGTCGACCGGATGCGCCTCACCGACGCCGAGCTGGCCGCCGTGCTGGCGCACGCGATGGGACATGCCATTGCCGGGCACGATGCCGAGGAAGCCATCGTTCGGCTGAAGCGAATGCCGGACGGCATCGCCGCGGATCCGAATCGCACCGTGCTGAATCTCGCGGAGATTCTCGCGCAGCTCGTGCACAAGGACCCGCACACGGTCGATGCCGAGCGCGTCGCCGACAGCATTTCGCTCGATCTCCTCCTGCGCGCCGGCATCGACCCGCACGCGGCCGTCGAGGCATGGCGCAAGGTCGCGCGGGCCGGGGGGACGGTGCCGCCCTCCTTTCTCGCGCTGAATCCGACCTGGTCTTCGCGGATCGACGACCTCGATGCCGCCATTCCTGCGGCAATCAGGGCGTATCAGGCATCGCTGGTCGCGCCGCCGGCGCCGGCCGCTGCGCCGAAGGAAGCGAAGAAGCGCAAGCCCGCCTCGGGCTAGCGGCGGACGCCCGGACAGCATGCCGGCGACGCTTGTGGCACGAAACGTCGACATCACCACGCTGCGGGTCGATGCGATCGTCAATGCCGCCAACGCTTCGCTGCTGGGCGGGGGCGGCGTCGACGGCGCGATCCATCGCGCGGCGGGGCCCGAACTGCTCGCCTCCTGCCGGACGCTCGGCGGCTGCGCGACCGGCAACGCGAAGATCACGCCCGGCTTCCGGCTGCCGGCGAAATACGTGATTCATGCGGTCGGGCCGATCTGGGCCGGCGGGTCGCAGCGCGAACCCGAGCTTCTCGCATCGTGCTATGCGCGGGCATTCCTGCTCGCGAACGCGCACGGAATCGCGACGATCGCCTTTCCGGCTATCAGCTGCGGCGTCTACGGGTATCCGCTTCGCGCCGCCGCGGAGATTGCGGTGCGCACGGCGCAGGAATGCGCTGCGGCGGAATCGTCGATCCGCGAAGTGACCTTCGCGTGCTTCGGCGAGGACGTGCTCGCCGCCTACCGGTCCGCGCTCGCGCCGTGCCCGCCTTCGGCCACGGGGCGCTGAGCGCAGGCGTCAGGGCCGAATGTAGGCGTAACCCTGGCGCTGGCGCTCAATCAGCTCGACGACGCCCGCCTTCACGTAGCCGATGTCGGCGAGCATGTCCTCGCGCACGAGCTTCTGCCCGTGCATCGAGTTCTCGCAGGCGACGATGACGACGCCGGATTTCAGCGCGTCCGCGACGCGGTTGCCGACCGGCGAGTCGACCTTCAGCATGCCGAGCCCGGCGTTGATCGCGACGACCTCGATGTCGATGTTGGCGGCGCCGATCTCCTTCTGCAGATTCGCGACGTTGTTGAGCGCGACATTCCACTTGGCAGGCTCGGCGTCGCCGACGTGGACGATCACCTTGTAGCGGCCCGCATCGGCAATGGGTGCGGCACTCGCCGGCGACGGTCCCGGTGCGGCGGCCATCGCGGCCGCAGCGCCCAGCACGACAATACCGGCCGTCGCGGTGCGCATCCAGCTAAGAATCGTGTGCATCGGATCGCTCCTTCATCGATTCCGCAGCGCCGGACGCCGCCTCGGCATGGCTTTCCATTGCCGCGGAGGCGAGGTCGGTAACGGCGAACGCCGAAGGCGCGCTCGAGGTCAGCCACAGCAGCGAAAGCGCGTGCGCAAGCCGGGAGGCGGCGCGCTGCAGCGGGCCCGGGCGGGAGAGTGAAATCATTCCACGGTCATCACGGGAAATGGATTGGCCGCCACGATGCGCGCGATTGGCGAGGCTGGCAAGCCCCCCGGTCAGGCACCCTGCGCCGGGATCTCGGGCGCCTGGAAGACTTCGCGCAGGTAGGCGACGTAGGACGGATCATAGTCCATCGACTTGCCGGGCTCGTCGCTGATCTTCGCCACCGGCTGCCCGTTGCAGCGAGTCATCTTGATGACGATCGACAGCGGCTCGAAGCCGACATCGTTGGTGAGGTTGGTTCCGATGCCGAACGCCGTGTGCATCCGGCCGCCGAAGTGCCGGAAGAGCCGGATCGCGAGCGGCACGTTGAGCTGGTCGGAGAACACCATCGTCTTCGAATGCGGGTCGATCCGCATCTTCTGGTAGTGCGCGATCAGCTTCTCGCCCCAGTCGAACGGGTCGCCGGAGTCGTGCCGCACGCCGTCGAACAGCTTGCAGAAGAAGAGGTCGAAGTCGCGCAGGAAGGCTTCCATCCCGCAGACGTCGGACAGCGCGATCCCGAGGTCGCCGCGGTACTCGCGCGCCCACGTGTTGAACGCGAAGACCTGCGAGTCGCGCAGCCGCGGCCCGACCGCCTGACAGGCCTGCAGGTACTCGTGCGCCATCGTGCCGAGAGGCGTCAGCCCATGGCGCAGCGCGAGCCCGACGTTGCTCGTGCCGACGAACTTTTCTCCGATGCCGTCGCGCAGCGTGCGCACGACTTCGTCGTGCCAGATGCGCGAAAAGCGGCGGCGTGTCCCGTAGTCGGCGATCCGGAATTCGGGATCGGGGACGCCGTTGATCAGGCCGATCTTCGCCGCGAGCCGGCGCCGGCCCTCTGCGAGATCGGTCGTCGGCTGCGTGTCGCGGAAGAATACTTCGCTGACGATCGACAGCACGGGCACCTCGAACAGGATCGTGTGCAGCCAGGGGCCCTTGATCGTGATGTCGATCTCGCGCTCGGAACCGGGCAGCCGGTCGACGTGGATGAACCGCTCGTCCAGCGAGAACAGTCCGAGCAGATCGACATAGTCGCTCTTGAAGAAGCGCCAGCCGCGCAGGTAGTCGAGCTCCTCGGGGCGAAAGCGCAGCGTCGTCAGCGCGCGGATCTCGTCGCGGATCTCGCTGATGTAGGGGGTGAGATCGACATCGGGCGTGCGGCACTTGAAGCGGTACTCGACCTGTGCGCCGGGAAAATGATGCAGCACGACCTGCATCATCGTGAACTTGTAGAGGTCGGTGTCGAGCAGCGACTGGATGATCATGCGGAATCCGCGGAACGGAGCGGCAGCGAGACGTCGAGGCGGCAGATGTTACCCGGTCGCAGCGATTGCGGCATAATTGACCATTGGTCATTTAACGGGCCGCGCCAATTCGCTGGGGGGCGGGCCCAGGCATCCGGGCGGCCGCGCGCAATACGGCTCCGCGGCGGAACTCCTGTCATGGCAGTTCCCGTACGCGACGGATATGATCGCGCCATTCACCGCAAGGACGAAGCGCCATGCTGATCAACTGCGTCGTCTACAAGAAGGGACGGAAGCTCGCCGACATTCCGGTCGAGAATATCAGCGACTACGTGAACCAGGACGACTGCTTCGTCTGGGTTGCGCTGTTCGAGCCGACGCACGACGAGCTGGCGCTGATGGCCGAGGAGTTCGGGCTCCATCCGCTGGCCGTCGAGGATGCGCAGAAGGGTCACCAGCGGCCGAAGATCGAGGAATACGAGGATTCGCTGTTCGTCGTGCTGCACACGGTCGAATATGCGGGCGGCCCCGACGCCGAGATCCACATCGGCGAGATCGCAATCTTCGTCGGGCGCAACTACATCCTCTCCGTGCGCCTGCACACGACCAAGGGTTTCGGCGAAGTGCGCGCGCGCACCGAGCGCGAGCCGGAGCTCCTCCAGAACGGCTCGGCCTACGTGCTCTATGCGCTGATGGACACCGTCGTCGACCGCTATTTTCCGGTGCTCGATGCGCTCGAGAGCGAGCTCGAGGGCATCGAGGAGCAGATCTTCGTCAAGAATTCCGCGCGCTCGAACATCGAGGCGCTCTACGCGCTGAAGCAGAAGCTCATCACGCTGAAGCACGCCGTCGACCCGATGATGGAGGCGACCGGCAAACTCTACGGCGGACGCGTGCCGCAGATCTGCGCGGGCATGCAGGAGTATTTCCGCGACGTCTACGATCACCTGCACCGGATCCACGAGTCGATCGAAGGCATCCGCGAAATGCTAGCGACGGCGATCCAGGTCAATCTCGGAATGATCAGCCTCGCCGAAACCGAGGTGACGAAGAAGCTCGCCGCATGGGCCGCCATCATCGCCGTGCCGACGCTGATCGCGGGCGTCTATGGGATGAACTTCAAGGCGATGCCCGAGCTCGAATGGGCGCACGGCTACTACTACTCGCTGGCGCTGATGCTCGGCATCGACGCCGGTCTCTACGCCTGGTTCAAGCGGATTCGCTGGCTCTGATCGCGTGGCGCCTGCCGCGGGTCAGCGGTGCGCTTCGGAGTCGACGGCCGCGACCGGAATCACGCGTCCGCTCGGTGTCGGCAGCGGCCAGGTCGGCTGCAGCGTCACGTGGCGGATCCCGAAATCGAGCGCGAGCATGCGTTTCGCCGCGGCAAGCGTCGCCGGCCACGCGAGGCCGTCCGCGAGCAGCAGGTGTGCGGACAGTGCGACACGATCGGCACTCATGCACCACACGTGCAGGTCATGAACGCCTTGCACGCCCGGCAGCGCGGCGAGCCGGTCGCCGATCGCGTCGTACGAGAGATGCGCGGGGACATGCTCCATCAGCACGCCCGTCGACTGGCGCAGCAGTTCGAGCGTCGAGCGCAGGATGAGGAGTGCGACGACAATCGACAGGATCGGATCGATGGGCGTCCAGCCGGTCCAGTAGATCACGGCGCCCGCGACGAGCGCGGCCACGGAGCCCAGCAGGTCGCCGAAGACATGGATCAGCGCGCCCCGCGCATTGATGTTGCCTCCCGCGCGCGACAGCATCACGGCGACGACGATGTTGATCGCCATGCCGCCGGCCGCGACGATCATCACGGTGGGCCCCGCCACCGGCGCCGGTGCGAGCAGGCGCTGCACCGCCTCGACCGCGATCCAGACGACGAGCGCCAGCATCGCCATCGCGTTGATGAACGCGGCCAGCACCTCGGCGCGTGCGTAGCCGTACGACGCGCGGCGCGACGGCGGCCGCTGCGCCAGCGCAGCCGCGAAGAGCGCCACAATGAAGGACGCCGCGTCGGTGACCATGTGGCCCGCATCGGAAATCAGCGCGAGCGACCCGGCGATCACACCGCCTGCCGCCTCGACGCCGGCGAAACCGCCCGTCAGGATCAGCGCCGTCCACAGCGCGCGCGTCGTCGCTGCCGATGCATCGATCGCGTGGATGTGGTCGTGGGTGTGGCCGCCGCGCACTGGGCTGCTGCTTTTGACAGGGGACGGGGAGACGCTCATTCTTGTGGCTGATCGATGGTCCCGATCAGCGCCCATTCTCTAAGGTAACGACGTTTCCCGCAATCGCGCCGCGCGCCGACGCGCGAATTATTCCTTCCAGGCTCACATCTGGCGAAAGCGATGCGTGTACGC
>Ga0265332_10001648_pt1 | contig 12187 bp, 11 predicted proteins | sample 41926metaG_FD_202084 | JGI IMG/M metagenome (GOLD analysis project Ga0265332, IMG submission 202084) | Rhizosphere microbial communities from Carex aquatilis grown in University of Washington, Seatle, WA, United States - 4-19-26 metaG | ecosystem: Host-associated > Plants > Roots > Rhizosphere...
AGCCGCCGAAGCTCGCCGCCGTGCCGGCGGCGACCGGGATGTTGCTGGTCGACACGATCGCGACGCCGCCGAGCCCGGCGCACTTGGTGCCGATCGTCGCCCAGTCGGCGTTGACGGCGAGCTGCTCGCCCAGGCAGTCGGTGAACGTCACGTCGTCGAACGTGGTCAGCACGTGGCCGCCGTTGGCGTCGTCGTGGAACGCGCGGACCCGGACCAGTCCCCCCTGCGGCCAGCGCGCCGCCGCCGCGGCGGTCGGCACCGGCGAGGCGTTGACCGACCAGTAGTACAGCGGATCGGTGCTGTTGATCATGCTCGGCGTGGTCGTGCTGGTCGCGGTCGCGAACTGGACCCAGTTGGTGTCGACCGCCGGATCCTTCGCCGGATCCTTCATGACCTGGAGGCTGATCACCTCGCTGGGCTCGTTCCAGTAGCCCTGGAACAGGAAGCTCTTGCCGATCACTGGTCCCGCGGCGGTGGTGCCATTGTACGGACCGGTCTGGCAGGCGAGCAGGCACAGCACAGGGACGAGACGAGAGCTGAAACGGAGGTGGATCATCGCGATTCCTTTCCTCGCGAGAAACGCCACGCTCCGAGCTTGTTCCCGGCAATGTGGGCGGCAACCGCTGCCGCGCTCAGCGGTTGTCGCCGCGCAGCGCGGCCGCCCACCGGCGCCAGCGGGGCTCGAACGCATCGAGCGGCTCGCCGACCACCGCCTCGAGCGCCTTCTGCCCGGTTCGATCGTCAGGGTCGGCGGTGAACGCGCGGTAGAACTCGGTCAGCTTGCCCTGGTCCTGGAGGTAGAGCAGCAGGTAGCGCGCGTAGGCGTAGGCGTCGAACTCGGCGCCGTAGAACTGGTCGGTGGTGGTGCCGAGCAGCCGGGCCATCGCCGGCAGGGTGCGCGCGGTGAGCTCGCGCTGCAGGCCCGGCAGCCGCCAGTTCGGCAGCCCCCAGATGTGACCCTTCTTCTCGATCGGCCGCTCGTAGAGCGACGCGAGGCCCTCGTTGAACCACGCCGGGGCGGCGGGGAAGTTGGCCTCGACGTACGGGTGCACCACCTCGTGCACCAGCGTGCCGGCGCCCGGGCCGATGTTCATCACCATCGCCTCGTGATCGGGTGAGTAATAGCCATAGGGCGTGTCGGGCTCGTCGCCGAAGAACTTCCTGGCGCCCTTCATGTACGTGTCCTTGTTGCGGAACAGCCAGATCTCGATCAGCTTGTTCGGCCGCCGCGCGAAGTACTCGGCCTCGAGCAAGTGGATCGACCAGCGCAGGATGCCGGCGGCGTGGTGCTTGACGGTCGCCGGCGACTCGTCGCCGACCACCACGAACGGCGGCTCGACCAGCACGGTGAAGCCCTGGCCGCGCAGCCGGGCCTCGAGCTGGGCGCGGCGCTCCGACAGCTCGTCGGCGGACGGTTCGGCGGCGGCGATGCGAAGCGGCACTGCCGCCAGACCTGCGATCACGAGCAGCGTTCTGATCATCGATGTCGCGACAGCGTGACGCGGCGATCGGTTGCGTGCACACCGCCGCGTGCGGCGCGCACACCGCCGTCGGATCCGATCCAAGCCCGGGTGCGCGGCCGGTGTCGCTGGAAGGTCTCGCGGGAACGTCTCGCTAGAACGTGTCGAGGTTCGGCGGCGGGCTGACCACGCCGCGCGTGAACGCGTGGCTGTGGATCGCGATCCGGCCGACCGCGCCGCCGCCGCCGGTGCCGCGCAGGCCGCTGTCCCCGCCGTGGGCCGGCGTGCCACCGGCGCCGCCGGCGCCGCCGGAGACGTCGGCGCTGCAGCTGCCTCCGGCGGCCGGGATCGCATCGCCGGGGTGGCCGTTCTCGCCGGAGCACGCGGCGGCGGTGCCGCTGCCGTCCGCGCCGGCGCCGCCGTTGGCGGTCACCGCGGCCCCGGCGGTCATCGCGATCGTGCCGGCCTCGAGCAGGATGCCGCCGCCGGAGCCGCCCGCGGATGCGGAGACCGTGGTGTCGCCGGCGACCGCGCCGCCGCCGGCGGCCGCGATCGTGCCGGAGAGATCGATCCGGCCCGACGCCGAGATCTGGATCGCGCCGCCGCCGCTCGCCGGCGCGCCCCGGGCATCGCCGCCGCCCGGGCAGCCGCCGCGCAGCGGTTGCAGCGGCAGGTTGGTGTCGGCGATCCCGCCGGGGCCGCCGGGGAGGATGGCGCCGCCGATGAACGACATGGCAGCGCCGCCGAGCGCACCGTCGCCGCCGTGCCCGCCGCCGCCGCCGCCCGAGCTGCTGGGGCTGCCCGCGGACAGCGTCCCGGGGGTGCCGGCCGAGCCGCTGCACAGCGCCGCGCTGCGCGAGCCGGCGGCCGGGGTGGTGTGGTCCGCGCTGGCGAGCAGCTGGCCGTCGATCGCGGCGCTGCCGCGCACCACGACGACCAGGCCGTACTGGCCGACCACGCGGACCGTGATCCCGGGCGGGATCCGGAAGTCGGTCACCGACACCACGCGGACCTGGGGACCGCCGCCCGCCTGGGCGACCACCGTGCTGTCTGCCAGCGGCTCGGCCGCGTCGACCGTGATCGTGCCGGCGGTGGTGTCGATCGTGGCGTTGGCGAGCACCAGGCCGCCCGTCGCAGCCGGGATGTCACACGACGCGACGTTCGAGATCTTGTAGCCGAAGCCGTCCCCGGCGCACGCGGCGCTGCCGTCGGTGGCGTCGTCGCCGGCCCCGCCGTCGCGCAGGTGCGGGTCGGTGACGCCGAGCACCTGGTTGCAGCCCGCGGCGGCCAGCACGAGCCACACCGCGCGCCTCACAGCCGGCCCTCCACGACCAGTCCGGCCGCGCCGGGCGCGGCGTAGGGCACGAGGCGGGCCGACTGCGGCGCCCCGGCCGACGGTGTGCGAAGCCACAGGTAGGTGCCCGCCGCGGCGGCCGCAGCGCCGGCGAGGACGAACCCGGTGGACAGGTTGCCGCGCAGGCGGGCCTGGCTCGTATCTGCCTGCGCGCGGCTCAGATCGGCGGGCGTCGCGCAGTCGAGGTTCGATCCGCACACCGCCCGGGCGGCGCTCCAGCGGTCGCTCGCCAGCTTGCCGAACACGAGGCCGGCGGCGAGCAGCGCGCCCCCGCCGGCGAGCACCGCGATCCCGAGCACCGGGCGGCGCGCCGGGGGGTCGGGCGGCGGCGGGGCCGGAGTGGACGGTTGGGGCGGCTCGGCGGTCCGCGGCGCGGCCGGCGCCGGGGCGGCGGCGGGTTCGGTCGCGGGCCGGCCGAGCGTGATCGTCACGATCACCGGCTTGCCCTCGTCGGTGACCCGGGTATGGCGCTCCGCGTCCGCGTAGCCCGGGGCGCGTGCGACGATCGCATAGTCGCCGAGGTCGACCGGGCTCTCGACCCCGAGCAGGGCGCCGACGTCGACGCCGTTCGACGTCACCGTGGCTCCGGCCACCGGCGGATCGAGCCGGATGATCAGCCGGGGCAGCCGGGGCAGTAACCGGCCCGCCTCGCGCGCAGCGATCGCCCGGCGGGTCTTGTTGGTGTCGCGCTGCGCGATGTCGTGGAACTCGCCCCACGCGGTGGCGAGCTTGCCCAGCTGCGCATTGCAGGTCGCGAGATTGAACAGCGTGCCGAGCTGCGGATCGAGCCGCTGGCTGTGCTCGAACGCGGCGCACGCCTCGGCGTACTTGTGCGCGGCGAGGTACTGGCGGCCGGAGTCGAACAGCGCGCCCGCGATCTCGCTGGTCTGCGACGCCGCGGGCTGGGCGTGCACCGACGATCCGAGCGCGGTGAGCACCAGCAGGCTAGAACCGGCTCGCACCGACGTCCTCGGCGGGCGTGGCCGGCGCGGGTCGCGGCCGCTGCCTGGGCTTGTGCAGCGTGGTCCCCGGGGCATCGGCGGGCTTCGCCAGCGCGGCCGCTGCATCGGCGGCCGTCGAGGGCGCCGCGGCGCTGCCGGCGGCGGTGGCTGGCGCCGGGGGCGCGCCGGGCGGCGGCTCCGCGGCCGAGGCATCGGCGGGCGCGGGTGCCGGGCGGGCGCCGGCGTTCGCCGGCAGCGGAGCGGGCGCGGCGACCACGGTCACCGGCGGGTCCGGAAGCGCTGCGGCCGGGCGAGCCGCACCGCCGCGGCGCCACATCGCGATCGCGAGCACCGCGCCGACCGTCAGCGCGGCGCTGCCCGCGATCGCGATCCACCGGGCCGGCCGGCGGCGCTCGGCGGCGGACCCGGCCGACGAGCTCAGCGTGGTCGGCGCCCCCGGCGGCGCGACGACGTACGGCGCCGGAGCCGGGGCGACCTCCAGCACGCGCGCCGCGCCCAGCGCGAGATCGCGCCCGGCCGGACCGGCGAACGGCGCCAGCGCCTGGGCGAGGCTCGCGACGTCCGGGAACCGGCGAGCGGGATCCTTCTCCAGGCAGCGCGTGATCACCGCGTCGAACCCGCCCGCCACCGCGACGGTGAGCGGCGGCAGCGGGTCCATCGCGACCCGCAGCGCGAGCTCGGTGATGCTCTCGGCGACAAACGGCGGCCGCCCCGAGACCAGCTCGTAGAGGATGACCCCGAGCGCCCAGATGTCGCTCCGCACGTCGGCGGCCCGGCTCGACCGCAGCTGCTCGGGCGACATGTACCCCGGCGAGCCCATCACGGCGGCGGTCTGCGTCAGGTGGAACGCCGGATCGTGCTGCGCCTTGGCGATCCCGAAATCGAGGACCTTGACCTGCGACGTGCCATCCGGCCGGTGGGTGACGAACAGGTTGGCCGGCTTGAGATCGCGGTGCACGATGCCCAGGCCATGGGCCTCGGCCAGCCCGGTGCACGCCTGCAGCACGTGCTGGCTCGCGAGCTCGACCGACATCCGGCCCTGCGCGGCCAGGACGGTCGCCAGATCGCTGCCGTCCAGCAGCTCCATCACGATGTACGGCGAGCCGGTCTCCAGCGTGCCGACGTCGAACACCCGGCAGACGTGCTCGCCGCGCAGCGCCGCCGACGCCCGCGCTTCGCGCAGGAACCGCTCGACCGTGGTCTGGTCGTGGAGGAACTGGGGCAGCAGGAACTTGAGCGCCACGCGCTGCGCCAGGTACACGTGGGTCGCCGCGACGACCACGCCCATGCCGCCCTGGCCGAGCACGCGATCGACGCGGTACTTCCCCGCGAGCAGTGTCCCCGGCTCGAACACGCGCTGAACGGTAACACGCGGGGCACAGCTCGCGCCCGCGCGATCGTCGGGGCCGGTGCGCGATGGCGCCCGCCCGGCCGGTGGGGAGCTTGCTATCCTGGGCGGCGTGCCGGAGCCCCAGTCGCCTCGTGTGCTGCGCAACCTCGTGCCGTTCGAGGTCGCGGCCGTGGTCGCGGTGGCGATCGCGCCGCTGCCCGACGCCGTGCCGGTCGCGCTGCCGCTGCTGGTGGCGGCCAGCCTGTCGCGCTGGCTGCGGCGGCGGACCTGGAGCGAGCTGCTGCACCCCGGCGAGAGCCGGGCGGCGGTCAGCTTCCTCGCCGGCCTGGTCGCGCTCGGGCTCGCCGTGGTCGTCGGCACCCCGTTCGTCGAGCAGGTGAGCGGCCGGCTGGTCGAGTGGTCCGCGTTCCCGGTCGTCCGCGGTAGCCCGTCCCAGCTGGTGCTGGTCGCGCTGATCGTCGTCGCGATGGCGATCGCCAGCGAGCTTGCGCTGCGCGGCTGGATCGTCGAGCGGGTGCTGGAGCTGTCGCCCGGCCCGCCGGTCTTGCCGGTGCTGCTCGGCGCGTTCGCCGAGGCGATGGTCACCCCGGGCGACCTCGCGGTGCGGATCGGCGCAGGCGCGTTCGGTGTCGGCCTGGGCTGGCTCCACGTCGCCGCCGGCCGCAGCGTGCTGGCCCCGATCTGTGCGCGGATCGGGTTCGGCCTGGGCGCGGTCACGCTCGAGGCCCTGCGGCTGATCGGCTGATCGCCCGCGGTCAGGCGAGGAACGACGGCGAGAAGAACACGTATCGATCGAGCCGGCCGAGCTCCGCGTCCGAGAACAGGATCATCGGGAACGCCTGGAGGCGATAGCCGCGGCCGAGCAGGTGGTCGAGCGCCGCCCGGTTGGTCAGCGCCACGTCGAACGAGACCTCGGGGTGGCCCGCGCGGTGCGCCTCCGACTCGCCGTCCGCGAGCAACCGCGGCAGGTCGGCCGCGTCGAGCGCGGCATACGGCCCGCCCCAGCCGGCCGCAACCGGGAGGTAGCCGTACGCGACGATGTCTGCGCCGCGCCGGTAGACCAGGCCCCGGCCGTGCTGCACGAACAGGCGGTGATCGATGTCCCGGCGGTAGCCGAGCAGCTCTCGATCGATCTCGGCCAGGCGAGCCAGCGTCGCCAGGTCGGTCACCAGTGGCTCGGCTTGCAGATCCGAGGCCACCGAGACCGGCTCGGGAGCGCGGTTGACGCTGAAGATCGGAAGCCGCCCATCGAGGCCGGACCGGAGGTAACGCGCCATCGCGCGCACGTCGAACGTGGCGAGCAGCGTCCGGTGCCGGGCGCCACCGGCCGGGAACGCCCGCTCCAGCAGCGTGCGCCCCACCCCGTTCGACTGCAGATCCGGCACCACGAACAGCTCGGTGAGCTCGCGGACGCCGTCGCGCAGGATCGAGCGCGCGTATCCGATCGGTCGTCCGTCGTCCTCGGCGATCCACAGGTGCTCGCAGGTCTCGGCGAGGTGCTCGAACAGCGGGCGGCGGCGCTCCCAGGCCGCGGGGTCACCGGTGGTGGAGTTCCCGTTCGCCTGCATCCGGCGCCCGAGATCATCGATCGCGGCCTCGAAGATCGCGAACAGCGCGGGCGAGTCCGCGGGCGATCCGCGACGGTAGGTGATCACGCGACAGACCATACACCACGGCCTGGACTCCGGCGTGCGCGCGGCGAGCAACGCCGTGGACGGCCGGGGCCGAGCCGGTGGTCACACGACGATCAGCTCGGTGCGGGGATCCAGTCGCTGAAGATCCTCGGGATCGGAGGTCGCGATCCGGTGGCCGCGCGCACGGGCGCAGAGCACGACCGAGGCATCGATGACATCGGCGGTGCCGCGGGCGCCGCACAGCTGGCCGGCTTCGCGCGCGCGACGATCATCGAGGACCTGGATCTCGACCGCTTCGCTCGCGAGCAAGCGCGCGAGACGCGCCTGTCGTCGCGCCAGACTTGCCCGCCCACGCCTGCGGGGACGGCGATCCCCCACCCGTGATGGCGTGCCCGCGCGAGCAACGCAACGACCTGCCGATCGCTGCGCTCGAACGCGAGCAGCGCGCCCGCATCCAGCGTGAGCCCGGGCATCACCGTGCGCCGCGCCGCGGTCGCCGCGCCGGAACCCCGAGGGCGCGGTCGGCGGCGCGCCGCTCCGCGGCGGTCAGCGGGCCACCCGACGTCGCGAGCATCTCGTCGAGCAGGGTCGCCAGGTCATCGAGCTTCGCCTTCTCCTCGATCGCTGCGGCGACGTACGCGCTGACGCTCGCAGCGCGGCCCCGGCGGACCGCGCTCCGCGCGCGCGCGGCTGCGTGGCGGGGAAGTCTCACCGCGATCTTCTCGAACCCGATCATACCGCAGTACTGCCACGAGCCTGGATGATCGGGGGTGGCGCCGCTGGCGGATCGTCCGGACCGGTCGGGCGCATTTCACGATAGCCTCGGCCGCGTGGCTCGCCCTCTGCTGCTCGTGGCGCTGTGCGCTGGCCTCGCGCCCGGACCGGCGCATGGCGATGTCGACGGCGAACTGGCGGCGCTGACCGCCGCGCTGCCGGCGTGCGAGCCGGCGCGCCCGCACTGCCTCGGCATCCAGCTCCACGTGCCGGTGGTGGCCGGCGGCGACGGGCTGATCGCGCGCGCCGACTGGCTCGCGGTCCAGCTCGCCGAGGCCAACCGGCACTTCGCGCCGATCGACGTCGGCTTCCAGGTCGTGGGCGCCGACCGGCTACCGGCCGGGGCGGGGCACGTCGCGACGCCGGCCGACCGCGACGCGGTGGCGGACGGCCGGTTGACCGGCAAGGTGATCGACGTGTTCATCACCGGCCAGCTCGACGACGTCGACCCGCCCGGCGGCGTGATCCGCGGCGTGACCTGGCGCGTGCGCGGCAGCGACCGCAAGTACGTGATCCTGTCGACCGCGGCACCCGGGCGGGTGCTGGCCCACGAGCTTGGCCACGTGTTCGGCCTGCCGCACTCGCGCTACGCGATCTCGATCATGAACAAGCAGCCGCGGACCGAGCCGCCGGCCGAGCAGCGGACGTTCGCCGCCGCCGAGCTCGCGGCGATGCGGCCCGCGCTGCGCCGGCTGCTGCGCGATCAGGTGATCGCGGACGTCCCGCGCTGACCCAGGCGGCGCACGGACCGGACATGTCGGACCGCGGGTGGGGCGGCGGCGCTCCCCGTCGCGTGCGACGGGGCGGGTGATCCCGGCGCCAGCGTGCCCGGCGCATGGCACAATGGCCGCCGTGGAAGTGTTCTTCCTCATGATGGGCCTGTGGCTCGTCGTCGCAATCGCGCTCGGCATGCGCCGGCCGCGTGGCTTCGGCGGGGCCGCGCTGCGCGCCCGGCTCGACGCGGTGTACGGCGAGCCGCACGAGCTGACGCGGGTGTCGCCGGCGGCGTTCCCCGAGGCCGACCTCGAGTTCTACGACCGCGCCCGCGCGGCGTTCGAGCGCCGCGGCTACCGCTGGGTCGCCGATGTCGAGGACCTGACGCTGACCCGGATCTACCCCCAGAACCGGACGTTCCTGCGGCTGTTCGTCGACGCCGGCAGCATGATCCGCGCCAGCGTGTACCACCTGCACCCGCGCGGCATCGTGCTGTCGATGCTGCAGCTGGTCCAGCTCTACCCGCGCCACCTGCGGGTGATCGAGCTGGTCAGCGAGATCCAGGGCACGTTCCTGGTGACCAGCAACACCCACGGCGTCGACCGGCTGGAGCCGCCCCCGGAGGCGCGGATCGAGCGGCTGCCGCTGGTCACCCCGCTCGACGAGATCGTCAAGCGCCACGAGCTGCGGATCACCGAGCTCTTGCGCGCCCACCCCGAGCGCACCCCGGTTCACTACGAAGGCTTCGAGGACGTGGTCGGCTCGATGGCGCGGGCCCACGTCGCGATGGCGCGGCACCGCCAGAAGGTCGGCGGGCTGTCGCGCGACGAGCTGGAGCGGCTCAAGGGCCGGCCGCTGTCCGCCAGCGAGGAGGCGTTCCTGCGCGAGGTCCAGGGCAAGATCGACTGAAGATGTGTCGAACCATGCCGTTGCGGCAGGGTTCGACACACATGGCTCGACAGCCGTTGTTGCCGCGTTTGCGGAGCCAGCAATCGGAACGCCTGCGATCCGCGCGCAAAATGGAGAAGAAACCGGCGCGCGTTCGTCACTGCAAGTGAGGAAAGCGATAACCAGGGGGCCCGCTCCTCGTCGTGGTCAGACCACGGCGCACGGGAGTCTTACGAATTCCACGAAGGTTTCGGCAGCCATTCGTCTGATCCAGGTAGCGAGGAGCAGGCGAATGTCAGGTCGGGTCAAACGTCGGACCAATCATGATAGCGTTCGAGCCAAGGTGCCGGAGGACGGACACGAGGGCGATGGATCTCGCGCGCTCGAGACGTCGCCGATCGATCATGCGTCCGCTGGTCCGCCCGGATCCGGGGATGGTCCGCCCGGAGGGGGCGGTTCCCCGCCCGGGGGACCACCCGACGAGCCGGTCGACGAGCTCGCGCGGCGGCGGTTGTGGGAGCTCCTTGTTGTCCACCGACCCGCCATGGAAGCACGGGCCCGGCAGCTCTGTCGCCCGCCGTTCGAACCGGATGACCTGGTTCAGGACGCACTGATGCGCGCACACAGCACCCGGAGTCCGAGCACCGATCCGTCGCGCGTGCGCGCCTGGTTACTGAAGATCCTGACGAACATGTTCATCGACCGAGTGCGCAAGGAGCGCCGGTTGCCCAGGCAAGTCGAGCTCGACGACCAGGAGCCGGCACCCGCCGCCTCGGAGCCAGCGATGTGGGAGGACATCAGCCTGGACGACTATCGCGCCGCGATCGGCCAGCTGAACGATGATACGCGAGAGACCTATCGACAGTTCACGCTGGAAGCCCGGAGTCATGCCGAGATCGCCAAGGCCCAGGGCGTCTCGATCGGGACCGTGGCGAGTCGTGTATTCCGGGCTCGCAAGCACTTGAAGGCCCTGCTGCTGCACATGTACCTCGCGAGACGCGGCGGCGACGACAAGGGATCCAGATGACCGTGCACGGTCGCGCCGGAGACTATCTGGAGGGCGGTCTCGATGCGGAGCAGGAGGCGGAGTTCCTCGATCACCTCGCCGGGTGCACGGCGTGCCAGCGCGAGCTGGAGGCGGAGGTGCAGCTGCGCGATCGCGAGGATGCCGTGCGCGGCGGGGCGAGCGTGGACCAGCATCGCGAGCACGGCCGCGCTGGCGAGTACCTCGACGGCGCGCTGGGCGGCGATCGCGAGGCGGCGTTCCTCGAGCATCTCGCGGTCTGCGTGCTGTGCCAGCACGAGCTGCACGACGAGGTGCAGCTGCGCGGTCGCGAGGACGAGCTGCGCGACGCCGCCGCCGGCGCACCCGGCAACAGCGGCCCGGACAGCGGCCCCGGCGAGCAAGCGACGGACCGCGAGGCGCGCCGCCCGCGGGCGTGGCGTCACCGCTGGACGGGATGGGGGGCAGCTGCGGCGGCTGCCGTGTCGCTGTTTGCGATCTCGCTCAGGCGATCGCCGATCACCTTGCTCGCCGACGGCGCTGCGACGCCGGTCGAGGTTCGACTGTCTGCGGCCGCGGCCGGCGGATATCACCCGTACAACCCGAACCGCAGCAGCGCGACGACGCGCACGCCCATCTCCCCCTCGATCATCACGGAGCTCGAGCGCAAGGGGGATTGCCCGGGCGTCGCAGCTGCCTACGTGCTGAATGGTGAGCTGAAGACGGCGAACGACCAATATGGCCAGTGCAAGCCGCGTGACGCCGAGGCAGCTGCCGATCTCGAGGCCGATCGCGCCGGGCTCGCCGTGCTGCGCAACGACTTCGAGGCCGCGCTCGATCTGACCCAGCAGGTGATCGACGAGCGGCCGGATCACGCGGTCGCGTGGTGGAACCGGGCGCTCGCGCAGCGCGCGCTCGGGCTGGATCTGTCGGCGGTCGCGTCGTTCCAGCGCGTGGCCGCGATCGAGCAGCCGCGCGAGCCGCGCTGGGCGCGGGATGCCGCCACGCGGGCCAGCGCCATCGCCGGCGAGATCGACCGGGTGCGCAGCGTCTACGGGGATGTCGTGAGCCTCGGCTACCAGATGGTGGGCGGCGGGCCGCCGATCGCGCCCGCCCTGGCCCGCCAGGTCCCGGGGCGCGCGCGCGTGATGCTCCACGACGCCATTCGCACGGCAACCACGAGCGGGCGGCTCGACGAGCTCGTGCCGCTCGCGAGCGAGCTCGACAGGACGACCGGCACGAACGTGAGCCGCTACATCGCCGCCGCCCGCAGCCGGCTGTCGCCGGAGCGCGCCGCCGCGGCCGCCGGCTACGCGGAGATCGTCAAGGACTTCGACCATGTCGACGCTCGCGCGTGGGCCAGCTGGCTTGCGCTGGCCCGGCATGCGCGTGACGACGACCTGATCCTCGGCGCGATGGTCATCACGCGTCGGCTGGACGGCGATCCCTCGGCGGAGCAGCTGGCCGCGGTGACCGGCGATCCGTGGTTCCAGCTCCTGGTCGGGCTCACGCGGGCCCGCGCCGTGCGCGAGGCCGGCCGGGTCGTGGAAGCGACCGAGCGCCTGCGCGCGATGGAGGAGCACTGTTCGTCGACGATGCCGGGCTATCGCTGCTTGCAGCTCGAGGTCGAGCGCGCCAAGCTGGCCCTGGATCTGCATCAGCCGCCTGCGGCGAAGCGCCACGCGCTGGCGGCGTTCGCGCTGGCGCGCCAGTTCGGGGACTGGCAGTTTCGCAGCCTGGCGCTGACGCTGGCGGCCGACGCCGAGCGGTTCGACGATGCGGTGAACGTGGCGCGCGCCTATTACGACGAATCCGGGCTCGTGCTCGACGAGGCGTGTGGCAAGCGCAACCAGGCGTTCGCGGTCGCCGAGATGCTGTTCCGCCGTCATCAGATCGCGCTCGCCCGGGCGCGGCTCGCCGGGGTTCCGGCCTGTCCGCGGGGGTCGAGCACGGTCGAGTTGACGATGCTCGCGCGCCTGCTGCGCGTCGGTCAGCCGGTGCTGCTCCGTCCGGAGCTGTCCGCGGAGATCGCGGCAGCCCGCAACAA
>Ga0265332_10001654_pt1 | contig 12173 bp, 12 predicted proteins | sample 41926metaG_FD_202084 | JGI IMG/M metagenome (GOLD analysis project Ga0265332, IMG submission 202084) | Rhizosphere microbial communities from Carex aquatilis grown in University of Washington, Seatle, WA, United States - 4-19-26 metaG | ecosystem: Host-associated > Plants > Roots > Rhizosphere...
CTCCGCATGAAACCGCGCATCACGCTGCTCCCGCAGCCAAGAGCGCTTCCGCCAGCAAGACCGCCAAGGCGGCACCGAAGAAGGCGGCGGTGAAGCCCGTGCCCCACAGGGAGCACAAGGAAAAGGCTTCGCCGCCGGTCGCCAGGAAGAGTGCGCCGGCGCCGGCCCCGGTGATTCCGCCAGAAGTCGTTCGGCGGATGACCGAGCTGGAAAACGCCAATCGGCAACTGGAGAGCCGGGTCGAGGAACTGGGCCGTCAGATGGGGGGCCTCAGCCAGGCCCATGCCGAACTGAAACGCGCCCATGCGGCACCGGCGACCCCGGCCATGCAGCCGGCCTCGCCGGTGCCGATCATCGGCTCGCTGGTGGCCAGTGTGTTCGGTGGTTTGTTCGGCTTTTTCGGTGCGCGCCTGGGGCGCGGCATGAAGCTCTCGGCCCGACCCAAGCCTGAGGACAAGAAGCCCGTGCAGTCCAAGGCCCAGGCGGCTGCGCGCATGGAATCGACGGGCGAGCGCATCGAGCCGGTGCTGATGTAAGCCGTCTCCCGGGTTCTCGCGGCCCGGGTTGCGCAGATACCGGAAGCGGCGTGTCTGAAGAGGCCGCTTCTGGAGGCGTGTCCTTATCCTGTGTGGGTGGAGTCGCTGTGCTTGCGTTCCTGCAGGTACTGGCTGCAGGCAGCGTCCGACACCAGCAGGTGATGGGTCGTCCAGTCTTCCATGACGCTCAACAACCCGCTGCGGTCGAGGTTCCCGGCCATGGCCTTCATCAGCAGGTCGAGGATCCGCTCGCTGAACGCGGCATGCTCCTTCTGATGCGCCTCGAGCGTCGGACAGCCGTTGCGGCGCAGCAGGGCTTCCTCGGTATGAAAATGCCTGGCTGCCAGCGTGGCCAGGTTATTGAGCAGGGTGTGAAACTCGCTCGAGTTGCCGCCCCGGCTCTCGTCGAAGTGGCTCATGGCTTCGCGGGCGAGGGTCAGTATGTCCTGGTGCTGCTGGTCGATGACCTTGTTTCCGGTGATCAATCCCGGTCTGACGATCTCCATTTGCTTGTCCCCTCTTTTGTTTTGGTGTGCCTCATTCTTTCACGTGAGGATACAGGGATACAAATCCACGGGGCAGATGGGTTTGTATCGAAAATGGACAGTTTTGGGGGGAAGTGCCGTCCGAGTGCTCAGCCGCCGTCGGCGGCGGTGTCATTTCACCAATTCTTGGCGGCGACGATGGCCTGGCACTTCGGGCAGCCTTCCCAGGGTGGGCAGTCGCAGTCGAGCTCGAAGTAGCGCACCCCGACCTTCGCCGCCGCCGCCGCGGGTTTGCTGCGGGCGGCGGGCTTGGCGGTCGGTGCGGCAGCGGCTTCGCCAGCGGCGGGGAGCCAGCGGGCGAAGGCCGCCAGGTCCTCGACGTCCTTCACGTACCAGATCTTGTTGGCCGGGTCCCAGCGTGCGCCAAGGCGCTTGGCTTCGTCCTTCTCGGCGAAGGGCACCTTCAGGTTGGTTCTCATTGCACGTCCTGTATTGGCGATGGGCTGCGCAGTCTGACAGGACTTGGACGGATCGTCTCGATTTCTGCCCCGACGCTGGACAGCAAAAAGGCCAACCCTTGCGGATTGGCCTTCTGCCCCAGGCGGGCGACAGTCAATTCACGCGGGTCACCTTCAGGGCGGCGATATCAGGGACTTGGCGCTTGGCTGCCACAAACAGCTGGCCGTCGGGACGTGGGGCGAGGACTCCCTCGATGAACGCCTTGGGGTTCTTGCAGGGGGCCGGCCCGAAGGTGATCCCGAGGTAATAGACATTGCGGTCCACCCAGGGGGCCTGGACGCCTCCTTCGACCGTGCACCCCGGCTCGGTGCTGCGGACGCTGCCGTTCGCGTCGACGACGATCCGCTCCCCAGAGCCGAGGTCGTAGCTGCCCGCGACCTGACTCAAGGCGGAGGGCGAGAAGTAACTCGTGACCGGCGTAAGCGTCCTGGGCAACTGGGTGAGTCCATCGAGTCTTGCGATGCTGATCGATGGGGTCGGGGTGTCGGAAATGGTCGCCACCAGGCTTGACGCCGTTACGCTGGATCCGACGACCCGATTGAGCGTGGCCGTCAGATTCGTCCCCTTTCGTGCCAAGGGCCCCGTGTACAGTGCCGGCGTGGCCGCAGCGGTGTCGATGGCCCAGACGACGTCCACCGCCGACACAAAGAGCTGCAGCGTTTCCGAAACCCAGATTCCCTCTGGCTGTGGGCCCCCGGGCGGGCCGTCGAACACGAACTGCCGCACGCATTGATTGGCAACGCAGTTCAGGGGGGTGAAATCTAACCTCTCGGAGCAGATGCCATGGAGATTGCTCGGCGGAGCAATGGCGGCAGCTTGGGCGGAGAGCTTGTTGTAAGCGTCGGCAGCGGCACTGGCCGCAGCTGCGGTCGGCGAGGCCAGGGAGTAGTCGTAGCGCTGAATGAAGGAACAGGGGGCAGTCCGGGAGTCTAGAGCCAGGGTGCTGCATTGCGACGACGCCGTGCACGGGGTGGTGCTCACGAGGGATTCCACCTCCGCCTGCTTTTGGGCTGCTTGGCTCAGCAAAGCCGTGTATTCGGTCAGTGGCGGCGTCTCCGGAGCAGGCGTCGATGGTGCAGGTGTCTCCGGAGCAGGTGTCTCCGGAGCAGGCGTCTCCGGGGGCGGTGTCGATGGTGCCGAAGCCGCCTGTTGCGCGGGGTCGCTACCACCGCATGCCGAAAGCACGGCGGTCGTCATCAGGGCCAGAAACATCGAGCGGTACAATTTTTCATCTCCCGGAATTGAAGCAGGGGTCTGCGTGCGGATACCGAAAAACTCAACGGCATATGTATAGTGAATTAGATATCACATTCCCTGCACCGGCAAGTTTGGCGGTGTGAAATATCTCCGAAGCCGAAGAGGCATGCCAGCTCCTCACTGCGTTCCGGCACGAAGGCGGCGAGTGTGGTGACGTGTGGGCAGCAGGCGTTGAGCGAGACGGCCCTGAAGCGCGCCTTGTGGCGACAGGCCGCATCGCTGCAATAGCGGGAACGCAGGGCTGAGAGATCGAGTTCCTTGAAAGGCTGAAACTCGCATGTGCCGATATCTGGCCAATGGGAACACGTTCAGGGCTGACACGACGCGGCTGTCAGTCGTCCTGTGCCGGTCACGGCTTGATCCGACCCGATCCACTCGTGACCGGACAACAAAAAGGCCAACCTCTTCAGGTTGGCCTTTGTGCTTGCAGATCAACGATCCGCCGGAATCCGATGTGGAGCGGGCGATGGGAATCGAACCCACGGCTCTAGCTTGGGAAGCTAGGGTATTACCATTATACGACGCCCGCTCGAAGGACCGTGATTGTACTTATGGTGAGGGCGGAGGGCAACCGGCGAGGCGTGGTAAACTGCGTTCATGTCTTCCCAAGTCTCTTCTACCCCCCTGGTTCTGACCGTCAACGGCGAAGCGCGCAGCTTTGCGGCGCCCCTCAGCGTGGCGGCCCTGCTCGACAGCATGGGCCTGACCGGCAAGCGCCTGGCGGTGGAGTGCAACGGCGAGATCGTGCCGAAAGGCCGGCATGCCGAGGCCCAGCTGGCCGATGGTGACCGGCTCGAGATCGTCGTCGCCGTCGGCGGCGGTTGAGCGGCTTCCGTACCGCCGTACCGTCTTCCCGGTCCGCGTACTTTCCCCGCTTCCTACGTTCAACTCATTTTTCAGGTTGGCTTTCCCCATGGATGATTTGCTGACGATTGCTGGCAAGAGCTATTCCTCCCGGCTGCTGGTGGGAACCGGCAAGTACAAGGATTTCACCGAGACCCGCGAGGCCATCGTGGCCAGCGGCGCGCAGATCGTCACCGTGGCGATCCGCCGCACCAACATCGGCCAGGACCCGAAGGCGCCGAGCCTGTTGGATGCGCTGCCGCCGTCCGAGTTCACCTATCTGCCCAACACGGCCGGCTGTTACACCGCCGAGGACGCAGTGCGCACGCTGCGCCTGGCCCGCGAGCTGCTGGATGACCACAAGCTGGTCAAGCTGGAAGTGCTCGGCGATCCGCACACGCTGTTCCCCAACATGCCCGAAACCCTGAAGGCTGCCGAAGTGCTGGTGAAGGAGGGCTTCGAGGTGATGGTCTACTGCGCCGACGATCCGATCCAGGCCAAGATGCTCGAGGACATCGGCTGTGTGGCGGTGATGCCGCTGGCCTCGCTGATCGGCTCCGGCATGGGCATCCTCAACCCGTGGAACGTGCAACTGGTGCGTGACGCGGTGAAGGTGCCGGTGCTGGTGGATGCCGGTGTCGGGACCGCGTCCGACGCGGCCATCGCGATGGAGCTGGGCTGCGACGGGGTGCTGATGAACACCGCGATCGCGCTGGCCAAGGACCCGGTGAAGATGGCCGGCGCCATGAAGAAGGGCGTCGAGGCTGGCCGCGAGGCCTTTCTGGCCGGACGCATGCCCAAGAAGTACTACACTGCCAGCCCGAGTTCGCCGACCAGCGGCCTGATCGGCAGCTGAGCCGCTTTTCGATCGACCCGCGGCGCGCTGAGGCGCGCCGTTTTGCATTCCGGAATCCGCCATGAGCGAAGAACAGCAAACGCCCCACTCCGACGAATCCACCGATCAGCCGTCCACGCCGGGCGGCCGTCTCACGTCCCAGTCCATCCGCAGCTTCGTGCTCCGCCAGGGACGCATGTCCGAGGCCCAGCACCGTTTCCTCGACGAGATGATGCCCAGGGTCGGCCTGCCTTACCGGCCGGAGCCGGTGGATCTCGACGCGGTCTTCGGGCGCAAGGCGCCGCACATCGTCGAGATCGGCTTCGGCATGGGCCAGGCCACGGCGCAGATCGCCCAGGTGCGTCCGGGCGACGACTTCGTCGGCATCGAGGTGCATGCGCCGGGCGTCGGTGGCTTGTGCAAGCTGATCGACGAGGGTGGCCTCAGCAACCTGCGCATCGTCCAGCACGATGCGGTGGAAGTGCTGCGCGACATGATCCCGGAAGGCTCGCTGGCCGGTGTGCATATCTACTTCCCGGATCCGTGGCCCAAGAAGCGCCACCACAAGCGCCGTCTGGTGCAGGGGCCCTTCGTCAAGCTGATCGCCTCGCGGCTGGCGCCCGGTGGTTACCTGCACTGCGCCACCGACTGGGAGGAATACGCCCACCAGATGCTGGAGGTGCTGTCCGCCGAGCCGTTGCTCGCCAACACTGCCGATGGCTTCGCGCCGAAGCCGGACTATCGGCCGCTGACCAAGTTCGAGAACCGCGGCCTCAAGCTCGGTCACGGCGTCTGGGACGTGGTCTTCAAGCGGGTCTAACATGGCCCTCAAGCGACTGCCCGCCGGCGCCTGGTTGATGGGGATCCCCGGCCTGCTGTGCCTACTCGCCGGCGGCCTGCTGCTGGCCGGCTTCGGCACCGATCTGCATCCCTTGCTACAGGAGTCGGGAGCTGGGCTGGTGCTGCTGGTGTCCGGCGTGGCGCTGGTCGGCAGCGCCGCCTTTCCGCTGGTGCTGGCGGAGCTGGCGGCGAAGGACGAAGCTCCCTAGGAAATATCGGGCCGTCCCCGGTTTCCTTGCCCTCTGCGAAGGGCGGGGCGAAGCCCGGCCCTGAGGACTCTCAGTAGATCTTCGGCTCGCCGGGCGGGCGGGTCTTGAAGCGGCGGTGCACCCAGTAGTACTGGGCGGGCATTGTGCGGACCAGGTCTTCGATGCAGGCGTTCATGCGGCGGGTGTCGGCTGCCACGTCGCTGGTCGGGAAGTCCGTCCACGGTTCGCCGAACTCCACCACATAACCTTCGCCGCCTGGCAGCATGCGCGTTACGCACGGCAGCACCACCGCGCCGCCCAGCTTGGCCAGGCGTGGTAGGGCCGACAGCGTGGCGGCCTGCACGCCGAAGAAGGGCACGAAGACAGAGTCTTCGGGGCCGTTGTCCATGTCCGGCAGGTAGTAAAAGGGCCGGATCTCCTTCATCGCCTTGATCGACGCCCGCACGCTCTCGTCGCGGCGCAGCAGCACCTGGCTGCCGAAGCGGCTGCGGCCGTGGTAGAGCCAGCGGTCGATGACGGGGTCCTTCTGGCGGGCATAGATGCTGACGCTGTCGAAGGATGCTGCGATGCGCGTGCCGCCCAGGTCGAGGCCGAGGAAGTGCGGTGTCAGCAATATCACCGGCTGGCGGGCTTCGATCAGCTTGGCGAGCGTCTCTTCTCCTCGAATCCGGACGATACGGCGGACCCGCTCTTCCGACGCGAACCATGCGATACCGCGCTCAATCAGGCTGCGCCCGGCCAGCGCGAAGTGCTCCTTGGCCAGCGCGCGGCGCTCGGCTTCGGACTGATCGGGAAAGCACAGACGCAGGTTGGTCAGCACCACCTTGCGGCGCGGTGCGATGATCCAGTACAGCAGCAGGCCGAGGCCGCGGCCGATGGGGGCCTGCATGGACAGGGGCAGCCAGTGGAGCAGCCACAGCAGGGCGACGACGATACGGCTCATTGTTGGTTTTCTCGGGAGGCGGGAGGTGTGGGAGATGAGGTAGGCGCGGCGCCGCGGGGGCGTTTGTAACGGTTGTAGCCCCACAGGTACTGGGACGGATTCTCGCGGATCAGGGCTTCCATCTCGCGGTTGATGGCGGCGGCGCGGGTTTCGGTGTCGCCAGTCAGTGCTTCGAGGGCCGGCCGCAGGCGCAGGTGGAAGCCGCTGCCGCCGGGCAGGCGTTCGGCCCATGCGAAGATCGTGCTGACGCCCGACACCTCGGACAGGCGGGCGGCCAGTGTCATCGTGTAGGCCGGGCGGCCGAAGAAGGGCAGCCAGGCGCCTTCACCGGCGCCTGGTACCTGGTCCGGCAGCATGCCGACCGCCTCGCCGGCGCGCAGGGCCTTGATCAGACGCCGCACGCCGCCGACGTCGGCGGGCGCCAGGCGCATGTTGCCGCGACTGCGCCCGGCGTTGATGACCGGCTGCAGCACTGCCTTGCGCGGTGCCCGGTAGAGCACGGTGATCGGCTTGTGGGTAGAGAAATACTGAGCTGTGATCTCGAAGCAACCCAGGTGTGGCGTGATGAACAGGATGCCGCCGCCGCTGGCCTCGGCGGCTTCCACGTGTTCCCAGCCGCTGACGCGGACGACCTTGGTGACGATCTCGGCCTGTGGGCGCAGCAGCAGCCATGGCAGTTCGAGCGCCTGCTTGCCGGTCTCGCCCACAGTTCGCCGCCAAGTCCGTTCCGCTTCATCCTGGCCCAGGGCCTGGGCCAGATTGTCGCGCAGGCGCCGCCGGTAGGTGGGCGAGCCCGCGTAGGTCAGCCAGCCCGCGAAGGCGCCGAGACGTTGCAGGAGTCCGAGGGGGAGGCGGGCCAGAAGGGAAAAAATGAGTGACGCCATTGGGGGCTGCGTGATGGCCGAATTGACGGGCCGGAAGGCAAAGCTATAATTGTGATTCCGCCGAGTTAATCCGACAACTTGCAGGGCGGTGGCGGTTCGCAGGTCAGCTGTGGATGTGCCGGCAAAAATACTGCTAAAGCGTCGCCGCTCCGAGAATCCCCCGAGACGGCAACGCCGTCAGTCAAGGGGATTTTTGTTTTTCAGGAGCGCCTCCATGGCCAGAGAATACCTTTTTACTTCGGAGTCCGTCTCCGAAGGCCATCCCGACAAGGTCGCCGACCAGATTTCCGATGCGGTGCTCGACGCGATCCTCGCGCAAGACCCGCACGGTCGTGTCGCCTGCGAAACCCTGGTGTCCACCGGTCTGGTGGTGATTTCCGGCGAAATCACGACGCGCGCGGACATCAACTACATGGACATCGCCCGTAACACCGTCAAGCGCATCGGTTACGACGATTCCGAGATCGGCTTCGACTACAAGAGCTGCGCGGTACTCACCGCCATCAACCGTCAGTCCTCCGATATCGCCCAGGGCGTGAACGAAGGCGAAGGCCTCGATCTGGATCAGGGCGCCGGCGATCAGGGCCTGATGTTCGGTTACGCGACCAACGAGACCCCGAGCCTGATGCCCTTCCCGATCTACTACGCCCACCGCATCATGCAGCGTCAGGCGGAAGTGCGTAAGGATGGCCGTTTGCCGTGGCTGCGTCCGGACGCCAAGAGCCAGCTGACCGTCAAATACGTGGACGGCAAACCGGTGGCGATCGACACGGTGGTGGTGTCCACCCAGCATCATCCGGATATTTCCCATGCTGCCCTTACCGAGGCGGTCATCGAGGAGGTCATCAAGCCGGTGCTGCCGAAGGAGTTCCTGAGCGGCAACACCCGCTACCTGATCAACCCCACCGGCCGCTTTGTCATCGGTGGCCCGAACGGCGACTGCGGCCTGACCGGTCGCAAGATCATCGTCGATACGTACGGCGGCGCGGCCCACCACGGTGGCGGTGCGTTCTCCGGCAAGGACCCGTCCAAGGTGGATCGTTCCGGCGCCTATGCGGGCCGCTACGTGGCAAAGAATGTGGTTGCCGCCGGCCTGGCCGACCGTTGCGAAGTGCAGGTCGCCTACGCGATCGGTGTCGCCAAGCCGGTGAGCCTGATGGTGGAAACCTTCGGTACCGGCAAGATCGCCGACGAGAAGATCGTCGAGCTGATCCAGGCCCACTTCGACCTGCGTCCGAAGGGCATCATCGCGGCGCTCGACCTGCTGCGTCCGATCTACTCGCGTACTGCGGCCTACGGTCACTTCGGCCGTGACGAGGCCGACTTCACTTGGGAAAACACCGACAAGGCTGCCGTGCTGCGCGCCGCTGCCGGTCTGTAATTCCTGTCTGTCGGTTGGTAAAAGGGGCGCTCCGCGGAGCGCCCCTTTTGTTTGCTCAGAACAGGATCACTTGTTGCTGCGCAGCGGGCTGTACTCCACTGGGACCCAGCCGAAGGCCTTCCCGTCGGCGCGGATGTGGCCGAGGCCGGGGAAGGGCAGGTGCATGCCGGCGACGGTCATCTTTTCCTTGGCAGCCCACGAGAACAGTTTCTTGCGGGTCGCGACGGCCTGCTTCTTGTCGCTGTCGAACTCGATAGCGACGTCCGGGCGGGCGAATTGGACCGCGTAGCTGTGCACCGAGTCGCCGAGGATCAGCAGGCGCTGGCCCTTCGATTCGACCAGGTAGGCGCTGTGGCCCGGCGTGTGGCCGGCCGCTGCCACCGGCTTGATGCCTGGCGCCAGCTCGGCGTCGCCGCTGAAGGGTTTCCACTTGCCGGCGGCCTGGTAGGGCGCGGCGGCCTTGCGGGCGATCGCGAACATTCCCTGTCTGTCCTTCGGGGCCTTGGTGGCGTTGTCCTCGGACAGCCAGAAATCACTTTCTGTCTGATTGACGCGGATTTCGGCGTTGGGGAAGAGGGGCTTGCCGTCGGCGTCCAGGAGGCCGGCGACGTGATCGGGGTGCAGATGGGTCAGCAGCACCAGATCCACCTGTTCCGGCTTGTAGCCGGCGGCGCGGATGTGCTCGGCGACGTAGCCGAGGGTCGGGCCGAAGACCTTGGCGGTGCCGGTATCGACGAGGATCAGCTTGCCGCCGGCGTTGATCAGGTAGGTATTGACGGCGGTCTGCACCTTCTCGCCAGCGATGAACAGGCGCGCCAGTAGCTGCTGGACCTCGGCCTGGCTGGCGTTGGTCAACAGCTTGGCGTCCAGGTCCACGTAGCCGTCGTAGAGGGCGGTGAGCTCGTAGTCGCCGACGTTCAGGCGGTAGTAGCCCGGCACCTGGGTCTTCACGGCCGGCGCTTCGGCAAAGGTCGGGGCGACGGGGAGCAGGCTGGCACTGACGGCGAAGGCAAGGGCACTGAGACTGCGGCGGATCATGGATGCATCTCCGGAGGACTGAAAAGTACAACAGGATAATCCGGATCACGTGTCCGTGGTATGGACGGCCAACCACACGCTGTCCGGGCCGGTGGCGGCGACGCGGTGGCGGCAGCCGGCGGGGATCACCAGCCAGTCGCCCGCTGTGAACACCTTGCGGCGGCCGTCGTCGAATTCCAGCTCGGCGTTGCCCTGGACGAGCATCACCCATTCGTCTCCAGCCTGGTCGTACCAGAAGCCGGGCGGGCTGGCGTGGCGGTGGGAAACGATGCGTTCGATGCGCGTGCCGCCAGCTTCGAAGAGGGTCTCGAAGGCTTCGTCGGGGCCGGGGACGGGGAGGTTCTGCAGCAGATTGCGGAGAAGCATACCGGCGGGTCCAGGGGGAGGAGTGGCCAGTATGCCTCAGCGCCGGGGGCGGCCGCGCTGGCGGCCGGTACGGCTGGAATAAAGAGGCGACGCCGGGAAAATCTCTGTCAGGGTTTTGGGGGTCTTGTGTGCCCCGGCGCGCCGTTCAAGCGGTGGGATGGCCGGTTGGCCGACCATCTCGAATGATTTCAATGCTACGCCGCCCGCCACGATGCAGCCAATTGAATGTAGGCATGAATTGAATAGTACCTGCCTATTGCTTCACATTGCTTTGCATTCGAATTGATTGTGCGGACTAGGCGGGGGCGGGGTACGCGCTTAAGCTAGCACTGATATTAGAACAATCCAGAACGACGGCAGCAGCTTGCCGGATGAGTGCGGGAGGGCCGGCGCCATGGGCAGGCTGGGCCATTGGGGATCACCACTTCGCTCCTTGCGGACACGCATTGCGGCAGGGGTTCTGCTGGGCCTGCTGCTGGCTCTGTGGGGCGCCACGCTGCTGGTGGGCTATGTGCTGCGCCAGGAAATGCAAGCCACGCTGGCCGCCCAGCAATTTTCGGTGGTGACGCTGCTGGCGGACGAGATCGACCGTTCGGTATCGGAGCGCATGCGGGCGCTACAGGCTGTCGCAGACGACTTCGATGCCGCCAAGCTTGCATCCCCGGCAGCGCTGGGGAGGGAGTTGCGCGACCAGCACGTGTTGCTGACCCTGTTCAACTGGGGCGTGCTGGTTACCGATCGGCAGGGCACCACGCTGGTCAGCCTGCCCGATGAACTCGGCCGAGGCGGCGTCAATTACATGGATGTGCCGGCGGTCCGCCGGACGCTGGAGAGTGGCGAGGCGCAGATCGGGCCCGCGCTGATCGGCAAGACGACGCTCCAGCCGGTGGTGCCGATGATCGTGCCGATCCGTGATCCGGGCGGTGCAGTGCTAGGGGCGGTGGTTGGCCTGATCAATCTGGCCAACGCCAATTTCCTCGATGAGATCAGCGCCAACCGTTTCGGCCGCCATGGGGGCTACCTGATCACCGATCCGGTCCAGCGCCTGTTCATTGCCGCCACCGACAAGAGCCGCGTGATGACGCCAGGGCCACCGCCGGGCGTCAATCCGGTTTATGACCACTACCTTGCGGGTAATGACGGCTCGGGCCTCGCGCGCAGTTCCCGCGGCGTGGTCGAGTTGTCGTCGAGCCGCCGCGTGAAATCCACCGGCTGGCTGATGCAGTCGGTACTGCCGGGGGAGGAGGCTTTCGCGCCGCTGTATGCGATGCAGTGGCGCCTGCTGGGTTTGGCTGCGGCGCTCACGGTGCTGGCCAGTGTGCTCGTCTGGTGGTGGCTGCGTCGCCAGCTGCGACCCCTTGGCGAAGCGGCTGAACAGCTCGGCCGCATGCGCGACGGCTTGATCCCCCGTCAGGCCCTGCCGGTACGGCGGGACGACGAGATCGGCGCGCTGACAGGGGCCTTCAACGGCCTGTTGACGACGATCCTGGAAGGCGAGGCGCGGGCCGCCGAGCATGCTCTCAACCAGCGCCTGCGCAGCATCGTGTCGCAGATTCCGGGCCTGGTCTTCCAGTACCGGCTGGATGGCGACGGGCATCACAGCGTGCCGTTCGCCAGCGACGCGCTGCGCGAGCTGTTCGGCCTCGAGCCGGATTGTCTGCTGGCGTCAGCCGATGCCCTGCACGCGCGGGTGCTGCCCGAGGACCTGCCGGCGTTGCTCGCCGCTGTCAGCGAATCCGCCGGGGAGCTGAGCCGCTTGCACCGGGAGTTCCGCATCGCCCACCCGGCACGCGGGGTGCGCTGGATGCGTTTCGATGCGCTGCCCGAGGCGGCGGACAACGGTGGCGTGACCTGGCAGGGCTTCGCCACCGACATCACCGAGGCCAAGGAAACCGAACTCAAGCTGCGCATCGCGGCGGCGACCTTCGAAGGTCAGGAGGGGATCTTCATCACCGATGCGGAAGGCCGCATCGTCCAGGTGAACCAGGCGTTCACCGCGATGACCGGTTACTCGGCGCGGGAGGCGATCGGCCAGAC
>Ga0265332_10001659_pt1 | contig 12165 bp, 7 predicted proteins | sample 41926metaG_FD_202084 | JGI IMG/M metagenome (GOLD analysis project Ga0265332, IMG submission 202084) | Rhizosphere microbial communities from Carex aquatilis grown in University of Washington, Seatle, WA, United States - 4-19-26 metaG | ecosystem: Host-associated > Plants > Roots > Rhizosphere >...
GCCAGGGCGGTTTCCCTATAGTCCGCCGCGACATGGCCACACACCTGCCCGTGATCGGTGGGCACGCGGAAGGGTTCGCGAAGACCGTGCGAACCGACGACTGGCGAACCGGCCCCGCGGTCACCCTGGTCGTTTTCCTGACGTTCGTCGTCTACACCACGTGGGCGGCGCTCCAGGGCAACCATTATTACGTCGACCCGTATCTGTCGCCGTTCTACTCGCCGGTGCTGTTCACCGACCCCGCGGTCGCCCTGGAGCAGGGAGGTGCGCCGGTCGGCCATGCGTGGTTCGGCGCGGTGCCTGCCTGGTGGCCGTCCCAGCTGATCTCGTTCTCGCCGGCGCTGCTGATCCTGGTGTTCCCGGGCAGCTTCCGGTTCACCTGTTACTACTACCGCAAGGCGTACTACCGCGCGTTCGCCGGCTCGCCGCCGGGCTGCGCGGTCGGCCCGCTCGCCACCAAGCGCACGTACCGCGGCGAGACCGCGGTCCTCCTGTTCCAGAACCTCCACCGCTACGCGATGTACTTCGCGCTGGTGTTCATCATCCTGCTCGGCAAGGACGCGGTCGAGAGCTTCTTCCGGGACGGCAAGCCGGGGATCGGCGTCGGCAGCATCATCCTCACGATCAACGTCGTGCTGATCGCCAGCTACACGTTCGGCTGCCACTCGTTCCGCCACCTGATCGGCGGCCGCAAGGACTGCATGTCGGACTGCGGCCGGCCCAGCGCAGCGCTCGGCGGCTGGAAGCGAGCGACCTGGTTCAACGCGCGCCACATGCAGTTCGCGTGGGCCAGCCTGGTCTGGGTGATGGTCAGCGACCTGTACGTTCGCCTGCTCTCGATGGGCGTGATCCACGACCTCCATACCTGGTGAGTAGAATGCTCGACGTATCCGAGATCCAGACCATCGAACACGACGTGGTGGTCATCGGCGCGGGCGGCGCCGGGCTGCGCGCGGCGATCGAGTGCAGCGCGCACAAGCTGTCGACCGGCGTTCTGTCCAAGAGCCTGCTCGGCAAGGCCCACACCGTGATGGCCGAGGGCGGCATGGCCGCCGCCATGGGCAACGTCGACTCGCGCGACAACTGGAAGGTCCACTTCCGCGACACCATGCGCGGCGGCAAGTTCCTCAACGTGTGGCGGATGGCCGAGCTGCACGCCAAGCAGGCGCCGGATCGGGTCCGCGAGCTCGAGGAGTGGGGCGCGGTGTTCGACCGCACCAAGGAAGGCCTGATCTCGCAGCGCAACTTCGGCGGCCACCGCTACCCGCGGCTCGCCCACGTCGGCGATCGCACCGGGCTCGAGCTGATCCGCTCGCTGCAGGACCACGGCGTCCACCAGGGCATCAGCTTCCACATGGAGTGCACCGCGCTCGAGGTGCTCAAGGACGGCGACCGGGTCGCCGGCGTGCTGGCGTACTGGCGCGAGACCGGACGGTTCGTGGTGTTCCGCTGCAAGGCGGTGATCTTCGCCACCGGCGGCGGTGGCAAGGCGTGGCCGGTGACGTCGAACTCGTGGGAGTACACCGGCGACGGCATCGCGATGGCCTACGAAGCCGGCGCCGAGCTGATGGACCTCGAGTTCACCCAGTTCCACCCGACCGGCATGGTGTGGCCGCTGTCGGTGCGCGGCATCCTGGTCACCGAGGGCGTGCGCGGCGACGGCGGGGTGCTCAAGAACAACAAGGGCGAGCGGTTCATGTTCAACTACATCTCCGAGCGATTCGCGCCGGAGACCGCCGCCACGATCGAGGAGGGCGAGCGCTGGCTCGCCGGCGACAAGGCGGCCCGCCGCCCGCCCGAGCTCTTGACCCGCGACGAGGTCGCCCGCGCGATCACCGCCGAGGTCAAGGCCGGCCGCGGCTCGCCGCACGGCGGCGTGTTCCTCGACATCGCGTCGCGCCGCCCGGCGGACTTCATCAAGCGCAAGCTGCCGTCGATGTACCACCAGTTCAAGGAGCTCGCCGAGGTCGACATCACCAAGGAGCCGATGGAGGTCGGGCCGACCCTGCACTACTTCATGGGCGGCATCCGGGTCGACGCCGACACCCAGGAGAGCACGGTGCCCGGGCTGTTCGCGTGCGGCGAGTGCGGCGCCGGCATGCACGGCGCCAACCGGCTGGGCGGGAACTCGCTGTCCGACCTGATCGTGTTCGGCAAGCTCGCCGGCGATGGCGCCAAGCAGTACATCGCCGGCCTCGGCGCGACGCCCCGGCCGAGCAACGATCAGATCTCGGCCGCGATCCGGCGCGCCACCGAGATCCTGAACCGCGAGTCGGGCACCAACCCCTACCTCCTGCACGACAAGCTGCAGGGCGTGATGAGCCGCGGCGTCGGCATCGTGCGCAAGCAGGACGAGCTGGAGCAGGCGGTGCGCGAGCTCGACGAGCTCAAGGCCGAGGCGGCCACGATGCGCGCGCCCGGCACCAGCCAGTACAACCCGGGCTGGCACGAGGCGCTGTCGATGCGCTCGCTGCTGATCACGTCCGAGGCGGTGACCCGCGCCGCGCTGATGCGCCAGGAGAGCCGCGGCGCCCACACCCGGCTCGACTTCCCCGGCGAGAGCGCCGAGTGGGTCAAGTACAACGTCATCGTCAGAAAGACCGCCAGCGGCATGGAGGTCGAGAAGCGGCCCAAGCCCGAAGGCCCGGCCCACCTGGTCGCGATCGCCAACGCCAAGATCGAAGATCTGGAGTCCGGCAAGATCGGCGCGGACGTCAAGTAGTCGACTACGTATTCGATTCGCCCAAGGAGTCATAACGCGATGGCAAAGCGAGTCTTCAAGGTCTGGCGCGGCAACCCCGAGGGCGGCGACTTCAAGCAGTTCGACGTCGACGTCGACCCCGGCATGGTCGTGCTCGACGTGCTGCACCGGATCCAGGCCCAGCAGGCCAACGATCTCGCGCTGCGCTGGAACTGCAAGGCCGGCAAGTGCGGCTCGTGCTCGATGGAGATCAACGGCAAGCCGCGGCTGGCGTGCATGACGCGGATGAACAGCTTCGCCGAGGACGACACCATCACCTGCCAGCCGCTCAAGACGTTCCCGGTGATGAAGGATCTCGTCACCGACGTGTCGTGGAACTACGAGCAGAACAAGAAGATCCCGCGGTTCAAGCCGCGGCCGCGCGACGCCGACGGGACCTACCGGATGTACCAGGAGGACGTCGACCGGGTGCAGGAGTTCCGCAAGTGCATCGAGTGCTTCCTGTGCCAGGACGTCTGCCACGTGCTGCGCGACCGCGAGAAGGCGCCGCAGCACGCCAAGGCCGGTGCCAGGACTCCGGGCGCGTTCGTCGGCCCGCGGTTCATGATCCGGCTGGCCAGCCTCGAGATGCATCCGCTCGATACCGATGACCGGGTCCCGGAGATCCGCAAGGAGTTCGGCTCGGGGATGTGCAACATCACGCGGTGCTGCACCGAGGTCTGTCCGGAGTCGATCGGCATCACCGACAACGGCATCATCCCGCTCAAGGAGCGGGTGGTCGACCGTTACTTCGACCCGATCGCGATCGTCGGCCGCAAGCTGCTCGGCATCGGCCGGCGGACCAAGGCGCGCAACGAGGGAGCCGGCTAAGCTCGGTTCATGAGCAACTCTCCGCGCCCGTTCCCGCTCAAGACGATCTCGGCGGACGGCATCCCCCACGCCATGGAGAAGGCCGAGCGCTACCGGCTGCTCAACGATCCGGCGCAGGCCGAGAGCATCTGCCTGGACGTGCTCGCGGTCGCCCCCGACAACCAGGACGCGCTGCGCTGCCTGATCCTGTCGCTCACCGACCAGTTCGCCGCCACCGGGGCCGGCCACACCGCGCGCGAGGCCCGCACCTACATCGTCAAGCTGTCCGACGAGTACGAGCGCGCCTACTACAGCGGGCTGGTCCACGAGCGTGAGACCCGCGCGTTCCTGCTCCGCAAGAACGTGGTCCGGTCGGCCGCTTACGATGGGTTCCGGCACGCGATGGAGTGGTACGAGCGCGCCGAGGCGCTGCGGCCGCCGGGCAACGTCGACGCGATCCTGCGCTGGAACAGCTGCGTCCGCGCGATCGAGCGCGAGCGGCTGGCGCCGGCCGAGGACAGCCACGAGCTGCCGCTGGAATAGCCCGGATCGCTGCTGCCGCGCCAGGTTGCGCGGTTCGGCCGACCCCCCGGTAGCCGGCCGGGCCGGTCGGGCCGCGGTTGCGCAATGCCGCCGGCTCCGCGTACGCTAGCCGGGTGATCGACGACGAGACCGGCGCGACGACCGAGCAGATCGACCGCGAGGCCCCGTTCGGGGACCGGGTGCTGCTGGTGATCGATGGCGCTGCGTTGCAGGTCGTGCCGCTGCCCGCCACCGGCACGCTGACGATCGGCCGGGCGAGCAAGTGCGACGTCGTGATCGATTCCGGATCGGTGTCGCGCCACCACGCGACGCTCGGGATCCAGACCGAGATCGAGATCGAGGACGCCGGCAGCTCGAACGGCACGTTTGTCGACGGCGTCCGGCTGACCCCGAACCAGCCGGTCAAGCTCACGGTCGGGGTGCCGTTCCTGCTCGGCGCCGTCACCGTGATGGTCCAGGCCCGGACCGCCACCGGCCGCGCGGTGGCCGCCAAGTCCAGCGTGCTGGCCGCGCTCGAGCAGTCGGCGTCGCGGATCTCGCTCGGCCGGCTCAGCGTGCTGGTGGTCGGCGAGATCGGCGTCGGCAAGGAGCGGTTCGCCGAGCGGATCCACGAGATGTCGCCGCGCCGGACCGCGTCGTTCATCCGGATCAACTGCAGCGCGATCAGCGAGCCGGCGCTCGAGGCCGAGCTGTTCGGCAACGAGCAGACCAACAAGCCCGGCGCGCTCGAGCTCGCCGACGGCGGCACCGCGTTCCTCGCCGACGTCGACCAGCTGCCCCAGATGCTGCAGCACAAGCTGCTGCGCGCGATCGAGGACGCCGCGGTCCGCCGGGTCGGCGCCACCCGGGCCCGGCCGATCGACGCCCGCTACGTCGCCTCGACGTCCAAGGACCTGTCGGCCGAGGTCGACGATGGCCGGTTCCGCCGCGATCTGTACTTCCGGCTCGCCGGCGCGACGTTCACCATCCCGCCGCTGCGCGACCGCCGCGACGAGATCCTGCCGCTCGCCGAGCAGTTCGTCGCCGCGGCGGCCTCGCCGCTCGGCCGATCGTTCGCGTTCTCCGAGGACGCCCGGCAGTGGCTCACCGATCACAGCTGGACCGGCAACATCCGCGAGCTGCGCAACGCCTGCGAGCGCGCGGTGCTGCTGACCACCGGCTCGATGATCGAGCGCCACCACCTGACCACGATCGACGACCCGGTGCAGCGGCCGCCCAACCAGCGCACGCGCAGCTCGGCGACCATCCCGCCACCGCCCGGGATCCGGGCGCCCAGCGCCGCCGACATGCCGACCCAGGTCCGCGCCACCGTAGCCGAGCTGGAGAAGCAGCGCATCCTCGAGGCGCTCGAGCGCTGCGCCGGCAACCAGACCCGCGCCGCCGAGATGCTCGGGATCTCGCGCCGCACGCTGATCAACCGGCTCGACGAGTACGGCATCGCCCGCCCGCGCAAGCGCGACGATCCGCAGGGCCAGGGCTGACCGCGGCGCCCGGAATCGTTCGCGTGGGATTCTTCTGCGACCCGCGCCGAAGGCGCAATCGGAAGCTGGCCAGGTTCCTCGCCCGACAGGCCCGCGACCGACGGAGATCGGGTCGTGGATCGAAGTCCGTAGCGGGTCGCGGACACGCAAACTAACCGCGGTCGGGGATCGCCCGGCTGGGGAGCTCCGCGCTCACGATCCGCAGCAAGCAGGCGCGCAGCTGCTTGCCGGTGACCGGCTTCTCGAGCTGGACCACGCCGAGCTGCCCGAGCTGATCGAGCCGCTCGCGGGTGTGCTCGGTGAACGCGCCGCCGGAGAGGAAGATCACGCGCTGCGCCTGATCGGGGGCCGTCCGGTGGAGCTCCTCGAGCAACTCGATGCCGGTCATGTTGGGCATCATGACGTCGCTGATGATCGCGTCGAACCGCAGGCCCTTGGTGATGTGGTCCAGCGCGTCGTTGCCGCACAGCGCGATGGTGACATCGTAGTCGCGGCGCAGCAGGCGCTCCATCGTGTGCGCGACCCGCGGCTCGTCGTCGACGAGCAGCACGCGGCGGCGCCGCTCGGCCGCCGCGGCGACGGGGGCGTCATCGACCACCGCGGTCGGCGGAGATGCGAGCAGCTCGGCCGCGGCGGGGAGCACCACGCGGACCCGGGTCCCCACGCAGGGGAGCCGGCCGGTGACGCCGGCGAGGTCCTCGCGGTGTTGCAGCGCGGCGTCGACCGGGCCGGGGGACGTCGCGGGTCGGGCGGTGCTCGCGATCGAGATCTGGCCGCCGAGGCCGCTGATGATGCCGTGGCAGATCGACAGCCCGAGGCCGGTGCCGATCCCGACGTCCTTGGTCGTGAAGAACGGATCGAACACCCGCGACACCACGTCCGGCGCGATCCCCGCGCCGGTGTCCTCGACCTCGATCACGGCGCGGCCCTGGTCGTCGGTCCGGGTCCGCACCGTGATGCGGTTTTCGTCCGAATGACCCTCGGAGATCGCGTGGGCTGCGTTGACCAGGAGGTTGATGAACACCTGGGTCAGGCGGCTGTCGTCGGCGACCACCAGCGGCACCGGCCCGAACTCGCGCACCAGCTGGGCGCGGTGGCGGATCTCGTTGCTGGTCATCCGGATCGCGGCCTCGAGCACGCCCGCCACCGCGAGCGGGACGCGCTGCTCGTCCTCGGGTCGGCTGAACAACCGCAGGCCCTGGACGATCTTGCGCACGCGCTCGGCGCCGTCGCGGGCGTCGCTGATCGCGGCAGTCACTTCGGCGTGCTCGGCGCCGACGACCACGCTCGGCGAGGCCGCGCTCGCTCGTAGCGTCTCGGCGACCGCCTCGAGGTTGCCGGTGACATACGACAGCGGGTTGTTGATCTCGTGGGCGATGCCGGCGGCGAGCGTGCCGAGGCTGGCCATGCGATCCGAGACCAGGAGCTTGGCGCGCATCCGCGTGCGCTCGGTGACGTCGCGGCCGCTGGCGACCACGGTGAGCGCGCCACCGATGTTGACGAGGATGCCGGACACCTCGCAGGTCCGCCAACTGTCATCGGCGCTGCGCATGCGCATCTCGACGACGTCCGAGCCGTGTTGCGGCGGCAGGTTAGGGACCCGGGCGAACAGCTCCGCGACCTGCTCGCGATCGTCGGGGTGTACCCGATCGATCAGGTCGACGCCGGCCCAGCGAGCGCCGGGGCGATCGAACCCGAGGAACCGGCGATTGGCCAGGTTCAGGTAGGTCAGCTTGCGGTCGCGGTGTACGGAGATCAGGTCCGGCATCAGGTCGAGCACCGCGTGGAAGCTCGCGTCGGATTGTTCGTGGAACCGGCGGGTCCGGCGCCGGACCCACCACGCGAACACCGCCGCGATCGCCACGACCGCGACGAGCCCGGTCAGGCTCAGGAACCAGCCGGTCTGCCACCACGCCGGCAGCACCGTGAACCCGAGCGCGGTGACCGGGCCCCAGCTCCCGGCGCCGACGCGGGCGCGGACCTCGAAGCGATACGCGCCCGGCAGCAGCCCGGGGAACCGGGCCTCGCGCTGGTGGGTCTGGTTCCACGCGGTCTCGAGCGGCGACAGCCGGATCTCGTAACCGACGCGCTTGTCATCGAGCATGCTGCTGGCAGCGAACTCGAGCGCCAGCGCGCCGCGATCGTGCGGCACCTCGAGCGCCGCGTGCGCGTCGCCGATCGGCTGATCGCCGAGCCGGCCATCGAGCAGCGCCGTCCGCGGCGGCGTCGGGGGCCCGGCGTAGAACTGGGCGAGGATATGGGTCGCGCCGCCGGTCGCGCCGAGCCACAGCGAGCCGTCGCGGTCGACCAGGAACGCCGTCGCCGCCGAGTCGTTGCCGGCGAGCCCGTCGCGCTCGTCGAAGTGATCGATCCCGCGCGCGGTCACGACATCGACGCCATCGCCGGTCCCGACCCACAGCCGCTGCTGGCGATCCTCGCCGAGGAAGTAGATCATGCCGCTGGTCAGCCCGTCGGCCTCCGCGATGTGCTCGAGGTCGGAGATCGCGTGGCCGTCGTAGCGAAAGCACGACAGGCCGATCGGCTCGCTGTAGGCGACGCACAGCCGCCGGTCGGCGCGCGCGATCAGGTAGTGCATGGCGGAGGCGCGAAACCCGGCGGTCCTGTCGAACCGGTGCCAGCTACCACGGTCTCTCACCGCGACGCCCTCCGCGGTCACGGTCCACAGCTGGTCGCCGACCACGGTCAGCGACGCGAACCGATCGTCGGGCTGGGTGCCCGGGATCACGACGCGCTCGACCGGCCCCGGAACCGCGCCGGGGAGCCGGTACAGGCCGGACTGCGTTCCGATCCAGAGATCGCCCTCGGACCCCAGCGCGAGCGCGAGGATCCGGCGATCGGCGGATCGACCGACGTCGCCGAGCGAGCTCGCGCGGCCGTCGGGGCCGATGTAGAGGAGGTCGGACGGCGCGCCGCCGAGGAACACGCCGCCCTGCGGCGGGAACACGAAGCTGCGAACGATGCGCCCTTCGGTCCCCGGCAGGCACACCCAGCGTCCCGCGATCGCGCGCGCCAGGCAGCGACTGGTGCCGACCCATAGCGTCCCGTCGCGATCGCGCTGATAGCTCCACGCGATGTCGCCCGGCAAGCCGCTCAGCTCGTCGTAGCGCTCGACCACGCCGCGCCCGCGCAGCTGCACCAGCCCGGCGGCTCCGATCCAGAGCGTTCCCTCGCGATCGACGAACAGCGTCCGCGCCCCCGAGGCCGGCAGCCCGACCGAGCGGTCGATCGTCCGCCAGCGATCGTGGTCGCGGTACGCGATCCCGAGATCGGTCGCGACCAGGACGTCGCCGCGCGGGCCGATCGCCATCCCGATCGGAGTGCCGGCGGCGTTGTAGCCCGTCGGTGCGTCCCGCAGCTCGGTGGCGAGGCTCGCGCCGCGCGGCAACCGCCAGATGCGATTCAGGGTCCGGATCCAGAGTGCGCCTTCGCGATCGCGGAGCACGCCCTCGATGCGCTCGTCGCCGAGGCCGACCTCGCCGATCCCCCGCCACGCTCCATCTCCGGAGGTCAGCCGCACGGTGGAACCGTCGCCGACCACGAGCCCGGCGGCGTCCGCCCACAGCGCGCCGACCGTGGCCGCCGGCGGGCCTGGCCATCCGGGCGCCGGGACGAACACACCGGCGTCGCTCTGGACGTACAGCCCGGCGGTGGTCCCGACCCAGAGCTTCCCCGCGAAGCTCACCATCGTGCGGACCGCGATCGCCGGCAGTCCACGCGTGCGGGTCTGCGAGAATCGCCCGCCGTCCCAGCACGCCAGGCCTCGATCGCTGCCTGCGCACACCCGGCCATCGGGCCCCACGCCGACCACCACGAACATGTTGGAGACCAGGCCGTCCGCGACGGTGAAATGCGTGAAGCGCACGCCGTCGAAGCGATACACACCATCGTCGGTGCTGAGCCACAGAAACCCGTCGCGATCCTGGACGATGTTCGTGATCGCGAGGTTTCGCAGCCCTTCGGCTCCCGTAAACACGCGAAACTTCGACTGGCCCGGCGGGATGTCGTCGAGCACGCGGGTCGGATCCGCGGCGGTGGCGCCGGCGGAGACCGGACGCGACAGCGCCGCCAGACACAAGATCGCGACGGCGCAGCACCGGCTCACACGGTAAGACTCGGCCACGACGGCCGAAATTGGAGCTTGGGAGCCGATCATGGCGACGGCGTCGCTTCACTCACGATCCGCATCAGGCAGGCACGTAGCTCCTTGGCGCTCCAGCTTCTCGAGATGGAGCACGCCGAGCTGATCGGGGCGCTCGCGGGTCCGCGCGGTGAATGCACCGCCGACCGTGGTCGCAGCTGGCCCCGCGCAGACCGGAGAGCGAGATCGCTGGCGTCGTCGTGGATGCGGTTCGGTCCCGCCGGGAGCTCGTCATCGAGCAGGCCGTCCTTCGCCATCAGGCGCCATCAAGCATAGAGCGCGCCATGGGCGCTCGGCGGAAAGGTCGGCGCGGTGGCCGGTCCCGACATGCCGGCACACCAGATCCACGAGCACCTCCTCCGGATACGGGATCCCGGTCTGCAGCCAGACTGACGTGCGCGCGGGGTACGCCGGGCGAGCGATCGCATTCGCGCACCAGCGCGCGCGAACTGGCTACTGCTGCTTTGTGAGTTTCATCTGCTTGGCCATCTCGGCGTCGATCTCCCCTTCGGGTTCGGCATGTTCAGCGAGTGATTCAGCCAGCGCACTTCAACGATAGCGGCCCACCGGCGAGCGTCACGCACGTGGCCTCGCCTGTGTCGAACGCGATGGCAGCTGGTCCTCCCCCGGCGACGGCCAGCTCGACCCGGTCGCCTGACAGAGCCCTGGTCGGACCCCGCGGGGTGGGCTGCAGCGCAGAACGCTCGCCCGGCATGCGGAAACCCAAGCCCGCCGGCTTGCGCGCCGCCGCGCAGCCTGGCGATGATTCGTCGCGCGAGACCCGCGCATGCCCACGCTTTCCCGCCGCGTCCTGCTCGGGCTCTACATCGCCTTCCTGGTGATCCCGATCTACTGGCTCGCGGTGATGTCGCTCAAGACCAACGAGGAGATCCTCGGCGAGCTGAGCCTGTGGCCGCGCCATCCCACGCTGGCGAACTACCTGACCATCGTCACCGATCGGTCGTGGTACATGGGCTACGTCAACTCGCTGGAGTACGTGGTGATCAACACCGCGCTGTCGCTCGCGGTCGCGCTCCCCGCGGCCTATGCGTTCTCGCGGTTCCAGTTCGTCGGCGACAAGCACCTGTTCTTCTGGCTGTTGTCCAACCGGATGTCGCCGCCCGCGGTGTTCCTTCTGCCGTTCTTCCAGCTGTACTCCAGCGTCGGGCTGTTCGACACCCACATCGCGGTCGCGCTCGCCCACACGCTGTTCAACGTGCCGCTCGCGGTGTGGATCCTCGAGGGCTTCATGTCCGGGGTGCCGCGCGAGATCGACGAGATGGCGTATCTCGACGGCTACCGCTGGCCGCGGTTCTTCGTCCGGATCTTCCTGCCGCTGATCCGCGCCGGGGTCGGCATGGCGGCGTTCTTCTGCTTCATGTTCAGCTGGGTCGAGCTGCTGCTGGCGCGCACGCTGACCGCGGTCGACGCCAAGCCGATCGCGGCCACGATGACCCGCACGGTCAGCGCCGCCGGCATGAACTGGGGCGTGCTGGCGGCGGCCGGCGTGCTGACGATGGTGCCCGGCGCGCTCGCGATCTGGTTCGTCAGGAACCACATCGCCAAGGGCTTCGCCCTGGGGAGGGTGTGATGCGCTGGATGGCGTGGACGCTGCCCACCGCGGTGCTGTTCGCCGCGATCGGCGGAGCGATCGCAGGCATGCTGGTGTGGGAGCTCGTGTCGCCGACCGTGGCGCGCCGCGGCTTTTTGCCGATGCCGACCACGCGCGGCGACCGGTTCTTCCTGGGGCTGCTCGCGGCGGCGTTCCTCCACATGGCGTGGCTCGGGCTGACCCTCTGGTCACCGTGGTGGGCGCTGGCGATCTCGGCGGTCGCGATGGCCGTGATCGGACGGTGGGGCTGATGGCGGTGGCGCTGGAGCGGGTGACCCGCACGGTCGCCGGCGAGCCGCACCTGGTCGACGTCGACCTCCGGCTCGACGCCGGGATCCACGTCCTGCTCGGCCGGACCGGCGCCGGCAAGACGAGCCTTCTGCGCGTGATCGCCGGGCTCGACCGGCCGACATCGGGCTGCGTGCGGTTCGACGGCGTCGACGTCACCCGGCGCACCGCCCAGCAGCGCTCGGTCGCGCTGGTCTACCAGCAGTTCATCAACTACCCATCGCTGCGGGTGCGCGACAACATCGCCTCGCCGCTCCAGCTGCGCCGCGCGCCCGACATCGACACGCGGGTCCGCGAGCTGGCGCAGCTGCTGCGGATCGACGACCTGCTCGACCGCCTGCCCGGCGAGCTGTCGGGTGGCCAGCAGCAGCGGGTCGCGATCGCCCGCGCGCTGGCCAAGGACGCCGATGTCGTGCTGCTCGACGAGCCCCTGGTCAACCTCGACTACAAGCTGCGCGAGGATCTGCGCGACGAGCTGCGCGGCCTTCTGATCGCGCACCGCCCCGGCGGCAAGCCGGCGACGGTGATCTAC
>Ga0265332_10001660_pt1 | contig 12164 bp, 15 predicted proteins | sample 41926metaG_FD_202084 | JGI IMG/M metagenome (GOLD analysis project Ga0265332, IMG submission 202084) | Rhizosphere microbial communities from Carex aquatilis grown in University of Washington, Seatle, WA, United States - 4-19-26 metaG | ecosystem: Host-associated > Plants > Roots > Rhizosphere...
GGGGTAGCCGAGCAGCGCCCCGAGCACCAGGGCGACGGCGGTCATCACGAGAAGGGCGGTGAGCATGGCAGGGCCGGGAGCGGAATGGCTGAGGGGTTAGCGGTACTTGTCGAGGCCGGCGAAGCCCATGAAGGCCAGGCTCATCAGGCCGCCGGTGACCATCGCGATGGCCGTGCCCTTGAAGGGGGCCGGAACGTCGGCGCCGTCGAGGCGCTCGCGGATGCCGGCGAACAGCACCAGCGCCAGCGAGAAGCCGACCGAGCTGCCAAAGCCGAACAGCAGCGATTCGACCAAGTCGTGGTGCAGGGATACGTTGAGCAGCGGCACGCCGAGCACCGCGCAGTTGGTGGTGATCAGCGGCAGGTAGATGCCCAGCACCTGGTACATGACCGGGCTGGTCTTCTGGATGACCAGTTCGGTGACCTGCACGATGGCGGCGATGATGACGATGAAGGCCAGCGTGCGCAGGTACTCGACCCCGGCCGGGATCAGCACGTAGTGGTCAATGAGGTAGCTGGTGCCGCAGCCGAGGGTCAGCACGAAGGTGGTGGCGGCCCCCATGCCCATCGCGGCGTCCAGCTTCTTCGACACGCCCATGAAGGGGCACAGGCCGAGGATGCGGACGAGGACGACGTTATTCACCAGAACCGCGCCGAGGATCACGAAAAGGTAGCTGCTCATGGCTGTCGGTGTCGGAATGACGATAAGTTGGGATTATCCCGCGTCGGCGGCGCCACACTCAAGCCCGGAACGGGCAGATACGCGGCCGGTACGGGGTTTCAGGTGAAATCCTTGGTTTCCTCGACCGCTTCACGGACGAGGGCCGGGCCTCGATAGATGAGGCCGCTGTAGATCTGCACCAGCTTGGCGCCGGCTTCCAGCTTGGCGCGGGCCTGACGGCCGTCGAAGACACCGCCGGCGGCGATGATGGGGACTTCATTCTGCAGCGCCTTGGCGAGGGCCGCGACGACGGCAGTGGAGGCCTCGAACAGCGGCGCGCCGGACAGGCCGCCCTGCTGGTCGCCGTAGCGGATGCCCTGCACCTTGTTGCGGGCCAGCGTGGTGTTGGTGGCGATCACCGCGTCGATGCGGTGGCGGCGCAGCGCGTCGGCGATGTTCACGATCTGGCTGTCGTCCAGGTCCGGGGCGATCTTGAGGGTGATCGGCACGTAGCGGCCGTGTTTGTCGGCCAGCTGGGCCTGGCGTGCCTTGAGCTGGCCGAGCAGCGCGTCGAGTTCGGATTCGCCCTGCAGTTGGCGCAGATTCTTGGTGTTGGGCGACGAAATGTTGACGGTGATGTAGCTCGCTAGCGGGTAGGCCTTGTCGAGGCAGATCAGGTAGTCGTCGGCGGCGCGCTCGATCGGCGTGTCGGCGTTCTTGCCGATGTTGATGCCGAGGATGCCCTTGAACTTGGCGGCTTCCACGTTGCCGATCAGCGCGTCGATGCCGTGGTTGTTGAAGCCCATTCGGTTGATGATGCCCTTCACCTCGGGCAGGCGGAACATGCGCGGCTTGGGGTTGCCGGGCTGGGCGCGCGGGGTGATGGTGCCGATTTCGATGAAACCGAAGCCCATGCGGGCCAGGCCGTCGATGATCTCGCCGTTCTTGTCGAGACCGGCGGCCATGCCGATGCGGTTCGGGAATTGCAGGCCCATGACCTCCACCGGCCTGGCGGGCAGCGGTTTGCCGGCGGGCAGCAGGCGGCCGGCCATGTTCAGGCCGGCGAGGGCGGTTTCGTGGGCGGTCTCCGCATCAAGGGAGAAGAAAATGGGGCGTGCGAGTTCGTAGAGCATCCCGCATTCTACCGCAGCGCGGCAAACTGCTGTTTCTAAACCCTGTTTCGGGTTTCAGTCGAGGGCGAAGCGGAATTGCATGCCAAGGTAGCCGCTGTAGCCGGGCAGGTTGGGCAAGGCGACGAGGTTGGCGCCGACGCGGCCGAATTCCGCCGAGACGGTCGGGATGACCAGCACCGGCGACGGGTAGCCGGTGCCGACCAGGCCGAAGGCGCCGAAGCGGAACGGGCCGGCCTGCAGCGGCATCCAGCGGGCTCCGGCGTAGAAGGTGTTGCGGTCGTAGCTGTTGCGGAAGTAGCCGGCGGTGGCAACCCATGGGGTGCCGGTGAACGCCCGCTCGAAGCCCGCGCCCGGATTGAATTCCCGCCAGTCCCGGCGGTCGGGCTGGAAATGATGTGAAACGCCGGAGACGGTCAGCCAGTCCTGGTGTGGGGCGTTCTGGATATCGTCGAGGCTGGGCGCGGCTGCGGCAATACTGGCGCAGGCAAGCAGGTGTACGGCCGCGGCCGTGCGTAGCAGAAAGTGCATCGGGGGGAGCTCAGTCGAGTTTGTCGAGATCGGCGTCGGTGAGGGTTTGCCACTGACCGCCGATGCGTCCCTGGATCGGGCGGAAGCGCGCCTTGTAAGCCATTTTGCGGCTGTCGCGGATCCAGTAGCCGAGATAAAGATAGGGCAGCTTGAGCTGGCGGCACACCTCGATCTGCCACAGGATGCCGAAGGTGCCGAGGCTGCCGTGGGCCGTATCGGGGTCGTAGAAGGTGTAGACGCTGGACAGGCCGTCGGTCAGGCAGTCGATGACGCTGACCATGCGCAGGATGCCGTTCTCGCGGAATTCGAGCAGGCGGCTGTCCACGTGGCTCTGCAGCAGGAAATGGGCGTACTGCTCCCGGTTGTCCTGGTCCATGCCGCCGCCGGCGTGGCGCGTGCCCTGGTAGCGCTGGTAGAGGGTGTAGTGCTCCTCGATGAACTCCAACGGCATCTCGCGCGGATGCAGGTCGGCATGAGCCGCCCAGGCGCGGCGCTGGCTGCGATTGGGCGTGAAGCTGGCCACCGGGATGCGCACCGGAATGCACGAGCGGCAGGTGTCGCAGTAGGGGCGGTAGGTGAAGATGCCGCTGCGGCGGAAGCCGGTATGCACCAGCTCGCTGTACAGCGGCGTGTCGATCAGGTGGCTGGGGGTGGCGACCTGGGAACGGGCCTGGCGGTCCGGCAGGTAGGAACACGCGTAGGGCGCCGTCGCGTAGAACTGCAGCAGCGAGTAGGGATAGTCCTTCAGCATGGGGCTACGTCCAGGGGGCTTGTGCTCCGTTCATTGGCCAGCGCGCCGGAGGCGGGCCTTCCTGCGTGGCTTCGTCGAGCAGTTGGACGAAGGTCGCGCGCGAAATCTCCTGACCACCCAGCGAAGCCAGGTGCGAGGTCGTCATCTGGCAATCTAGCACGCGAAATTCCCGTTGCTCAAGGAAGCGGGCCAGATGCGCGAAGGCGATCTTCGAGGCGTCGGTACGTCGGCTGAACATGGATTCGCCGTAGAAGGCGCGTCCCACTGCCATGCCGTAAAGCCCGCCGGCCAGCTCGCCGTCGATGTACGTTTCGACCGAGTGCGCATAGCCGAGTTCGTGCATGCGGATGTAGGCGTCCTGGATCTCGGGCGTAATCCACGTGCCGCCGCGGGGATCGCGTGGCGCGGCGCAGGCGCGGATCACCGCCGGAAAGTCGTGGTCCAGGCGAATCTCGTAGGCGGCGTTGCGCAGTGTCTTGCGTAGGGAGCGGGTGATGCGGACTTGATCAGGGAAGACGACCATGCGGGGATCCGGGCTCCACCACAGGATCGGTTCGCCGTCGTTGAACCACGGGAAGATACCGTGCCGATAGGCGGCGAGCAGCCATTCGGGAGTGAGTGCGCCGCCTGCAGCCAGCAGCCCGTTGGGCTCGCGCAGCGCTCGGGTGACCGATGGAAAGGCGGGTTTGTTGCCGAGCCAGGGAATCATGTCGGATCAGGTGCGGTACGAACCGGATCCGGACAGGATATCAGGCGCAAGCCGGAATGCGGCCCGCGCCGTGCGCTCGACGGGATTGCGTGTTCAGTTGGATTGCGGCTGGCGCGACTGGCCGTTGGGCAGTACCCGGCGGGCGCCGTCGTAGCGGGCCGCCCAGTAGTCGAGACGCATGTCCTCGACGCGGACAACGCCGCCTGTCGAAGGTGCATGCACGAACTGGTAATTGCCGAGGTAGATGCCAACGTGGGAGAAGGCGCGGCGCATGGTGTTGAAGAACACCAGATCGCCCGGCTTCAGCTCGGCAAACTTGACCTGCTCGCCCATCTGGGACATTTCGGCGGCCGTGCGCGGCATGCCGAAGCCGAGGGCATCGGCGAACACTTTGCCGACGAAACCACTGCAGTCAAATCCGGTGAGCGGGCTGGTGCCACCGAAGCGGTAGGGAACGCCAAGGAAGTTCAGGCTACGGTCGACCAGATTGCGGATCGAATCGGTGTAGCGCTCGAACATGGAAGCCGGAAGGGCTTCGTCGTTGGCGGGATTGGAGGGCTCCGACGCAAGGACCGCGCCGGAACACGCGATCGCTACAAAAAAGCCGAGTATCGTCTTTTTGATAGGCATCGAATAACTATACCCAATGGACTGATCAGTGTAAAGATTTTCGACATACATTAAGTTGTGCCGTGCAGCATGTGCATTGCTGCACGGAGTTCCTGACAAACCATCGCTAGTATCGGTTTCGCACTGGTCGCGAGCAGCAACGTTCAGGAGGCCGCGCGGGAGGCAGGCCGTACCGGTCGGCATGCCTCCATCGAAGGGCCCTTCGGCTTTCTGCAGCGACGCGCTCGTGCCAGTCGCACTAATTTCGCTGTCAGGCAAACAGGTTCAGGATGCCGTCGAGGCCGCTGTGGTTCAGTGCGTAGTCGGCTTTTTCCCTGACGACCGGTTTGGCGTGATAGGCAATGCCAACGCCCGCTTCCGTGAGCATTGGAAGATCATTGGCCCCGTCGCCCGCGGCAATGACGCGGTCGGCGGTGAAGCCGCGCTGCTGGCAGACCCGCAGCAGCGTCCGGCGCTTGACCTCCCCGTCCACTACCTCGCCCTTTACCCGTCCGGTCAGCCGTCCGTCCTCGATCTCCAGTTCGTTGGCCACCGCGTAGTCGAAACCCAGTTGCTGCTGCAGGCGTTCGGTGAAGTAGGTGAAGCCACCAGATACCAGCACCGTGATGATGCCTGCCTGCTTGAGGCCGGCAATCAGCGCCTCGGCGCCGGGATTGAGCTTGAGGCGCTCGCTGAAGACACGCTCAAGCGCCGCCACGGGAAGGCCTGCGAGCAGTGCGACACGGCGGGTCAGGGATTCGCAAAAATCCAGTTCGCCGCGCATCGCCGCTTCGGTGATCTCGGCGACTTCCGGCTTGAGGCCTTGCATGTCGGCGATTTCGTCGATGCACTCGATGGTGATCAGCGTCGAGTCCATGTCGGTGACGAACAGGCGGTAATCGGTCAGGCGCTGGTTGTCGGGTACGAAGGCGTAATCCAGTGCGTGCTGTTCGCAGTAGCCGGCGACCTCCGGGTGGGGCGTGGCGCCGAGCAGCCGGAAGGCGGTGTTGCTGATGCGGCCAATGCCTTCGGAGGCCGTCAGGGCGGCCAGATCCTTCAGGGCGCGGGTTTCGACCTGCGGTCCCTGTACGACGAGATTCATCAGGCAGCGCTCCGTTGGGCCAGGGCCTCCCGAAGGATGTCGCGTGTATTGCGGATCATTTCCTCGGTGGTGCTCCAGTCCACGCAGGCATCCGTCACCGAGCAACCGTAGCGCAGTTCGCTGAGGTTGGCGGGGATCGGCTGGTTGCCAGCCTCGATGTTGCTCTCGATCATCAGGCCGACGATGGAACGGTTGCCCTCACGGATCTGGTGCGCAACGTCGCGCATGACCAGCGGCTGGTAGTCGGGGTTCTTCCACGAGTTCGCGTGGGAGCAGTCGATGACGATGTTGGCCGGCAGCTTGGCCTTGACCAGCGCCTTTTCGGCTAGGGAGACAGATACTGTGTCGTAGTTCGGACGTCCGCCACCGCCGCGTAGCACGACGTGACCGTACGGGTTCCCGCGGGTACGGATGATGGAGGACTGGCCCTGACTGTTGATACCAAGGAAGCTGTGCGGGCTGGAGGCCGACAGGATGCCGTTGACGGCGGCTTCGAGAGAGCCGTCGGTGCCGTTCTTGAAGCCGACCGGGGTGGACAGGCCGGAGGCCATTTCCCGGTGGGTCTGGGATTCGGAGGTGCGGGCGCCGATGGCGGTCCACGCGATTAGATCGCCGTAGTATTGGGGCGCGATGGGATCCAGTGCTTCGGTGCCGGCGGGCAGCCCGGCTTCATTTACGTCGAGCAGGAAGCGACGGGCCTTCTCCATGCCTTCGTCGATGCGGAAGGAGTCATCCATATGGGGGTCGTTGATGTAACCCTTCCAGCCCGTGGAGGTGCGCGGCTTCTCGAAATAGACCCGCATCACCAGTACCAGGGTGTCGGAGACTTCGTCGGCAAGCTTCTTGAGGCGGCGGGCGTAGTCCAGGCCGGCAACCGGATCATGGATGGAGCAGGGGCCGACGACGACGAAAACCCGCGGATCCTTGTGGTCGAGAATGGCCTGCAGGGTCTGGCGGCCTTCGAGGACGACCTGTGCTGCCTTGTCGGTGAGCGGCACGCGGGCAGTTATTTCCTCGGGGGAGGGCATGCGGTCGAAGGCCGCGATGTTCAGGTTTTCGGTTTGGGCGAAGGGCATGGCGGACTCGCTGTGTGAGTAGCGGAATCCGGTATTTTACCCCGAAGCGCCGGATCTCATGGTATGGCGCATCAGTCCGAGCACGCTGGGCAGCTGGACGTCCACGTGATCGGGCTGGCGCAGGCTGCGGCTGATCCATACCGTGCGCATGCCGAGGCGCTTGGCGGTGCGCAGGTTCTCGGCGCTGTCCTCGACCAGGATGCAGCGCGCCGGGTTGAGGCGGTGATCCTTGATCAGGTGTAGGAAGCCGCGCCGCTTGGGCTTGGGGTTGTAGCGCATCTGTTCGACCGCATAGACGTCGGCCAGCAGATGGCGGATGCCCATGATGTCGAGCACGGCTTCGGCGTAGTGCCGTGGGCCGTTGGAGAAGACGATCTTCTTGCCCGGCAGGCGGCGCAGCAGGTGGCGCAGCGCGTTGTCGAAGACGACCATCCGCGGCAGGTCGGGAAACTGGTGGGTGTCGTGCAGGAAATGCCGTGGATCGGTGCCGTGGTGGCGCATCAGGCCGGTGAGGGTGGCGCCGTAGCGGCGCCAGTAATCCACGCGCAGCCGGTTGGCCGCAGCCTCGTCCAGATTGAGCTGGCGCATGAGGTAGGCCGTCATGCTCCGGTTGATGTGGGGGAAGATGTGCGGACTGGCGTTGTGCAGCGTGTTGTCGAGGTCGAACAGCCAGACTGGGTGCATGTTCACGCGGATTTGCGCTCGAAACGGATGATGGCGCGGCCGTCGTCTGCGACCTTTGGGGCCGCCTTCCAGGCGTGGCCGTAGACGACTTCGACGGTGGCCGGCAGGCGGCCGTCCCGGCGCAGATTTTCGTAGTTGGCGCGCAGGGTTTCCCAGTGGCGCTTGCCGACCAGCCCGTGCGGCCGGGTGAGCGCGGCGTTGTTGGAGCCGCTGGCACGAAGATCGCGAAACAGATCGTCCAGTTTGGTATAGGTGACGGTGAGCATCTCCATATCCATCACCGGATCGGAGAAACCCGCGCCGACGAGAGCGTCGCCCAGGTCGTGCATGTCGATGAAACGGTGCAGGTGCTCGGCGTCCGACGGCGGCAGGGCTGCGCGCAGTTCTTTCAGGGTGTCCGGTCCTAGGGTGGCGAACATCAGCATGCCGCCGACCTCGAGCACTCGATGGATTTCCTTCAGGGCTGGCAGCGGATCGTGCAGCCACTGCAGCATCAGGTTGGACCAGGCCAACGAAACGCTGCCGCGGGCCAGCGGAAGTGCCGTGGCGTCAGCGCAGACGAAGTCGGGATCGGTTGGCTTGCCGAAACGCATGATGCGCTTGAGCAGGCCCCGCTCGCCGCGGGCCTGGGCGAGCATCGCCGGTGAAACATCCACCGCGACGCGCGGGATGTCGGGATAGCGCGTGGCGAAGCCCGGCAGGTCGGCGCCCGGGCCGCAGCCCAAGTCGAGGACGCGCTTCGGCTCGATGCGGATGTAGTCGAGGCGCTCGGCCATGCGCCGGGAGATTTCCCGGGCCAGGGTGTCGACACTGGCATAGCCGGCAGCCGCCTGCTCGGCCCGGCGCCGCACGAGGCGCGGGTCGAGCTGGAAGTCCGGCATGGTCATGGATGGGTGGTCGCTCAGAAGGACGTGAGGCCGAGACGGGCGAACAGCTTGTCGTCAGCGTCGGCGTCCGGGTTGTCGGTGGTCAGCAGGCGTTCGCCGTAGAAGATCGAGTTGGCGCCGGCCATGAAGCACAGGGCCTGCACTGCGTCGCCGAGCTCCTGGCGGCCGGCGGACAGGCGCACGTAGCTCTTGGGCATGGTGATGCGCGCGGCGGCGATCATGCGCACGAAGTCGAAGGGATCGATGGCTTCGTTGTTGCCGAGCGGCGTGCCTTCCACCTGCACCAGGTTGTTGATGGGCACGGAATCCGGCGGCGGGTTCATGTTGGCCAGCTCGGCGATCAGCGCAGCGCGGCTCTTCTTGGTTTCGCCGAGGCCGACAATGCCGCCGCAGCACACGTTGATGCCGGCGTCGCGCACCTTGTCGAGGGTGTCGAGGCGATCCTGCAGCGTGTGGGTGGTGATGATCTGGCCGTAGAATTCCGGCGAAGTGTCGATGTTGTGGTTGTAGTAGTCGAGGCCGGCGTCCTTGAGCTGCTCGGCCTGGCCGTCCTTCAGCATGCCGAGGGTGACGCAGGTTTCCAGGCCCAGTTTCTTGACTTCACGGACCATGTCCAGTACCGGGGCGAGGTCCTTTTCCTTCGGACCGCGCCAGGCGGCACCCATGCAGAAGCGGGATGCGCCCTTGGCTTTGGCGGCGCGGGCGTTCTCGAGCACTTCGCCCAGCGGCAGCAGGGATTCCTTCTCAAGGCCGGTATCGTAGCGGGACGACTGGGAACAATAGCCGCAGTCCTCGGAGCAGCCGCCGGTCTTGATCGACAGCAGCGTGGAGCGCTGGACGGCGTTGGGCTCGAAATTCTCCCGGTGCACCTGCTGGGCGCGGAAGACCAGATCATTGAAGGGCAGGGCGAACAGGGTCTCGACCTCGGCGACGCTCCAGCGCTTGCGCGCGGGCGTGGTGGTGGCGTTGGAAGGAGCGCTCTCTGCGTGGGCGACGGTGGCGGTCATTGTCATGCACCCTTTTTTTGGCTGTAATTCAAAATTACGAAGCCTTTTAGTTTCCCCGAAGGGGTCAGGACTTGTCAAATCAAGTGCTTGGATGGCGGGCCTGGCTGGAGGCCGGGGCGAACATCCTTTTCCCGCAGCAATGCTTCGCCTGTGGCGCGCCGAGCGGTAGCGAGGCGTTGTGCCCGGTTTGCGCAGCCGGGTTGCCCGGCGCGGACCTTGCCCGCTGCCCGTGTTGCGCCTTGCCGGTTCCGGACGGGCTGACCTGCGGGAGTTGCCTGCGCGAGCAGCCTCCCTTCGAGCGGACCGTGGCGGCCCTCGATTACGGCTTTCCGGTGGATCGCCTGGTGCACGCGCTGAAGTATGGACACCGGCTGGCGATCACGCGACTGTTCGTGGACCGGATGGCTGCCGCCGGGGTTCCTGAGGCGGACCTGGTCGTGCCGCTGCCACTGCATGTGTCCCGCCTGCACAGCCGGGGATTCAACCAGGCGGCCGAACTCGGACGTGCGCTGGCGAGGCGATGGGGCCTTCCCTTTGTCTGCGATGGCATCGAACGGGACGTGAATACCGTGCCGCAGGCCGGTTTGCCCTGGAAGGACAGAGCGGCCAACGTGCGCGGTGCGTTTCGCGTGACGACCCGGGTCGAAGGGCAGCGCGTGGTGGTCGTGGATGATGTGATGACCACCGGCTCGACGCTGGCTGAACTGGCGCGAACCTTGAAAGGCGTCGGCGCGCTCAGCGTGGAGAACCGGGTGCTGGCGCGTACGCCACCGCCGGGTTGATCGCTCTGCGCCGGGCGGGCACAATCCGCGCCCATGTTCCACGTCGTCCTTCATCAGCCGGAGATTCCTCCGAATACCGGCAACATCATGCGCATGTGCGCCAATTCCGGCGCCCGTATGCACCTCGTCAAACCCCTCGGCTTCACGCTAGAAGAAAAGCAGTTGATCCGCGCCGGCCTCGATTATCGGGACATGGCGGTGGTGACTGTCCACGAGGACTGGCCGGCCTGCAAGGCCGCACTGGCGGGGCGGCGCTTTTTTGCGCTGACCTCCCATGGTGGCCGCAACTATGCGGACGTGCCCTTCGAGGCGGAGGATGTATTCGTTTTCGGTTCGGAGTCCCGCGGCTTGCCGCCGGAGCTGCATGCGGAGTTTGTCGACGATCGTCGCCTGCGCATTCCGATGCGGCCCGGCAACCGCAGCCTGAATCTCTCCAATGCGGCGGCCGTGGTGGTCTATGAAGCGTGGCGCCAGACGGGGTTTGCCGGCGGCGCCTGAGCGCGCCGGCATGCTTGCACGTTATTCCTGCTTGGGGTCGCGGGCGAGCAACTGCTCCACTGCGTCTCGTGCCGACAGCGTGCCGCGCAGGACCTGATCGACCGCGCTGGTGATCGGCATGTCCACACCCACGCGTTCGGACAGCGCGGCAACCTCGCGGGTCGTGCTGACGCCTTCCGCCACGTGTCCGAGCGCTGCAAGGATGTCCGGCAGGCTCTTGCCCTCCGCCAGCAGCAGGCCGACGCGGCGGTTGCGCGACAGGTCGCCGGTACAGGTGAGCACGAGGTCGCCGAGCCCGGCGAGGCCCATGAAGGTGTCGCGGCGGCCGCCGAGGGCGATACCCAGGCGGGTGATCTCTGCGAGGCCACGGGTGATCAAGGCCGCCCGCGCATTGAGGCCGAAGCCCATGCCGTCGGCCACGCCGGCAGCGATGGCCATCACGTTCTTGACTGCGCCACCCACTTCGGCACCGACGACGTCGTCGTTGGCGTACAGGCGCAGGCGGTTGTCGTGCAGGGCGTGGACCCACTGGCGAGCGAATTCGATGTCGCTGGCTGCGATGGTGACCGCCGCAGGCAGGCCCTGGGCCACTTCGGCGGCAAAGCTCGGGCCGGTTAGGACACCACAGGCCGCGCTCGCGCCCAGCTCCTCGGCGACGATCTGGTGCGGCAGCTTGGCGGTGCCCGCTTCGAGGCCCTTGCAGGCCCACAGCAGCGGCGTGCCAGGAGCTGCAGCCTGCAGCGCGCGGGCCGTGGAGCGCAGGCCGGCGAGGGGGGTGACCACCAGGTGCAGGTCGGCTTGAGCTGCGCTCTGCAGATCATCGGATACGCGCAGATTGCCTGGCAGCGGAATGCCTGGCAGGTAGCGGCGGTTCTCGCCGTCGCTGCGCATGGCAGCGATCTCGACGGATTCGCGGCTCCACAGGACGACGTCGTGGTTGCGGGAGAAGGCGAGGGCCAGGGCGGTGCCCCAGGCGCCGGCCCCGAAGACGGCAATGCGCATGGCGCTCAGAGTCCCCAGACTTGATTGGCGCGGATGAAACCGACGGTACCGTCCCGGTGCTTGACCTTGACCCAGCCGTCGGCCGGTTTGTCGGCCAGCTCGAGGACCACGTCCTTGACGGCTTCGAAGGCCAGCGGCGCGGCGCCATCAGGCTTCTGCCGGATGTCCGCGCGGGCGGCGGTGACGATGACGGTGCGTTTTTCGGATAGCTGGCGGCGTTCCAGCCACAGCATGCTGCCGGCTGGTTCGCGCACCTTGACCCAGCGATCGATATTGACGACGGCTTCGACCGGGGTGTAGCGCTGGATGACGAACATGGGCTTGCCCTGCTTCGACGGCGCATCGTAGAGGATGGCCGGTTCGGCGAGGGAGCGGAAGTCCGAGGCGCCGGCCTGCGCCGCCGCGAGGGCGAGGGGCAGGCCGAGCAGCGCCGCGGTGATGGGGCGCCGCAGCATCATTACTGGATGGGAACGTCGGTGCCGGATTGCTGGGCGGCTTCGCGGTTCTGCTGGAACAGGGCCTCGAAGTTCACCGGAGCCAGGATCACGGGCTGGAAGCCGGCGCGGGACACGGCGTCGGACACCGCTTCGCGGGCGTACGGGAAGAGGATGTTGGCGCAGCCGATCATCATGATGGGCTCGAGGTCTTCCGCCGGCACGTTGCGGATCTGGAAGATGCCGGCCTGGGCCACTTCAACCAGGAACACGGTCTTGTCGCCGGGCAGCTGGGCGGTGAC
>Ga0265332_10001661_pt1 | contig 12159 bp, 11 predicted proteins | sample 41926metaG_FD_202084 | JGI IMG/M metagenome (GOLD analysis project Ga0265332, IMG submission 202084) | Rhizosphere microbial communities from Carex aquatilis grown in University of Washington, Seatle, WA, United States - 4-19-26 metaG | ecosystem: Host-associated > Plants > Roots > Rhizosphere...
CCGGAGGGCGCATCGGTGGGATGGCCGAACTCCAGCTTGTAATCGACGAGGTCGATGCCCGCCGCGGCGAACAGCGGCTTCAGCACCGCGTTGACCTTGTGCGTCATCGCCTTCATCTCGGCGATCTCCGCCGTGCTCGCCCATCCCAGTACGCGGATGTGATCGTCGTTGACCAGCGGATCGTGCAGCGCGTCGCTCTTCAGGAAGAACTCGAAGATCGGCTCCGGCAGCTTCGTGCCTTCGGCGATGCCATAGCGCTTCGCCATCGACCCCGCGCAGACGTTGCGCACGACGCATTCGACCGGCAGCATCTTCATCGCCTTCACCAGCGACTCGCGCTCGTTCAGCACGGAGATGAAGTGCGTCGGAATGCCCGCTGCCGCGAGCTTGCCCATCACGTAGGCGTTGATCTTGTTGTTGGTCTCGCCCTTCTTGTCGAGCTTGGCGAGCTTCGCGCCGTCGAACGCCGAGACGTCGTCGCGGTAATGCATGACGAGCCGGTGCGCGTCGTCGGTCGCGTAGACCGTCTTGGCCTTTCCCTTGTAGAGCTCCTGCCGCTTTTCCATGTCTCTTCCCCGTTCACAGTTCGCGCCAGGCGAACCCCAGCGCCTGGTCCGCGATGCCGATCCAGTCCTCTGAGCACGCGAGCGCGCCGCACAGTGCTGCGCGGGCGAGCTCCGGCGTATTGTTCTCCCGCGAAAGATGCGCGGCGATGATGTGCACGAGCCGCGACGTGTCGATGCTGCGCAGGATCCCGGCCGCGGCCGCGTTGTCGAGATGGCCGAGCCGGCCCGCGATGCGCCGCTTGAGCGGCCACGGGTAGCTGCCCTTTTCGAGCAAGTCTATGTCGTGGTTGCATTCCAGCACCAGCGCGTCGCAGCCGGACAGGCATGCCTCGACGTGGGCGGTGGTGACGCCGAGGTCGGTCAGCACCCCGAGCCGGCGCGCACCGTCGCTGACCACGTACTGAACGGGATCGCGCGCGTCGTGCGGCACGGCGATGGGCGTGATCGCGAGCGCACCGATCGCGAACGACTCGTGGCCATCGAAGCCGTAGACGCGCTCCATGCCCTCGAAGCGCTCCGACACGGCCGCAAGCGTGCCGAACGTCGCCCACACGGCGATCCCGTGCCGTGCCGCGAAAGCCGGGACGCCGCCGACGTGATCGGAATGCTCGTGCGTGACGAGGATCGCATCGAGGTCCGTGGGGGAAAGGCCGAGGCGTCCGAGACGCGCCGCCGTTTCGCGAACCCCGAACCCGCAATCGATCAGCACGCGCGTGTCGCCGCATTCGACGACGAGGCCGTTTCCCTCGCTGCCGCTGCCGAGCGACGCGAAGCGCATCACCGGCGTGCGCTTCCGGGCAGCGCGCGGGAACGGCGGCCGCCCGCCGGTCGCGGGCCGCGCGCAGCGGGCATTACTTGAGCTGCCCCTGGAGGAGGCCGAGAATCTTCTCGCCGTTCTGCGACTTGTCCGGCGCGCCGTTCGGGTCCTCGACGCTGACGAAACTCTTCGTCGACTTGTCGGCGACGATGATCCGGTACTGCTCCGGCTTCTCGGTCGTGTCCTTCCAGAACATCAGCTTCGACAGGAAGCCCTCCTCCTTCTTCGCGTCGATATCGGGATTCTGATAGCGGACGAAATAGAGGCCCTTCGAGCGATCGCGGTCTACGACGGTGAAGCCGCTGCGGTCGAGTGCCAGTCCGACGCGTCGCCAGGCGCGGTCGAAGCTGTCGTCCAGCACGAGCTGGCTCGTCCCCGTCGCGGTCTTCTCGAGCCGCGCGCGGTCGACCGGCGCCGTCGGCGCAGTTCCGGCGACCATCTGCGTCGCCTGCCCTTCCGGCACGCCGAAGCGCACCATCAGCCGGCCGAGGAACTGCGCCTCGAGTCCGGGATTGGGCGGCATCAGCCCCCATGCGAACCCGGACTTGCCGCCCGAGTTGTCGGTCTGCGTCGGCACCTGCTCCATGATTCGCGCCGAGATGAAGATCTCGACGGTGCCGGACTCCGTGCCGCGCTCGATCCGCGTCGTGTACTTCTCGCGCTTGTACGTGTTGTAGAACGCGTCGAAGTACTTGCCGATGGTGCTACGGATGAAGTCGTTGGGAATGTCGGCGCGATTTTCCGCCCAGTCGGTCTCCATGAGCCCGGCGTCCGGCTTCTCGACCGTCAGCGTGAAGCCGTTGTCCAGCCAGAATTGGCGCACGATCTTCCACGTGTCCTCGGGCGTCGCCTTGACGACGAGCCAGCGCTCATTGCCGCTCTTGGCGATGCGCGCGTCCGGGGTCGCGTTGACGGCGACCTGGTCCGCCTTCGGTTTGGTCGCGTCGCGCGCGGCGAGGCCCGACGCCGTGGAGACGTTGTACCGGTCGTCGTACTGCGGCGACGAGAGCTCGGGCGGCAGCTCCAGCGCCGGCGCGGAGCCGACCGTGTGGTAGTCGATCTTCTTGCCGAGCGACGGCATCGATTCGCATCCGGCAAGCGCGAGCGCGGCAAGGGCGGCGGCGCAGGCGACACGTACGGAAACTGCGGAAATTCTCGAAAATCTCATCCGATGCACCTTCAGGTTGGGGCGAGGCAATCGGCGTCGCGCAGGGCGGCGCGCACCGTCTCGAAATTTTGCGGCGACAGCGGGACCAGCGGCAGCCGCAGCACGTTGGCGATCAGACCCATCTCGGCCAGCGCCCACTTCACCGGCACCGGGTTCGGCTCGACGAAGAGACGGCGATGCAGCGGCAGCAGCCGGTCGTTGCAGGCGCGCGCGGTGGCGAGGTCGCCGCGCAGCGCCGCCGCGCACATCTGCGCCATCAGCTTCGGCGCGACGTTCGCCGTCACGGAGATCACGCCATGGCCGCCGAGCAGAACGAGCGACAGTGCCGTGATGTCGTCGCCACTGTACACGGCGAAATCCTGCCGGCCCGCGGCAGCGAGCCCGCGGATCAGTTCGCTGCCGCGACCGAGATCCGCCGTGGCGTCCTTGATCCCCACGACGCCGGGCACCTGGGCCAAGCGCAGCACGGTCTCGTTGCCGAGGTCCGCCACCGTCCGGCCGGGGACGTTGTACAGGATCAGCGGGACGTCGATCGCCTCGGCGATCGCGCGGAAGTGGCGGTACAGCCCTTCCTGCGTCGGCTTGTTGTAGTACGGGACGACCGACAGGCAGCTCGTCACGCCCGCCTTCTTGGCGAACTTCGTCAGCGCGATCGCCTCGGCCGTCGAGTTCGCGCCGGTGCCGGCGATGACCGGGAGGCGCCCGCGGGCGAAATCGACCGCGGCCGTGATGAGCTGGCAGTGCTCGTCGACGTCGACGGTCGGCGACTCGCCGGTCGTGCCAACGATGACGATGCCGGACGTGCCGTTGGCGACGTGAAAGTCGATCAGCCTGCCGAGCGCGGGAAGGTCGAGCGCTCCGCTCTCCTGCATCGGCGTCGCGATTGCGACGATGCTTCCGGTCAACATAGGGATTAGGAACCTCTGAACAAGTCGCGCCTCATTTGCCAACTGAGGCAGTCATCCGCATTCGGCCCTGCAGCGCAATCGCGCGGGATTTGTTCAGAGGCTCCTTAGCCGCGAAAAGGCGAATTTTACCGCATTCGACCCGCGGGAGGACGAACCGTTTCAGCCCCCGACGATTTCGGGCGCGAGACGCTGGGGTGCGGCGCGCCGCAGGCCGACCGCGGCGATCCGTTGAATGACCGCGGTTCGGCCGCCTTCGGCGACGAAGCCCTGCTCGAATGCAACGACGTCGAGGCGGCCGGCCGCAGACGCGAGGAGTTCGCCGGGAACGAGCAGATGATCGGGATTCGCCGGCCGGCCATACGCCTCGTTGCCGCGCGCGAACGTCTCGTAGATCAGCACGCCCTCATCCGATACGGCAGCGACGATCCCGCGGAGCAGCGGCCGATGCAGATAGTTGGTCACCACGATCGCGTCGAACCGCTCGGCCGCGAAAGGCCAGCCGTCGGCCTCGAGATCGACGCAGCGCGTCGCGATGCCGGCAACCCCCGCAAGCGAGTCCAGCGCTTCGGCATCCCGATCCGCGGCGATCACGTCGCATCCGCGGGCCGCGAAAAGCCGCGCGTGGCGGCCGCGTCCGCACGCGAGGTCGAGCACGCGCGCACCCTCCGGAACGAGCGACGCGAAGCGCAGCACCCACGGCGATGCGCTCGGCGATGCGTGCGCGGGCGGCGGCGGCGAGGCGCTCACCGCGACTTCCTTCGCGGTGCGGCGCGCGCGGCGGCGACTGGCGCATCGGAATCCCGGACTTCCTGCGCGGCCTCGGCGCGCAGCCAGTCGACGAAGGCCGTGACGTCGGCACGCGCATGCGCGTGCGGCGCGACGACCGCGAAATAGCCGCGCGTCGACTCATAGCGCCTGGAGAACGGTGCGACCAGCGAGCCGGCGCGCAGCAATGCAGCGACGAGCGGCACCCGCCCCAGCGCAACGCCCTGGCCGCCGATTGCCGCCTGGATGACCTGATCGTAGAGCTTGAAGCGCAAGGACCCCGCGGGCTTCAGGTCGGGCAGTCCGTTCGCGGCGAGCCACGCGCGCCAGTCGAGCCACGGCATTCCGCCATCGGGATCGTCGAGATGCAGCAGCACGTGCCGGGCGAGATCGGCAGGCCGCGTGAGCGGATCACCCGGGCGCTTCAGCAGCGCCGGACTTGCCACCGGCAGCATCCGTTCGCCGAAGAGCCGGACCGCGGCCGCCGGCGCCGACTCCTCGGGAAGGTACCGGACGGCGACGTCGACGTCGCCGCGCGTGAGATCGACCAGCCGGTCGTCGGCCGAGATGAACACCTCGACCTCAGGACAGCGCGCGCGGAAGGAGCCGAGGCGCGGAATGATCCACAGCGACGCGAACGAGACGGTCGTCGACAGCGCAAGTCCCGGCGTGCGCACCGAGCCGCGCACCGTTTCGGTCGCGGCGGCCAGCGCGCCGAGGAACGACGAGATTTCCCGGTGATAGGCCTGACCGGCGCGCGTCAGCGAGAGCGCGCGATGCCGCCGCACGAAGAGCGCGACGCCCAGCGCCGCCTCGAGCGCCTGGATCTGGCGCGACAGCGCCGACTGCGTGACGAAGAGCTCCTCGGCCGCGCGCGTGAACGACAGCAGCCGCCCGGCCGCCTCGAATCCCTTCAGGAAATCGAGGGACGGGAGTCGCCGCAACGCTTTATGCATGCGCCACACTCATGCTGTGCATTCGGAAAGACCGTTTGCGGATCCACGCTCCCGGCACCAATATTACGCCACATCCAAGGCAAGGACAGCCCCCGCGAGGGGATGCCCGCGCCGGCCGCGAGGGATGCATTGTACGCATGAAATAGGAGAGTGACGATGACGAACCCGACCCGCAAGAAGCTGTGGAACCTGGCCCTGCGCCAGCAGGTGCTGCTGGACGATGCGCAAGGCACGACGCTGCGCGTGGCCCGCGGCACCCTCTGGATCACGCTGGAGCGCGAAACGCGCGACATCGTCATCTCGGGAGGCGAGTCGTTCACGATCGACCGCCCCGGCCGCACGATCGTCGAGGCACAGGATCGCTCGACAGTCTGGGTCGAGGCCCGTTCGGGGCTCCGCGCGCTCGCGCACGGCGTGGCGCGACGGATTGTCCGCTGGGCGCGTGCGGCGGCCAGGGCGGCGGCCAGGCGTCGCTACGCTCCGTACTACTGAACCGCCGCTCGCACCGGAGTCGCGCGACGGCACTGTGGCAGAATCCGGCGGCCGCGGCCCTTTCCGTCGCGTTCCGCCCGCATGACCCAGTCCTCGCCCTTCCTCGAGATCCTGCTCGGCACGCTGCCGCTCCTCGCGACGCTGTTCGTGCACGGCGCGGGAATGAACGTCGTCCAGCGGGGATTCCGGCGCAACCGGCGCAATCCGAATCCGTCGCGGCTGCGCAACAGCCTGTTCTTCGGGGCGACGATTCTCGTGATGGTGATCACGCATCTGTCCGAAATCGCATTGTGGAGCGGCGCGCTGATCGGACTCGGCGCGATCGCGTCGCTGCGCGATGCGTTCTACTTCGTCGCGGGCACGTACACGACGCTGGGCTACGGGGAAGGCACCCTCCCTCAGCAGTGGCGGCTGATGGCGCCGATGATCGCGATCTCCGGACTCTTCGCCTTCGGCTGGACGACGAGCGTGCTGATGAATCTCGTAGCGCAGGTCAACGCGGATCGCGACGCCGCGGAAAGGGCAAATGCGGACGGCTGACGCCGCCCGCCCCGCTCATCCCTTCGCGAATCCGATCTCGCCGCCGTCCGCGTCGATCCGGATCGTGTCGCCCGGTGCGAAGCTGCCGCCGAGGATCTCCTTCGCCAACGGGTTCTCGATCTGCTGCTGGATCGCGCGCTTCAGCGGCCGCGCACCGTAGGCCGGATCGAAGCCCGCCGCGGCGACGACCTTCAGCGCGGCATCGGACACCGTCATCCGGATCTCCATCTTCGCGAGCCGCCCCTCCAGCGCCTTCAGCTGGATCTTCGCGATATCCGCGATCTGCGCTTCGCCGAGCGGCTGGAAAACGACGATCTCGTCGATGCGGTTGACGAACTCCGGCCGGAAATGCGCCTTCACCTCGGCCATCACCGCGATCTTGACGACGGCCTGATCGGAGCCTTCGTCGGCCATCTGCTGGATCCGCTGCGAGCCGAGGTTCGACGTCATCACGATCACCGTGTTCTTGAAGTCGACGGTGCGGCCCTGCCCGTCGGTCATCCGGCCATCGTCCAGCACCTGCAGCAGCACGTTGAAGACGTCGGGGTGCGCCTTCTCGACTTCGTCCAGCAGAATTACGCTGTACGGCTTGCGGCGCACGGCCTCGGTCAGGTACCCGCCTTCCTCGTAGCCGACGTAGCCCGGCGGCGCACCGATGAGCCGCGCCACCGAATGGCGCTCCTGAAACTCCGACATGTCGATCCGGATGAGGTGCTGCTCCGAATCGAACATGAATTCGGCGAGCGCCTTGCACAATTCCGTCTTGCCGACGCCGGTCGGCCCCAGGAACAGGAATGAGCCGTACGGCCGATTCGGATCGGCGAGCCCGGAGCGCGAGCGGCGGATCGCGTCGGAGACGAGCCGCACCGCCTCGTCCTGGCCGACGACGCGCCTGTGCAGTGCGTCCTCCATGTGCAGGAGCTTGTCGCGCTCGCCCTGCATCATCTTCGATACCGGAATACCGGTTGCACGCGAGACGACCTCGGCAATTTCCTCGGCGCCGACCTGCGTGCGCAAGAGCTGCGGCTTCTTCGTCTGCTCCTTCGCGAGCTTCCTGTCGGCCTTGTTGAGCTGGGCTTCCAGCTGCGGCAGCTTGCCGTACTGGAGCTCGCTCATCCTCTGCCAGTCGCCCTTGCGCTTCGCCTCGTCCATCTGGAGCTTGATCTTGTCGATCTCCTCCTTGATGTGCTGCGAGCCGGCGACCTGCGCCTTTTCGGCCTGCCACACCTCGTCGAAGTCCGCGTATTCGCGCTCGAGCTTCCTGATTTCCTCGTCGATGTGCGCAAGGCGCTTCTTCGACGCTTCGTCCTTCTCCTTCTTCACGGCCTCGCGCTCGATCTTCAGCTGGATCAGCCGGCGGTCGAGCTTGTCCATCGCCTCCGGCTTGGAGTCGATCTCCATGCGGATGCGCGCGGCGGCTTCGTCGATCAGGTCGATCGCCTTGTCCGGCAGGAAGCGGTCGGTGATGTAGCGGTGCGAAAGCTCCGCCGCCGCGACGATCGCCGGATCGGTGATCTCGACGCCGTGGTGGATCTCGTAGCGCTCCTGCAGCCCGCGCAGGATCGCGATCGTCGACTCGACGGACGGCTCGTCGACCAGCACCTTCTGGAAGCGGCGCTCGAGCGCGGCATCCTTCTCGACGTACTTGCGGTACTCGTCCAGCGTCGTCGCGCCGACGCAGTGGAGCTCGCCGCGCGCGAGCGCGGGCTTCAGCATGTTTCCGGCGTCCATCGCGCCCTCGGCCTTGCCGGCGCCGACCATCGTGTGCAGCTCGTCGATGAACACGATCGTCTGTCCCTGGTCGGCGGCGATGTCCTTCAGGACGGCCTTCAGGCGCTCCTCGAATTCGCCGCGGTACTTGGTGCCCGCCAGCAGCGCGGCCATGTCGAGCGACAGCACGCGCTTGCTCTTCAGCGTTTCCGGCACTTCACCGTTGACGATTCGCTGCGCGAGGCCTTCGACGATCGCCGTCTTGCCGACACCCGGCTCGCCGATCAGCACCGGGTTGTTCTTGGTGCGCCGCTGCAGGATCTGGATGGTGCGGCGGATCTCGTCGTCGCGGCCGATGACGGGGTCGAGCTTGCCCAGGCGGGCGCGCTCGGTGAGGTCGATCGTGTATTTCTTGAGCGCCTCGCGCTGGCCTTCGGCTTCCTGGCTGTCAACGCCACCGCCGCCGCGCACGGCCTCGATGGCCGAGACGAGCGCCTTGCGCGTGAGGCCGTTCTCCTTGAGGACGCGCCCGGTCTCGCCCTTGTCGTCCGCGAGCGCCAGCAGGAAGAGCTCGCTGGCGATGAACTGGTCGCCGCGCTTCACCGCTTCCTTGTCGGTGAGATTGAGGAGGTTCGACAGCTCGCGCGACGCGCCGATCTCGCCGCCGGTCCCTTCGACCTTGGGCAGCCGCTCGATCGATTTCACGAGCGCCGCCTTCACTTTCGGCACGGCGACGCCGGCGCGGGCGAGCAGCGACGCCGTGCCGCCGTCCTCCTGGTCGAGCAGGGCGACCATCAGGTGCTGGGGCTCGATGAAGCCGCTGTCGTTGCCGAGCGCCATGCTTTGCGCATCCGCCAGCGCCTGCTGGAATTTCGTGGTCAGCTTGTCGAAACGCATGATTGCCTATCCTGGCGATAAAGACATTGCTGAAGAAATGGGGTCCGCACGCCCGGAATCAAGCGGCGGGACCCGCGATTTTGCGCCCGAACGGCCTCCGGCGGCGGCGTCCGGCGCGCGTCCGGTCCGGCAGGCTCGACGGATGGTCCCGCGGCGGCAATAATGGCCTCATGCCGGCTTCACCGACCGTTGCGCAGACTCCCCCGCTGGGGGCAGCCGCACCCCGCGGTCATTCGCGCCGCGCGCCGCGAACCGACCCTCTCGTCCGCGAGATCGCCGTGGTACTCGCGGTCAAGCTGACCGCCCTCCTGCTGCTCTGGCTCGCGTTCTTCCGCCCGGCCTACGCGCCGCGTCCGGTCCCGAGCGCGCAGACCGTCGGACAGCACATCGCCGCACCCGCAACGCCATCGGAGGCTCCCGTTGTTGCCCATTGACGTCGTCGACGTGTCGCGGCTGCAGTTCGCCGCGACCGCGCTGTTCCACTTCCTGTTCGTCCCGCTGACGCTCGGGCTGTCGTGGATCCTCGTCATCATGGAATCGGTATATGTGATGACGGGCAAGGAAATCTATCGCGACATGACGAAGTTCTGGGGCAAGCTCTTCGGGATCAACTTCGCGATGGGCGTAGCGACCGGCATCACGATGGAGTTCCAGTTCGGCACCAACTGGGCGTATTACTCGCATTACGTCGGCGACATCTTCGGCGCGCCGCTGGCGCTCGAGGGCCTGATGGCGTTCTTCCTCGAGTCGACGTTCGTCGGCATCTTCTTCTTCGGCTGGAGCCGGATGGGCAAGGTGACCCATCTGCTGGTGACATTCCTGGTGGCGCTGGGGTCGAACTTCTCGGCGCTGTGGATCCTCATCGCCAATGCGTGGATGCAGAACCCGGTCGGCGCAGAGTTCAACCTCGACACCATGCGGATGGAGCTCGCGAGCTTCGGCGACCTTTTCTTCAACCCGGTCGCCGGACCGAAGTTCGTGCACACGCTGGCCGCGGGCTACGTCGCGGCCTCCATGTTCGTGCTCGGCATCTCGTCGTTCTACCTGCTGCGCGGGCGCGATCCGTCGTTCGCCGTCCGCTCCTTTGCGGTCGCCGCGGGTTTCGGCCTCGCGTCGGCGCTGTCGGTCATCGTGCTGGGCGACGAATCCGGCTACACGACGGGTGAGGTGCAGAAGGTGAAGCTCGCGGTGATCGAGGCCGAATGGGAGACCGAGAAGCCGCCGGCGTCGTTCACCCTGTTCGGCTTCCCCGACCAGGAGGCCGAGAAGACGAACTTCGCGATCAAGGTTCCCTGGCTGATGGGACTCATCGCCACGCGGTCGATCGACACGCCGGTCACCGGTATCAAGGATCTCAAGAAGGAGCACGAGGCGCGGATCCGCAGCGGGATGACCGCCTATGCCGCGCTGCAGCGGATCAAGGGCGGCGACGACAGCGCCGCGGCGCGCGCCGAATTCGGCCGCCTGAAGGCGGACCTCGGCTACGGGCTCCTGCTGCGCAAGTACACGCGCAACGTCGTCGACGCGACGCCGGAGCAGATCCGCGCCGCCGTCGACGACACGATCCCCAACGTCGCGACGATGTTCTGGTCGTTCCGGATCATGGTGGGACTCGCGATGTGGTTCCTGTTCCTGTTCGCGGCGTCCTTCCTCGTGCTCGCCAGGCGCCGCCTGTCGGCAAATCGCTGGATCATGCATCTCGCGCTCTGGAGCATCCCACTGCCGTGGGTCGCCATGGAGCTCGGGTGGATCGTCGCCGAGTATGGCCGCCAGCCCTGGGCGATCAGCGAGGTGCTGCCGACGCACATGGCGGTATCGTCGGTGACGGCAGGCGATGTGATGTTCTCGCTCGCGGGATTCGTGTTCTTCTACTCGGGCCTCCTCGCTGTCGAGCTCTACCTGATGCTGAAATACATCAGGCTCGGACCCGCGAGCCTCGGCACCGGCCGCTACCAGGGCGAGACGGCGCCACCCGCCCTCGAGGGGATCGCATGATCTACCTCTTCGACTATGCGACGCTGAAGCTCGTCTGGTGGCTCCTGGTCGGCGCCCTGCTGGTCGGCTTCGCAGTGATGGACGGATTCGATCTCGGTCTCGGCACGCTGCTGCCGTTCGTCGCCCGCACCGACGTCGAGCGGCGCGTCGTTCTCAACACGGTCGGCCCGACGTGGGAAGGCAACCAGGTGTGGTTCATCACCGCGGGCGGTGCGACGTTCGCGGCGTGGCCGCTGGTGTACGCCACCGCGTTCTCGGGCTTCTACGTGGCGCTGATCCTCACGCTGTTCGCGCTCTTCTTCCGGCCGGTCGGCTTCGATTACCGCAGCAAGGTCCTGGACCCGCGCTGGCGCAGGTTCTGGGACTGGGGCATCTTCGTCGGCGGCACCGTGCCCGCGCTGGTCTTCGGCGTCGCGTTCGGCAACCTGCTCCAGGGCGTGCCGTTCCATTTCGACGCCGAGATGCGCGTCTTCTACACCGGCAGCTTCATCGCGATGCTGAATCCGTTCGGGCTTCTCGCCGGGATCGTCAGCGTCGCGATGCTGGCGATGCACGGCGCGTCGTTCATCGTGCTGCGCACCGAAGGCGCGCTGCAGGAGCGCGCGCGCAAGGCCGGGCGCATCGCGACGGGCATCTTCGTGGTGGCGTTCGCCGTGGCCGGCGTCTACCTCGCGACGGAAATCGACGGCTATCGGATCACCGCGATGCCTCCCGAGAACGCATCGTTCGTCCCGCTCGCGAAGACCGTGGTCCGTGCGCCGGGCGCGTGGCTCGAGAACTACACGCTGCACCCGTGGACGCTGCTGGCGCCGATCGCAGCGTTTGCCGGCGCGCTGCTCGCGCAACTGCTGTCGCGCCGGCATCCGGGCCGCGCATTCACGCTGTCGGCGATCGCGGTCGCGAGCACGGTGCTGACCGCCGGCTTCGCGCTGTTCCCGTTCATCATGCCGTCGTCGAGCGATCCCGCGAGCAGCCTCACCGTATGGGACGCGGTGTCGAGCAAGCGCACGCTGCAGGTGATGTTCTGGGGCACTCTTGTCTTCCTGCCCATCGTGCTCGCCTACACGTCATGGGTCTATTACGTGATGCGCGGCAAGGTCACCGAGCGCCACGTGCAGGAAAACAGTCACGGACTTTACTGATCAGCAGACGGAGCGTCGAAACCTATGTGGTACTTCACCTGGATTCTCGGCCTCGGCCTCGCCCTCGCGTTCGGCATCATCAACGTGATGTGGCTCGATGTGTCGTATTCGTTCGGCGAGCTCGACGAAGGACGCATCCGCGAGCGCTTCAAGGCGCCCGAGGACCGCAGCGAGTGAAGGCAGCCGGCGCGGCGGACCGCGGG
>Ga0265332_10001664_pt1 | contig 12147 bp, 13 predicted proteins | sample 41926metaG_FD_202084 | JGI IMG/M metagenome (GOLD analysis project Ga0265332, IMG submission 202084) | Rhizosphere microbial communities from Carex aquatilis grown in University of Washington, Seatle, WA, United States - 4-19-26 metaG | ecosystem: Host-associated > Plants > Roots > Rhizosphere...
CAGCACGGCCTTCGCGTCGAGCGCCGTGTCCTCGAAGAAGATGACCCCGACGTTGCGACGGTCGCGCGGCGGCCCGGCGGGATTCGCGCTGACGAGGAAGTTCCCCATGCCCGTGAGACGGATCGCCGTCGCGGCGCGCTCGGCGGGCGTCACGCGCATCGTCTCGCGCAGCCGGCGTTCGGCGAGCGCGTTGAGCCCCGCGAGCACCGGCGCCTCGAGGAGCACGGGCTCGACGCCGGGCGCGCGATGGAGCGCGAGCGCGAGATGCAATCCGTACGTCCCCCAACCGGAGGAGAGACCGGCCTGCCAGTCGATCTCGATGATGCGCGCCGGCGCGGCCGAGGGCGCGGCACGCGTCGTCGCCGCCGCCGCGATCACGCGCGCCGAGGGATCGGCCTCGAAGGCCGCGAGCGCCGCGGCCACGGCGTCGATGGCCGGCGTCCACGCCTTGGGCACCGGCTGCCGGAAGAGCCGCATCGTCGGATACCACGGCGTGTCGGCGCGATCGCGCATCCACCGCCAGTCGGGGACGTGCGGCAGGAGCACCCACACCGGCTTGCCGAGCGCGCCCGCGAGATGCGCGATCGACGTGTCGACGGTGATCACGAGGTCGAGCGCGGCGATCGCCGCCGCGGTGTCGGAGAAGTCCTTGAGCTGCGCGTCGAGGTTCACGATGTGCGCGAAGCGCGCGTCGTCGAGCTGCGCCACCGGCGCGCCCTTCTGCAGCGAGAAGAACGTCACGCCGCGCGCGCCGAGCACCGGCGCGAGCTGCGCGAGCGACACCGAGCGGAGCACGTCGCGCTGGTGCTGCGGATTGCCGGCCCAGACGATGCCCACGCGCGCACCCGCCGCCGCCGCGTCGATCGCCTGCGTCACCGGGCGCGACGCGGGCACGAGATACGGCACGGCGTTCGGGATGTCGTCGAACGACGCGGTGCCGCAGTGGAACGGCAGGCTCATCAGGTAGGCGTGCACGTCGAACGGCGGGATCGGATTGCCGGGGAGCACGACATCGTCGACGCCGGGCGCCGAGCGGATGATCGTCTCCGTCGACGGCGACCCTTCCACGATCACGCGCCCGGCGCCGCGCGCCTTGAGCAGCGCGGCGTACCGCACGAACTGGAAACTGTCGCCGATCCCCTGTTCGGCGTGCAGGAAGATCGTCCGCCCGTCGAGCGGCGACCCGTCCCATTCGGGCTGCGCGTAGTGCCGCTGCGTGAAGACCACCGAGATGAGGCGCTTGCGGGCCTCGAAGCGGCGGAAGCCGTCGGCGAGTTCGCCCTTGAGCAGCGTGAAGACCGCCATGTTCCAGTTCGCGTTGCGGTCCGTGGGATCGAGGGCGAGCGCGCGCTGGTGGCACGCCTCGGCGCGGGCCCAGTCGGCGCGTTCGTAGGCGCAGTTCCCGAGCACGTTCCACGGTTCGACCTTGTCGGGGTGCCGCTCGGCGAGCGACGCGGCCATCGCCTCGGCCTCGTCGTGGCGCCCCATCTCCATGAGGAGCACCGCGAGGTTGATCTGGAGCACGATCGCGTCCGGATGCCTCGCGATCGCATCGGTGTAGTGGCGCTGCGCGTCGTCGAACGCGCGCAGCTCCTTGAGGATCACGCCGTAATTGTTGAGCGTCTCGATGTGCGCGGGGTCGATCGCGAGCGCCTGGCGGCAGGCGTCGGCCGCCTCGGCGAGGCGCCGCAGCCCGCGGAGCGCGACGGCGCGGTTCGACACCGCCGCCACGTCGTTGGGCGCGAGCGCGGCCGCGCGGTCGTAGGCGACGAGCGCCTCCTCGCAGCGCTGTTCCTCGACGAGCGCGTTGCCGAGGTCGCTCCACCATGCCGTGCGCTCCGGCTCGAGCTCGACGGCGGTGCGGAACGGCGCGATGGCCGCGGCCTGGTCGCCGCTCTGGGCGAGCGCGAGTCCCATGTTGTGCCAGGCATCGGCGTAGGCCGGCTGCATGCGCGTCGCTTCGCCGAGGTGTCCGATCGCGGTGGCGTATTCGCCGCCCTGCGCGAGGATCGCCGCGAGGTTGTTGCGTGCCTCGGCGAACGCCGGAAAGGTCTCGAGCACCCGCTCGTAGGCGCGGCGCGCGCCGGCGGTGTCGCCGTGCAGGTGCAGTCGCACCGCGGCGTCGAACCGCTCCTTTGCCTGAGTGAGGGCTGCCTGGTTGAGCGACGGCGAGGTCATGAGCGCTTCCGGGTGGGCAATGAGTTCCGCGTGGCGGCGCGCTGTGGGCGCGGCGCCAATCCTATAGAAGGACAATGCATCCCGTGTGCCACACGGAATGCATTGTCGAATAAGGACTTACGGTATGCGGACGACGCCGGTGGGCACGAATGGCCGTGGCGCTGGGCAGATTCTGCCCATCAGGGCCTCGGGCCGGGCGGCCGGAGGGTCAGTTGAACGAGAGCGGCTGGCGCACCGACCACTGCGACTCGCCAAGCACGACCTGCGCGCCGCGGCGCGAATGGACGTTGACGACGATCGGTCCCTGGAGGTTCGCGGTCGCCTCGCCGGAGCGCGACGCGGGGAGCGTGACGATCGCGAAGAGCGCGATCTGTCCCGGCTCGCGGGCATCGAGGCGTCGCAGCTCGTTCGTGGAGAGATCGGCGGTGAAGCCGTCGAAGTGCACGAACGGATCGACGAGGAGGAAGACGAGCTGCGCGTAGTCGACCGACTGGAGCCACGCCGTGCCGGGCTTGGCGCCGTCGATGAGGATCCAGCCGTGGCAGGCCGGAAAGCCGAGGATGCCGTCCTCGAACGCGATGATCGTCTCTTCGGCGACGTCGACGGGGCCGAACAGTTCGGTGGGGATGGTGCGTCGCGCACCGGCGGCCTGAGCCGCGACGGAGGGAGCGGTCATCACAGGTAGCTCGTGAGAGAGAGATTCAGGACGCGCGACGTCGCGGCCATGGCGGCCTGATACGCGGTCTGCCGGCTGATGAGATCCGTCATCGCCGATTCAACATCGACGTCCTGCAGGTTGGACTTGAATTGCGTCACCTGCGCGCTGAGCGCCGTGATGTTCGAGGACGTGATGTCGAGGGTGTTCGCGCGGGCGCCCACGTCGCCGAGGAGCGACTGGGTGTTCTGGATCGCGGTGTCGAGCGGCGTGAGCACGTTGCTGATGCTCGCGCGGTCGCCGCTGTTCATGGCGGCGGCGAGGTCCTGCAGCGTCTTGAGTGTGCCGCTCGTGGCGTCGCCGAAGACCTGCGTGCCGTCGTGGTTGGCCTGGATGCGCTGGCCCGAGGAGATCTCGAGGAGACGCTGGCCGCTGGGCGCCGGCGACGCGGTGGTGAAGGTGTAGGCGGCGCCGCTGCTGTTCACGGTGAAGGGGGCGGTGGCGGAGTTCGTGCCGCCGAAGAGGTACTCGTTGCCGTCCTTCGTATTGGAGAGCTGCACGGCCTGCGCGAGGAGCTGGTTGACCTCGGCGGCGGAGGCCTGCCGGGTGGCCAGTGTCGCGGTGTCGGAGGCCTGCGAGATTGCGAGTTCCTTGGCGCGCGTGAGGAGGTCGGAGACCTGGCCGAGGGCGCTTTCCTCAAGGTTCACGCGCCGGGTGCCGACACCGACGTTGCGCTTGTACTGGTCGAGGGCGGAGAGCTGGCTCTCGTCCTGCATGACGCCGACGGCCGCGGTCGGGTCCTGCGAGGCCTGCTCAAACTTGTGTCCTGTCGTGACTTGCGTCTGTGCCGCGTCGAGCTGCGAGCGCACGGTCGAGAAATTCGCGATCGCGAGCTGGGTGGCCAGGTTGTTTGTGATGCGCATGCCGATGCTCTCCCTGTGGCGTCCGTGGCGTACGCCGGGGAGTGTCGCAGAAAGCGTGCCACCCCGGCGGTCGGCGGCGGCCGGCGGCGGCTGCTGCCGGCTGGCGGCGGAGGTCTGGGGGAGGCGCCATCTATTGAAAGAGCGGCGGGCGCCCAGCTAAAGAAATCGGTGCCTGCGGCCGATGATAAGAATGTGATGAACCGGCGCGAGTGGCACCTGCCGGGCGACCCGGGAACAACCGGGGGGCTCGGCACGAGCATCGTGGATTCCCGTCCGGCCTTCGCGGTCGCGTTGCAGACGCGCCTCGAGACGGCGGGGGACCGTGTGCGGCAGGAGTGCACGCACCTCGACTCGGTCGAGGCGGTGGCGTCGGAGTATTTGATGGCGGCGGTGCCGCCAAAGGTGAGTGGCAGATGAGATCGGCCAGGAAGACCGCGCCGACGCCCCGGTGGGCGGCTCTCGTGCAGACGACGATGGAATCGTCGTCGCGCGAGGAGACGACCGAGACGGGGCGTCTCGACGACTTCATCGCGAAGGCCGCGATGGGCGTCGACCACGTGCGGCATGCGGCGCGGACGACGCGTGCGCGGCTGGGCCGGTTGCATGCCGAGGCGGTGGCGGCGCTTGCGCCGACGCCCGTCGCGGCCGCTGCGGAGACTGCCATGGGCGCGCCGGGTGCGCCGCAACATTTCGACACGATCCGCTGACGGCGTTCTCAAGTTCGAACACTGTCCGCCGATACTGACCTCCCAGGAGGAATCCGATGAAGATCACCAACACGCCGTTCGACAGCGCCTCGCAAGTCTCCCGCGTCCGTCCCGATGCGACGACGCCTGCGGCCGGCGCGAAGGGCAACGCGACTCCGGCCGAGGCGATGGCGCCGCGGCGGGACAGCGTCGAGTTGTCGGCGGAAGGGCGCGCGTTGTCGAAGGGCGGCGCGCTCACGCCCGAGCGGACGACCCTCATTCGCCAGCGCATTCTGCAGGGTGCCTATGACTCGGCGGCGGTCGTCGACCGCGTCGCGCAGAACATCCTGAAGAGCGGCGACCTCTAACTCTCCACCTTCTGCCTTCAGGACCGGCCCATGAAGTTCCTCGTGATTGATGACTCGGCGACGATGCGGCGCATCGTCGTGAACTCGCTGCAGCGGATCGGCGTGACGGATATCGTCGAAGCGGGCGACGGGAAGGAAGCGCTCTCGAAGTTCGATGCCTCCATCGGTTTCATCATCACCGACTGGAACATGCCGAACCTCGGCGGCGTCGATTTCGCGCGGGCCGTGCGGGCGCGCGAGGACGGCAAGACGGTGCCGATCCTCATGATGACGACGCGGTCGCTGAAGGAAGACATCATCACGGCGCTCGAGTCGGGCGTGAACAACTACATCGTGAAGCCCTTCACGCCGCAGGTGCTGAAGGACAAGATCGATGCGCTCACCGCCGCGAACGTGGCCGGGTGATGCCATGACTCCGAACCGTGCCGCCGAAGTGCTCTACGAGAGCGAGGCGACGTTGCGCCTCGTGGACCGCGAGCTCGGCGAATTGAAGGCCGGCGAACATCCGGCCGACGCCGCGTTCGCGGCGGGTGAAGGGCGCACGATCCTCGCGTCGCTGCCGTACATCCTGCAGCTCGCGAACTCGGAGATCCTCCAGGTCATCCGCAGCCTGCGGGAGAGCCGGAGCGCGCTCGAGCACAGCACCGTCGAGCGCATCCAGCACACGCACTCGAAGCTGCAGGAAGTGACGTCCGCGACGGAGACGGCGACGAACGGCATCCTCGACGCGCTCGACCGCGCGCAGGGGCTGATCGACGAACTCGACGCCGACAACGGCGGCAACGCCGGGCGGGGCAAGGACGTGCGCAACAGCCTGCGCGACGAGATCTTCGGGATCATCGGCGCGCTGCAGTTCCAGGACATCACGACGCAGCAGATCAACTACGCGTCGAACGTGCTCCTCGACATGGAGGCGAAGCTCCTGCGCCTCATGCAGATCCTCGATCCGGGCGCCGGCAAGTCGGAGATCGCGACGAAGCTGCCCGAGATGAACCCGGCCGCGCCGACGTTCGACATGCACGCGACGACGCAGGACCAGGAGAAGCGCCAGTCGGTGGCAGACGAGGTCTTCTCGTCCACGCCCAAGGCGTAACTCGCGACACGGCGGCGCGCCCCATCCGGCGCGTCCGTCAGCGGCGCGACAGTGCGGAGCAGGGCAGAATGATTCTGCTAATCGAAGATGATCCGGTGACGGGCGAGCTGCTCCAGCAGCTCTTCCGTCGCCTGCGTTACCCCGCGAAGCGCGTGGCCACCTGCGCCGAGGCGACGGCCCACCTGCGCGCCGTGGCGGTGGACCTGATCGTGATCGACATCGAGCTGCCCGACGGCAACGGCATCGCGCTGATGGAGGACCTCCATCCGCTGCCGTGGCTGCGCGACGTGCCGGTGGTGTTCTGCGCCGGGGACTCGACCGCGGAGACGCTCGAGCGCGTGCTCCGGCTCGGCGTCACCGACTTCATCCGCAAGCCGATCCCCGTCGACAAGATGGCGATGCGGCTCGACCGCGCGATGGAACGCCGTCCGAAGCGCATCCCGTCGCCGCGCGACCTGCTCGTGCGGCACCGCATCGACACGCGGCGCTACGCCCAGCTGCGCGACGAGGCCCGCGAACGGCTCGGCACGCTCGCCGACGCGCTCGACGCGCTCACGCCGGCCGACCCGGCGACCGTCGCCGAGCTGATCGCCGGTGTCTGCGCGGCGTGCAACGCGTTCGAAGCGCTGCGCACCTCGGCGATCCTGCGCGAGGTCGCGCCGGGGCGCGAGGGCTACGACGCGCAGACGCTGCGCGACGCCGTGCGCGTGGAGATCAGCGCGTTCGACGGCACGACCGAACTCAGCGAGCCCTCGGCGGCGCGACTGTCGGGAGTGATGCCGGCGCTCTAGCTTCACGGCATGAGCAAAAGCGCGCTGCCGCACCTCCGGGCCGTCGATCCGAAGCTCGGCGCGACGATCGACCGCGTGGGCCCGTACCGCCCGCGGTACTCGAGCGAAGGGACCCACTTCGACGCCGTCGTGCGGTCCATCGTCTATCAGCAGCTGTCGGGTGCGGCCGCCGGCACGATCCACGGCCGCGTGATGGCGCTGTACGGGGGCCGCTCGCCGATGCCGCACGAACTCGAACGGACGCCGGTGGAGACGCTGCGCGCCGCCGGACTCTCGGGCCGCAAGGTCGAGTACGTGCACGCCCTCGCCAGACAGGTGACGACGAAGACGCTGCCCATCGAGACGCTGCACGAACTCGACGACGACGGCGTGATCGAGACGCTCACCGCGGTGAAGGGCATCGGCCGGTGGACGGCGCAGATGTTCCTCATGTTCCGGCTCAAGCGTCCCGACGTGCTCGCCGAACTCGACCTCGGCCTGCAGAAGGGCCTGCAGAAGGTGCATGGACTGCGGTCGCTCCCCTCGCCGAAGCGCCTCGCGAAGATCGGCGAACGGTGGGCGCCGTACCGGTCGGTGGCGAGCTGGTACCTGTGGCGCAGTCTCGAACTCGACGACTGACGCGCCGCCGATGAGCACGCGCCGGATCGCGGTGACGGGGGCGAGCGGGCTCATCGGCATGGCGCTGGTGCCCGCGCTGCGCGCGCGCGGCTGGACAGTGCTCACGGTGGGGCGCGACGCGCGCGCCGACGTGCGCTGGGATCCCGCGGCGGGCACGCTCGACGCGCGCGCGCTCGACGGCATCGACGCGATGGTGCATCTCGCCGGCGAGCCGATCGCGGTGCGGTGGAGCGCGGCGCGCAAGCGGGCGATCCGCGCGAGCCGGGAGCAGGGGACGGCGCTCGTCGCGCGCACCCTCGCCGCGTTGTCGCCGCGGCCGCGCGTGCTCGTGAGCGCGTCGGCGATCGGCTATTACGGCACCGCGGGCGACGCCTGGCTCTCCGAGGAGCATGCGGGGGGCACGGATTTCCTCGCGTCGGTGTGCGCGGCGTGGGAGCGCGCGGCCGATCCCGCGCGCGACGCGGGGATCCGCGTGGCGCACCCGCGCATCGGCATCGTGCTCGCCGCCGAAGGCGGGGCGCTCGCGAAACTGCTGTTGCCGTTCCGTCTCGGACTCGGCGGGCCGGTGGGAGACGGGCGGCAGTGGATGAGCTGGATCGCGCGCGACGACCTCGTGCGCCTGATCCTCACGACGCTCGACGACGAGACGCTCGCGGGCGCGGTGAACGCCGTCGCGCCGCATCCCGTGACGAACGCGGAGTTCACGCGCGCGCTCGGAAGGGCGCTGCACCGTCCGGCGATCCTCCCGCTGCCCGCGTTCGCGCTGCGCGCGGCCTTCGGTGAGATGGCCGAGTGGACGCTGCTCACGAGCCAGCGGGTGAAGCCGGCGCGTCTCGAACGGGCCGGCTTCGTCTGGAATCATCCCGAGATCGACGGCGCGCTGCGCGCGGCGATCGGGGCGGCGGCATGACGGCGTTGCGGCGCACCGACTTTCACAGCCACCTCATGCCCGGCGTCGATGACGGCGCGCGCGACGCGACGTTCAGCCGCGGCGCGCTCGAGCACTTCCGTGCCGAGGGCGTGGGACAGGTCATCACGACGCCGCACTTCCTCGGCTCGCTCTCGCAGCAGCCCGAGGCGCTCGCGGCGCGGCTCGCCGAGCTCGACGCGGGGTGGGCCGCGCTCGAGGCGGTCGCGCGCGAGGAGGGCGCGGCGCACGGCGCGCCGCTGCGCCTCTCGCGCGGCGCGGAGGTGATGCTCGACGTGCCCGATCCCGATCTTTCCGACGCGCGACTCCGGCTCGCGGGCACGCCGTTCGCGCTCGTGGAGTTCCCGGGGCTGCAGCTGCCGCCGATGAACGCGGAGTACGCGATCGTCGCGCTGCGGCAGAAGGGATGGTGGCCGGTGGTGGCGCACCCCGAGCGGTACCGCAACGTGGACGACCAGCTGACGACGTTCGCGCGCTTTCGCGCGGCGGGCGGTTTCATGCAGCTCAACGCGGGCTCGCTCGCCGGAGGCTATGGCCAGCGCGCGGCGGCCTGCGCGCAGCGCCTGCTCGCGGCCGGGTGGGTCGATTACGCCTCGAGCGATTATCACGCGCGCGGCGAGCCCGGCGTCGCGGCGTTCGTCGCGCAACTCGAGGCGGTCGGCGCGGGGGCGCAGGCCGAGCTGCTCACCGTCGTGAATCCCGGGCGGCTCCTCGCGGGCGAAGCGCCGCTGCCGGTGCCGCCGGTGCGGTTCGACGGCGGGCCGACGGGCGAGTCGCCGACGTTCTGGGCGCGCCTCTTCGGCCGTCGCTGACGCGCCGACGCCGGCTCAGAACGGTTCGACGACTCCGGTCTCGACCTGCACCACGGGCATGCCGCGGATGACCGCGAGCTGTGCCTCGCCCGACAGGAACGTGAAGTTCCCCTGCGCGTCGCGGCCCTCCCGGAACGTCGACCAGGCATGCGCCTGCTCCGGCGTGACCACGTCGAGGCGGTCGCCGAGGAGATCGTCGCGCACGAAGAACGCGTTGTTGCCGGCGCTGTTGGTGCCGACGAGCGCGTAGCCGCGGGAGGCGGCGAGGTGCGTCATCGCCGCCAGCGACGCGCCCCAGTAGAGGTTCGACGCGTGGGCCTTCGTGCGCTGGAAGTTCGCGTCGTACGGCACGGAGATCCGGCGCGTGGGGCCGAACGCGGCGTTGTACTCGCAGATGAGGATACGCGGGCGGAACGCCGTGATGGCCTCGAGCACGAAGTAGTCGACGCCGTCGATGTCGATGGAGAGGATGCCCACGTCCTCGTCGAAGCCGCTGCGCGCGAGGAGCGCGTTCACGTTGTCTTTGGTGACGAAGGCGTCGACGGCGGTGAGCTGGTGCTTCCAGTAGAAGTGCGAGGCCTTGAGGCGCGCGATGTGATCGGGCGACCCGTCGATGACGAAGCCCTGCCAGTGGTCCTTCATGAGGAGGAAGCGGCAGTTCGACTCCATGAAGTCCTCGACGCCGAACTCGAGGAACGTCCGGTGCTTTATCGGGACGACGCGGGTGAGGAACTGGAGGATGCCGTCCTCGCCCCACTGCGAGAAGACGGTGAACTCGAAGTCCTGGAGCGACCGCGACTCGCGGCGCTCGTTGAGCGCGGCGAGCATGAGCCCCTGGTTGAACCGCAGGTCGTCGAGCCGCCGGTCGACGTGGGCGGTGAGGTCGGCGAAGCGCTGGTCGCTCCGCGCCGCCGCCGTGACGGCCTGCTTCAGTTTGCCGAAGAGGGCGAAGGGCGATCTCATTGGAGGTAGTACAGCCCGTCCGTCACGGTGTAGTGGTCGAGGGCCGGCTGGGCGAACGCGTCGTCGATGGGGCTGTAGAGCGAGCAGTCCTTGCAGAGATCGGGGATGTGCCCGCTGGAGAAGGCGGCGCGGAAGTCGGCGAACGGCTTGGACGTCCAGACTTCCGTGATGGTGTGGTCGGAGACGTTGCCCACGACGTGCTGCGAGTTCCAGTCGACGCAGCCGCACCCGACGACGGAGCCGTCGACACTCACGCTGAGCGACGCCGAGGAGACCGCGCAGTCGACGCGCGCGTTGCGGTTGTCGACGGTGAGGAGCTTCGCGCCCTCGGGGAGGTCCTGCGCGCCGATGATGCCGCCCCAGGAGAAGAAGGCGTCGCGGTTCTCGAGGATCGCGAAGTCGTCGCCCAGTTCCTTCACGAGGTCGGAGCCGGCGACGCCGGCGGCGTGCGCCGTGCGGAAGTAGAGGCCGAGCTTGACCTTGAGGCCCTTCGCCCGGACGATGCCGGCGACGCGCTTGAGCTGCGCCTTCACCACGTCGAAGGCGTTGATGCCGTACATCTGGCGGTAGTCGGCCTTGTTCGTGCCGCCGAGCGAGATCTGGAGGAGGTCGAGGCGGCGGAGGACGCGTTCGAGGTCGTCGTCGCTCAGCTTGCTGGCGCCGATGAGGTTCGTGGTGGAGTAGACGTACAGCTTGCCGTCGTAGCGCTCGAGATAGGCGACGCGCTCGACGAGCAGGTCGTCGGAGAAGACGTCGGACTGCATCGAGCAGATGCCCATCGCGCCGCCGCCGATCGCGACGTAGTCGTCGACGACCTTGCGGAAGAGGTCCATGTCCATGGTCGTCTTCTTGCGCTTCACCTTCGAGTTGGGGCAGAAGACGCAGCTCGCCGCGCAGTAGTTCGACGACTCGATGTTGATGTCGAGCGGGCGTTCGGCGACGATGGCGAGCATGCGCGCGCGGGTCTTGCTCCCCTGCGCGCGGCGCCGGCTCGCGCGGATGCCGCGCAGCGCGTTGCGGAGGAAATCGGTGAGGACCGGTTTCCCGCCGACGCGCACCGAGTCGAGCACCCGTTTCACCGCGGACTTCAGCATGCGCCTGCGCCTCCTGCTGGGAACCCGGCCGGTCGCGGGGTCAGGCCCGCGACGTCACCGCGCACCGCGCGGGGCGCCTCCGGGCGAGGCGCGCCGCGTGCGGACTCCGGAGCGTCCGGTGTTGAGTCTCGCGCTATCGACGCAGCCCGCGCAACTGCAGCTCGAAGTCGAGCGAGTTGGTGGCGAGCGTCAGGGCCACTTCGAACGAGACCTGGCCGCTGATGACGAGATCGGCCAACTGCTGGTCGAACGTCTGCGTGCCGTACTCGGCGCGGCCGTCGGCGAGCGTCTGGCGGATCTCGGCGAGGCGTCCCGGGTCGCCCAGGACGTCGCGGACCATCGGCGTCATGAGGAGGATCTCGCAGGCGAGGACGCGGCCCTGGCCGTCGGCGCGCGGGAGGAGCCGCTGGGCGATGACGGCGCGGAGCATCTCCGAGACGTGCAGGCGCGCGGTGTCCTGGTGCTCGCTCGGGAGCCCGCCGAGGAACTGGCGGAGCGCGCCGGTGGCATCGGGGGCGCTCATCTTGCCGATCACGAGGCGGCCGGCTTCGGCCGCGCGGACGGCGAGTTCGATGATCTCGGGGTCGTTCATCTCGCCGACGACGATGATGTCGGCGTCCTGGTCGAGCGCGGCGCGCATGCCGTCGGCGAAGCTGTCGGTGTCGACGCCGACCTCACGCTGCGTGATGGCGCACTTGTTGTTGCGGTGCAGGAACTCGATGGCCGTCTCGATCGCGACGACGTGGCGGCGCTTCGGCGAATGGACGTTCAGGTGGTGGATGAGCGCGGCGATGGTGCTGGCGCGCCCCGACCCCGGAACGCCGGAGACGAAGATGAGACCGAAATCGGCGAGCACGGCCTGGCCGATGTGGGCCGGGATGCCGAGCCCTTCGAGCGTCGGGAGCACGTCGGGAATGACGCGCATGACGATGGCGAAGGACGAGCGCTGCTTGAGGATGCTGACGCGGAAGCGCGCGATGCCCGGCGCGCTCCACGGTCCGGAGTAGTCGCGGACGTCCTCGATGGAGGGAGCGTTCA